>Ga0081538_10000524_pt1 | contig 42820 bp, 43 predicted proteins | sample TabmetS5T2R1_FD_71022 | JGI IMG/M metagenome (GOLD analysis project Ga0081538, IMG submission 71022) | Tabebuia heterophylla rhizosphere microbial communities from the University of Puerto Rico - S5T2R1 | ecosystem: Host-associated > Plants > Roots > Rhizosphere ... | reverse complement strand
CGGCGGTCCGTCGAGACCGGTCCCGTAGCTCCACGGCGGGTCGATCCGCGGATTCGTCGAGACGAGCTCCACGTTGCAGCGTGGACCGTCGTCCGTGGCGACCAGCTCCATGTACTTGTTTGCCGTTAGCTCCTGGCTTCGACCGCCTCGAGCCTGGGGAACAGGGGCGGAATCACCTCGACCCGCGCCCCGCCGCCGCGGCCGCCGAAGGCCGACAGCTCGCGATCGCCCTCGGCCAGCGCCTCCAGCACCCGGCCGCTCGTCTCCGGCATGTAGGCAACCAGAAGCAAGGCCAGGACGCGAAGTCCCTCGGCGAGGTTGTAGAGCACGGTGTCCAGCCGCTGTGCCTCGGACGCATCTTTGGCCAGATCCCACGGCCGCTGCTCCTCGACGTAGCGGTTCAGCCGGCGCACGCGCGACCAGATCGTCTCGAGCGCGGCCGTGATCTGAAATTCGTCGAGCTGCTCGCGCACGCGGCCGTCGAGACCTTCAAAGCCGTCGTCGCCGGAGAGCAGCAGCCGGTCCGGCTCGGCCTCGGGGACGACCCCTTGCCGATAGCGCTCGAGCATCGCCAGGGTGCGACTGGCGAGATTTCCCCAGTCGTTGGCGAGCTCCGCCTCGTAGCGCTGCTCGAAGCCCGCCGCCGAGACGGCGCCATCCCGGCCGAACGACACCTCGCGAAAGCAGTAGAACCGCAGCGCGTCGGCACCGAACCGATCGATCACCTCGATCGGGTCGAGAACGTTGCCGAGCGACTTCGACATCTTCTTCTCGCCCATCAGCAGGAAGCCATGCACGTACACCGTCTTCGGCACCTCCATCCCAGCCGCCATCAGGAAGGCCGGCCAGTAGACGGTGTGGAACCGCAGGATGTCCTTGCCGATGATGTGGTTGGCGGGCCAGTAGCGCTCCGTCAGATCCTCGCCCTCGCGCGCGTAGCTCAGCGCGGTGACGTAGTTGAGCAGGGCGTCGAACCAGACGTACATCACCTGGTCCGGATCCCAGGGAAGCGGGACGCCCCAGGTCAGCTTCGGGCGCGACAGGGACACGTCCTCGAGACCCTGCTTGATGAACGAGAGCGCCTCGTTGCGGCGGAAGTCCGGCTGGACGAAGTCCGGACGCTCGGCGTAGAGACGCTCCAGCGGCTCCTGGAACTCCGACAGCCGGAAGAACCAGTTCTCCTCGCGCTCGCGCTCGAGCGGGATCTCGTGAATCGGGCAGGTATTGCCAGGACCGAGCTCCGCCTCGGTGTAGAAGGCGGCGCAGCGTGGGCAGTACCAGCCCTCGTATATGCCCTCGTAGACGTGGCCGTTGTCGTAGACGCGCTGGACGACATCCTGCACCTTGGCGATGTGCTCGGGATCGGTCGTGCGGATGAAGAAGTCGTTCGTGGCCTCGACGCGCTCTGCCGTCTGGCGAAACCTTGGCGCGTGGCGATCGCCGAGCTCGCGCGGAGTGATGCCCTCGCCCTCGGCTGCCTGGGTCACCGGCTCGCCGTGCTCGTCGGTGCCGGTGAGGAAGAAGACGTCCTCGCCACGCTGGCGCATGTGCCGCGCGAGGATGTCGGCGGCGATGGTCGTGTACGCGTGCCCGAGATGCGGCTCGGCGTTCACGTAATAGATCGGGGTTGTGACGTAATAACTCACCGGGTTCCAGAGCATAGGTGTACGGTTTCTCCGCGTCCCCGCCCACTCACCCAGCAGAGCCCTTGGAACCCACCGCATCCGCAACCGACACGCAGGCCCCTGCCGACGCGACCGCCTCGCCGATCGCCGCACGAATGGCCGAACTGCGCGAGCTGGCGGCCACCGACCCAGCAGGCGCCCAGGTGTCGACCTGGGCCTGGATCAAGGAGCTCGGCGCCCGCAAGGCCGCCGACGAGCTCGGCGAGCTCTACAAGCTGGGCGAACGCCCGCGCGGTCTGGACGGGCCCACCGAGGGCATCCTCGTGACGCCGCTGATCCAGGGCACCGTCGACAGCGCGCTGACCACGATCACCGGCGCCTGGATGCCGTGGCTGGGCAAGGCCTTCGACGCCGAGGCGAACCGCGGCTACAACCGCCTCGCCTCGAGCGCCCGCTGGCCCGCGAAGCTGCTGTGGCCGCTCTACGAAACCAAGGAGGAGCCGGGCGCGCGCGCCGCCTTCGACTTCGAGACGGCGATCGAGCCGGGCAAGGCCGACCCCGACGTGCAGGTGCTGAAGATCGACTACGGGCCGGTGGAGTCGAATCCGCGGCTGATCATCCGCTCGATCCGCGACGAGCTCGTGCAGCTCGTGCCGGACACGTATCTGGGGAAGATCCTCTGGCGCTCCGAGGACGACGGCGAGGAGCGCTACTCCTGCATCGGGTACTTCGCGCTGCGCCAGCCGGCAACCTAAGACGGCGGTACTGGCACCGCTGGTGCCATCGATAGGCTTGTGCCGATGGCCACCAAGCGCGATCCACGGCTCGTCTCGCTCGGCTATGGGCGCTTCGTGCGCGCCGATCGCGTCTTCGCCCTGGTTCCGCTCGGTCCCAAGGAGCGCGGCGAGGGGCGGCGCACGTACGTCCATGTCGACGGGTTGACCGACCCGATCGTGGCCTCGCGCTCGGAGCGTGCGATCCTCGCCGACGTCGAGGCGGCATTGACTGAGGCGGCCGGGATCCCGCGCCGGCGCCGCGCGGCAAAGGGCCAGGACAGCCTGCTCTAGTAGTCAGACGCCGGCGGCTACTCGTCGGTCGTGCGGGGGTCGAGCTCGTTGAGGCCCTGCTTGGCCTCCCGCTGGCAGTCGGAGGCGAAGGGCGCCACGCCTTCGACGCCGACATTGCCCTCGGCGCTCGCGATCACCAGCGACCGCTGCTCGCCGCCGCCCGCGTCCTGTACCTCCGAGGAATCGTTGAGCAGCTCGTTGGAGACCTGGCAGAACGGATCGCCTCCCATCGCATAGGCGCCGTCAGTTTCCTCGAGACCCAGCGCGTCGACGATCTTGCGGTCGCTGAACTGCTCGCTGTCGTCGTCACCGCACGCGACCAGCCCGAACGCAGCGCCGAATGCCGCGATCGCAGCCACCACCGCCACCGGTCTCGAACCCCGACGTTCCATGGTGGCGGCACGCTACCTCACAGAGACCACAGAAAAGGCGGCCCGAAGGCCGCCTTTTCCGCTTAAAGAAGCGAAGAGTCCGAAGCTACGTGTTCGAAGCTACTTCTTCTTCTTCCGCTTGCACTTCTGCGACAGCGTGGCCGTTTCCGTGCTGTTGTCGGTGTAGGTCACCTCGCGCTTCCAGAAGAACTTCTTCGCCTTGCAGCGCGCTCGGACGACGCCACTCTTCTTCTTGATCTTGGTGTTGAACGAGGTGATCATCAGGGAACCGGTCTCAGGCGCCTCGGGCACAAACAGTGCCTTCTTGTACTTCTTGCCTTCGTTCGCGTTGATGATGAACCCCTGGACGGTAGGCGATGCGACGCCGAGGGTCGGGCTGTAGGTGTGCAGGCGCAGCTGGTTTTTCAGTGGCCCGTTGAACGCCGAAACGACGACATCGTCGATCAGACCCGGCGGGTCGACCGGGGCCTGCACCGTCGCTGTGCCTTCGCCGAGGAACGACTTAGCCGGACACGCGTCACGTGCCTGATCGGTGGTGGTTCCGTTCGGCAGCGCCGAGGTGCAAACCGGGGCAGCGCCTGACTTGAACTTGATGTTCTTGCCGAACGAGATCTTCTCGGCGGCGGGGTTCTCCTGCGATCCGTCGACGTTGGCGTCGGTCTCCACGCCCGTGAAGAGGTTCACCTTCTTGAACTTCTTCTTTTCGAGCTTCTTGGGGGTGACCTTGCCCACGACGCGGGCCTCGTTCTCCGCCGCCCCGGTGCCGCCGGCGTAGGCGATACCGCCGACGCCGAGCGCAAGCGTCAGAGCAAGCGCCATGGCTAGACGTGACTTACCTATCACTACTCCTCCTTGTCCGTGGACGCCTTGCGTCCGGTGTAACCCTCATTCCTTCGATCGGGGGAACTGGGCTCGCAGAAACAACGGCTTTCGTACCCGCCGAAGGTCTAAACCCTACATTCGCTGGAAGTTGCGGCGCAAACCGGCTCAAGGCTGCTCCCGGACATGGAGATACTGCGACTGCTCGGGCAGGACGCCGATCGAGTCGTAGGGTCCTTGCGGGTCGCACGGCGGCGGCGTGATGGCGTCCGTGTCGAGCTCGCCGACGAACGCATACTGCTGCAAGCGGTCGAAGAACAGGTCGGCCTCGATCGGGTCCCCGCCAACGCGCGCGTTGAAGACCGGGTCCTCGGGGGTGTTCGGGTCGAGAACGGCGCTGACGTCGGCGACGCACTGCCGCGTCTCGAAGGACTCGAGATGGCTGCGAACGTCGAGCGCCGCGAGGGGCTTCAGATATGGGTTGGTGCGCGAGATCTCGAGCCGCTCTGGGTAGGCCGCTAGCGCCTCGGGCCCAAGCGGCGCCTCGGTGCGCAGGTAGTGGACGCCCTGGCCCGTTTCGGGATCGAGCCCGAGGACTCCGTTGCTCGCCGCCGCGACGTTCGCCAGCAGCGCAGTGACCTCGTGACGGTACATCCCCACGACCTCGAGGATGGAGTTGAACTGCGCGAGCCAGGGATTGAAGCGGTCGAGCAGCGGGGGTAGATCCTCGTCGAGCAGCTTCCGCGTTGCCTTGAAACCGGAGGGCGCCGCGTTGTTCGTCTTCCGCAAGCCCTCAAAGAAGCCCTCGAGCTCGGGCGAGAGCCGGGCCGCCTCGGTGAGCGTCGGGTCGAGCTCTCGCGCTGCGGGCATCAGCGCCAGCACCAACGGGTCGGTGTCCGCCGCGAACTCCTCCAGGCGAGTGAGTGTGGATCGCGACTCGCGCAGGAAGGTCGGGAAGGCGCGGAAGGTGTCCTCCAGGTCCTGGTCGCGGGCCGCAGTGGTCGCGAACACCGTTGCCGCGTTCTCGATCATCCCGCGCAGCTGGCCGCGGCGTTCCGACAGAGCCTGGAAGACCTCGCCCCCGTCGCGGACGAACTGGCGCACCGCCAGTTCCTCGCTGTCCAGCACGCGGAGGAGGCGCTGTGCCTCCTCCGCAAACGGATCCAGGCTTGCGATCGCGACCGACAGGTCCTCACCACGGCCGCGCAGGGCCGCCGCCTGGCCCTGCATCCACGTCTGGAAGGCGCCTCGCGTGCGATCGTCGAAGGCTCGGAAGATCTCGTCGAGCTGCACGGAGTCGGACACCTGCGCCTGGGAGAGGGTCCCGTCCTCGGGAAGCGTCGGTGCGCTGTCGGACCCTGGCGTGAGCTCGACGTACGTCTCGCCGAGCAGCGTCTTCTGGCGCAGGATCGCCCGCGTATCGGAGGGGATCGGCGCGTAGCGCTCCTCGAGCTCGATCGTCGCGTCGGCGAAACCGTCGTCGGAGAGGTCGACCCGCTTCACCTTGCCCACTGAGACGCCCGAGATGCGCACGTCCGACTCCACCGCGAGCTGGGTCGCCTCGTCGAACGGGACGGTGAACCGGTACCCCTCGGGCTTCAGCGGGATCGGACCGCCGAAGGCGAGCCAGAGGAACAACAGCAGCCCGAAGCACGAGAGCGCGAACCCGATGGCGACCAGGATCCGAGTGACTGTCGGCGCGCGCGTCTCCATCAGCCCGCGGCGTCGAGGGGGCAGATGACAGTGCTCTCGGGGACGTTCGTCAGCCGCTGCAGCGTCCAGATGAACGGGCGGTCAATCGCGAGCGCCTCAGCGAGGATCGCCGTAGCGCAGGACTGGAGCACGATCCCGCGCGGAAGCGGCCCATGGGCGTCTTGGAGGAAGCCGATGTTGTTCGTGTTGTGGTTCAGCCAGGCGGTCCAGAAGAGGAAGCCCTCCTCGGTCCCTTGCGGGTTGTACGCCCACGCGTTGAAGAGCCGGTTGAGGTCCGTGACCGAGCGTGCGGTGGCCTGCGTCGTCGGACCGAGCGACTTGGACGCGCCCCTCAGGTGCTTGATCGGCTTGCGCACCTCGCGAGTGAACGGGCGGATCTGCTCGCGGATCGGCTCCACCGTGTCGGAAAGGAAGGTTCTGAGATCGGGCTGGCCCTCGGCGAATGCCTGCGCCGCGGGGATCAGGTCGCGGGATGCCGGGCCGAGCTCGAGCGCCAGCCGGTCGCTGGCTGACAGCGCGGATCGGGTCGTGCGCAGCGTGCTCGGCAGCTCCTGGAGCGACGCTCGTAGCGCCGCCTCCTGATCCGCGAACGCGCCGAGGACGTCGTTCTGTGCCACGACGAACTCCGCCAAGCGGGTGTCGTCGCTTGCGAGCGCCTCGGCGAGCTCGCGGAAGCTCGTGATCGCGCGGCTGATGTTCTCACGCCGCTTCGCGAGCTCCCCGTTGATCCGAGCGAGGTCGCGCCCGAGTGGCTCGAACCGGCGCAGGCCGGCCGAGAGCTGCTTGCCGCGGCCCCCAAGCCCTTCGCTGGCCCCGCTCAACAGGAGCTGGAGGTAAGCCCGCGTATCGCCATCCAGGGAGGCGAGGATCTGGTCGGGCTGGACGTTCGGCTTGGTCTGAGACAGCGGGATCGTCGACCCCTCCTCGACCGAGGTCGTAGACGTCCCAGGGTCGACTTCCACCGTCATGTCCTGCAAACCGGTCCGCGGGCGCAGCAACATGGTCGCGTCGGAGCGGATCAGCGGCGCGTACTCCTCGCGGATCGCCATCGTGACCACCGCGGCGCCTTCATCGAGGTCGACCTCGGTGATGTCCCCGACCCCGACGCCGGCGATGTTCACGGTCTGCCCCTGCCCGGGCGTCACCGCCTGCGCGGGCTCGAACTCGGCCTTGAGCTCGAAGCGCTCGTCACCGAGGAACGGAATCCACTCCGGGTAGGGCTGTTGCTGCTGCGACAGGATCAGGCCGGTCACCGCCAGCGCGATCACCAACAGCACCACCACCGCGATGAAGTCCTTGAGCCGGTCTCGAATCGCCTTGATCACGGTTCCACCAGATCGGGCGGCCCGGCCGCCGCGGCGGGGCCGTTGAGGTTCGGCGGGTCATTCCTGTGGCACTTCACGTCCATCCGGAACGGCGGCGTGGCGCCGGGGAGGACCGGCTGGACGCCCGCCGGTGCCTCGATCGTGTTGGCGAAGTTGAATTGCCGCTGGAGGCCCCCGGCGGGATTTGGGTTACGGACAAGGGTCGGGCCGCCGCCGGTCTGCAGTCGGAAGTACGGGCCATTGCCATCGAATGGCTGACCGGCCCCAGCGAGCTGAGTGACCGCGTAGAAGAGCTCCTGCCAGTTCGACTGACCGGTGCCGAACCCATCCGCGGTGATCACGGTGTCCGCCGTCGGCACCAGATTCTCGCTCGTGCAGCGCCCGAGCTGGCCCAACTGGGGGAAGAGCTTCTTCGAAGCGTGGGCGGTCTGACCCAGTCCCGGCCCCGACTGCTTGAGCCACAGGGAGATATCCCCGAGCTCGCGATCTGCGAGCAGGAGGTCGGTCTGATCGAGCCAGGGGCCGAAGGCGTCGATCGTCGCGGGCAGCTCCTGGAACGCCGGGCGCGACTCGATCGCCAGCCTCCGCACTGAGGGCAATGCGTCGCTGAGGTGACGCAGGGAGACCTCGGTCTCGTCGAGGGTCGGCGCCAGCTCGCTGACGGTCGCCGAGACGTTCTCCGACTCCGCGGCGAATGCCCCCGCGGTCACGTTGAAGTTCGTGATCAGCTCGGCGAGCTCCGTGTCGACGGTCTCGAGCTTCGAGAACGTGTCACCTGAGGCGCGGATGAGGCCGGAGAGGTCGTGCTGTCCCTCACCCCGCAACGCCTGGGAGACGATCGCCGTTCCACGCCCGGCCCGCCCGCCGTAGCGGAACGCGTCGTTCAGCGACTGGCCCGCGGTCTCCCCTGCCACGTCGGGATCCTGCGTCAGATCGTCGGCGGCGGTGGGCTGGTAGTTGAGCGCGGTGCCGAAGCCCTCGAGGGCGCGCTGCAGGTTCTTGCGATCGGGCGCCTGGAGCGCCGTCAGCACCTCGTCGAGCTGAACGGCGGTCGCGGTGCGCGTGACTGGAATCGCGCCGCCGCTTTCGAGCTCCGGCGCACTCGGGCTGCCGGGACGCAGGTCGAGGAAGAAGTTGCCCTCGAGGAACAGCCGGGGCCGGATCTCGACCGCGGCGTCGCTGTGAATCGGGCGCCCCTCGTCCGAGACGCTGAACGTCACTCTGGCGACGTCGCCTTCGGCCTCGACGTCGGTGACCTCGCCGACGTTCACTCCGGCGATCCGCACCGGCGAGGTCTCGCGCAGCGTCGCTGTGTTCTCGAAGGTCGCCTCGAGCGTGTAGCCCTCTCCCGCCCAGGGCAGCTCCTTCGCAAACGCGAGGTAGGCGAGGGCCAGCGCGACGAGCGCGATGAACGCACCGAAGATCCAAGGATGCGGCCCGGCATAGGTCCGACCCCAGATCCGGGGATCCGGCTGATGCACGTCGTAGGGCGAACGGGGTCGAGGCGCGCGTCTTGAGAAGAGTCCCATCAGCCCTGCCCCGGGAGTTGGTCCGCGGTCGACGTCCCCTGATTGCCGGGCACGTTGCCGATCACCTGCTGGCCGGTCTGGTACGGCTCGTTCCCCGCCTCGCACTCGCGCCTCTGACCCGGAGACGCGGTGTTCGGATACGGGTTGTAGTGCAGGAAGTTCTCGATGTCGCCGCCCCCGTCCGCGGGCTCCGCGGAGTAGGTCCCTTCGCTATTCGGCCCCTCGGGCGGTTCGAACACCGTCACCTGCTGCCAGGTCCCGCCGTTGCCGCCCTGGCTGAAGGCACTCGCGAGGTTGCGCACGAGGAGCGTGCCGTAGTTGCAGACCGTCTGAGCCGGGGCGATGAACCGAACGGCGGGGCCGAAGATGTCCACCGTCTCGTGCAAGCGCGTGAGCCCCGACCGAACGTCCCCGTTGTCGTTGAAGCGCTGGAGCGCTTCCGCCGTTGGTGCGAGCTCCCGGTTGAGTGCCGGCGCGGTTCGCAGCGCAGGCACTCCAGCCTCGAGCGCGTCCGCGAGTGTCGGCGACGTCTCGCGGAGCGTCTGGACCCCCGGGCCGAGCTCGGTGAAGAGGGCCTCGCTGTGCGCGAGGAAGGGCCTGATCTCGGGCAGGGTGCGGTTGGCGACGTCGAGCGTCGGCGGCGACTCGGAGATGGTCTCCTGAATGAAGGGCCGCGCAACGCGAGCGAAGGCGGCAAAGGTCGTGTCGAGGTCGACGAACAGCTGGGCCTGTACCTCCGCTACCGGCGCGACCTCCGCGGCCGTCGCCGAGAGCGCCTGAACGAAGCGCTCGAGGCGGGTGCTCGGGGAGGCCAGGTTTCGCATCACGGGCTCCAGGAGCTCGAGGGCCTCTGGCAGCTCGCCGAGCGCCTCGTTGAGAGCCGGTCCCCGCCCCGCGAGGGCGTTTCCAAACTCGACGAGGTTCTCCTGGATCGCGTCGCGCGTCGGCTCGTCGAAGGTGTTGAAGATCTGGTCGATCTCGACCGGCTCCGGGGTGGCCGCGGCGAGCGGAATCACTGCGCCCGGGGCGAAGCCCTGCTCCGACGTCCCCTCGTTGATCTCCAGGTACTTCAGGCCGAGGGCGGAGCGCGACCGCACGATCAGGGTCGAGTCCACGGGCAGCGGCTCGACGTCCTTGTCGAGCTTCAGATCCATGCTCGCGCTCACCGTCCCGTCCTCGTGCGCGACCGGCTCGATCTCCTCCACCATTCCGACCCGCACGCCGCCGATCCGCACCTCGTTGCCGGGCACGAGCGTGTTCGCGTTCGGGAGCTCGGCCGTGACCCGGTAGGTCGGCACGAACGGGAGGCCGGTGTTGGCGTTGTAGGCCAGGAACACCGCGACGATCACGATCAGCACCGTGACGGCGCCGACCATGGTCGGGCTCGCCGCCAGCACGCTGACTCCGCCGCGCCTCACGGCCGTTCCTCCGGCGGTGCATCGCTCTCATCGACGGGCGCGTCGCGTTCCGCGCGGGCTGGTTGGTCGAGCAGGAACCCGAGCAGGTCCCGCGTCGCGCTGCCTCCGACGCGCGCCTTCTTACGATCATGCTCGGGGCCCTTCGGCGTCCGCCTCAGCTCCTGGAGCAGCCCGTCAATCTGGGCAGTCGCTGCACTCGCCGCGCCGGCGCTCGCGACCTCGGGCACGAAGTTCGCCACGCATCCCGCCTGCGGAATCGACCTGTAGTCGAAGCAGTTGTTGGTCGGGATCAGGACGCGAGCGAAGTGGCCGAAGCTGTCGAACGCGTTGATCGCTCCGCTGGCGCCGAAGAACGTCTCCATCAGATAGGCGAATCCGTTCGTCTTGCGGAGAGTGGCGAAGGTCCTAGCCAGGTCCTTCGTTGGGCGCTTCGCGTCGCGCGCCAGGCCGCGGACCTGGCGAATCACCGGATCCGAGGCCACCAGGGGGGCCGCCGTCTCGTCGGCAGCGTCGCCGAGTGTGTCGAAGGCGCGGATACCGGCGGACGAGAATGGGCCCAGGGCGCGGCTTGCGCGCGTGAGCGACGGCGCCGCCGCGCCAAGGTCCGAGAAGACCGGAGTCGCCGCGTCGGCGAACCCCTCCAGCTCGGTCATCGTGGAGCGCAGCTCGCGCAGGAACCCGGGCAGCTTCTGGAACGACTCTTCGAGCTCCGTTCGCCGCTCCGCCGTCGCCTGACCAGCGACCGTGGCGTTGTTGATGAAGCCGACGATGCTCTCCCGGTCCCGGGCGAGCGCGGACAGGACGGCGTCCGAGTCGCTCGACAGGCGACTCAGCTGGCGGTTCTGGCGCGCCAGGATCGCGAGCACGCGATTCGTCTGTCGGAGGGCAGGGTTGGAGCGCTCGACGATCTCGGCCAGCTCTTCCCCGCGGGCCGCAAGGCCGGCACCGAGGTCGTTCAGGATCAGGCGGAACCGGTCGGGATATGGCTCGCGCATTATGTCGTTGACCAGGTCCAGGTCGACTGTCTTGCCGTTCTGCTCCAACGGCAGGAAGTACTGGCCCTCCCCCGGCTCTCCATCGGGGATCTGCTCCAGGGAGCCCGGGGCTACGGACCCGGCAGAGCGCGGCTGTGTCGCCTGGCACTCGACGAACTTCTCGCCGATCAGAGATTGCGGCCGGATCAGGCACGACGCGTCGCTGCGGAAATCCTGAAATCCCTCGTCGTCGATCCGGAGCACGACCACGGCCTTCCCTGGGTCGGGACTCCCGTCCGCGTGCGCCGCTTCGTCGGTGCCCGTGACGTCTACCTCCGACACGACCCCGACCTTGGCGCCCGCGATCCGCACCTCCTCGCCGGGGACGAGGAACGCCCCGTTGTCGAAGATCGCCCGAACCTCGTACCCGTCTCCGTCTCCGTCTCCGGCGATCGCGCCCGTCGCGAGGATCGCGGCGATGCAGAACAAGAGCGCGAGGATGAGCCCGATGCGCCTCATGGCCCCGGCGGCACGTCGGTCGGATCACACTCGCCGGTCAGCGCGCCGTCGTCGAGGAACGGATGGTCCGTCGGCGCCGGCCAGCCCAGGTTCGCCTGCGTCGCTCCGCCCGGGCAGCGTGTGACCGGACCGAGCCCGAACGCCGAGTAGGCGTCGAACTGCTGGCTGGGCGCGATCGGCTCGAGCTCCTCAGTGAGCTCGTTGTAGTCGAACAGGTTGGCTCCGGCGGGCTGCGCCCGCAGGTAATGCCCGTCGGCGTCGTAGTAGCCGGCGCCGATGCCGATCTTCCCAAGCGCCGCCAGCAAGTCGGGGGAAAACGGCCTCGCGAACTCGATCAGGTGCTGCGAATCGTCCAGCCCACCGATCGCCGCCGGCACCGCGCGGGTCGCCGAGCGAGCCGCGTCGGGAAGATCTCGCAGGGCGTCGGTGAGGTCGTTTGCCTTGCCGTCGCGGGCGATCGCGAGCCGCAGGTTGCGGACGACCGGCACCGCCTTTCGCGCCACCGGCCGCAGGTCACGCAGGAACGGAGCCAGATCCGGGGCCACAACCTTCAGATCGCTGACCAGCGGATCGACGTCGTCGAGGGCGGCCCTCAGATTGACGAAGGTTGTGTTCGCCTGGCGAAGCGCGGGCGGCAGCTCGGAGAGGGACCGATCGAGCGCGTCGTTCTCTCGCGCGATCGCGCCCAGAGCCTCGTTGGCGTTGGAGGTCAGAGCCGCGAGGTCATCCCGACGCTCGGCGATCGCCGAGAACACGCTGGCGCCCGAGCCGAGGAACCGCCGCAGCGCCCTGTCGTCGCGATTGACTTCTGCGAACAGTCGCTCGGTTTCCTGCAGGCTGGGCGCGAAGTACTCGTAGGTCCGCCGAGCCGCCCCGTAGTTGCCTGCGTAGACGGCGGCCTCCCCCTGGATCACGTCCTGGAGGCCGCGCCGGGTGCGCTCGTCAAGGGCGTTGAAGAGTTGATCGAGGTCGACGGGGGAGGTCGTGTGGTCCGCCGGGATCGTCGCTCCGTCCTCCAGCTCCGGCTCGCTGTTCGCGCCGGGGGCGAGGGACACGTAGCGGTTGGCGATCCCGGAGAGAGACGTCGCCCGCACGAGCGCGGTCGTGCCCTCGTGCAGCGGCTCGTCGACGGTGATCTTGACCTCGGCCTGGGCATCGTCGGTGAGGTCGATCTCATCGACCGTTCCGATCGGCTGCCCGCCGACCAGCACCTCGTTGCCGGGAACGAGCTGGCCGCCAGTCTGGAACAGGAGCTGATAGCTGTGGCCGTTTCCGCCCGCGCCGAGCAGGACCACCACCGCGAGCACCGCCGCCGCGACGAGGGCCCCGATACCGGCGACGCGCGCGAATGCGCGCCTAGGTTGTGTCATCGAGCTTCCTGCTCCGTTGTCCGGGAGGTCATCCTTTCCCTTCCCGGCCGGGGCGGCACCCCGGCTAACCCTGTATCCACGCGCATGCTAGCCGTTGAACCTCTTTCAAAGTCGAGGTTCTGATTAAGCCGAGCCGCCCGTTGCGACGCGGTTTCGAGCCCTGTACCGCTCGAAGGGGAACCCTATTCGCGTGGCTCTCGCCCCGTCAACGCGCGGTAGAGATCGTTGGCGCGGGTGCCCGTCAGCGCCGCGACGACGCCGGCGGCGGCGCGCGGCCGCGCTCCCGACTGCACCAGGCGTCGCAACGCGTCGACTGCAAAGGCGACGTCCGGTGCGGCGGCCCGCGTCTCGGCTGGAGCGATCACGACAACGATCTCGCCCTTGACCTCGTCGCGAAAGCGGCGTGCGAGCTCGCCCAGCGTGCCGCGAGCGACCTCCTCGTGCAGCTTCGTCAGCTCGCGGCAGACCGCCGCGGGACGGTCGGGCGCCAGGGCCGCAAGCGCCGCCAGCGAGTCGGGCAGCCGGCGCGGCGACTCGAACGCGACCACCGTCTCGGTCGCCCGCAGCACGCGCTCGAGCTCTCCTGCCCGGCGCGGCAGGAAGCCCTCGAAGCGCCACCGCGGCGCCGGGACGCCCGAGGCGACGAGCGCCGTCGTGACGGCCGATGGGCCCGGAAGCACTTCCACCTCGAGCCCGCGCTCGAGACAAGCTCGCAGGAGGCGGAAGCCCGGATCCGAGATCAGTGGCGTTCCGGCATCGCTGACCAGGACGACCCGTGCGCCGCGTTCGATCTGCTGTGCGAGCTGGGTCGCGCGCTCGGCCTCGTTCCCCTCGTGGTTTGAGACCAGGCGCGGTCGCGGAATCCCGAGGCGCTCGTACAGCAGGCCCGTGCGCCGCGTGTCCTCGCAAGCGACCAGATCGGCCTCTTCGAGCGCGCGACGGGCGCGAGGGCTGAGGTCCTCGAGATTCCCGATCGGGGTCGGGCACACGGTGAGCCGGCCGGGCATCAGGCGCCGACCTCTTCGAGCGCCATCCGGGCCGCGCCGATCATGCCCGCCTCGGGCCCAAGCTGAGCGGCGACGACGCGGGTGTCGTTCTGGGGCGGCAGCGCGCGGATCCGCAGCTCATGGCGAGCCGGCTCGAGCAGCAGCTCGCCGGCGCGCATCACGCCGCCGCCCAGCACGAACAGATCGGGCTCGAAGATGTTCGCGAGGCTCGACAGCGCCACGCCGATGCGACGCCCGATCAAAGCCACAGTCTCGCGGGCGGTCGCGTCGCCGTCGAGCGCCGCGTCGGTGACCACGCGGCCGTCGATCTCCGTTCCGGCCGCGAGCAGCCCTCCGAGCGCGCTCTCGGGATGGCGCTCGGCAGCCCAGCGCCCCTCGCGCCCGAGCGCGGTGCCGGAGGCGAGCGCCTCGACACAGCCGCGGTTGGGGCAGTTGCCCTGGCAGCGCGGCCCGTTCTGGTCGATGACGACGTGCCCCAGCTCAGCCCCGGCGCCACTCGACCCGCGATAGAGCTCGCCGCCCAGGATCAGCCCACCTCCGATGCCGGTGCCGATCGTGAGCAGGACGAGGTTGTCCGACCCGCGGCCGGTGCCGAAGCGGTGCTCGGCCAAGGCGGCGCAGTTGGCGTCGTTGTCGACGAACGTGGGGATGCCGACGCGCTCGCCGATCAGGTCGCGCACCGGAACGTCGATGAGCGGCAGGTTCACGGCGCTGATGGCGATGCCGCGATCGCGATCGATCGTGGCGGGCACGCCGAGGCCGATCCCGACCGCCTCGGGCGAGGCTTCGAGCGCCTTGCGGAGCTCGGCCTCGAGCGTTTGGAGGATCTGATCGACCGTACGTTCGTGTGTGCTCTGGGTCGAGCGAGAGAGCACCTCGCCCTCGCCTCCCACCGCCCCGACCAGCATCTTGGTGCCGCCGAGATCCGCTCCGATCGCGATTCCGCCGCTCACGTCGGAGCAGCGGGCGGGCAGGACTCCTCGGCGGCCATGGAGTATTGATAGCTCATGCCTGCCAACGGAGAGGGCGATCGGCCGCAGCCGCCAGAGCGGCCGGACTACACCGTTTACCGCTCGCGCCCGAGGCTTCGAGACCGCTTCCGCAAGCCCGACCTCGAGGGTCTCCGCGAGCGCCTCAGGCGTGGCTCGGACAAGCGAGACAGAAAGCCGAAGCCCGAGGTCGAGCGCCCGCTCTGGCGCCGGATCGCAAAGTGGGCGGGAATCGCCGCCCTCGCCTGGATCCTCTTGAGCTTCCTCGCCTTCGCGGTTTCGGCTCAGATCCAGGAGTTCAAGCTCGCCGACGGTGCGGACGAGGCGCTAGACGGCAACCCGTTCATGCTCGTCAGCCCGCAGAACATCCTGGTCCTCGGCACCGACATCCGCTCCGGCGCGTTCGCCGGCCCCGAGGAGGCGGCGTCCAAGAAGTGCCTCGAAGCTGCCGGCGAGGGCAAGGGCGCCCCGGAGGGCTGCGACCCCGTGCGGTCGGACACGATCATGGTCGTTCGGGCCGGTCGCGGCACCTTCCGCAAGCTCTCGATCCCACGCGACACCCTGGCCGAGATCCCGGGGCATGGCGCCGACAAGATCAACGCGGCCTACGCCCTCGGCGGCGCAAAGCTCACGATCCGGACCGTCGAGAACTTCCTCGGCATCGACGTCGACCAGCTCGCGATCGTCGACTTCGACGGCTTTCGGAACTTCATCGACTCGCTCGGTGGCATCGAGGTCGATCTGCCGACGCCCGTGTGCACGTCCCAGTCCGGCGGCGCCTTCAACCTCGATCTCGACGAGGGCGAGCACACGCTGAACGGGTTCCAGGCGATCACGCTGGCGCGCACTCGCGACAACGAGTGCGGGAGCGGGGAGTTCACCGGCAGTGATCTCGAGCGCGCGCAGTTCCAGCAGATCGTCATCGACGGGATCAAGGGCCGGCTGACCAGCATCACCCGCCTCCCGTACAACTTCATCAAGGGCCCGATCATCGGCTGGAACGCGCCGAGGGCGTTCGTGTCGAGCATGGGGGCGCTGACGATGCCGCAACTCGTGCTGTCGTCCGCGGTCGGCGGGAGCGGATCGGAGGTGCTCCAGCCCCAGTCGCTCTCCGACCCGCTGATCATCCCGCAGGAGGAGTGCCGCCAGAAGGTCGAGGAGCTGCTGGGCTCGGAGCCCGATCGCGAGCCGGCATGCTCGCCGGGCGGCTAGCCGTCCCGGCGCGGGCGGTCCGTGTACTCGTCGCGTCGCAACAGCATGGCGCCGAACATCGCCGGGAACATCGCCACATGCTGGATGCCCAGCAGGGAGTCCACGTCGGTGGCTCCGCCGGCCGCGAGCAGGGCGAGCGTCACCAGCGTGGGGACGATCATCGCCCCTGCCATCTCGCGGTTGGCCGCCGCGGAGTGCCCGCGTCGCCGCATCCACCAGACCATCGGCGCCACCATCGAGGTGCCCATGCCGGCGAGCACCACCGCGGGTGCGTTATCTGCGAGCTCGTCCGGCGTGACACCCGCAAGGGCAAGCAGTCCGAGCGCTGCGCCGCCCAGCACAGCCATGCCGAGGAGCATCACGGCGACCATCTCGAGGTAGTGGCCAACGAAACGCAACGCTGGGCGGGTGCGCCTGTCGGTTGCTGGGGCCGAAGGCCGGGAACTGGTGGCGATGGCGGACATCGGGGCTCTCCCTTCGATTGCGGCTGGATACTCAGGGGGAGTATGCTAGCGCAGAGTTCCGATACCTACAGGGAGTATTGTGTGAGCTATGACCACTACAGCCGAATCAACGAGAACAACCCGCCCGACCCGCGGCTACACCGCGACCAAGGACCAGCTCCAGAACCGCCTGCGGCGGATCGAGGGGCAGGTCCGCGGAATTCAGACGATGGTCGACGAGGACCGCTGGTGCCCCGACATCCTGCAGCAGATCGCCGCCATCCAAGCGGCGCTCGACAAGGTCGCGCTCGGCCTCACCGAGGGCCACGTCAAGCACTGCATGGCCGTGGGTGTCGACGAGCGCCGGCGCGCCGAGATGACCGACGAGCTCATGCAGGCGCTGGGGCGGATCGTCCGCTAGGCCCCGCTTACCGCTTGGGCTTCTTCTTCTCGCAGTAGGCGAAGACCCTACCCCGGCCTGTCGAAGACTCCTAGCGCTCGGTCTCGCCGAAGTAGTAGTCGACGCCGCTCGAGCGGGTGGTGATGAGGTCGTCGGAGCGGTCGCCACCGGTCCAGACCGCGATCTTGTCGCTGTCGGGGTAGACGGTCGCAGCGGGGTACGTGAGATCCGAGTACATCAGCACCCGCACGGTCTCCTCGGTGTCGTTTTGAACCCGGTGCGCGCCAGCCGGGCCCCGCGGAAAGAAGACGACGTCCCAGGGCTCGAGCTGCTCCGTGCCATCAGGGTGCCGCACTGTGGGCCGGCCCTCGAGCACGATCAGCCACTCCTCCTCGGCGTGCTCGTAGTGGTAGGGGCAGATCGCCTGTCCCGGCGGGAGCTCGTAGACGCTGGTGCCCGTTTTCTCGGCCCCCAGCTCCCTGCCGAGGCGGTGCATCCCGGCGCGGAAGCCGTCCGGATCGTCCTCGTCGTAGGTGAACGCCGGATCGGCGATGTTGACCTTGCGCACGGCCGCTCCCCGGTCAGTCGTCCGAGCTCGACGAGCTCGCCTTGGCGGTGTCGCCCGACTTCGACTCTGACTTCGACTTGCTGTCGGAATCCGGCTTCTTCTCGCCGCCGTCGGAAGCTGCCTTCGCCGATCCCTTCTTGGCGTAGTCGGTGGTGTAGAAGCCCGAGCCCTTGAAGTGCACCGCCACGGGGTGAAAGACGCGCTCCACCGGCGCCCCGCACTCCTCGCACGTCGCAACCGGGTCTTCCGACATCGACTGGAAGACCTCGAAGATGTGGCCGTTGTTGCAGCGGTACTCGTAAATCGGCATCCGGCGCGGAAGGGTAGCTTGCCCCCGATGCCGGACCCCACGCTTGACGAGATCGTGGCGCTGTGCAAGCGGCGCGGCTTCATCTTCCCCTCCTCCGAGATCTACGGCGGGGTGGGCTCGACGTACGACTACGGCCACTACGGCGTCCTGCTCAAGAACAACGTCAAGTCGGAGTGGTGGCGATCGATGCTCCAGGAGCGCGACGACATCGTCGCGCTCGACTCGGCGATCATCCAGCACCCTCGCGTCTGGGAGGCCTCGGGCCACCTCGAGGGCTTCACCGACCCCCTCATCGACTGCAGGACCTGCAAGCTCCGGTTCCGCGCCGATCAACTCGACGAGGCCGCGTGCGGGCGAAAGCCGTCCAAGCACCCGGGCGAGACCGACGACTGCGACCTCACCGAGGCACGCGAGTTCAACCTCATGTTCGAGACGCACGTGGGTCCCGTCGCCGACTCGGCGTCGGTCGCCTACCTGCGACCGGAGACAGCGCAGGGCATCTTCATCAACTTCAAGAACGTCGTCCAGTTCGCGCGCAAGAAGCCGCCGTTCGGGATCGCGCAGATCGGCAAGTCGTTTCGCAACGAGATCACGACCGGAAACTTCATCTTCCGCACGCGCGAGTTCGAGCAGATGGAGATGGAGTACTTCGTGCCGCCGGACGAAGCGGAGCAGTCACACTCCTACTGGCTGGATGAGCGGATGCGCTGGTACACCGAGCTCGGCATCCGCCCGGATCATCTCCAGCTGCGCGAGCATGGTCCCGAGGAGCTCTCGCACTACTCGTCGGCCACTTCCGACATCGAGTACCTGTTCCCGATGGGCTGGTCGGAGCTCGAGGGAATCGCCAACCGCGGCGACTTCGACCTCACCCAGCACGCGAAGTTCTCCGGCGAGAAGCTCGAGTACTTCGACCAGGAGACGGGCGAGGCGTACGTCCCGCACGTGATCGAGCCCGCCGCCGGCGTGGACCGCGCCGCGCTCGCTTTCATCGTCGACGCCTACGACACCGAGGAGGTGGAGGGTCGTAAGCGCACCGTGCTCCGCATGCACCCCCGGACGGCGCCCGTGAAGGTCGCGGTGCTGCCGCTGGTCTCCAGGGAGGGGATGCCGGAGCGGGCGCGGGAGATCTTCGACGCGATCCGCGGTCGGGTCGCGGCCGAGTACGACGAGGGCGGCTCGATCGGCCGCCGCTACCGCCGCCAGGACGAGATCGGCACCCCCTGGGGCGTCACCGTCGACGGCCAGACCCTGGAGGACGGCACGGTGACCCTGCGCGACCGCGACTCCCTCGAGCAGGAGCGCGTGCCCGCGACCGAGCTCGCCGAGATGCTCAGCGCGCGGCTCGAGGAGCCGTGGACGTCACCCAAGCTCGCGGCTACCCAGGCCGAATAGACGCGGTCAGGCGGGTTGGCGCAGGGCTGCCTCTGCGAGCAGGTCGGCCTGCTCCGGGTCGGCTGAGCACGGACACAGGAACAGCTCGTCACAGCCGGCCTCGCTGAAGGCCTGCATATAGTGCCTGGAACGGTGCTAGGCAACCCGATGCCGACGTCCATGTAACTCCCCTGGCTCGCTTACCCTCGGTTCATGAGGCTTCGGGAGCTACCCGATTGGGCGCAGGCCATGCTGCGGGACGAGCGGGTGGCGCGGCTTGCCTATCTCGACGGCGACGACCGTCCCCGCGTGCTGCCGGTCGTCTTCGCTGTCGCCGACGGAACGGTCTGGGGTGTCATCGACACGAAGCCGAAGCGTGCTCCAGAGCCCGCACGGGTCAAGTGGCTTCGCCGGCGTCCCGAGGTCGCCTTGTGCGTTGACGTGTACGACGACGCCTGGGAACACCTGGCCTGGGTCCAGTTACTCGGGCAGATGCGAGTGGTGGACGCGGCGGAGGAGCCTGGCGTCCTCGAGGCCCTGCGCAAGCGCTATCCGCAGTACACGGAGCGCACGCCGCCCGGCCCGCTCCTGCGCCTCGGCCTCGAGCGCGCTCTCTGGTGGCGCATCGCTGACGACCCGGAGTAGGCCGGCCGGGCCCGGGCAAATCGACGTCGGTGGCGCCCTGGTTCCGGATACCGGAACTAACGCGCTATTGAGCCACCGCTGTAGACCGCCTCGTCGAGCCCGACCGCCCGCAGGTCCTCGTCGAGGATCGCCTCGACGTCGATGTTGATGGCGATCGGTGTGCCCGGCCTCGAACGACCAGCTCTTCACGCCTACTCAGCGCCGAAGTCCACCTCGAAGGCGACGTTGTCCTCGTAGCACCACAGCCAGGTCTCGCCCGGCTGGGCCGAGCGCACGATCGGGTGCCCCTCCTCGCGCGCGTGGGCACTCGCGTGCTTGTTCGGCGACGAGTCACAGCAGCCGACCTTGCCGCACGACATGCACACGCGCAGGTGCACCCAGCGATCGCCCGTCTTCATGCATTCCTCGCAGCCCTCGACGTGGTCGGGCGGCGTGATCGTGATCTGGTCGAGGTGCGAGCAGTTGACGGCCATGTGTGACTCCGACGCTACAGAAGTCGTCAAGTGTGACCTCCGTCACACATCGCTTGCCGTCGCAGGCATGGGGCGTAGACTTCGCCATCGACTGATGTAAAGGTCGTCAGCCTCGCCAGCCAGGAGGAGTAGCCGATGAGCGTCGCGCAGAAGGACGGGATCAAGACCGCCGGGCAGATCTCCTACACCGACCTCTACAGGCGCTGGGAAGAGGGCAACTGGCGGGCCTATGAGATCGACTTCTCGGAGGACCGCGCCGGCTGGGACGCGCTCACCGACATCCAGCGCAAGTCGGCGCTCTGGGTGTACTCAATGTTCTTCTACGGCGAGGACTCGGTCACTGACAACCTCTCGCCCTATATCGACGCGGCGCCGAAGGAGGAGCAGAAGTACTTCCTCGCCAGCCAGCAGGTCGACGAGGCTCGCCACGCCGTCTTCTTCCACCGCTTCTTCTCCGAGGTGATCGGGGCAGAGGGCGACCTCGCCTCCACGCTCGCGTTCACGCAGCCCCAGCTCGGATGGGGCTACCGCAACGTCTTCGACCGGCTCGATCGCATGGCCGCAAGCCTGCGCAAGGATCGGTCGCTGCCGAACTTCGCCCGCGCGATCGCGATGTATCACCTCGTCGTCGAGGCGACGCTGGCACAGCCGGGCCAGCACTTCATCGAGGACTACTTCGTCAAGTCCGGCACCATGCCCGGCTTCAGCGAGGGCATGCGCAACGTCTCGCGCGACGAGCAGCGTCACATCGGCTTCGGCGTCAAGGTGCTGTCCGAGCTCTTCGACGAGTCGGCGGAGTGCAAGCAGGCGGTCGCCGAGCTGCTAGACGAAGTGATGCCCTACTCGCTCGCGGTGTTCACGCCGCCGAACTGGGACCTCGAATACACCCGGTGTTGGGGCTTTGAGCTCGAGGACATCTACGCCTTCGGGATGCGCTCGGTGCTGACCAAGTGGCGGGCGATCGGCTACCCGCTGGAGGACATGCCCGGCGTGTTCCCGGTCGACATCGAGCTCGAGCCCGAGGAGATCGCCCGCCGCCAGATCAAGCTGATGCGGGCCGGAGTGCTCGGCGAGCCCAACGGCCGGCCGGACTCCTCGCCCGAGGTGCAGGAGCTCTTCTTCGACGTCATCGCTCGCTCCGCCCGAACGGAGGCGATCAACGGGCGACCGCTCACGGTGCAGTGGCGCTTTGAGGACGCCGATCCGTGGCACCTGCGGATCTCAAACGGCTCCAGCAGGGCCGCTCCCGGCGAGGTGCCCGATGCCGACCTCACTCTGGAGACGAGGTGGGCCGATTGGATCAGCGTGACGACCCACGGCGGCGACCCGCGCCGCGCCATGCTGCGCCGCCACATCCGCCCGCACGGGCGCCTGCGCGACCTGTGGCGGATGAGCAAGGTGTTCCCGGGCCGCCCGAGCCGGCTGGGCTGAGCGTCTGCGGGAGAGCCGGCTGGTGCGGGCCGACGGCGCGCGACCGTCGACTAACCGACCGCATAGGTCCATAAGTCGACGGTCATCTAATCGAAGCGGCGACTACGCCTCGGCCGGGGCCGACTTGCCGGCGGGCGCGGGCCTCGGGCCCGACTCGAACCCGAGGTCTGGGAGCAGGCGGTCGAGCCAAGCGGGCAGCCACCAGTTCCACCCGCCCAGCAGCTGCATCGCGGCCGGCACAAGGACGAGGCGGACGAGCGTGGCGTCGAGCGCGATCGCGACCGCGTTGCCGAGACCGAGCTCCTTGATCGAGGGAACGCCGGTGAGCACGAAGACCCCGAAGACGGCCGTCATGATCAGCGCCGCGGACGAGATCGTCGCCGCGCTCGACGACAGACCCTCGGCGACGGCCCGCTTGTTGTCGCCGTGCACCTCGTAGCGCTCCCTGATCCGCGAGAGCAGGAACACCTCGTAGTCCATCGACAGTCCGAAGACGACCGCGAGCACGAGCGGCGGGGTCAGCGTGTCGATCGCCCCGGTCGACTCGAAGCCGAGGAAGCCGTCGATCCAGCCCCACTGGAACACGATCACCAGCACCCCGTAAGCCGCTCCGATCGACAGCAGGTTCATCAGGATCGCCTTGAGCGGCAGCACGATCGAGCGCAGCATCACCATCAGGACCAGGAACGAGAACCCGAGGATGAAGGCGATGATCCGCCACATGGAGCTGTCGATCTGGTCCCGTACGTCGACGATCCGCGCCGTCTCGCCGCCGACCGCCACCTCGGCGCGCTGCGCGAGCTCCGAGCGGGGAGCGATCTCGCTGCGAAGCCGCTCGACCACCGCGTAGGACTGCTCGGAATCGCTGGCGCCTTGCGGCGTCGTCGTGATCAGGGCCGTGCCGTCGCCCGCCTGCGGCCTCGCCACCGAGGACACGCCGGGGTCGGCGGCGATCTCGTCGACGAGCGACGCGGCCGCAGCCCGGTTGGCCGGATCCGACAGCTCGCCCTCGTAGAACGTCGCCACCACCTCCACCGAGTTCGAGCCGCCTCCCGTCGCCGCCGAGGCGACCTCGTTGCCCACGACGACGTCGTGGTCGGATGGGAACTGGTCGAGCGCGCCGGTCCCCGTCTCCATCCAGAGCACCGGCAGAGCCAGGACGACAAGCGCCCCTCCTGCGAGCACAACCGAGCGCACCGGGCGCCGCATCACGCGGGCCGTCCACCGCGCCCAGAAGCCGTCGGCGCCCGCGCGCGTGGAACCTGGACGGCGGCGGCGACCGAACGTGTTGCGGCGCACGAAGAGAATCACCGACCAGATCGCTCCGCCGGCCTCGACCCGGTGTCCGAGCAGCCGGATCAAGGCGGGCAGCAGCACGACGGCCGCGAGGATCGAAATCGCCACCACGACCATCGCCCCCAGCGCCATCGAGCGCAGGGTCTGGTTGTCGATCATCCAGAGCCCCGCGAGCGAGATGACCACCGCCAGCCCCGAGAACGTGACCGCGAGGCCCGACGTCGCCAGCGCTTCGGCGCGCGCTTCCGCAGCGCCTCGGCCCGCACGCACCTCCTCGCGGAACCGAGCGAGGATGAATAGCGAGTAGTCGACCGCGACGCCGATCCCGATCATCGAGGCCATGTTCGTCACGAACACCGACATCTCCATCTGCTGGGAGAGCACGTAGATGACAGCCCCGGTGACCAGCACCGACGCGAAGCCGAGCGCCAGCGGCAGGGCCGCGGCGGCGAGGGAGCCGAAGACCGCGAGCAGGATCAAGGCGACGATCGGAAAGCCCGTGATCTCGGCCTGCTCGAGATCCTCGCGCGAGAGCTCCTGGAGACCGGCCCACGCGGCGGGCTGGCCGGCGAGGTAGGGCGTCACGCCGTCCTCGGTCTCGCCAGGTCCCAGCTCCTCGCGCAGGTCGGAGGCCGGGTCGTTCTGGCGGCCCGTCGGCAGGTCCGACGCGAGCGGAACGACTGCGACGCCCTCCGAGGCGAGCTGGGAGCTGGCGGACTCGGCCGCTCCCGGCTCGAAGCTGAAGTCGGGGACCTCGGCGACCGCAGCCTGCATGCGTTCGACCGCCGCGGAAAGCTGCGCGTTGTTCGCGCCGGGTTCGGCCTCGAGGACGACGCTCACGGCACCGTTCTGCTGCTCGGGAAACTGGTCGGCGAGCGCCCGTGTTACCTCGTCCGACTGGCTTCCCGGGACGTCGAAGCCTCCCCCGGTCAGGTTCTCGGTCTGTCGCGCCGCGAAGGGGAACGCCGCGAGCACCACGAGGGCCCACGCCCCCACGACAAACCATCGCCAGCGGGACAGGGACCCGGCGAGCCTGACCATCGCCGCGCGCATCGGGTCGCCGAGCTTACGGGCGCGTCAACGAGCCCTATGTGAGATGCGTCACGCGCGTGTCGAGCAGAAAGCGCCCGATTCCGACCGCCGCCTCCAGGGTCTTCATCAGATCCAGAGTCGGATCCGTGAGGCGCTGGACCGTGAGGCCGTCTCCGGCCGCGAACAGGTACGCGAGCACCGCCTCCGGGGAATAGCGCAGCGAAACCACACCCTCGCGCTCCTTTTCGCGCAGTATCTGGGCGAACTCCACACGAGCCTTGCTGTAGAGCGCACCGAGCGCGCGCTGCAGGTCGGGGCTGTGCCGTCCCGCGACGTACAGCTCGGAGACCATGTACACGTAGCCGGTCTGTTCGCGCAGCGTGCGCTCGAACGTCTTGGACATCGCCGCGATCACCTCGTCGACCGTTTGGGCTGCGCGCATCGCGGCGCCCAGGGCCTGGATTCGATAGTCGGTGTCCCGGCGGATCACCTCGACGAGGAGGCGCTCCTTGGTCCCGAAGTAGTAGTGGAGGAGCCCCCGGCTGACGCCGGCCTTGGCGGCGACGCGCTCGAACGTGGAGCCCGCGATCCCGACCTCGGCCACCGACTCGCGCATGGCCTCGACGATGCGAGACGCCTTCTCGCCGGTCAACGAGCGCTCGTTGACGCCGTCGCGGACCGGAGCCGTCTGGCGTTGCGGTGAAGTAACCGTCATCTCCCCACGAAACACCCCCCACACACGGCCGCCCTACCCAAGGCGGCCAACCGACGCCCTTAGCCTAGCCGAATTGGAGCAATTGCAAACAAGTTCCGCATCCCTGCAAAATCCTGCGCAGGATGCCGCGCAGCCCGGGCGCGGGCCCGCGGCGCGATAGTTGTTCGCGCTAGGTCTCGGTGGCGGCGGGCTCGGGAGTCGGGGTGGTGGTCGAGCTGTACTCGAACTCCTCCTCTGCGCCGAACAGCTTATCGAGCACGGCCTTGCGCAGATCCTCGCTGAGGATGATCGCCAGCGCGGCACCGGCCAGACCGATCAGGATCACGCGGCCCCAGTGGCTTTCGCGCTGCTTGCCGCGCAGGCGGTCGGACGCGTCGCGCAGGTTCTCGGCCGCCGTCTTGAGGTCGCGATGCACCTTCTTGTCGTCGATGACCGCGTTCACCGGCCCGTTGCCGTTGGACACCCGCGAGTACGCGTTCCGCGCCGCCTCGAATGCCGTCTTGATGCTGTCGCGCAGCTCCTCGTCCTCGACCAGCCGCTTCAAGTAAGGGTTGGAGCTCACCGAACTCGCGGCGTCTCGCGCCCGGCTCGTCCTCGTGCTCTTGGCCATGCTTCCTCTCCTAAATTGCGTCGTCTTTCGTGGCGCCGGTGAGGATATACCCGCAACGTGGGGCGAGAATCCCTCCTACCGGCTCGGCCGCGCTCCGTCAATCGCCTGCTCGAGCGCCTTCTCGATCCGGTCCACGTAGACGAACTCGAGGTTGCCGCGCTCGTGCTCGGGGATCTCCGCCACCTCGCCCTCGTTGCGGTCGGGGACGATCACTCGCTTGATCCCCGCACGCTGGGCCGCCAGCGCCTTTTCCTTAAGCCCGCCGATGGGCAGGACCTGGCCCGTCAGCGTGATCTCGCCGGTCATCGCGACGTCGCTCGAGACGGCCTTGCCGGCGACCAGCGACGCAAGCGCGACGCCCATCGCGATTCCGGCGGAGGGACCGTCCTTGGGCACCGCTCCCGCCGGGACGTGGATGTGGATGTCGTGGGTGGCGAACCAGTCGTCGGGCAAGTCGGTGTTCAGCCGCTTGACGTGGCCGCGCACCCACGAGAGCGCCGCTTCGGCCGACTCGCGCATGACGTCGCCGAGCTGGCCCGTGATCGTCAGCCTGCCCGAGCCACTCATCGCCTGAGCCTCGACGAACAGCACTTCGCCGCCGACGGGCGTCCAGGCGAGGCCGGTAGCCACACCAGGGTCCTTGGTGCGCCGCCTCGTTTCGGCGAAGAAGCGCCGCCGGCCAAGCAGCTCGCGAACTCGAGTCGCCGAGATCGACTGCTTGCCATCGGCCTTGCCCTCGGCGATCTCGCGGGCGACCTTGCGGCACACCGTCCCGATCTCGCGCTCCAGGTTTCGGACCCCGGCCTCGCGCGTGTATTCCTCGATGATCGCCTTCAGAGCCGCGTCTGAGACCGAGATCTGGCTCTTCTTCAACCCGTTCTCGTCGATCTGGCGCGGGACCAGGTAGCGCTTGGCGATGTGCAGCTTCTCGTCGGTCGTGTACCCGGCGAGCTGGATCACCTCCATCCGGTCCTGGAGCGGCACCGGGACGGTGTCGAGCGTGTTCGCCGTGGCGATGAACAGCACCTCGGAGAGGTCGAACGGCAGGTCGACGTAGTGGTCGCGGAAGGTGTCGTTCTGTGCCGGGTCGAGCACCTCGAGCATGGCGCTGGTGGGATCGCCCCGAAAGTCCGCCCCCATCTTGTCGATCTCGTCGATCATGAATACGGGGTTGCGGGTGCCCGCGTCCCGCAGCGCGCGGATGATCGTTCCGGGCATCGCGCCGATGTAGGTGCGGCGGTGGCCGCGGATCTCGGCCTCGTCGCGCACGCCGCCGACGGAGATGCGCTCGAACTCCCGCCCCAGCGCGCGGGCGATCGACTTGCCGAGGCTGGTCTTGCCCACGCCGGGGGGCCCGACGAAGCAAAGGATCGGTCCGTGTGAGTCAGGGTTGAGTGAGCGCACGGCCAGGTATTCGAGGATCCGGTCCTTGACCTTCTCGAGGTCGTAGTGGTCCTCGTCGAGCACCTCTCGCGCGTGCTCGATGTCGAGGTTGTCCTCGGTCTCCTCGCTCCAGGGGAGCTCGACCAGCCACTCGAGGTAGGTCCGGATGACGCCGTACTCCGCCGCTGCCGCGGGTAGGCGCTCGAGACGCGAGAGCTCGCGGTCGGCTGCCTTGCGCGCGTGCTCGGGGAGCTTCGCCTCGTCCATCCTCCGACGCAGCTCGTTGACCTCGGCCTGCTGCTCGTCCTCCTCGCCCAGCTCGCGCTGGATCGCCTTCAGCTGCTCGCGCAGGTAGTACTCGCGCTGTCCCTTGTTGATCTCGGACTCGACCTCGGACTGGATCCGCGAGCCGAGCTGGATCACCTCGAGCTCGCGGGCCAGGATCTCCGAGAGCCGGCGCAGGCGACGGCCCACGTCCACCTCCTCGAGGAGCTCCTGCTTTTCGTTCGTGGGGATGCGCAATGCCCCCGCGATCAGGTGCGACAGGGCCGAGGGGTCCTCCACGTTGGTGACCGCAAGCTGGAGCTCCTCGGGCAGGTACGGGATCTGCTCGATGATCTCGGTGAAGGTCCGCTGCACGTTCCGCGTCAGGGCCTCGAGCTCCGGCGACGGCTCGACGACGTCCGGCAGCGGCTCGATGCGGGCGACCAGGTACGGCTCCTCCGCCACGAAGTCGCCGAGCCGCACACGCTCGGTTGCCTGGACGAGGATCCGAATCGTGCCGTCGGGAACCTTGAGCATCCGCGCCACGACCCCCGCGACGCCCACGCGCTGAATCTGGTCGGGGCCCGGCTCCTCCGTCTCCGGATCGGTCGACGCGGCCATCACCAGCATCCGCTCCCCCGAGAGAACGTCGTTGACCAGCTTGATCGAGCGCTCCTGCCCAACCGCGAGGGGAGTCAGCGTGTCGGGATAGGTGACCATGTCGCGCAGCGGCAACACGGGAAGCGCCCCCGGCAGCGGCTGACCGCCGCGGGCACGGATGGCCTCGTCGAGATCGGTGGTCTCGACTACCTCGAGCGCAGAGCGATCGCCATCGTCATTCATCACGGGGCTCGATTGGCACCGTGTGGCTGACGTCCTCGCGGCGCAGCGGAAGCTCCACCCGCAGGACACCGTCGTCGTAGCTCGCTCGAGCCGCTTCTGCGACCACGTCGGCCCCCAGCGCCACGATGCGACGGAAGGGGCCGGTCTGGATCTCGACCTGCTGGTAAACGCGGCCTTCGGTCTCCTGGATCGGCCGCTCGCCGCTGATCACCAGCTCACGGCCGACGACCTCCAGGTTGACCGAGTCGACGTCGACGCCCGAAAGCTCGACCTTGACGATCGCCTTCGGCTCGTTCGGCTCGTCGCCGCAGTAGTAGACGTCGACACGCGGTGAGAAGCCACTTTGGGCGCGAGGAGCGCGGCGCCATTGGTCGGAGAGCGAGCTCCCGACGAGCTCGTCGATCTCACGCCACATGCGCTCGAAGTTGACCAGCAGATCGCGCTGAGTCACAGGGACAACTTAGAGGACCGTCGCCGGTTCCCGTGCGCTTCAGATCTCGTAGGCGGCGCCGCCACGAGCGACGTCCACCGGCGCGCCGAAACCCTCCGCACCCTGCTCCGCGGCCCAATCGGGATCGAGCTCGTCGGAGATGTGCGTGAGCACGACCTGTTGGGCGCCTGCGCGACGCGCGTGCTCGCCCGCTTCCGCCGGCGTGAGGTGCCCTCGCACGCCCGTGCGCTCCGGCCGGGGAAGAGTGGCTTCGATCAGCATCAGGTCGGCGCCACGCGCAAACTCGACGAGCTCGTCGTTGGGCGAGCAGTCGGCGCTGAAGACGAGTCGGCCGCCGGTCACCGACGATTCGATCTCGACCGCGTGGGTGAGGATGTAGTGGGGCACGCTCGCAAATCGAACCCGCAGCGAACCGATCTCCAGTTGGGAGCCGGTGTCGTACTCGGACAGCTCAAAGGCCGCCTCCACGAGCCCCTCGTCCCCCCAGTTGCCGGCGATGGTCCGCACCGTCTGCTGTCCACCGGGCGGGACGATCAGCAGCGGCCGGGCGGGGCGGTCGGTGCCGGGATGGCCCGCGACCGGCACGGGCTGCTGCCGGGGTGCGAGCAGCAGCGCGTAGGCAAAGGGGAAGAGGTCGAAGAAGTGGTCGGCGTGCATGTGGGAGATGCAGACCGCCGCGACGTCCACGTAGTCGTGGTGCTCGCGCAGCTTGGCGAAGGCTCCGTTGCCGCAGTCGAGCACCAGGGCCGTCTCCCCCTCGGTGATCAGGTAGCCGCTACAGGCCCCGCCCGCGTCCTGCCAGGCGGGCGACTTGCCGAGCACGGTCAACTTCATCGCGTCACCGGCGCCTTGCCAGGACCGAGACCCTCATCGCGCAACTCTATTCGCGCAAAGCCCGAGAACCCCGTTTTTCGGTTGCGAGCAAAGTTGCGGCGATTTGCGCGAATGGGTCCAGCGCGGGGGGCGCGACTGTGAGATGGTCGCCGCCTCAGGTCAAACCGACACGACCTCTGGAAGGGGCTGGGAACTTGATCCAGGTCGAGCAACCGACGGCGGAGATCGCCGAGGCGCTGGGACTGCGGCGCCCGGGACGCAAGCGCAGGCGGAAGAACGGCCGCAGCTGCGAGGACTGCTTCTTTCATCAGAAGATGCTCTGCGCCCTCGATCTCGACGAGCCGTGCTCGACCTTCCGGGCGGATTCGGCCACCGGGTTGGTGCCCCCGCGCCAGCCGGCGCTGCTGATTAGGGATACCTAATAGTCTCCAGGCCCGCGCTAGAATTCGCGGCGCGATGGCGCAAGAGAGAACCGCGCGTCTGAGCGCATCCCCACCCCTCTTCAAGAGCCGCTTCCTCGACTTCTTCTCGAGGATCCACCCCTCCGTGCCGGCGATCATCTTCCTGCCCGTGATCACGGCGCTCATCGCGCTAGGCGCGCGCGACGGACAGGGGACGCTGGAGATCGTGCTGCTCGTGCTGGTTGGGCTCGGGCTCTGGACCCTCGCCGAGTACTGGCTTCACCGCAAGTTCTTTCACTGGGAGCCCGACAACGCGTTCGGCCGCCGCATGCACTTCATCATCCACGGGGTCCACCACGACCACCCCAACGACAAGCTGCGCCTGGTGATGCCACCGGGAGCGAGCATCCCCCTGGCGGCGCTCTTCTTCGGCGCCTTCTATCTGGTGTTCGGCCTACCGACCGCGTATCCGCTGTTCGCCGGGTTCCTGCTCGGCTACCTGGCCTACGACTACACGCACTACTACCTGCATCACTTCGTCCCCAAGAGCCAGCTCGGCAAGCGGCTGCGCGAACAGCACATGCGCCACCACTTCCAGGACCACCGGTACGGATTCGGCGTCTCCTCGCCGCTCTGGGACGTCGTCTTCCGCACGCTGCCGCGCAAGCGCAACCACTGAGACCGGGCCTCCACGGGGTGAGCCGCGGGCTCGCTGACGTCTGTTAGAGGACGCGCCGAAACCTGACCTCGACGACCTCGGACGCGTCCGGGAAGTACTGGCTGGGACGCCGCCCGCCATCGTCGCGCCACCCCTGGGCGACATAGAAGGAGGCGGCCCGCTCGTTGCCGGCGACCGCCCACAGAATCGCCTCCCGGCATCCGGCCTCGCGCATCGCCCCGACCGACGCCTCCATCAGAGCCGCGCCGGCGCCCTGCCCCCACGCCGCCGGGCCGACGTAGATCGCGGGGATCTCACAGACGTCAGCCGGCTCGTCGGCGTCGCGCGAAGGAACGGCGACCGTCGCGAAGCCGACGAGTTCGCCGCCTGACTCGGCGACGAGCACGAGCGGCCTGCCGTCCTCCTCCGACAAAGTCCGAAGCCACTGGCGCTCACGACCCTCGACCGCAAGACGATCGAGGAACCTGGCGGGGATCAGGCCCGGATAGGCAGCCCGCCACGAGTCGACGTGCACCTGAGCAATCGCTCTTGCGTCAGAGGGTTTCGCTTGACGCACACTGACGGACCCACTGTGCTTCGTCATACTCTCTTCGAGTAACAGTCACAGTGACACTCGGCCATCGTCACACCCACGAAGGAGAACTTACACATGGCTACGAATACTGTCGACGAAGCGGCCGGGCTGATCCGCGACCGAATCAAGGAACTCGACGCGGAGCGCGCGCAGCTCGAGCGAGCGCTCGCCAGCCTGACCGGCGGTCGCGAGGGCCGTCGCGGCCCGGGGCGCCCGCGAGGGTCGACCGCCCGGCCCGGTGCACGGCGGCGAGGCCGCCGGCGCGGCACCCGCGCCGATCAGGCCGTTCGGCTGGTCAAGGCAAACCCGGGCATCAGCGCGTCCGAGATCGCGAAGAAGATGCGGATCAAGCCCAACTACCTCTACCGGGTCCTCGCGGACCTCGAGAGCGCCGGGAGGGTGAAGAAGGACGGGCGTTCCTACACGGCGGCGTAGGGACGTCCCGCCCGTATCGGTTCCGCGGCTCAAGCGTGATTCGGGGCAAGCAGGGGTGCCGACCAGCTGGTTCCTCGCCGAAGCGTGGATTTGTCATCCCACAGCTGACTAATCGCACAGTCGACGGAACGGCTCCGTCTGGGACCCCGCCACCCAGCCAACGAACCGCTCGCGCCCTAGATCAGGCCGAGGTCGGCGACTGCCTCCCGCTCCTCGTTGAGCTCGGCGACCGACGCGTCGATGCGCTCGCGTGAGAACTCGGGCACCTCGAGGCCCTCGACGATCGACCACTCGCCGCCCGAGCACGCACACGGATAACCGGAGATAACGCCCTCGCCGACGTCGTATGAGCCGTCGGCCGGCACCGCCATCGAGACCCAGTCGCCATCGCCGGTGCCCAGGACCCAGTCGTGGACGTGGTCGATCGCCGCGTTGGCTGCGGACGCCGCGCTGGAGGCTCCGCGCGCGTCGATGATCGCGGCGCCCCGCTTGGCGACGGTGGGAATGAACTCGTCGGCGATCCAGGCCTCGTCCCCGACCGCATCCCAGGCCGACTCGCCGCGGACCGTCGCGTTGACGAGGTCGGGGTACTGCGTGGTCGAGTGGTTGCCCCAGATCGTCATGTTCGCGATCTCGCTCACAGCAGCACCCGTCCTCTTCGCGAGCTGCGCGATCGCCCGGTTGTGGTCGAGGCGCACCATCGCGGTGAAGCGCTCGCTGGGCACGTCGCGCGCGTTCGACATCGCGATCAGGCAATTCGTGTTGGCCGGGTTGCCGACCACCAGCACCTTCACGTCATCCGCGGCGCCCGCGTTGATCGCCTCTCCCTGCGGCTTGAAGATCGCGCCGTTGGCCTCCAGCAGGTCCGAGCGCTCCATCCCCGGCCCGCGTGGGCGCGCGCCGACGAGCAGCGCGATGTTGCAGCCGTCGAACGCCGGCTTCGGGTCGTCGTGGATGTCGATCCCGGCGAGGAGCGGAAAGGCGCAGTCGTCCAGCTCCATCGCGGTCCCCTCGGCGGCCTTGACCGCGTCCGGGATCTCGAGCAAATCGAGACGCACCGGCGCCTCGGGTCCCAGCATCTCGCCGGACGCGATCCGGAACAGGATCGCGTAGCCGATCTGCCCGGCGGCGCCGGTGACGGTGACCTTGGTCGCGCCATCGCTCATGGCCGCGGAATCCTATTCAGCGCCACTCCGCCTCGCGATGCAGGCCGCGCTACGGTGGCCCGCGGTGGCGGAGCGAGTGGATTATGAGTTGACGGAGGCGGAAGCCCAGTTGCTCGAGGCCGTCACCGCCAACGCCCTGGCGGAGGCCGGCGCCAAGGGAGGAGAGGTCGGCGGCGCCCTGGGAGGCGGCGTCGGGGGCGCCCTGGGAGGCGGAGTCGGCGGCGCCCTGGGCGGCGGAGTCGGAGGCGCGTCCGGCGGCCGCAGCGGCGGCGCCAAGGGAGGCCGCTTCGGCGTCCGCTTCACCAAGCCGGTCACCGCCGAGGCCACCCTCGAGGTCGAGGCCGATGCCGACTCGGCGAGGGAGCGCGCTCAAGCGGTGATCGCGGCCGACGGTGCGCCCGTCGACGATCCCAACGGCGCGCCCGACGACGCGGTGTGGGGGATCGTCGGCTCGGGCGCGAAGGACATGGTCCCGGCTCTGGTGAAGGTGACGGTCGAGTCGGCCGCCCCCGCGCGGACTCGCGTTCACGTGCGCGCGACCGGCAGGGAAGGGCTGATCAAGCAGAAGATCGGCGCCAAGGCAGCCGACAGGATCGCGTCGGCAATCGCGACCGGGACGTCCTAGAACGCGTCGCCCGGCCAGCTGGCGGCCGCCCTATCCGACCGCCGTCTTCAGGTTCTCGTCGATCGAGGACAGGAATTCCTCAGTGGTCTGAAACTCCTGGCCCTCGCCCACAAGCAGCGCCAGATCCTTGGTCATCCTCCCGCTCTCGACGGTCTCCACGCACACCCGCTCGAGGGTGTGAGCGAAGTCGCTGACCTCGGGCGTCTCGTCCATCCGCCCGCGCGCGGCGAGGGCGCGGGTCCAGGCGAAGATCGACGCGATCGGGTTCGTCGAGGTGGGCTTGCCCTCCTGGTGCTGGCGGTAGTGGCGGGTGACCGTGCCGTGTGCGGCCTCCGCCTCCACGGTCTTGCCGTCGGGCGTCATCAGCACGCTGGTCATCAGCCCAAGCGAGCCGAACCCCTGGGCGACGGTGTCCGACTGCACGTCCCCGTCGTAGTTCTTGCACGCCCACACGTAGCCCCCCTCCCACTTCAGCGCCGCGGCGACCATGTCGTCGATCAGCCGGTGCTCGTACGTCAGGCCCTTCGTCTCGAAGTCGGATTTGAACTCGGCGTCGAAGACCTCTTGGAAAAGGTCCTTGAAGCGCCCGTCGTACGTCTTCATGATCGTGTTCTTGGTCGACATGTAGACGGGATACTCGCGCTCGAGGCCGTAGCGAAACGAGGCGCGGGCGAAGTCGCGGATCGAGTCGTCGAGGTTGTACATCGCCATCGCCACGCCACCGCCGGCGGGGAAGTCGAACACCTCGAGCTCGATCGGATCGGAACCGTCGTCCGGCGTGAAGGTGAGCAGCAGCTTGCCCTCGCCCGGGATCAGCGTGTCGGTGGCCCTGTACTGGTCACCGAAGGCGTGACGGCCGATCACGATCGGCTTCGTCCAGCCCGGAACGAGCCGCGGGATGTTCGAGATCACGATCGGCTCCCGGAAGATGACCCCGCCGAGGATGTTGCGGATCGTCCCGTTGGGCGAGCGATACATGCGCTTGAGGCCGAACTCCTTGACGCGGGCCTCGTCGGGTGTGATCGTCGCGCACTTGACGCCCACCCCGTGCTCCTTGATCGCGTTCGCCGCGTCGACGGTGATCTGGTCGTCCGTCGCGTCGCGGCTTTCGATCCCGAGGTCGAAGTAGACGAGCTCGACGTCCACGTAGGGCAGGATCAGCTGCTCCTTGATGAAGGCCCAGATGATCCGGGTCATCTCGTCGCCGTCGAGCTCGACGATGGGGTTCTTGACGTCGATCTTCGCCACGCGGGCGGGCGATGCTAGTGCACCCGTCCGTTCCATCCGCACGGCTCGCAAGCCTGCGAGGTATGTGGATCGTCCACCTGATCTGCTCCGATGACGACTGCACCGAGGAGATCGAGCTCGTCGTGGCGGAGTTGGAGGACGCCGAGCGCGTGGGCTGTACCTGCGGCCACTCGTTCGTCTGGGCCTCGGTCTCGGAAGCCGAGCTCGTCTAGGCGCTCCGGCCTGCGAGAATCACCCCGATGGCGACGATCGACGAGCGCCGGGGGGCGGAGGCCGCCGCCACCCACGAGGTCTTCAACCAGCCCCCGCCGCTCGAGGGCTACAACGCGTTCGACTCCGACCGGGTCTTGGTCGAGGCGGTGCGACGCGAGGGTGCCGAGTGGGCGGAGGAGTCCGTCCGCGAGCTCGGCGCGATCTGCGGGCGCCCGCGGACCATGCGCCTCGGCGTCGAGGCGAACGAGAATCCTCCCAAGTTGCGCACGCACGACCGGTTCGGCAACCGGATCGACGAGGTCGAGTTCCACCCGTCCTGGCACGAGCTGATGCGACTCAGCGTCGAGCGCGGACTCCACGCTTCGCCCTGGCGCGAGCCGAAGCCCGGCGCGCACGTGGCGCGGGCAGCGTCGTTCATGCTCACCAGCCAGGTAGAGGCGGGAGTCGGCTGCCCGATCTCGATGACGTATTCGGTCATCCCGGCTCTGCGCGTGCAGCCCGAGCTGGCGCAGGAGTGGGAGCCGCGGTTCCTGTCGCTGTCCTACGACGGCGAGCGGCTGGTGCCCGCGCCGGACAAGAAGGGTGCCCTGTGCGGTATGGGCATGACCGAGAAGCAGGGAGGCTCGGACGTTCGCGCCAACACCACCACCGCGCGTCCCCTCAACGGTGCCGGCCCGGGCGCCGAGTACGAGATCACCGGCCACAAGTGGTTCTTCTCCGCGCCGATGTGCGACGCGTTCCTCGTCCTCGCGCAGGCCGACGGCGGCCTGTCCTGCTTTCTGATGCCGCGCTTCACACCGGACGGCGAGCGCAACCGGATCCACCTCCAGCGACTCAAGGACAAACTCGGCAACCGCTCCAACGCCTCCTCAGAGGTGGAGTTCCGCGGCGCGTGGGCTCGGTTGGTCGGTGAGGAGGGCCGCGGCGTGCCGACGATCATCGAGATGGTCAACCACACGCGCCTGGACTGCGCGGTCGGCAGCGCCACGGGCATGCGCGCTGGGATGGCGATGGCGAGCTGGCACGCCGGGCACCGCTCCGCCTTCGGCAAGACGTTGACCGACCAGCCGCTGATGCAAAACGTGCTCGCCGACCTCGCGGTCGAATCGGAGGCCGCGACGATCTCGTCTCTGCGCCTCGCTCGCGCCTACGACGAGGCGATCGCAGGCGACGAGCAGGCGCAGGAGTTCAAGCGGCTCGCCAACGCCGTGCTCAAGTACTGGATCTGCAAGCGCGGCCCGATGCACGCGGCCGAGGCACTGGAATGCCTGGGTGGAAACGGCTACGTCGAGGAATCGGGGATGCCGCGCCTGTACCGCGAGTCGCCGCTGGCCTCCATCTGGGAGGGCTCGGGCAACGTGCAGTGCCTCGACGTCCTACGGGGGATGGCCAGGAGCCCGGCCTCCGTGGAGGCGTTCTTCGACGAAGTCGACGACGCGGCGGGAGGCGACGCGCGGTTGGATGCCGCGGCGGGCGAGCTGCGCGAGGAGCTCGCCGACCTCGACGCGATCGAGTCCCGCGCCCGGCGCGTGGTCGAGTGGATGGCCCTCGTGCTCCAGGGCTCGCTGCTGGTCCGCTTCGGCGATCAAGCCGTGGCCGATGCCTTCTGCGCGTCCCGGCTGGGCGGAGACGCGGGGCGCGCCTTCGGCACCCTGCCGCCCGGCGTCGACTTCAGGCGCATCGTCGAACGTCACACGCCACAGGTCTAGAAGGCCGATGCGCTCCCGGACCACCGCTCACGCGGTGATCGGGGTCTGGCACCCAGCAGACCGTGCCTAGACGAAGAGCGTCAGCAACAGGACGATCGCGACGCCGGCGCCAACGGTGATTCCGAGCACGTCGGCGACGGTCATCCACGCCCGTCCCTGCCGGAGCTCACCGATCCGAGTCACGTGCCGCCTGTCGGGGCCGATCAGGCTCAACCGAACCAACGTCACGTGCTTCTTTCGTCGCCTGAAGGCGACTCACCCGAATCCATGTGCCGCAAACTAACCACGCAAACAGTTTCTAAACAAACCGCTGACATCCTGCTAGAGGTTGCGCGGAAGAGCGCGCTCAGAGCCAGCGCTCGTCCAGGCGGCGGATGGCTGCCTCGCTGAGCCGGATTGCGTCGCGCAGGGTGTCGTAGTCGACGTTTTCGGGCACGTCCGTTGGCCAGTGGTAGTTGGCGAGCTGGTGCAGCTCCGTGACGGAGACGATCGCGGCGCACTCATAGCCGGCGAAGAGCGGCTGCACCGCGTCGGTCGCATTGCGGTTGCGGAGGTTCGGCTCCAGCTCGATCCCCAGCTCGTCGGCCAGACCGTCGAGCAACCTCAGTGAGCGAGCCGGGTACTCGCGCATTCTCAGCATCCCCTCCCCACGGAGCACCGCCAGATGGGGCGAGCCGACTGTCTCCAAGCAGAGAAAGAAGGTGCTGTCGCGGTCGAGCTGGGGGAAGTTGCGCTCACCCCAAGCCGCGATCCCGTCGCAGGTTGCCTCTTCCGAGGTCGAGAGGAAGAGCACGCGGAGGTTCTGCGGCGGATCGGCGGCGAGAGCACGAGCGAGAGAGATCAGCCCCACGACACCGGTGCCGTTGTCGTTTGCGGCGGGAACGGCATCGCGCGCGGCGAGGTCTGCGAACACGCCAACGGCGCCGGCGGACCAGATCGTCCCGGCGGCGTTCAGCGTGCGGATCCCCAGCGCCGCGCCCAGAGCGGCGGCGACCTGCCCGCCGAACGCCGCCCACATCAACGGCGGGCTGGTATCGGGAATCCGGTCGCGGGGAACTGGCCCCAGCAACGTCTCTGGGATCGCCGGGCTGTACAGCAGCCCGGTGCGCGGGGCGTCGTGGTGCGCCATCACGACGACCGTTCGCTCGGCGTCGGCCGGCCCCAGCTCCGCCACCACCTGCGAGCGCTCTCCATGCGGCAGGAGCTTGCGCAGCCGGCGGCGGCCGTGCGGCGGCAGGTCGTCGACCGCGGCGGCGGCACCGAGCCCGGCCAGAGCCGCGCCGAACAACCGCCGGCCCCGCAAGGCCGCTAGGCCTCCGATCGCTCCAATGGCAGCCGCGATCCCCAGCGGCCACCAGTACGTACCGTGGGCAGGCTCCGACTCGATCCGACCCTCGATCCCGAGCTCGGAGAGGCGTGCGATCAGCCACTCCGCCGCCTCGCGCTCCCCGGGCGATGCGCTTGGCCGGTGGATCGCGCACAGCTCGTCGAGCAGCGCTCGGTGCCAGATCGCATCGAGATGCGAGTCGCTCGTCGTGGCCGTCGGCTGCGACACGGGGGCGCGAAACCTACAGCCGAGAGCGATTGAGGTAGCCGACTACTCGGTCCCGGGTATTTTCGTGGCCGGGTGCTCAAGCCTGGAGATCGCGGCGCCGATGCACGTCGCGTGACCCAGGTCGGACGTACAGGGGGGTCGGGGCGGTCGCCAAGCGTGCGTGCGGCGGGCGCGCTGATGCTCGCGGGCGGGGCAATCGGCGTCTTGACAGTTGCGCTGCCCCCCGCGGCGGAGCGATCGGAGCTGGCCGTCGCGGCGATCTCGGCGATGGCCGCGGCGATCGGCGCCATCCTGTTCGCAATCCGGCGTCCGGTCAGCGATCCCGTCCTCGGCGGCGTCGTCGCCCTTGGCACCGTTCTGATCACCGTCGCCACGTACGAAGCGGGCGGCGGGACCGGGACGGCAGACAACGAGATGCTCTACGTCTGGATCTCCCTCTACTCGTTCTATTTCTTCTCCGTCCCGCACGCCCTGGGGCAGCTCATCCTGGTCGGGGTCGCCTACGGCGCGCTGCTCGCTTCCACACCTGCAGCGGACGAGGCGCTCAGCCGGTGGATCTTCACGATGTCGACTTTGACCGTCGCCGGGCTGATCGTCACGCAGCTGCGAAGCGCGGTCGCGAACCTCGTCGCCGAGCTCTCCCAGCACGCCCACGTCGACAGCCTGACCGGACTCCTGAATCGGCGTGCGCTAGAGGACCGCGCGGCGCTCGAGCTGGCGAGGGCACGACGGGAGGGCACGCCGGTGAGCCTGCTGGCGATCGACGTCGATCACTTCAAGTCCCTCAACGACGGCTACGGCCACGGTGCGGGCGACGACGTGCTTCGCTTCGTTGCCGCGTCGATCAGCCGAGTCACCCGCGCGGTCGACGCGGTTGCCCGCCTGGGCGGCGACGAGTTCGTTGTCATCCTGCCGGGGGCCGAGCTGAACGACGCCGCGACGATCGCCGGCCGCCTTCGAGACGCGGTGCTGGACGGGAACGGCGGAGACATTCCCCCGGTGACGCTGAGCATCGGCGTTGCCTGCGGTCCCACGTCCGGGGGGACGCTCGACGACGTCTGGCGCGCCGCGGACCTGGCGATGTACGAGGCCAAGCGGGCCGGCGGGAACGCGATTCACCGCTCTTTGCGCGCGACCGAGCCCAGCGCCGCCTAACGGGATCGCTCGTCCCGTGTGGGACGATCCGGGCATGCCGGCACGCGGTGCGCTGACTCTGTTTGTCATCCGGGGAATCCGGGTCGGCGTGGACTACTCCTGGTTCCTCGTCCTGTTCCTGGTCATCATCTGGCTGTCCGGCTTCTACCGGGATGTGCTCGGGGCGAGCGACGACGCAGCCGAGCCCTATCTGCTGGCTGTGGTCAGCGCGCTCGCCTTCTTCGGCTCGATCCTTCTGCACGAGCTGGGGCACGCGCTGGTTGCCAACCGGCGGGGGATCCGGATCTCGGAGATCACGCTGTGGCTGTTCGGAGGCGTGGCTCGCATGGACCGCGACTCCGACACGCCGGGGACCGAGTTCCGGATCGCGGTTGCAGGCCCGTTGGTGACGCTCGCGATCGCTGTGGTCTGTGCCGCTGTGGGGATCGCGGTCGCCGGCGCTGACGAGTTCTGGACCGCCATGCGGGTGGAGGAAGACGCCGACGTCTCCGGGGCGCTGGCCGTGGTCGCCTGGCTGACGTTCATCAACGCCCTTGTTCTGATCTTCAACCTGATCCCGGCCTTTCCGCTCGACGGCGGCCGGATCGCGCGCGCGATCGCCTGGCGTCTGACCGGCGACCGCCGGCGGGCCACGCGCTTCGCCGGCACGCTCGGCCAGGGCTTCTCTTACGCGTTCATCGGCCTCGGCGTGCTGCTGCTGATCTCGGGCGACGTGATCGGCGGGATCTGGCTCGGCCTGATCGGGTTCATCCTGGCCCAGTCGGCGCGAGGCCACGTGCTGCAGTCCGAGTTTTCGCGGCGCATCGAAGGGATCCGCGTGGCTGACGTCATGGATACCGATCCCGTCGCGATTCCCGAGGACGCAAGCGTCGAGCGCGCCCTCGACGAGTACTTCCTGCGCTACCGGTGGCCGTGGTTTCCCGTCGTTGACGCAGCGCACCAGCTCCTGGGTCTGATCGAGCGGCCGGCCGCCGACTCGGTGCCCGAGCCGAGCCGAAGCTCGCAGACCGTGGCCCAGGTCATCGACGTCGACCCCGCAGGAACGCTGCGCGTCTCTGCCGACGCCCCTCTTGAGTCGCTGCTCGGCAACCCGCAGCTGCGTCGTCTCGGCGCCCTGCCGGCCGTCGACGCGGAGGGACGGCTGCGCGGCGTGATCACCGCCGAGCAGGTTGGCCGCGCTCTTCGCGACGCGCTCGGCGGCACCTAGAACATAGGATCGCCCGGTGCCGCAGCACGACGTACTGGTGATCGGGGCGGGATTGGCCGGGCAGCGGGCGGCGCTGGCGGCGGCCGAGGAGGGAGTGCGGGTGGCGATCGTTTCCAAGGTCCACCCGGTGCGATCGCACTCGAACGCCGCGCAGGGAGGGATCAACGCGGCGCTTCAGGAGGGCGATTCCTGGGAGTCGCACGCCTTCGACACGGTCAAGGGGTCGGACTACCTCGGCGACCAGGACGCGATCGAGATCATGTGCCGGGAGGCACCGGAGGAGATCCTGCATCTCGAGCACCTCGGGGTTCCCTTCCACCGCAACGAGGAGGGCAGGCTCGGCACCCGTGCGTTCGGCGGAGCGTCCCAGGCGCGGACCTACTACGTCGCCGACATCACGGGCCAGGCGATCATGCACGTCCTCTACGAGCAGCTGATGAAGTACTCCGAGCACGTCGACCGCTACGAGGAGTACTTCACGGTCTCGCTGGCGCTCGACGAAGGCGGGAGCTGCGCCGGGGCCGTGATGCGCAACGTGCGCGACGGCACGATGGAGCTCTTTGAGGCCGAGAACGTGATCCTCGCCACCGGGGGGAACGGTCAGATCTGGCAGCCGACGACGAACGCGCTGATCTGTACCGGCGACGGGATCGCGATGGCCTACCGCGTGGGCGCGCCGCTGATGGACATGGAGATGATCCAGTACCACCCGACCACGCTGGCGGGCAAGGGGTTTTTGATCACCGAGGGCGCGCGCGGGGAGGGTGCGCACCTCATGAACGCCAGCGGCGAGCGCTTCATGGAGAGGTACGCGCCAAACAAGATGGAGCTGGCCTCTCGCGACGTCGTGTCGCGCGCCGAGCAGACGGAGATCAACGAAGGCCGCGGTTTCCCGGACGGGACGGTCGCGCTGGACATCACGGTCGTGCCGCGCAAGCGCATCCACGAGGCGCTGCGCGAGATCGTGCTCGTCGGGCGCGATTTCGCCGGGGTCGACATCACGCGCGAGCCGATCCACATCAAGCCGGGCAACCACTACACGATGGGCGGAATCAAGACCGACGTTCACGGCGCCACCGAGATCTCGGGGCTCTACGCCGCCGGCGAGGTCGCGTGCGTATCGGTGCACGGCGGGAACCGGCTGGGCGCCAACTCGCTCCTCGACACGCTGATCTTCGGCCGCCGCAGCGGCCAGCACGCGGCGGCGCGCGCCAAGCGGGTCAAGGTCGGCCGGCCGCGCAAGGCAGCTCTGGCCGACGCCGAGCGCGAGGTGACGGAGATCCTCGGACGCGAGCGCGGGTCCGGCCGCCGCGTCTCGGAGATCCGGAAGGAGATGGGCGAGACGATGGACAAGCACGTCGCGGTCTTCCGGGACGAGGGCGGAATCAAGACGGCACTGGAGACGATTCAGCGCCTCAAGGAGGAGGCCAAGACCGCTTACGTCGACGATCGCAGCGCGGTCTTCAACCAGGACATCCTCGGCGCGGTGGAGCTCGGCTACATGCTCGACTGCGCCGAGTGCTCTTGTGTCGCGGCGCTTCACCGCACGGAGAGCCGTGGCGCCCAGTTCCGGACCGACTTCCCCGAGCGCAACGACGAAGAGTGGCTCAAGCACATCGATCTGCGCCGCGGCGACGCGGGGCCGGAGATCAGCTACTCGGAGGTCACGATCACGCAGTGGCAGCCAGAGGAGCGGCGGTATTGATGATGAGCCGCTTTAGCGGCGAAAGCAGCATGTGCCGTTGGGTGAGTAGGGTGATCCGTGGTGGCTGAGTACACCCTCAAGGTCCGCCGCTTCCAGCCCGACTCGGGCGAAGGCCCCTATTGGGAGAGCTTCGACGTCGAGCTCGACCCCACGCTCTCGGTGCTCGACGGGCTGCTGCAGGCCAAGGACCGGACGGACGGCTCGCTGGCAGTCAGGTGCTCGTGCAGGGCAGCGATCTGCGGCTCATGCGGGGTCAAGATCAACGGCGAGTCGACGCTGGCCTGCAAGACCAAGCTCGCAGACGCGCACGAGTTCGCGAATCGCATGAGTCGAGATCGCGCGGACCGCGGCGCCCCCAGACGCCGAGCGGAGGAGGCGTCGCGCCCTATCGTCGTCGAGCCCATGGGGAACATGCCGGTGGTCAAGGACCTGGTCACCGACATGGAGTCGACGCACTGGGCCAAGATCCGCCGGGTCACGCCGTGGCTGCTCGACGACGGCGACCCGCCTGAGCGGGAGCGCATCGTCGAGCCAGAGTCGATGGTCGACATCACGCAGACCATTGCCTGCATCCAGTGCGGCGCGTGCGTTTCGGCCTGCCTGTCGATGGAGGTCGATCCCGACTTCATCGGCCCCGCCGCCCTTGCCAAGGCCTATCGCTTCGTGGGCGACCCCCGCGACGTGCAGTCCCGGGAGCGGCTCTACGACCTGGCACAGGACCCTCACGGGATCTACGACTGCACCCACTGCTTCTCGTGCATCGACGCCTGCCCCAAGGGCGTCGCTCCGATGGATCAGATCATGCGCCTGCGCCGCCTGGCGACTCACGACGAGGAGATCAGGGACAAGAACAACGGGCTCAACCACGAGCAGGCTTTCACCAAGATCATTCGCAAGAAGGGGACGCTCGACGAGGCGCTGCTGCTGCAGGAGTCCTACGCGCCCGGCGTCAAGGGCAAGCTGATCCCGCGGCCCGGCGCGATCAAGGGCCTGCTGGAGTCCATCCCGACCGCGATCCGCGGCCTGCGGACCGGCAAGATGCGCTCCCTGCCGAAGCTGATCCCGGGGGTCCACCCCAAGCTGCCGGGCGACGCGCAGCAGAACGTGAAGCGCATCT
>Ga0081538_10000523_pt1 | contig 42849 bp, 37 predicted proteins | sample TabmetS5T2R1_FD_71022 | JGI IMG/M metagenome (GOLD analysis project Ga0081538, IMG submission 71022) | Tabebuia heterophylla rhizosphere microbial communities from the University of Puerto Rico - S5T2R1 | ecosystem: Host-associated > Plants > Roots > Rhizosphere ... | reverse complement strand
ACGCTTTCGCGCATTGCGCAAGATTCCCCACTGCTGCCTCCCGTAGGAGTCTGGGCCGTGTCTCAGTCCCAGTGTGGCTGATCGTCCTCTCAGACCAGCTACCCATCGCGGCCTTGGTGAGCCGTTACCTCACCAACAAGCTAATGGGCCGCGGGCCCATCTCGATGCAGAGGCCGAAGCTTCCTTTCCACGCCCCGCTTGTGCGGGACGAGCACATCCGGTATTAGCCCGGGTTTCCCCGGGTTGTCCCGGTCATCGAGGCAGGTTACCCACGTGTTACTCACCCGTTCGCGGCTCTGCCCCAGGCCGAAGCCTGGTTCGTCGCTCCACTTGCATGTGTTAAGCACGCCGCCAGCGTTCGTCCTGAGCCAGGATCAAACTCTCCGTGAAAGTCTGGCGTGGTATCAGCCCGGCCGGCGCGGAGGAAGCTCCGCCCCGCCCGGTTTCCACTGTCAGATCAAGAAGAGTTGTCAAGTCGTCGGTGCTCCGCGCACACTTGCGAAGCTGGACTTGACGGGTCTGTTCAGGCCCCGCCGTCGCGAGGACGGCAGGGGTCGAACCTGGGCGACCGTATCGCCGCCCTTTCGAGCGGCGCATTCCCGCCCGCAAGCTAAAGCTTGCGCTGCGGGGGTCGCGTGCACTGCTGAGTTTTCAAAGACCGTGCGCCCTCAGGGGTGGGGCCACCACCAGCGCATGAAGCGCGACGGAGCAGTGTAGCACCGCCCGGGGGGGCGGGCCAACCGCCACCAGGGGATTTTAGCGCCGCCGAAGCCGCTTGAAGCGCCGCTTTCCGAGCTGGATCACGGCTCCGTCGAGCCGCTCCGCCGGCAGCTCGAGATCGGACCCGTCAAGGGGCTCCCCGTCCAGCTTGACCCCCGCCTGCGAGAGCAGCCGGCGGGCCTCGGAGCGCGTCACCCCGAATGCCTCGGCCAGCAGCGCGGGCAGGTGCACGGCCTCTCCGCCGTTCGGGAACGCGTACTCCTCGATCTCGTCGGGCAGCTCGCGCCGCACGTGCAGCGTGTCGAAGCGCTCCTGCGCCGCGTCGGCGCCGTCGAGCCCGTGGAACCGCGCCGTCAAGGCATGCGCCATGGCGCGCTTCTGGTCGCGCGGCGGCAGCGAGGAATCCGGCGGGGAGTCGAGGAGCAGCGACCAGTAGACCGGCATCACCTGGTCCGGCACCCGCATCAGCTTGCCGTAGATCTCCTCGGGCGGCTCGTCCACGGCCACGTAGTTGCCGAGCGACTTCGACATCTTCTGCACCCCGTCGATCCCCGGCAGGATCGGCATCGTGAGGATCGACTGGGGCGCGAGGCCGTAGGCCCTCTGTGTCTCACGCGCGAGGAGCACGTTGAACTTCTGGTCGGTGGCGCCCAGCTCCACATCGGACTCGATGGCGACGGAGTCGTACCCCTGCAGCAGCGGATAGAGCAGCTCGAGGATCGTGATCGCCTCGCCCGAGGCATATCGCTCGGCGAAGTCGTCGCGCTCGAGCAGCTGGGCGACCGTGGAAGTGCGGGCCAGGCGAAACAGCGAGTCCATCCCCATGTCGAGCCACTCGCCGTTGCGACGCACCTCCGTGCGGCCGCGGTCCAGCACCTTGAAGGCCTGTTGCTCGTAGGTCTCGGCGTTGCGGTCGATCTCCGCAGGGTCGACCAGCGGACGGGTCGCGGAGCGGCCGCTTGGGTCCCCCACGCGAGCGGTGTAGTCCCCGATGATCAGCACCACCTGGTGGCCCAGGTCCTGGAACTCGCGCAGCTTGCGGAGGACGACGGTGTGCCCGAGGTGGATGTCCGGCGCCGTCGGGTCCACGCCGAGCTTCACGCGAAGCGGCCGCCCGAGCCCGAGCTGGCGCTCGAGCTCCCCCTCCGGCAGGGCGTCCACGGCGTTGCGGGTGAGGAACCGGGCCGCCTCGGCCGGGGAGTCCGTCATGGCGCCAATGCTAGACTGCCGCCCTCGCCGGGCGCCCGGCTCGATGCCGTCTGGGAGGGCGCCAAGACGCCGCCGATGATGGCCGCGCCACGCGGTCACCCCCTCACCCCGGGGCGCTCAAACGCATGCAGGATCCGCCGACGCCCATCACCCATCCACGTGCCGCGCGCGAGCCGCGGTTCGTAGGCATGCAGGCGACCCCGCCTCCGCCGCCGCGGCCGCCGAAGCCCAAGCTGAAGAAGCTGCGCCTGGCCTTCGTGCTGCTCGGGCTGACCTGCTTGGCGATCGTCTCCACCCTGTTCGGGATGCTGATGGCGGTGGCGCGCGACCTGCCGTCGCTCGAGAACACGGCCGAGTTCCGGGCCGCCGAGAACTCGATCCTCTTCGCCGACGACTGCCGGGAGCTCGACTCCGGGAACTGCACGCGGGTCGCCCGCCTGACCGGAAACCTCAACCGCATCCTCGTGAACGAGGGCGAGATCTCGCCGCACATCAAGAACGCCGTGATCGCGATCGAGGACCGCCGCTTCTACAGCCACGAGGGCGTGGACTACACCGGCATCGCCCGCGCGCTCTGGCAGGACATCCTGCGCCGCAGCGCATCCCAGGGCGGCTCCACGATCACCCAGCAGTTCGTGAAGAACGCCCTCGCCGCCCAGGGCAACCGCTCGGTGTTTCAGAAGCTGCGCGAGTCGGCGCTCGCGTACCACCTCGAGCGCCAGTGGTCCAAGGAGAAGATCCTCACCCAGTACCTCAACACCGTGTACTTCGGGAACGGCGCCTACGGGGTCGAAGCCGCGGTGCGCACGTACTTTGGGGAGGGCGACGAGCCCGAGGAGCTCAAGGGGGCCGACGACTCGGCGGGCGTGACCTACCAGCCGGACCCGACGCTGCAGCCGCCGCTCGATCCAAAGCGGCCCGAGTCGTTGCGCGTGACGCCCGCGGAGGCGGCGCTGCTGGCCGGGATGATCGCCTCTCCCTCGCTGTACGACCCGGTCGAGAACCCGCAGCTGGCGGGCGAGCGGCGCAACCTGGTGCTGGCGCGCATGCTCGAACAGGAGATGATCACGCCCGCCCAGTACGAGGAGGCGCTTCGCACCCCGGTGCCCGATGAGGACGAGGTCGACCCGCCCGACGCCGACTCCGACCATCCCTACTTCACCAGCTGGATGACCGAGCACCTGCTCGACCTGTACAGCCCCGGCGTCGTGTTCGGGGGCGGGTTGAGGGTGAAGACGACGATCGATCCGGAGCTCCAGGACGCCGCCGAGAGCGCCATCTCGGGGCGTCTCGCCGGCGTCGGCCCGAGCGCGTCGCTGGTCGCGATCGAGAACAAGACGGGCGCGGTGAAGGCGATGGTGGGCGGCACGGACTTCGACGCCCGGCCCTTCAACCTGGCCACCAACGGCCACCGCCAGCCCGGCTCGTCGTTCAAGCCCTTCATCCTGGTGCGCGCGCTCGCCGACGGCATCGACCCGAACAGCGTCTGGGCGTCGATGCCGAAGGAGTTTCCGTTTGAGGGGAAGAAGGGACCAGAGCTGTTCAAGGTCGCGAACTACGAGGATTCCTACCTCGGGAGCGCATCGCTGTGGTCTGCCACCGCCGCGTCGGACAACTCGGTGTTCGCCGAGCTGGGAATGAAGGTGAAGCCAAAGCGGGTGGCCCGCATGGCCCGCCGGATGGGCATCCGAACCAAGCTCTCCACCAACCCCGCCATGCTGCTCGGCGGCCTCGAGCAGGGGGTGACGCCGCTCGAGATGGCGTATGCGTACTCGACCCTCGCCAACGAGGGAGTCAGGGTGTCGGGCTCGCTCGCGCCCGACCAGAAGGGCCCCGTGGCCATCCGGGAGGTCGAGGGCCCCAACGGCACGAAGGTAAACAGCGAGGTGAGGACGCGCGTCTTCCCCAAGAAGGTCGGGCAGGTCGCGAAGGACATGCTGTCGCAGGTCGTGACCAGCGGCACCGGCGAGGCGGCCCAGGTCGGCGAGGAGATCATCTGGGGCAAGACCGGCACCACCGAGAACTACGGCGACGCCTGGTTCGTGGGGAGCAACGAGCAGCTCACGGTGGCGGTGTGGGTGGGCTACGCCGACAGGGTCCAGCCGATGGAGTACGAGTACGCCGGGAGCCCGGTGGCGGGCGGGACCTACCCCGCGGTGATCTTCAGCGACTTCATGTCCACCTGGCTCGAGCTTCGCGAGGCGCGGGGCCTGGGCCCGAAGGAGGAAGAGGACGAGGACGAGCTGCTTCCCACGCCCGAGACCTACAGCGCGCCTCCGGTCGAGGAGGAGCCGGTGGTGCCGGTCGAGCCCGCCGTGCCCGAGGAGCCCGCGCCCGTGGAGGAAGCCGCACCCGCCCCGGCGCCGACGCCGGAGGAGCCGCTGCCCGCGCCGCCGCCCGAGGAGCCGGCGCCGGTGGAGCCCGCACCGGTGCCGGAGACGCCCGTGCCTCCCGCGGACACCGGCGGCGCGACGCCCGACGGCACCGGCGGGTAGGCCCGCCAAGTACTAGGCGGCCCGCCCCGGGCGCATGGCCGCCGGCCAGGGCCGGCTGACGTGCCGGCTGTCCGCGTCGCAGAAGCGCCACGGCAGGTCGGCGGCCTTCGAGATCCCGACTCGCTCGCCCATCACGATGCGCGGCTCCCGCGCGCCCGGCTCGCGGCGCAGGATCTGGATCGGGCCGTCCGCGAGTGAGGTGCCGTTCAGGGAGAGCCCGATCCCGAGCGCCTGGGTCAGCTTGCCGGGGCCGTTGCAGAGCTCCTCGCCGCGCGGAACGCCGCGCCGCTCGCGCATCACCTCGATCCCGGCGACGGGCTCGAGCGCGCGGATCAGCACAGCCGCGCCGATCCCCTCCTCCTCCGCAACTGCATTCAGCAGCGAGTGGATCCCGTAGGAGAAGTACACGTACGCGTTGCCCGGCGCTCCGTACAGCGTTCGCGTGCGTGTGGTGACTCCCGCGTAGGCGTGGCAGGCGGGCTCCTCCATGTGGTAGCTCTCGGTCTCGGCGATGCGGCCGGCCGTCTCGCCGTGGCGCACCACGCACCCGACGAGGTCACGGGCCACCTCGTGCACCGAACGGGCGTAGAAGTCCCGGCCCAGCCTCATGTCTCGCCGAGGATGTGGCGGGCGGAGGCGAGCTGGTCCTTCACGCGCGCGAGAGAGGTGCCGCCCTCCGACACCTTGGACTCGAGCCAGGAGCGCTGCTCGAGTAGGCCCCGGAACCCGTCGGTCGGCAGCGCCGGGGCGAGCTCGCGGAGCTCCTCGTCGGTCAGCTCGGACAGCGTCTTGCCGCGTTCCTCCGCCGCCCGCACGACGCCCGCGACGACGCCGTGCGCCTCGCGGAACGGCACTCCCTCGCGCACCAGCAGGTCGGCCACGTCGGTCGCGGCGATCGCCTCGTCGGCGGCGGCGGCCTCCATGCGCTCGCGGTCGAACTCGATGCCGCCCAGCATCTCCCGCGCCACACGCAGGCACAGCTCCAGCGTGTCGATCGCGTCGAACAGCGGCTCCTTGTCCTCCTGGAGATCCTTGTTGTAGGTGAGCGGCAGGCCGTGGAGCACCCCGTGCAGCCCCGCGAGCCGCCCGACGATGCGCGGCGCCTTGGCGCGAAGCAGCTCGGCGGCGTCGGGATTGCGCTTGTGCGGCATCAGGCTCGAGCCGGAGGCGAAGGTGTCGGGCACACGGCAGAAGCCGAACTCCGCGGTCGACCACAGCACGATCTCCCCGCCGAGCTGCGACAGGTGCCCGGCGCAGGTGGCGGCGGCGCCCAGGTAGTCGAGCACGAAGTCGCGGTTCGACACGGCGTCGAGCGAGTTCTCCGCGATTCCGCTGAAGCCGAGCTCCTCCGCCACGAACATGCGGCTGGTGTCGAAGTTGACGCCCGCCAGCGCGCCCGCGCCGAGCGGCAGCTCGTCGGTGGCGGTCATGCAGAAGTTGAATCGCTGCGAGTCGCGCCGGAACTTCCAGAACCAGGCGAGCAGGTGGTGCGACAGGTAGACCGGCTGGGCACGCTGGAGGTGGGTGTAGCCGGGCAGCGGCCAGTCGAGGTGACCCTCCGCGAGGTCGACCAGCGTGGTCATCAGCCCGTGCAGCAGGGTGCGCGCCTCGAGGCTGTGCGCGCGCACGAGCATCGCCACGTCGGTGGCCACCTGGTCGTTGCGCGAGCGGGCCGTGTGGAGCCTGCCGCCCGCCGGCCCGGCGATCTCGGTCAGCCGCCGCTCGATCGCCATGTGGATGTCCTCGTCGCCGTCCGCGACGACGAACTGGTCCTGCTCGATCTCCTCCCTCACCGCCGCGAGACCCTGTTCGATCTGCCTCAGGTCGTCGTCGGCGAGGATGCCCGTGCGCGCCAGCATGCGCGCGTGGGCGAGCGACTGCTCGATGTCGTACGGCGCCAGCCGATAGTCGAACGCGATCGACGAGTTGAGCGCTTGGAACAGTGGATCCTGGGGGTCCCGAAAGCGGCCCATCCGGCCCGGCAGTCTGGCAGAGCGTCCGAGCCGCCCGACGGAGACGGCCACCGCGAGGCCAAGCGTGGGATCGGCCTAGGATGCGCCCGGGCGTGATCGAGGTCCGCAAACCCAGGCCGGGCGACTATCCCCGCGCCGCCGAACTGCTGCACCACAGCGCGGCCGACATGTACGACCGCTTCGCGGGAGGTCGCGGGCGGGCGCTGCGAGTGCTGGAGCGCTCCCTCGGCGAGCCCGGCAACGCCTCGAGCGCGGAGGTGGTCTGGGTCGCGGCGGTGGACGGCGAGGTGGCGGGCGCCATGGCCGCCTTCCCGGTGGACGAGGCCACCGAGCGGGCGCGGGCCTTCCTCCGGCTCGCGTTGCGCGCCGCGCCGCCCTGGCGCTGGCCGGTGGCGCTCTACCTCTACTGGGCCGGAGGGCGAGCGGCGCCGAGCCCGCCGGCCTCGGCCCTGTACGTGGACGCGCTCGCCACCGATCCCGGCTTTCGCCGCCGCGGCGCCGCGCGTGCGCTGCTGGCGCAGGCCGAGCGGGGGGCGCGCGAGCGCCGCCTGCCCGCCGTGGCGCTCGACACGACCATCGCCAACGAGCCGGCACGCACGCTGTACGCGAGCGAGGGCTACGACGAGGTGGCCTACCGGCCGCCGGGGCGCGGGCTGCCGGGGTTCGTGGCGCTCGTCAAGCCGCTCACCTGAGCCGACTCGATCACGTCGCGCAGCGTGGCCGCCACCCGCTCGATCTCGGCCTCGGTGAGCTGCGGGAAGAACGGCAGGGCGAGCGAGCGGGCGGCCACGTCCTCGCAGACCGGGAACTCGCCCTCGCGGTGGCCGAAGCGCTCGCGATAGAAGCTCATCAGGTGGATCGCGGGCAGGTACGGCTTGGTCTCCACGCCGCGCTCGCGCATCGCCGACACCGACACGTCGCGGTCGACGCCGGGCGGCAGCTGCACCACGTAGACGAACCACGAGCGGCGGTCGCCGAGCGAGTCGGGACAGGGCAGGTCGAGTCCCTCCACGTCCGCAAGCGCCTCCGCGTAGAGCGCGGCAACCCGCGCCCGCCCCGCGAGCAGCTCGTCGAGCCGCTCGAGCTGCGCGAGCCCGAGCGCGCAGGAGAGGTCGTCGAGCCTGTAGTTGAACCCGAGCCGGTCGTGGTCGAGCCAGCCCAGGTCCGGGGCGCGGCCCTGGTTGCGCTCGGAGTCCACACGCTGCTTCGCCGCCGGGTCGGGGCACACCACGGCCCCGCCCTCGCCCGTCGTGACCTGCTTGTTCGGGTAGAAGCCGAAGACCGACAGGTTGCCGCGGGCCCCCACGGGCGTGCCGTCGCCGTGCACCGCTCCCAGCGCCTCGCAGCTGTCCTCCACTATCCACAGGCCGCGCCCGGCGGCTACTCGCTCGAGCGCCGGCAGGTCGGCCGGGTAGCCGAAGATGTGCACCGGCAGGAGCCCGGCGGTGCGCTCGCCCACGGCGGCGGCGGCAGCCCCCGGGCTGATGTTGAGCGTGCGCCTGTCGATGTCGCAGAAGACCGGGCGCGCGTTCTCGTACAGCAGGCAGTTCGCCGAGGCGACGAACGAGAAGGGCGTGGTCACCACCTCGTCGCCCGCCTCGATTCCCGCCGCGCGGATCGCGAGGTGGAGGCCGGCGGTGCCGCTCGACACGGCCGAGACCGGCCTGCCCGCGACCCGCGCCGAGAGCGCGGCCTCGAACTCCGGCAGCCTCGGCCCGAGCGCGAGCCGGCCGGACCGGAGCGCCTCGAGGACCTGTGCCTCCTCGGACGGGCCGATGCTCGGCCGCGCCAGGGGGATCACGGCGGAGTGGTCGCCGCGGGACCGGCCGAGCCGGTCGCGGCGCGCGTTCGCTCGTGCTGCCTGCGGCCGGGCAGCATGCCCGCCTCGAGCGAGTCCACCAGTGCCTCCCAGCTCGCCTCGATGATGTTCTCGGAGACGCCGATCGCGCCCCATGTGTCGGCGCCGTCGCTGGCGTCGAGCAGGACGCGCGTGACGGCCGCGGTGCCCTTCCGCTCGTCCAGGATGCGCACCTTGAAGTTCACGAGCTCGATGTCGCGCAGGTGCGGGTAGCGCTCGCCGATGGCGTCCCGCAGCGCCTTGTCCAGCGCGTTGACCGGCCCGTTCCCCTCCGCGGTCCGCACGTAGCGCTCGCCGTCGACCCAGATCTTGATCGTGGCCTCGGTCTCCACCCGCCCGTCGGCGCGCTTCTCCACGATCGCCCGCCACGACTCGAGCCGGAAGAGCGGCTCGTACTCGCCGGTCTCCTTCCGGATCAATAGGTCGAAGGAGCCGTCGGCCGCCTCGAACTGATAGCCGGAGTGCTCCAGCTCCTTGACCCGCTCCACCACACGGGTCGCCGTCTCCGGGTCCACGCCGGCGCGCGCCTGCACGGTGCCCTTGCCGGACAGCTCTGACACCAGCACGCGGCGGTCCGCGCCCACGTCGGCCGGATCGACGTGCTCGAAGGTCCGCGCGTCGCGGTTGATACCGGCCACGTGCATGCCGCCCTTGTGGGCGAAGGCGTTCGCCCCCACGTAGGGCTGGTTGGCGTTAGGCGTGACGTTGCAGAGCTCGTCCACCAGGTGCGCCACCTCGGTCAGACGCCGCAGGCGCTCCCCGCCGATGCACTCGCGGCCCATCTTCAGCTCGAGCGTCGGCACGATCGTGACGAGGTTGGCGTTGCCGCAGCGCTCCCCGTAGCCGTTCATCGTGCCCTGCACGAGCGAGGCGCCCGCCTCCACGGCCACGAGCGTGTTCGCCACGCCGCAGCCGGCGTCGTCGTGTGTGTGGATGCCCACATCACGGATCTCCGCCGCCACGTGCGAGGTCGCCTCGGCCACCTGCGCGGGCAGCGACGAGCCGTTCGTGTCGCAGAGCGTCACGTTCTCCGCGCCGGCCTCGGCCGCGGCTCGCACGCAGCGAAGCGCGTACACGGGGTCGGCGCGATAGGCGTCGAAGAAGTGCTCGGCGTCGTAGATGACGCGCTTGCCCTCGCGCACGAGGAACCCGACGGAGTCCGCGATCATCCGCAGGTTCTCGTCGGGCTCGACGTGCGTGACCTTCTCCAGGTGGAGCGACCACGTCTTGCCCACGACGGTGCAGACAGGCGCGAACGACTCGGCAAGCAGACGCAGCGCGGGGTCGTCCTCCGCGGCGGCGTCCCGCCGCCGCGTCATCCCGAAGGCCGCGATCTCGGAGTTCTCGAACGTCTCCCTCGAGAGCAGGTCGAACAGCGCCTCCTCCTTGGGATTGGAGGCGGGGAAGCCGGCTTCGATCAGGTGTACGCCGAGCGAGTCGAGCGCGTGCGCCAGGCGCACCTTCTCGTCCACCGAGAGCGACATTCCCTCCCCCTGCATACCGTCGCGCAGGGTGGTGTCGTAGAGGGTGATCACGTCACGTCCCTGAGGGGACGGGCACCAGGTCGAGCCAGTCCGCGTACTGCGAGCTGCGGCCGTGCAGGGCGTCGTCGAAGGCGGCCTGGACCTCGCGGGTGACCGGGCCGGGCTCGCCGTCGCCGATCGGGAGGTCGTCGATCTCGCGCAGGGGCGTCAGCTCGCACGCCGTGCCGGTCAGGAAGACCTCGTCGGCGAGCGCGAGCTCGGCGCGCGCGAGGTCCCGCTCCACGACCTGGTAGCCGAGGTCGCGGGCGATCTGGATGCACGACTTGCGGTTGATCCCGTCGAGGATCGACGCGGACTGCGGCGGCGTGTGGATCACCCCGTCCTTCACCACGAAAACGTTCTCGCCGCTGCCCTCGCAGACGTTTCCCTTGTCGTCGAGGAGGATCGCCTCGTCGTAGCCCGACTTGAGCGACTCGATCTTGGCGAGCACCGAGTTCAGGTACTGCCCTCCGGCCTTGGCGCGCGGGATCAGCGATTCGGGCGAGATGCGCCGGTACGAGGACACGCGCCCGCGGACGCCGTTGCGCTTGCCCTCCTCCCCCAGGTAGGGGGCCCAGACCCAGACCGCGATCATGGCCTCGACGGGATTGTCGAGCGGGTTCAGCCCCATCGGCCCGTGGCCGCGCCACACGAGCGGGCGGATGTAGCAGCTCTTGAAGGCGTTGCGCAGGATCAGCTCGTGGGTGACCTCGCGCATGTGGTCCTTGGACCACGGCAGGTCCATGTAGTACAGCTTCGCCGAGGCCTCGAGCCGGTCGAGGTGCTCCTTGTGGCGGAAGATCCCCGTGCCGCGCTCGGTCTCGTAGGCGCGGATGCCCTCGAACACGCTTGTGCCGTAGTGCATGGCGTGAGTGAGTACGTGTACCTTCGCGTCCTCCCAGGCGACGAACTCTCCGTTCAGCCAGATCTGGTCGGCGGTGCTCACGTACTGCTCCTAGAGGTTTGCGAGGACCGCCCTGGTGGCGGCCTCTGTCGTTGCGTTGCCCTGGAGGTCCGGGGTGCGGAGGCCGTCCTCGAGCGCGCTGTCCAAAGCCGATTCTAAGGCAGCCGCCTCCGTCTCCATGGCGAGTCCGTGCCGAAGCATCATTGCAATCGAGCCGAACATCGCCAAGGGATTGGCGGTGCCGGCGCCGGCGATGTCCGGCGCCGACCCGTGGACCGGCTCGAACAGGCCGGGCCCGGAGCCGTCGCCGAGCGAGGCGCTCGGGAGCATGCCGAGCGACCCGGTGAGCATGGCGGCCTCGTCGCTGAGGATGTCTCCGAACATGTTCTCCGTGACGATCACATCGAAATCCGCGGGGCGCGAGACCAGCTGCATGGCGGCGTTGTCGACGAGCAGGTGGTCGAGGGGGGTTTCGTCGTGCTCTTTGCCCACCCGGGTTACCACCTTCCGCCAGAGCCGCGAGGTCTCGAGCACGTTCGCCTTGTCCACGCTGGTCACCTTCCGGCGGGCCAGGTCGAACGCCACCTGGGCGATGCGCTCGATCTCGGGCTCGGAGTAGACGCACGTGTCGTGGGCGGTGCCGCCGTTCAGGCCGCTGTCGCCGAAATAGATTCCGCCGGTGAGCTCGCGGACGACGAGCAGGTCTGTGCCCTCGATGCGCTCGCGCTTGAGCGGGCTGGCATCGAGCAGCGCCGGGCTGGGCCGGACCGGGCGGAGGTTGGCGAAGAGACCGAGACCCTTGCGCAGGGCGAGGAGGCCCTGCTCGGGCCTCGGCGCGCCGGGGTCGGTGGTGTCCCACTTCGGGCCGCCGACGGCGGCGAGCAGCACGGCGTCGGCGTTCCGGCATGCCTCGAGCACATCGTCCGTGAGCGCGGTGCCGTGCGCGTCGATGGAGGCGCCGCCGGCCAGCCGCTCGTCGAGCTCGAAATCCCCCAGCTCGGCGAGCACCTGCCGGGCGGCCGCCATGATCTCGGGGCCGATGCCGTCGCCGGGAAGGAGGACGATGGTGGTCATGCGCGGGGACGGTATCGGCCCGGGTCGAGCGGCACTGGCCCTCGCGGTCTGCGCCGGCCTGGCGGCCGGCTGCGGCGGCTCCGACGACCCCACTCCGCAGGTCCTGCGTCTCTCCGTCGTAACGGCGCCCGGAGTGATCGAGTACGACAAGAAGCGCCTCGCTGCAAGGGCCGGCCGGATCGCCTTCGTGCTGACGAACGGCAAGCGGCGCGGGCACAACATCCGCATCCACACCGGCGACGAATGCTGCTTCGGGCCGGGCTCGAAGGACATCGGGGGCACCCGGACGATCGGCACCGGGCACACGCGCGCCGTGCTCGACCTCGACCCGGGGACCTACACCTACCTCTGCTCCGCCGGCGGGCACTGGCGCACACAGCACGGGACGCTCGTGGTTCGGTGACCGGCCCGATGCGGGCCTCTGCTAGACCTCGGGGCATGTCCGAGTCCGGCGCAGGGACACCGGCGATCCGTGCCTCCGATGCCGAGCGCGAGGCGGTGGTCACCCGGCTGCAGACGGCGGCCGGCGAGGGCAGGCTCGCCCTCGAGGAGCTGGCCGAGCGCCTGGATCGGGCACTGAACGCGGTCACGCGCGCCGATCTCGAGGCGCTGACCGGCGACCTCCCGCAACAGCAGCCAGACGTGCCTCCCGCCGCCAAGTCGCGCCGCTGGGTGGTGGGCATCATGGGCGGCGGCACCCAGAAGGGCCGGTGGCGGATCGCGTCGCGGTGCACGGTCGTCAACGTGATGGGTGGCGCGGATCTCGACCTCACCGGCGCGGTGGTCGAGGGACCCGAGACCGAGATCGTGGTGTTCTCGCTGATGGGCGGCTCGGACATCGTGGTGCCAGAGGGCGTTCACGTGGAGCTGAGCGGCTTCGCCTTCATGGGCGGGAACGACCTGAAGCTCGCGGACACCCCGACGCCTCCGCCAGGGGCCCCCGTGGTGCGCGTGCGCGCCTGGTCGATCATGGGCGGCACCGACGTCAGGCGGAAGCGATGAGTTTCGCCCTGGCGCGTGGTCTAACCAGGAAATAGAATGTCGGCAGGCGCGGTCCCGCGCCCAACCCCCGGTCCCGGCGCTCACGCCGCCGGCCCAGCGGGGGCAAAGGGGGCTCGAGCTCTCGGGACGCCGGTCAGTTTGCCCTTTTCCGGCGGGGCGCCGCGAGCGTGAGTCGCGGACTCTCCGCCAGGCGAAAAGGAGCATCGGATGACCAGGCAGAGATCCTTCAAGCGCCTCGTGCGCTCGAGGATGGAGAAGACCGGCGAGAGTTACACGGCGGCCCGCGCAATGCTGCTGTCCGGCGAGGAGCGCCAGGCGGCCGAGGAGCCGCCGCTGCTGGCCTCGGACGAGCGGATCCGGCAGAGGACCGGCCGCGGCTGGGAGGAGTGGTTCGACCTCCTCGACGAGTGGGGAGCTGCCGAGCGGACGCACCGGGAGATCGCTCGCTGGGTGGCCGAGCAGCTCGGGATCGGGCCGCTCGTGTGGGACGCCCAGGCGATCACGTCCAGCTACGAGCGCGCCCGCGGCCTGCGGGCCGTCGGCGAGACCGAGCAGGGGTTCGCCGCCTCCACCTCGAGGACCGTGGCCGTGCCGGTCGAGCGCCTGTTCGACGCCGTCGTCGACGAGTCGCAGCGCCGGAGCTGGCTGCCGGACGGCGAGCTCAGCGAGCGCACGGCGACGCGCCCGAGGTCGGCCCGCTTCGACTGGGGCGACGGCACCAGCCGGGTGATGGTCGTGTTCGACGCGAAGGGCGAGCAGAAGAGCACGGTCGCGCTGCAGCACGTGCGCCTGCCCGACGGCGACGCGGCCGAGCGGATGAAGGCGTACTGGCGCGAGCGCGTCACCGCGCTGAAGGAGGAGCTGGAGCGATGAGCGACACCACCATGAACATCACCGAAGTTGGGACCGTGATCGTCCCCGTGACCGACCAGGACCGCGCCCTCGACTTCTACGTGGGCACGCTCGGCTTCGAGAAGCGCATCGACGGGGAGTTCGCGCCCGGGGAGCGCTGGATCGAGGTGGCGCCGCCGGGCGCCGCCACCACGATCGCCCTGGTCCACATGCCGGAGGGCGACGACACGCGCGTCAGCCTCACGACCACGGACGCCGAAGCCGACCACGCCGCGCTTATGCGGCGCGGAGTCGACGCCGGCGCCGACCTCATCCGCATGGGCGAGGGCGTGCCGCCGATGTTCGCGTTCACCGATCCGGACGGCAACACGGTCCGGGTGGTCGAGCGGCCCCCGACCTGAACCGACCGGCCGGCGGCTGCGACTTAGAGTGGCCGGCCACTGTGAGCTCGAAGGGCATCGGCCGAGACGGCCGATGCCCTTCGCACACCGATGAGTTTCCATCACGGGAGGGGTCGTACCGGCATGACGACCACGCAGATGCTCGAGACCGCAGGCGCCGAGATCGCCTATGACGTCCACGGCCCGCTACCCACCGCCGACGGCCGCCCACCGCTGTTGATGATCGGTCAGCCCATGGAGGCCGGCGGCTTTGGCACGTTGGCCTCGCACTTCCCCGACCGCACCGTGGTCACCTATGACCCGCGCGGTCTTGGCCGCAGCCCGCGCAGAGACGGCCGGGTCGACAATTCGCCGACGGTCCAGGCGGACGACGTGCACGCCGTGATCGAGGCGCTCGGCGCCGGCCCGGTCGAGATCTTCGCGAGCAGTGGGGGCGCGGTGGCCGCGCTCGCGCTGGTGACGGCCCATCCCGACGACGTGGTCACCTTGGTGGCACACGAGCCCCCTCTGATCTCGGTGCTTCCCGACGCCGCGGCGGCCGAACGGGCCCGCGCCGGGGTACGCGACGCGTACGAGGCCAAGGGGTTTGGGGCCGGCATGGCGGCCTTCATCGCGATGACGTCGTGGCGAGGCGAGTTCACGGACGCGTACTTCGGCCAGCCGCCGGCGGATCCCGTGGCGTTCGGAATGCCGAGCGAGGACGACGGCTCGCGCGACGACCCGTTGCTGTCCGACCGGTCTTGGGCGGTCAGCAGCTATCGCCTCGACGTCGGCGCGCTGTCCGCGGCGCCCACGCGCATCGTCATCGCCGTGGGCGAGGAGTCCGAGGGCACGTTCACCGGGCGCACGGCGGTGGCCACCGCCGAGCTGCTCGGTCAGGAGGCCACCGTGTTCCCGAGCCACCACGGCGGCTTTCTCGGCGGCGAGTTCGGATACGCCGGCCAGCCCGAGGCCTTCGCGCGCAAGCTTCGCGACGTCCTCGACGACGACTGATCGCCGCGGGCCTGCGGGTAGAGGCAGGAGCCGAGCCGCGTGAGGTTTCGACCTGCCCCCCGGCCGCCGGCTCCACCCCCTCACCAGCGGGACAGGGGGTGAGGAAACGTGGTCTGGGTCCGATCGCCGGGCGGGTCGGCTCACCCGCCCGCGACCGGGCAAGCGTCCGACTTTGGTGTTCCATACGAACACCAGGGTCGGACAGTAGACCGTGATCGCCGTGCTGGGTCGAACGACACCGCTCTCCTGCCCAGCCCCAAACCACCCCGCAGACCCCCGCCGCTCGGACCCCAACCCGAAGCGGGTGCTAGTCGGCGAGCGGCATCAGCATGTCCATGAGCTCGAAGCGCTCCCCGCGCGCAGGCAGTGGAGGGGTCCAGTCGGGTTGACGTGAGCGGTAGGAGGCGGGGTCGGCGTCGATGATCCCGATCAATACCTCGGCCACGATCCGGCCGCCGACGGGGCCGAGCCGCTCGCCGTCGCCTCTGTGCTTGGCCTCGCTCAGGACGTAGAGCCAGAGCGGTGTGTCGCCGCTCCACCCAGCGGGCCCCAGGGTTGTCTCGTCGGGACTGAGCGGCGTCTCGCCCATCGCACGCGCGACGCTCTCCCCGGAGGGAAGCCCGTAGGCGTGTCCGCGTTGGAGGTCGCGGCCGGCGAGTGAGCGATGGGCCTCGGCGTCGACCTCGCCCGTGATCGCAGGCGGGAGCGCGATCAGGGAGGGCACCAGCTTGCCGTCGATCAGCTTCGCGCGCTGCGCCGGGGGTCGGCCGGGAACGTCGAAGAGCCGGTCCCACTCGATTGCGCAATCGGCGGCGACGGCATGAAAACCGAGCAGGTCCGGGAACAGGCGCAGCCGCCCCGACCTCGAGTTGAGCACGAAGTCCTCGCGAACCTGGCTGTGCCCGTAGCGGAAGGCGGCGTCCGCGAACTCGAGCGGGATTCGCGGCGTGGGGCCAGGCAGGTAATGACGTGGGCCCTCGGTTTCGATCTCGCCGACCAAGTCGGGCCCCACGAGGCGCGGCAGGTAGTCGTTGACGATGACCCACTGGTAGAGCCAGGAGACGGTGCGCCGCGCCTCCTCGAAGATCGCCGACTCCGGCACCGCGGCAGACCGGCGGACGTGGTCGACCACGCAGTTGTGCAGACGAAGCATCGCTAGGTGGAGCTGCGAGACGAAGACGTGCACGTCGTTGCGCGGATCGCCGATCAAGGCGGTGCCCTCTCGATTGCGCGGCAGGTCTGCCTCCTCGCCCGCATCGTTTAGGCCGAGCAGGAGCTTGGCCGGGTCGTCGCGCCGGTAGAGGAATGGGCTGCCGACCGGGCCGTCCCCGTAAATGCATTCGAGGTTGGCGCGTGGCGAGCGAAAGTTCTCGATGCGCTCACTGGCCGCCCGGTGGACCAACGGGCTGCGGTCGGCCGTGATGTCGTGGGCGATCAGCTGGCCGAAGAAGGGCCAGCCGGCAGCGACACCGACGGCGTCGGGACAGGTGTCACCCCCGTCGCAGATGCTGCCCCGACCCGCCAGCCCCAGCAGCAGCTCCTCGTCTCCCTTGATGGGGGGCAGATCCGTGAAGAGCCGCTCGTACCTGTCGGCTGCGTCCTCATGTGGCGCGTCGGCGGAGCGAGACGGCGCGAGGCAGCTGCCGCGGCCGGACTCGGTCGGCAGCTCCGGCGTCTTGGTCGCCATGACCTCAGAGTACGGGCTGCGCAGCCGTTCGCTGGTTATGACGGATCCTCGGTGACGTCCTTGATGAACTGCAGGCGGTCGAATCGGGCGTCCCGGGTGGCCAGCTCGTCCGCGAACGAATGAGCGACGTGGAGGATCGCGCGCGCCTCGTCCGGCGCGTTGCCGCTTTCCATCGTTGCGTATGCCCGACGGAGCACGCGGGCGATCAGTTGGTCGACGCCCTCGTGGGGGGTCTCGACAAAGGCGGGTGGGGCTGACAGAGTCACTGTGATCTCCTTGCTGTAGTCGGTGCTGCGCGTGCGATGGCGGTCGCGATCGGTGCCGAGCCTTCCGTTGACTGGTGCCGCCTCTGCTCAGCGCGGCGCCCACGGACGGTGCGCACGAGCAGGTACGGGGTCGCGACGATCGCCCCGGCGAGCGCGACGAGGGCCGCCACCGCCGCCAGCGCGACGACCACGAATGCGATCAGGGCAAGACCCGGCACGAACGGGAGGACGAGTATCACCCCCAGAAGGACGAGGCCGGGCGTCAATTCGAATCCGTATCCATACTTCACGCCTCCACCACCTTCCTGGTGCGAGGGGGATTCGTCACGAGAGCAGGGTCCCGCGCCGGGGGCGGCCTCGCATCGGCCAGCACGCCAGCCTTTGTGGCCAGTCGCTAGGCGCTGAGGTGGCCGGCCGGCAGGCGGCTGAGCTGGTTTCGCGAAGTGATGTCGAGCTTCTGGAAGACCTTGCGCAGGTGGTACTGCACCGTGCGCGGGCTGATGAACAGCTGTGCGCCGATCTCAGGGTTCGAGAGACCATCCTTGGCGAGCCGGGCGATGTGCGCCTCCTGGGGTGTGAGCACGGCGCGCGCGTCTTCGGTGCGCTTCCGCGCGGTCTCACCCGTGGCCGCGAGCTCGTGACGGGCGCGCTCGGCAAACGCCTCGGCCCCGATGTCGCTGAACATCTCGTGGGCGGCTCGGAGTTGCTCGCGCGCGTCGACGCGCCGACTCTCGCGACGCAGCCACTCGCCGTACAGGAGTCGGGCGCGGGCGAGGTGGACCGCTCCACGGGTACACGCGAGCCGCTCGACCGCCTCGCGGTAGAGGGGCTCCGCATCTCGTCCACCGCTCAGGAGCGCGCGCGAGCCGGCCTCGATGCCGAGCGCCCAATCGGTGCCGCTCGCCCGAGTGCGTTCGCTCAGGCGATCGAACGCGGCGGCGGCCTCGTCGGGCCGGCCGACCCGGACGCCGGCCTCGATCAGCTCGACGAGGGCCCAGCCGTACGCCATGACGTCCTCGTGCTCGCAAGCATCTCGGGCCGCCGCGAGCGCCTCGCCGTAGTGGCCGTGGCCATTATGCAGCAACGCGGCAAGCCACGAGAAAAGGCCAAGCGCCGAGCCCTCGCCACGCTCCGTCACATTCCGCATCGAGGATTCGAAGAACGCCTGCACCTGCGCCTGATCGCCGCGCGACGCGGCCAGCATGACCGCCCCGTACTTGAGCGGCGCGAGTCCGGTCGCCTGGGTGATCGCATCGACCTCCTCGATCAGCGCCGCGGCGGTGTCGAAAGCCCCGGAATGGACGTTGAGCGCGGCGAGGTAGTTGGCCGCGGTCGGGAGCAGGTTGAGCGCGCCGGTGTCCCGCGCGACCCGCACCCCGCGCGTCGCCAGCACATACCAGAGCTCGTCGTCCCACAGATCCTGCGCCAGGCGACAGGCCAGCCACAGCCAACGCACGTCGCGCGCGGGCAATCGCTCCACGTCGCGGAAAGCGTCGAGCGCCTCTCGAAGCGGCGGCGCACCGGCCGAGTAGCCCTCGGTGAACCTCGTCGCGAGCCCGTCCAGGAGCAGGTCGATGGCGCGTGGCGGCTGCGGCGCCGCCGGCGCAGCCTGGGCGGCCTCGGCAGCCTCACGGACGTCCGGTTTGTCGCCGAGGCGACCGGCGAACATCGCGGCTGCCATCGCCTCGAGATGGGTCTCGCGAGCCATCGCCACGTCGAGCGGTTCGAGTCGCTGGGCGGCATCGAGCAACAGCGCCGGCGAGTCGCCGCCGCGTGTGCGTGCGAATGCGATCTCCGCACGCAACCGCTCCAACCGGGCGCGCTGAAGCTCGTCGAGCGGGGCAAGCTCTGCGGTCGCCAGCAACTCAAGCGCCCCGTCCGATGCCGCGGCATCGAACTTCGCCTGCGCGGCAGCAAGGGCCCGCCTGCCCCTCTCCGCCGGATCGGGGGTCAGCTCGGTCGCTCGCTGCAGGAAGGCCGCCGCCGCCGCCGTGCCTCCACGGGCCTGCGCCCGGGTAGCCGAACGCTCCAACTCGGCGGCCACGTTCTCCTCGAGACCGACCGAAGCTTGGGCGCGATGCCACGCCCGACGATCGGGATCGGTATCGGGATCGATCGCATCCGCCAACGCCCGATGCGCGGCTCGGCGCTCGGAAGCGGCCGCCGCCCGGTACACCGCGGATCGCACCAGTGGATGCCGGAAGCGAACACGTGCTCCGACCTCGACCAGCTGCGCGTCTTCTGCCGGGGCGAGCGAGTTCCTGTCGATGCCGAGCGCCTGAGCCGCGCGCCAGACGAGCGTGGCGTCACCCAACGGCTCGGCCGCGGCCAGCAGCAGCAGCCGCTGCGTCGCCTCGGGCAGCTCACTAGCGCGCTGGTTGTACTGCTCCTCGAGGTGGCGCGGGAGGTCCGTCGCAGGGAGAAGCTCGAAGCCGCCAACCAGCTCGGCTGCGCTCATGCTCCGGGGCAGGTCGAGCAGAGCGAGCGGGTTGCCGCGCGTCTCCGCGACGATGCGGTCGCGGACGCGGTCGTCGATCCTACCCGGGACGGCGCTCATGAGCAGGGTGCGCGCATCCTCCTCCGCCAGCCCGCTTAGCCGCAGCTCGGGCAGGCCGTCGAAGTCGTGTCTGGTGTTGGGCTCGCGGATAGCGGCCACGATCGCCACCGGGTCCGCCTGCAGCCGTCGCGCGACGAATCCGAGGATCAGTCCTGAGGCGGCGTCAAGCCAATGAGCGTCCTCCACGAGACAGAGCAGCGGGCGCTCCTCGGCCGCGGCGGACAGCAGGCCCAGCGCGGCGAGCCCGACCAGGAACCGGTCCGGGACGTCACCCGGTGCGAGGCCCAACGCGACGTTCAGCGCGTTCCGCTGGGGCTGCGCGAGCGCGTCGAGATGGTCGAGCACCGGCGCACAGAGCTGATGGATCCCGGAGAACGGCAGCTCCATCTCGGCCTCCACGCCCGCGACGTGCGCCACACGAAACCCCGAGGCCTGACGGGCGGCGTACCGCAGCAGCGCCGTCTTTCCGATGCCCGCCTCGCCCCGCATCACCAGCACCGCGCTCTCACCCTCGCGCGCGGTTGCCAGGAGCCGGTCGAGCACTTCGCGCTCGCTCGTCCGGTCGAGAAACCCGGACGCATGGGTGGCCGCCATCTCGCACGCAAAACTACCGACCCGGCAATGCTCCAGATAGGGTTCCTGCCTCTCAGCGGTGTATGGATTGTCCGCGCCCGACCCGCCACAATCGCACGCGCTCGGCCGAACGCTTCGCGCGGCCCGCCGGATGGCACCCGACGGCGTAGATTCGCCACATGACCGCCTCACCCACAACAGACCTCCAGAGCCGGTGCGACCTGCTGCGATCGCTGCATCGCCCTGGCGCCCCCCTCCTGCTTCCGAACGCCTGGGACGTGGCCACGGCGAGAGCCGTGGTGGCGGCTGGGTTCCCGGTGGTAGCGACCACGAGCGGCGGCGTGGCCGCCGCGCTCGGCTATGAGGACCACGAGGGTGCACCGGGCGACGAGATGCTCGCCGCGGCCGCGCGGATCACAAGGGCCGTCGAGGTGCCGGTGACGGTCGACGCCGAGGCCGGTTACGGCATGGAGCCGGCCGAGCTGGTGGCTGAGCTGCGCAGCGTGGGGGCCGCGGGTTGCAACCTGGAGGACACTGACCACGCCGCCGGCGGCCTTCGCGATCCCGACCGGCACGCGGAGTGGCTCAGGGAGGTCCGCCGAGCCGCGTCGGAGGACGGCTACGGGCTCGTCATCAACGCCCGCGTCGACGTCTTCCTGGCTGCTTTCCTCGCCGGCGCCGGCGGCCCAGGGACTCAGGAGGAGCTCGTTGCCGAGGCGTTGCGGCGCGCGGACGCCTACTTCGGGGCTGGCGTCGACTGCGTGTTCCCCATCACCCTTTGGGAGCAGGATGCGCTGCGCCGCTTCACCTCCGAGGTCCGCGGCCCGGTGAACGTCCTACGCGTCCCTCAGGCGCCCTCGCTCGCCGAGCTGGCCGAACTCGGCGTGGCCCGCGTGAGCTGGGGATCCCTCCTGCAGTGGGACGCGATGGCTCGCTTCGAGGAGCAGCTCGCCTCGCTTCAGGACTAGCCAGCCAGGCTGGCCACCTGGCCGATGCGAGAGCGCCCCGTCTGGGGGACCCTCGCTGCATGACACACGCACTGCTCTCACCGAAGGGCACGAGATGAAGATCGTTGTCATCGGCGGAACCGGCCTCATCGGGTCGAAGCTCGTCGAGAAGCTGCGGAACGACGGTCACGACCCCCTGGCGGCGGCACCCGACACGGGCGTCAACACCCTCACGGGCGAGGGACTCGCCGAGGCGCTCGAGGCCGCCCCCGTCGTGATCGACGTGGCCAACGCGCCAGCCTGGAGCGACGCTGAGGTGCTCGACTTCTTCCAGACCTCATCCCGCAACCTCCTGGCCGCGGAGACGGCCGCCGGTGTGGGGCACCACGTCACGCTGTCGGTCGTCGGCGCCGACCGGCTCGCGGACAGCGGCTATCTGCGCGCGAAGATCGCGCAGGAGGAGCTGGTGAAGGCCGGGCCGGTGCCCTACACGATCGTCCGCGCGACGCAATTCTTCGAGTTCATCGGCCGCATTGCCGATTCGGGCACCGACGGCGACACCGTTCGGTTGTCGCCTGCCCTCGTTCAGCCCGAGGCGGCCGATGACGTCGCCAGCACCTTGGCCGATGTCGCGGTCGGCGCACCGCTGAACGACACGGTCGAGCTGGCGGGCCCGGAAGCCTTCCCGCTCGACGAACTCGCCAGGCGTTTCCTGAAGGCCATCGACGACCCGCGCCAGGTGACGGCCGACGTTCACGCTCGCTACTTCGGCGCCGAGCTGGACGACCGGTCCCTCGCCCCCGGTGACGACGCACGCATCGCCCCAACCCGCTTTGAGGATTGGCTCAGCCAGTCAGGCAAATAACCCAACCAGAAAGGAGCCTCTCATGAGGCCCACCATCGTTCTCGTCCACGGCGCCTTCGCCGAGTCGTCGAGCTGGGACGGCGTCATCGATCCGCTGGGCGCCGCCGGCCATCCGGTGATCGCGGCGGCAAACCCGCTGCGCGGCCTCGCCTCCGACGCCGCGGCGCTCAGCGATCTGGTCCGCACGATCGAAGGCCCGGTCGTGCTGGCCGCCCACTCCTATGGCGGCATGGTGATCTCCAACGTCGACGCCGACGCCGGCGAAATCGTCGGGCTCGTCTACGCGAACGGATTCGCCCCGGAGCCCGGCGAGCACTGCTTCCAGCTCGCGGCCATGTTCCCGGGCAGCATGCTCGGCCCGGAGACGTCGCGGGCGGTGTCGCGGAGCGACGGAACAACCGACCTGTACGTCGCTTCGGACAGCTTCAACGAGGTCTTCTGCCAGGACGTCCCCGCGCCGCAGGCCGCAGTGATGGCCATAACGCAGCGTCCGGCCACCCAGGAGGCGCTCACCGAACCGTCAGGCGACCATCCGCTGTGGAAGAACGTGCCGACGTGGTTCCTGATCGGCGAGGAAGACCGCATCATCCCCGCCGCCCTCCAGCGCTACATGGCCGAGCGCGCCCGCGCGCACCGCACGCTCGAGATTCCCGGCGCCTCGCACGCGATCCCGGTCTCGCACCCCCGCGCGACGGCCAAGCTGATCGCCGAGGCCGCTGCCATGCGCGTGCCCGCCTGAGACGGCGTCACGCCACCACCACGACCGAAGAGGAGCACTGCACATGTCCGTCGCCACACACCCGCCGGTCGTGCTCGAGCCGGAGTCGCAGGCGTTCGTCGAGGCGACCGCCAAGCCGCCGTTCCTGTACGAGCTCACGCCCGCCGAGGCGCGCAAGGTGCGTGACGACGTCCAGGCCGCCCCGATCGACAAGCTGCCGGTCGAGGATCGCTGGATCACCGTGCCCGCGGAGGTCGGCGACGTGCGCGTGCGGATCGTGCGGCCGCCCGACGCCGTGGGGATGCTGCCGGTGATCCTTTACATGCACGGCGGCGGCTGGGTGCTCGGCAACGCCGACACGCACGACCGGCTCGTGCGCGAGCTGGCCGACGGCACCGAGGCCGCCGTCGTGTTCGTCGAGTACGACCGCTCGCCGGAGGCGCACTACCCGGTCGCGATCGAACAGGGCTACGCCACCGCCCAGTGGATCGTCCGCGAAGGCGACGCCAACCAGCTCGACCCCGAGCGGATCGCCGTCGCCGGCGACTCGGTCGGCGGCGGCATGACCGCCGCGCTGGCCCTGATGGCCAAGGAACGCGGCGATGTGCGCTTCGTGCAGCAGTCGATGTACTACCCGGTCACCGACGCCGCCATGGACACCGGCTCGTACGAGCAGTTCGCGGAGGGGTACTTCCTCACCGCCAAGTCGATGGCGTGGTTCTGGGACGCCTACCTGCCCGACCTCGAGCGGCGCTCGGAGCCGTTCGCCTCGCCGCTGCGCGCGTCCGATCAGCAGGTCGCGGGGCTGCCGCCGGCGTTAGTGATCGTCGACGAGGCCGACGTGCTTCGCGACGAGGGCGAGGCCTACGCGGCCCGCCTGCGCGCCGCGGGCGTCCCCGTCACGACTGTTCGCTACGCCGGCATCACGCACGACTTCATGATGCTGAACCCGCTCAGCGGCACACACGCGACACGGGCCGCCATCGCGCAGGCCACCGCCTTCCTGCGCAAGGCGCTCCACGGCGCCTAGGAGGTCCGCAGGAGCCCGACCGCTGGCCTATCCTCGCGGCGTGGCCGCCGCTCCGAGCCCGATCATCCCGGCGCTGCCGATCATCCGGAGCCGTGGGGAGGGCGAGCAGCGCGCGACGTTCTTCGAGCTGTTCTTCGACCTCGTCTACGTCTTCGCGGTCACCCAGCTCTCGCACCACCTGCTCGCGGACATCACCTGGTCGGGCGCGGCCGAGACGGCGTTCATGCTCGTCGCGGTGTACTGGGCGTGGAACTACACCACGTGGATGACCAACTGGTTCGACCCGGACACGGTGCCGGTCCGGCTCGTGGTGGTGTTCGTGATGCTGGCGAGCCTGCTGATGTCGATCGCGATCCCGGAGGGGTTCGGCGAGTACGCGCTGCTGTTCGCGTGCGCATACTCGGGGCTGCAGATCGGGCGGAACACGTTCGTCGTCGCGGTCACGCCGCGCGGGGAGTTCAACCAGAACTTTCGCCAGATCCTGGCCTGGAGCCTCCTCTCGGCACCGCTCTGGGCCGCGGGCGGCATCGTCGACTCGGAGTCGATGCGCTGGGTGCTGTGGCTGGCTGCCCTCGGTCTCGATCTGGCTGCGCCGCTGCTGACCTATTGGCTGCCGGGGGTCGGGCGCACGCCGATGAGCAAGTGGCAGATCGAGGGGGCCCATTTCGGCGAGCGCTTCCAGCTCTTCGTGATCATTGCGCTCGGCGAGAGCGTCGTGCTGGCGGGCGCCACCGCCTCGGACACGGGGTTGAGTGTTGAGGTCGTGGCGGCGCTCCTGCTCGCCTTCCTCTCGTCGACGGCACTGTGGTGGCTGTACTTCGGCCAGATGGCCGGCACAGTGCTGGAGCGGATCCGCATGGCCACGGAGGAAGAGCGGGGCCAGATCGGCCGCGACATCTACACCTACCTGCACCTCCCGATCATCGCCGGGATCGTCCTCGTCGCGGTCGGAGACGAGCTCGTGATCGCGCACCCGACGGACGACCTGAGCGAAGCGGGCGCGCTCGTCGCGCTCGGCGGCCCCGCGCTCTTTCTCGGCGGCCTGATGGCCTGTGCCGCAAGGCTCGGGCAGGCGCAGAGCGGCTCGCGGGCCGTCGCCCTGGTCGCGCTGCTCGCTGCCGTACCGTTCGCCGGCGGCCTCGACGGGCTGGTCGTGTTGGCGCTGCTCACCGCACTCCTGGCCGTGCTCGTGGTGGCCGAGCAGTCGCGCAGCGTCAGCCGAGCTGCTTCTCGAACCAGTGATGAGCGAACGGCTCGTCGTTGAACGGCGGCACCTCGACGCATCTACGGTTCAGGGATGCGGATCGCGGTGTTCGGCGACTCCCACGCTCACGCCGAGGCGCTGGCCGCAGTCATCGCCGCTGCGGACGCCTGCGGCGTGCAGCAGCTGTGGTCGCTCGGCGACATGGTCGGGGGCGGGCCGGACCCCGAGCTCGTCGTGCGACGGACGCGCGAGCGCTGCGCCGTCGCGCTGGTGGGCAACCACGACTACGGCGCGACCGGCTCGGTCGACCTCGTCCGGTTGGGAGAGCTCGGATCGCCGGGCTTGCGGTCGATCGAGCTGGCGCGCGAGCGGCTTTCCAATGCGGACGTCGAGTGGCTGCGATCGCGCAAGCCCGCTGCGCGCCGCGAGGGGGTGCAGTGCTGGCACGGAGGCCCGCGCAACGCCGTCTGGGAGTACGTCGGATCCTCCAACGCGGGCGCGTGCCTCGCCGTCCAGCGGGCCGAGATCGGGCTCGTCGGCCACACACACGTGCCCGCCGCGTGGCAGCTGACCCCGCGTGGCGCCCGCCGCGCCAGGATCCAACCCGGAGAGCCGCTCCACATCGCCACCGGAAAGTGGCTGCTGAACCCCGGCGCCGTCGGAGCGCCGGTGCCGTCACGGCTCGGCTGGTGGGACGCCCTTGAAGGTCAGGCCGCCGAGGGCGCGTTCTGGCTGCTGCTCGACCTCGAAAGGCGCACGGCGACGTGGCGACGCGCGCCCTACGACCCCGGCCCGGCCCGCACACGCGCCCGCGCCCTCGGACTCGACGACGCCCGGGTTTAGCCCGCCGCCGCCCGCAGGAATTCGGCTGAGGATCATTCTCGGCGAACTCTCTTCGGGGGGACCTCCGGGCGACCGCTCCTGCACACCCCTTCCCAGCACCGGACAGCGTACGGGCCGCGTGGCGCTCAAGCCCGAGCGATAAAAGGGTGGGCCCGTGGGCGAGGCGGGCGGGCCCGTCAGCCGGGGCGGGGCACGTTTGTCGCTTCCTGGTTTACAAACGTGCCTAGCCTCGCCGGCGCACCCCCTTATTGCTCTCTCGCCGGGATCGCGACCCGGCTAGTGGGCGGTCACGGGCTCGGCCGTGACCGACCGCCGGGCGCGCAGCTCCGCGGCGAGCAGGAACGCGAGCCCGGCGGCCGCCCAGATCGCGAGCACCGTCAGCGGGCGGGCCCCGCCGGCCCCGTCGAAGAACCCGGTGCTCCGCAGCAGGTTCCCGCCGGCCCCGGGCGGCATGAGCTGGCCGATCGCGCCGGCAGGCGCGGGCAGCAGCTCGGGCGCGGAGCCCACGCCGGAGAAGGGGTTGCCCACGAAGATCATCGTGAGCGCCCCGATCGCCAGGCCGGCCCTGCCCACGAGGGCGTACAGACCGGCCAGGGTCGCCCCGATCGCCAGCACGGTGAGGCTCAGCACGCCGGCGTTGGCGAGCCAGTCGCCCTCGACCACGTCGAGCCACCCCTGCACGATCGCTGTGGCCGCCAACCCGGTGAGCACGGAGCCCGCCACGACCAGGCCCGCCCGGCCCGGCCCCCGTGACGACGCCAGCGCTGCCACGATCCCCACCAGGACTCCCGCGATCACGAGCGGCAGCACCGAGGAGGCCAACGCAGGGGCCCGCGGCCCCGCCTGCACCACGTCCTCGACCTTGGCCCCGGCCTCGTCGGCGGCGTGGGTGAGCTGCTGGGCGACCGCCGGGCTGGCCGCCGAAGCGGTGAGCACCTTCGGTCCGCCGGGAGTGGCCACGAAGGCGCCGTAGACGTCGCGGTCCTCGATTGCCTCGCGGGCCGCCGCCTCGTCGGCGTAGCGGTGGAGCTCGAAGGCACCCTCGCGGGCGGTGAGCCGCTGCTCGATCGGTCCGGCGGCCGCGGCCGGCCCGGCCACGCCTACCGGCAGGTCGCGCGGCTCGAGCTTGGCGGCCGGCCAGGCGAACAGGGTGAGCACGAGCGCGACCACCAGCGGCACCACGAGGATCGCGGCGGCCGGCGGACGGTGACTGGAATTTGACGAGGTGTGACTCATGGGATGTCGACCTCCGAGACTTTGGTTGCCGTGGCGCGCTCGGCCACATAGAACGGCAGCAGCGCGAGCGCGTCCGCCTCCGTCGCCGCCTCGACCGCCCACCAGATAGCGTGACCCCCGAAGGCGCACGAGGCCAGCGTCGCGCGGTGGCGAAGCGGGCTGTCGTCCCCTTTGAAGGCGGCGAACACGACGCCGCACTCGGGGGCGTCGTGCCGGTGGTGGATCAGGAAGCGGGGCATGCGGACAGCTTGGGGCCGCGCGGGCACCCTCACATCGGGAAGGCTCCCTGATATGGCGCCCTGATGTGACCCATGGGGCTGGGTTAAGCTGGCAGCCGGGACTCGAACCATGGCCCTGGTTGCGGAGCAGCTCGTCGGGCGCGCCGCTGAGCTCGGTGCCCTGGAGCGTGCCGTGGCAGAGCTGGAGAGCGGACCGCGTGCCGTGGCCCTGATGGGCGAGCCGGGCATCGGCAAGACGCGCCTGCTCGGGGAGCTCGGCACCCGCTCCGACGACCAGGGGCTGATCGTGCTCTCGGGCAGCGCGTCGGAGCTCGAGCGCGAGCTTCCGTTCTGGGTCTTCGTCGACGCGCTCGACGAGTATGTCCAGGCGCTCGATCCCCGCCGCCTGAGGTCCATCGGCGACGACAGCCTCGCCGAGCTGTCCCACGTCCTGCCCTCGCTTCCGGTCCCCGAGGACCGACCGGAGCCCGCCATGCAGGACGAGCGCTACCGCACCCATCGCGCCATCTGCCACCTCCTCGAGGCCCTCGCGGCGACGAAGCCCCTAATCCTCCTGCTCGACGACCTGCACTGGGCCGACTCCGGCTCCGTCGAGTTGCTGGGGGCGCTTCTGCGCCGCCCGCCCTCGGCTCCGGTGTTGATCGCCATGGCGATGCGGCCCCACCAACTGTCCGAGCGGCTGTTCGGGGCCATCGAGCGCGCTGATCGCGAAGGGAGCCTGACCCAGCTGGAGCTGGCTGCGCTCTCGGCCGACGAGGCGCGGGAGCTGTTGGGCGCCGAGGTGGACGGAACGGCCGCGGCCGAGCTGCACCGGGAGACCGGCGGCAACCCCTTCTACCTCGAGCAGCTCGCCCGGTCATCTCACCTCGGCGAGGTGGGCGAGCACCCGCGGGCACAGGCCACCTCGCTGGCCGGCGTGGAGGTGCCCCGGGCGGTGGCCGCGGCCCTGACAGAGGAGCTGGCGCTGCTCGACCGTCAGACACGCCGGGTGCTGGAGGGCGCCGCGGTGTCGGGCGAGCCGTTCGAGCCCGAGCTGGCGGCGGCGGCCGCCGACGTGCCCGAGGAGGCGGCGATGGAGGCGCTCGACGAGCTTCTGCAGCGCGATCTGGTCCGCCGCACCGACGTGCCGCGCCGGTTTCGCTTCCGCCATCCACTGGTGCGTCGGGCCGTGTACGAGTCCGCCCCGGGCGGCTGGTGCCTGCGCGCGCACGAGCGGACCGCCGAGGCGCTGGCGGCCCGGGGCGCGCCGGCGGTGGAGCGCGCCCACCATCTGGAGCGCTCCGCACGCCAGGGCGACCTCGCGGCCGTGGCGGTCCTGCGCGAGGCGGGTGAGGCGGCCGCCGGTCGCACGCCCGCGACCGCGGCCCGGCTCTTCGAGGGCGCGCTCCGGATCCTGCCCGCCACGGCGCCGGCCGAGGAGCGGGCGGGACTGCTCGACGCGCTCGCGGGGGCGCAGTGGGCCGTTGGGCTGATCGCCGAGCCGTACGAGCTGACGCTGCAGAGCCTCGAGCTTCGCCGGGATGCCCCGCTCGCACTGCGCGTCAGGTTGACGGCCGCGCTGGCCGGCCTCGAGAACCTGCTCGGCCGCCATCAGGACGCGCACAGGCGCCTGCTCGCCGCCTATGAGGCACTCCCGGGCGACGCCTCGACCGAGGCCGTCGCGCTGCTGGTCGAGCTCGGGGTGGACTGCTTCTACCGCATGGATTACGACTCGATGCGGGAATTCGCGCAGCGCGGGGTCGACGCCGCGGCCCCGCTCGAGAACCGTGCGCTCAGAGCGGGCGCGGTGGGGCTCCTCGCGCTCGCGCAGGTGCTCAGCGGCGCGGTGAGCGAGGCCGAGGCCACCTGCTCGGCCGGTGCGGACCTGGTCGACTCGATGCCGGATGACGAGCTTGCGCGGGCGCGCCGCGCGATGAACAACCTCGCGCCCGCGGAGCTCTACATCGGCCGCTACGAACAGGCCGAGGCCCATGCCGAGCGGGCCCTGTCGGTCGCGCATGCGACCGGCCAGGGACAGTTCCTCCCGACGCTCTTCTGGACGGGCGTGATCCGGACCGCCCTGGGCCGGCTCGGCGAGGCGGCCGACGTGCTCGATGCGGCCGTGGAGATCGCCCGCGTGGCGGGCCATGCGCAGGGCCTCGCCTGGAACCTCGCCGGGCGCTCGGTGGCGGCGACGGCGGCCGGTGACGTGGAGACGGCCCTCGCGACCGCGGAGGAGGCCGTGGAGGCGGTGCGCGGCATGGACAGGACCTTCCCGTCGACCTGGGCCGGTCTCGCACTCGCCGGGGCCGCGTTCCAGGCCGGCCAGGCCGCGCGGGCCGTGGAGGTCCTCCTCGATGCGGCCGGCGGGGACGAGCTCCCGCTGGTGCCCGCCGCCTGGAGGGCGGGCGGCTTCGAGCTGATGACGCGCTCCCGGCTCGCCCTCGGGCAGCGCGAGGAGGCGGGGCGCGCAGCGGCTCGGGCACGGGCTTCGGCCGACGCCCTTGGCCTGCGCTGGGCAGCCGTGATGGCCGATCGCGCCGCCGCCGCCGTCGCCCTCGACGACGGCGACGCGGCCGGCGCCGCCGAGCTGGCGCTGGCGTCCGCGGACGCGGCGGGAGCGATCGGGGCGCCGGTTGAGGCAGCCGCGTCGCGACTGCTGGCGGGAGGCGCGCTGGCGGCGGCCGGCGAGAAGGCGCGCGCCATCGAGGAGCTCGAGCGCGCGGCCCGCGAATTCGACCGTCTGGGAGCCGTGGGCCACCGCGACGAAGCGGAGCGCCGGCTCGGCAGGCTCGGCAGGCGCCCGCACCGCCGCACCCGCAAGGGCAGGGCCGACGGCGTCGGCGTGGAGTCGCTCACCGAGCGCGAGCTCGAGGTCGCCCGGCTGGTGGTCGACCGAAAGACCAACGCGCAGATAGCGCAGGAGCTCTTCCTCAGCCCCAAGACCGTGGAGACCCACATCCGCCACCTCTTCCAGAAGCTCGAGGTGTCCTCGCGCGTGGAGGTGGCGCGCGTGGTGGAGCGCGCCGACCGCGAAGCCGGCTGACCCGGCCTCAGGGTCGAAATGAGGGTGTCAGGTCAGGGAGTCGTCCCGATGTGCGGGTGCGCCGCGGAGCGGATGCTCGCAGCGTCGCTATCGGCAAAGGAGAGGACGGCACGCAATGGCAAAGCATCTGTATCGACTGGGGGGCTGGGCGTTCGACCACCGCCGCAAGGTTCTTGTCGGCTGGGTGGTGGCGCTCGCCCTCGTGATCGCGAGCGCGGGCGCGTTCAGCGGTCAGACCGTCAACAAGTTCGAGGTGCCCGGGACCGAGTCCCAGCAGGCCCAGGACCTGCTGCGCGAGAAGTATCCCGGCGCCGGCGGGGCCGCGGCGCGGATGGTGTTCGCCGCCCCGAGCGGCGAGCGGCTCACGGACCCCGAGAACCGCGCCGCGGTGATGGCGTCGGTCGAGAAGGCAAAGAGGGCGTCCGAGGTGTCGCTCGTCATTGATCCGTTCCGGGCCAAGGCGATCTCCCCGGACGGCCGCATCGGCTTCGCCGACGTGGTGTATCCGGTGCCGGCCGACGAGATCGACGAGCACGCACGCGACGAGCTCGAGCACACGGCCCGGCCCGCCGAGGCCGGCGGGCTCCAGGTGGAGTTCGGCGGCAACCTCGTGACCGAGGAGAGCGAGCACGGCTCCGAGGGCACGGGAATGCTGGTCGCATTCGTGGTGCTCGCCATCACGATGGCCTCGCTGCTGGCCGCGGGACTGCCGCTGCTGACCGCGCTGATCGGCGTGAGCATCGGCGTGGGCGGCCTCACGGCGCTGTCCGGCGTCGTCGAGCTGTCGGACACGGCTCCGATCCTCGCCACGATGCTCGGCCTCGCGGTGGGAATCGACTACGCGCTGTTCATCCTCTCGCGGCACCGCCAGAACATGAGCGACGGCCTCGGCCCGCGGGAGGCGGCCGCGCAGGCCACCGGCACCGCCGGCAGCGCGGTCGTGTTCGCCGGCGCGACGGTGATCATCGCCCTGGTCGGCCTCACGGTCGTGGGCATTCCGTTCCTCACGGTGATGGGGCTGGCCGCGGCCGGAACCGTGCTGATCGCGGTCCTGATCGCGGTGACGCTCCTTCCTGCCCTGCTCGGCTTCGCCGGCGGGCGGCTGGGGCGGATCAACCGCGTGCTTGCGTACCGGCCTCGTCGAGAGCGCCGGGCAGGCCGCGAGTCCGTCAGCGTGCGCTGGGCGCGCTTCGTGACGGGCCGGCCGGTGCCGGTGCTGCTGACCGGCCTGGTGATCCTCGGCGTGGTTGCGGTTCCCGCCCTCCACTTGAAGCTGGGGCTGCCGGACGGCGGCTCACGGCCCGAGTCCACGACCGAGCGGCGCTCGTACGACCTCCTGACGGAGGGGTTCGGCCCCGGGTTCAACGGCCCGCTCACCGTGGTGGTCGACGCGCCCGAGCTGCCGGTCCACCTGCAGGAGGAGCTGGCAACCGGAGTGAAGCAGGAGGTCGAGGGGTTCCCCGGCGTCGCGGCCGTGGCGCCCCCGGCGCAGAACGAGCGCGGCGACGTGACGATCCTGAGCGTCACGCCGACCGGCTCCCCCGCGTCCGACGAGACGAGGGATCTCGTCTCGCTGATGCGCGAGGAGGCCGACCGGATCCCCGAGAAGTACGGGATCGAGGCCTACGTGACGGGCACCACCGCTTTGAACATCGACACCGCCGACCGCCTGGCGGCGGCGCTGCCGAAGTACATCGTGGTCGTGGTGGGGCTCGCGCTGCTGCTCCTGATGGTGGTCTTCCGCTCGGTGCTGGTGCCGATCAAGGCCGCCGCCGGGTTCCTGCTCAGCATCGCCGCATCGATGGGGCTGGTGGTCTGGGTGTTCCAGGACGGGAACCTGAGCGAGCTGTTCAGCGTCGCCCAGGCCGGACCGGTCGTCAGCTTCCTGCCGGTGCTGCTGATCGGGATCCTGTTCGGGTTGGCGATGGACTACGAGGTCTTCCTCGTGTCCCGGATCCGCGAGGCCTATGTGCGCTCGGGGAATCCGCGCGAGGCGATCGTGACGGGCTTCGGCCAGAGCGGCCGGGTCGTCACGGCGGCCGCGATCATCATGGTGGCCGTGTTCGGGGCGTTCCTGCTCGACCCGGACCCGGTGGTCAAGTCGATCGGCCTGTCGCTCGCCTTCGGGGTGCTGGCCGACGCCTTCATCGTCCGCCTGACGCTCGTGCCCGCCGTGATGGCGCTGCTCGGGCGGAGCGCCTGGAAGCTCCCGCGCCGCGTGGAGCGGGCGATTCCGGACGTGGACATCGAGGGTGAGCATCTCCTGGAGACGCTTCACCCCGCGCGGCCGTAGCCGCAATGCCGCGACGCGGGCGCCGTCATGGCGCTCGCGTCGCGGTGATGTTCAGCCGCACGTAGTCGAGCTCCGGGTCCGAGCGCTCGAGCACCGCCTCCACGTAGCCGTCACGGAGCTCCTCGGGCAGCTGCTCGAGGTGATATCCGAGGCACACCGTGCGCAGGTAGTCGCCCGGGTCGTCGGGCACCATGGGGTAAGGCTCGAGCCAGGTCTCGACGGCGTCGAAGCCCGCCCGCTCGAGGCGCAGGGCGGTCGCCTCCGGCCCGGCGAAGTTCCAGGGTCCCGCCCAGCCGCCGAGATGGCTCGCGAACGGTTCCTCGGCCGCCGCCTCCCGGGCCGCGCGGTGGAATCGGTCCACGTTCCCCTCTCCCCCGCACTGCGCCACCATCCGCCCGCCCGCCCGCAGGGCCGCGTAAAGGCGCTCGAAGAGCCGGTCGTGGTCGGCGATCCAGTGGAACACGGCGTTCGAGAACACCGCGTCCACCGGCTCGTCGAGCTGCAGCTCCGTGAGCTCGGCCTGGAAAACGGTGGCGCGGTCGCGGGGCAGCGCCTCGCGGGCGTGCTCCACCATCGACGGCGACTGGTCCACCGCCACCACCTGTCCGCGCGGCAGCCGTTCGAGCAGCATTGCGGTGACCCGGCCGGAGCCGCAGCCGGCGTCCAGCACGGTCTCGTCGCCGCGCGGGTCGAGCCGGTCGAGCAGCGCCGCCGCCCACTCCACCTGGGGACCCGACACCCGGTGGTAAGTGGCGGCGTCCCAGTCGCGGCTCATGCCAGCGGGGTCGTGACCGGCCCGCTCCGCTCGCGCTCCGCCTCGTAGCGCTCGATCGCCTCGGCTTGCCGGAGCGTCACCCCGATGTCGTCGAGTCCCTCGAGCAGGCGCCGGGCGGTCTCGGGGTCGATCTCGAACGGCACCTGCCGCCCGGCGAACGAGACCTCCTGCTCCTCCAGGTCGATGCGGGCGTGCCCGGCCGCCATCAGCTCCTTCACGTCGGCCTCCGGGAGCACCACGGGGAGCAGCCCGATCTTGGTGCAGTTGTTGAAGAAGATGTCGGCGAAGCTGGGCGCGACGATCGCCTGGAAGCCGTAGTCCTGCAAGGCCCAGGGCGCGTGCTCACGTGACGATCCGCTGCCGAAGTTGCGCCCCGTCGCGAGGATCGGGTTGCTCGGCAGATGCCAGCCCGGCTGCTGGGCCCAGTCGTGGAAGAGGAACTCGCCGAAGCCGGTCCGCTCCACGCGCTTGAGGAACTGCTTCGGGATGATCTGGTCGGTGTCCACGTCGCCGCGATCCAGTACGGACACGGCGCCCTCGACCAGGCGAACCGGCTCCATCACTCCCATCCCCTGATGTCCACGAAGCGGCCCTCGATCGCCGCGGCGGCGGCCATCCTCGGGCTTACCAGGTGCGACCGGGCGCCGCGGCCCTGGCGTCCCTCGAAGTTGCGGTTGGAGGTGGATGCCACCCGCTCGCCCGGTGCCGCGACGTCGGGGTTCATGCCGAGGCACATCGAGCACCCCGCCGAGCGCCAGTCAAAGCCGGCCGTGCGGAACACCTCGTCGAGGCCCTCGGCCTCGGCCTGCGCCTTCACCTGCTGTGAGCCCGGCACCACCATCGCGTCCACGGACGCCGCCACGCGCCGGCCCCGCACCACCTCGGCGGCCTCGCGCAGGTCGCCGATGCGGGAGTTCGTGCAGGAGCCGATGAACACCCGGTCGAGCTCGATCTCCCGCATGGGGGTGCCGGCCCGGAGGGCCATGTACTCGAGCGCCCGCTCCTCGCCCTCGTCGCGGGGCTCCGGCACGGCGGCCGTGACGTCGGTGACCATCCCGGGATTCGTGCCCCACGTGACCTGGGGCGACAGCTCGGAGGCGTCGATCTCGACCTCCTTGTCGAACTCGGCGCCCTCGTCTGTGCGGAGGGCGCGCCACTCGTCTAGCGGGAGCGGGTGCGGCGCCGCCTCGCGGCCCGCGACCCACTCGAACGTGGTGTCGTCCGGGGCGATCATCCCGGCGCGGCCGCCGCCCTCGATCGACATGTTGCAGACCGTCATCCGGCCCTCCATCGAGAGGCGCTCGATGGGCGGGCCGGCGTACTCGATCACGTGGCCGGCGCCGCCGTCCACCCCGATCCGCCCGATCGTGCCGAGGATCAGGTCCTTGGCCGTGACGCCGTAGCCGAGCTCCCCCAGGTAGCGAATCCGCATCGATCTCGGCTTGCGCTGCTGGAGCGTCTGCGTGGCCAGCACGTGCTCGACCTCGCTCGTGCCGATTCCGAACGCGAGCGCGCCGAAGGCGCCGTGTGTGGAGGTGTGCGAGTCGCCGCAGACGATCGTCATACCGGGCTGGGTCACCCCCAGCTCGGGGCCGATCACGTGGACGATTCCCTGCCGCGCGGAGCCGATCGAGTAGAGCGGCACGCCGAAATCCCTGCAGTTGCGCTCGAGCGTCTCCACCTGCACGCGCGAAAGCCGGTCGCGGATCTGGGCCGCGGCGCTCGAGCCGTCCGTGGGGACGTTGTGGTCGGCGGTGGCGAGCGTGCGGTCACGCCGGCGCACCGGCCGGCCCTCGAGGCGAAGCGACTCGAAGGCCTGCGGCGAGGTCACCTCGTGCACCAGGTGGAGGTCGATGTAGAGCAGGCTCTCGGCGACCTCGTGGGCGTCCCAGATCTTGTCGAACAAGCTTGTGGGCAAGGCTCAGCTCCTCCTGAGACCGGCGGCGACGATCGCGAAGAAGCGGGCCTCGACTTGCCCCGGGTTCTCGAAGTGGTGCGGTATGTCGGCGTCGAAGGTGACGGCGTCGCCCTCCGCCAGGTCGTGCTGCACGCCCGCGCACACGAACCGGAGCGAGCCCTCGACCACGACCGCCGTCTCGCGGCTGCCGGGCTCGTGAATCGGTGGATCGTCCGGCTCACCCGTGGCGGCGCCCGGGGCGAGCGTGTGGAGCGAGACCTCGGCACGCAGGCCGGGGAGCGCCGGGGTGAGGACCTCGTACAGGTGGCCACCGGCCCCGACCCGCATGCGCTCGTCCGCGCGCACGACGCTGACCCCGTCGGTCTCGTCGAGGCGCAGCAGCTGCGACAGCGTCAGCTCGAGGCCGCCGGCTATGCGCTCGGCCACCGCCAGCGTCGGGCTGGTCTCGCCGCGCTCGACCTGGGACAGCATCGGCGCCGACACGCCGCTGCGGTCGGCGAGATCCCGGAGCGAGAGGTCCATGCCCTCGCGCAGCCGGCGGATGCGGGTGCCGAATGGATGGCCGTTGGCGGCGATGGTCGTACGTTATCACGGACGTTTGTATGTTGCTTCGGCGCTGCCTGCTGCCCGTCAGCGGGTGAACGACAGCAATAAAGGGGGGCCCTGAAGAAAGGCGGACGCATGGGCGCCCAACTTGCGCAACCCCCCGTGGGGGGGTCCCACAAGAAGCGGCCGATATATGGCCGCAACTTGTTGACCCCCCCTCGAAGGAGCGCCAGCAGGGTCGGCGCCACCCCTTACCAGCCAAGCAACGGCCCGCGGAGGAGACCGCCGCCGAGGCCCAACCGGATGCGAGACGAGGGGCGCACGCGGCGACGCCTGGGCGACGTTGCGGGGCCCTCAGCGGCTCTGCGTCTTCGGCCGCACCAGCACCTCGTTCAGACACATGTGCGGCGGGCGCGTGACGGCGTAGAGGATGGCGTCGGCGATGTCCTCGGCCTGGAGGACCTCGCCGATCTGCTCGCGAACGCGCTCGAGGGTCTGCTGGACCATGGGGTTCAGGTTGTGGCCCTGGAGCTCCGTGTCCACGACGCCCGGCGCCACGACCGTCACGCGGATGCCGGCGTGCAGCGCCTCCTGGCGCAGCGCCTCCGAGAACGCGTGTACCCCGAACTTGGTCATGTTGTAGACGGCGGCGCCTGCGTCGGCGCGGCGGCCGGCCACGGAGGACACGTTGACGATGTCCCCTCCCCCGCTCCGGGCGATCAGCGGCAGGGCCGCGTGCGTGCAGATCAAGAGGCCCCAGAGATTCACCTCGAGCATGCGGCGCCACTCCGAGGGGTCGGCGCCGTCCACGGGCCCGAGCAGCATCACGCCGGCGTTGTTCACCAGGACGTGGAGACCGCCGTGCTCGCGGTCCGCGGCCTCTACGAACCCGCGCGCCTGCGTCTCGTCCGTCACGTCGACCTCGTGCACCGAGCTCGGCCCGTCGAGCCGGCCGGCCAGGTCCTCCAGCCGGTCGCGGCGCCGGGCTCCCAGCGCCACCGCGGCACCGGCAGCAGAGAAAGCGAGGGCGGTTGCCTCGCCTATCCCCGAGGAGGCGCCTGTGATCGCGGCGACCCGGCCTGCAAGGGGCTGGTCGGCCATGGCGTGGCGATCCTACCCGGCCGGCGCATCAGCCGGATGCCACGAGCCTGCGTGCACGCAGTGCGAGCTCGAGCTCGAACCGGCCGTCGGGCGTGTCGAGGCGCTCGCCGAACAGCTCGCGGAGCCGCGTAAGCCGGTAGCGCACCGTCTGGGGGTGCACGTGCAGAGCCGTCGCCACCTCCTCGGTGCGGCCGCGGTGCCGCAGCCAGGCCTCGAGCGTGGTGCCGAGCCGCTCGCGCGACAGCTCGGTCTCACCCTCGAGCGGCGTGAGCGCCCGGTCCGCGAGGTCGCTCGCGAGCCGGCGGTCGCCGCCCAGCACGAGCTCCAGCTGGTGCTCCTCGGCGACGGCCAGCGGGCCCGCGGGCTCCACCGCCCCCTCGCGCATGAGCTCCAGCACGCGGTGCGCGCGGGCGAAGCTGAGCCCGGCCTCCTGCCAGCCGGTCACGTGACCGAGCGCCGCGCGGCGCTCCCGCAGGGCGGTCGTCAGCGCGCGCCGGCGTCCCGGGGCGGCCGGGTCGGGCAGCACGATCAATGTCAGGGAGGGCAGCGGCGCCACGAGCGCCTCGGGCCCCAGCCGCGTGGCAAGCCGGTCCGCCTCCTCCCCCTCCACCGCCAGGGCGGCGAGGGCGCGAGGGAGCGGCCAGCCGGCGTCGGCGGCGGCCGCCTCGACGGCCGCGGGGGGCGCCGGGGGATCCTGGACGAGGAGCGTCGCGAGGCGCTGGCGGCGGCGCTGGAGTGCCCCCGCCGCGGCCGCCTGCTCGTGCGCATAGCCCTCGATCGAGTCGGCCGACAGCTCGTCGATGTAGGCGAAGATCGCCTCGGCCAGCGAGTAGAGGGTGGCCGGCGGGAGGCCGGCACGCTCGCCGGCGGCTGCCAGCCGGCGCCAGGCGACGCGCGCGCCGATCCGGTAGGCCGCGAGCAGGGCGTCGAGGCTGCGCCCGGCGCGCATCTCGCCGCGGCCGAGGTTGACGTAGGTCTCGCGCCCGGTGGCGCGCGCGGACTCCGGGTCCTCCATCGCCGCCACGAACTGCCCCAGGGCGTCCCGCACGCCGGCCCGGAGCGCGCGGCCGAACTCGCCCTCGAGCGGGCGGGCGTAGTCCGGTACCGCTTCGCTGATCGCGGCCACGATCTCGTCGGCGAGCGCCGGGAGCTCCGGGCGGAGCGCGCGCGCCACCTCGGGCGGAAGCGACTCCCAGGGGCGGTCGGCGAGCGGCCGCTCGGCCTCCCGCCCCGCGGCGTCGGCGCCCTCGGGCGACGCGGTACCGAAGCCGCGCGGCATGCGCTCCGCGAAGGCGTCCTTCGCACGGGCGCGACCCGCCTCGAGGAGATCGCTGATTGCCGGCGGCATTTGTGGGAAACGTACAAGAACCTCGCGCTCGAACGTGGGCAAAGCTCCGAACGAGCGCCGCTTCTTCGTCGTAGCCTCCAGACCGGTGACGCGCCTCCACCGAAACGTCAACATCGCCGCGGTCGTGCTCCCGTTCGCCGCCTTCCTCGTCGCCATCCCCATGCTGTGGAACGAGCTCGTGGGCTGGACCGACCTCGCGCTGTTCGCGGCCATGTACGTCCTGAGCACGGTCGGCATCACCGTGGGCTTCCACCGCCTGCTCACCCACCGCGCCTTCCAGACCTACAAGCCGGTCGAGTACCTGTTCGCCGCCTGCGGCTCGATGGCGGTGGAGGGACCGGTGATCGGGTGGGTGTCCGACCACCGCCGCCACCACGCCTTCGCCGACGACGACGGAGACCCCCACAGCCCGCACGGGCACGGCGACGGCTTCGCGGGCACGCTGAAGGGCCTCTGGCACGCCCACGTCGGCTGGCTGTTCGACCATCCCACCGCCGAGGGCGCGGAACGGTTCGCGCCAGACCTGCTCGAGGACCGCGGCATGCGCGCGGTGCACGTCCTGTTCGCGCCGCTCGTGGTGCTCGGCCTGGCGATCCCCTTCGCCCTCGGGTGGCTCATCTCGGGCGAACTCGTGGGCGGGCTAACGGCGCTCTTCTGGGCCGGCCTCGTGCGCATCTTCCTGGTCCACCACGTGACGTTCTCGATCAACTCGATCTGCCACTTCTTCGGCCGCCGCCGCTTCACGACCGACGACGAGTCGACCAACGTGTTCTGGCTCGCCCTCCCCTCGTTCGGCGAGTCGTGGCATCACAACCACCACGCCTTCCCCCGCTCGGCCCTGCACGGGCTGCGCTGGTGGGAGGTGGACCCGGGCGGCTGGGTGATCCGCGCGATGCGCCGGCTCGGCCTGGCCTGGAACGTGGTGCTGATCACAAAGGAGCGTCAGCACCAGAAGCTCGCGGCGGCCGCCGAGACCGCCCGCGAGCGGGCCGAGGCCGCGGCCCCGCGCGCGCATGCGCACTCGCCTCTGTGACCAAGGCGGTGCTCGGCGAGCGGGTCTCATAGCGCGGCTCGAAGCAGCCCCAGCAGCTCGGCCTCGCCCGGCGGGTCCGGGGTGAGCGCCGTGGCCGGGTGCGCCACCGCGGCGGATGCCGCGGCGGGCAGGTGCTCCTCGGTCACGCCGAGCGTGCGGAGGCGCGTGTGGCCGCTGCGCGCCGCGAGCCGGGCGAGGTCACCCGCCGCGGCCTCGGGGTCGCCGCTGCCGTCGCCGAGCGCGCGTGCCAGCTCGCTCATCGGCCCCGGCGCCCGGCCCGCCATCAGGCGCGCGGAGTGCGGCAGCACCACTGCATTCGTCTCGGCGTGGGGCGAGCCCGCGGTGCGCACGACCGTCTGACAGACCGCGTGATGGAACGCGATGCCGGTCGAGCCCGAGGCCCAGCCGGCGAGCAGGGCGCCGAGCGCGAGGTCCCCGCGCACCGCCGGCTCGCGCGTCACGCCGGCCGCCAGGAGCGCGGCGGCCCGCAGCGCCGCGAGGTCGGTGACCGGAGAGCGAAACGGGGTGTAGAGCGCCTCCATCGCGTGGGCCAGGGCGTTCATGGCGGTGGCGGCCAGCCCGATCGCCGGGGCGCTCGCCATCAGATCCGGGTCGGCGATCACCAGCGCGGGCCGCACCATGCGCGCCCTCACGACGCCGGCGGGCAGGCGATGGAAGGGGGTCATCTCGGCGCCGGAGAGCGTGGTCGGCACGGCCGCGCAGCGCACGCCGGTGGCGCCGGCCAGCGCCTTCGCCGTGTCCACCACCCGCCCGCCGCCGAGCGCCACGAGCGCAAGCCCGCTCGGCAGCTCTCCGAGCAGGGCGGCTGAGACCTCGTCGACCTTCCCCGCCGGGACGTGGAGGACGCGAGACGCTCGCGCGACGATGCCCGGTTGCGATCGGGCCGCCCGCGCAGTGGTCAGCAGCGCGAATCGCTCGAACCCGTGTCGCTCGAGCAGGTCAGGCGCCTCGGAAGCGACGTTCGGGCCGAAGCGGACGACGCGCTCGCCGTCGCGCCAGGTGAAGTCGTCGGACGTGGGGCCCTCCGCCACGCGCGGCATTGTGGCGGAGGGCCCGGCAGTCCGGCTAGTGGTCTCAGGGCGTGGGCGTCTTGCGCGCCTCGCGCTCGAGCAGGCGCTCGGCCTCCGCCACCGCGTCGTCCGAGAGCGCGTTCGACAGCGCCCGCAGGTAGGCCTTGCCCGAAGCCTCCAGGATGTCGGTGGACACGCCGGCGCCCGAGGCGAGCCGGCCGCCCAGCTCGAGCAGCACGGTCACCTCGCCCAGGGCGTCGCGCCCCCCGGTCACGGCCGACACGTGGTACTCCTTGAGCCGCGCCTCGTGGCCGGTCGCGGCGTTGATCGCGCTGAAGAAGGCGTCGACCGGGCCGTCCCCGGTGAACGAGCCGGAATCCGTGGTGCCGTCCGGCATGCGGACGGTGACCTTGGCGAGCGGTGCGCGTACGTTCGACGCCTCGACCTCGAAAGACTCGATCGAGAACGCCGCCGGCGCCTGCTTCATCTCGTCCGAGACGATCGCCTCGAGGTCGAGCGCGGTCACCTTCTTCTTCTTGTCCGCCAGCTCCTTGAAGCGCTTGAAGGCGGTGTTCAGCGCCGCGCCGTCGACCTGGAAGCCGAGCTCCTCGAGCGCCCTGCGCAGCGCGTGCCGGCCCGAGTGCTTGCCGAGCACGATCGAGTTCTGCTCGAGGCCGATCGTGGTGGCGTCCATGATCTCGTAGGTGGTGCGCTCCTTCAGCACGCCGTCCTGGTGGATGCCGGCCTCGTGCGCGAAGGCGTTGCGGCCCACGATCGCCTTGTTCGGCTGCACCGGGTAGCCGGTCAGGCGCGACACGAGCCGCGAGGTGCGAGCGATCTCGCGCGTATTCACGCCCGTCCACACGCCCACGCTCGACTCGCGCGTGTGCAGCAGCATCACGATCTCCTCGACGGACGCGTTGCCCGCACGCTCGCCGATGCCGTTGACGGCGCCTTCCACCTGGCGCGCCCCCGCCATCACGCCGGCGAAGGAGTTCGAGACCGCGAGGCCGAGGTCGTTGTGGCAGTGCACGGACGCGGTCACGCCGGCCAGGGCCGGCACGAGCTCGTAGAGGCGGCGCCACATCTCGGCGTACTCCGCGGGCATCGTGTAGCCCACGGTGTCCGGCACGTTGATCGTGGTGGCGCCCTCGTCCAGCGCGATCTGGATGACCTCGGCCATGAACTCCACGTCCGAGCGCGACCCGTCCTCGGGCGAGAACTCCACGTCGTCGGTGTACTGCTTGGCGTGCGCGACCGCGGCGCGCGCCTGCCCCTTCACGTCCTCCCGGGTGGTCTGGAGCTTGCGCTCGATGTGAATGTCGCTGGTGGCGATGAACGTGTGGATGCGGGGCCGCTCGGAGTCCTTGATCGCGTTCCAGGAGGCATCGATGTCCTGCTTGGCCGTGCGCGCCAGTCCGCAGATCACGGGGCCGTGCACCTCACGGGCGATCGCCTGCACGGCCTCGAAGTCGCCCGCCGAGGTGATCGGGAAACCGGCCTCGATCACGTCCACCCCGAGCCGCGCCAGCTGGTGCGCGATCTCGAGCTTCTCCTGCTTTCCCAGCGAGATCCCCGGCGACTGCTCCCCGTCGCGCAGGGTCGTGTCGAAGATCTTTACGCGGTCCTTCTCGTCACGGTCCATGTCGTCGTCCTGTTCCTCTTCCTCGGCCCCACCTGATTCCCCCTTGAGTTCGCGGCTTCTCGCGGCCGCCACGCATCAGCTCCCCCTAGCGGGGGAGGAGAAGGGAAAGTCGCAGGATGGCCGGGCGCGACATGGAGAGGGAAGCGTACACGTCACGGGACGAGCACGACCTTCCCGATGTTCCTGCGCTCGTGTATGTAACGGTGCGCCTCGGCGCCCTCGTCCAGCGGGAACTCCCTGGCCACGACCGGCCGGATGGCGTCCCGCTCAATCCACTCGGTCAGCGGCCCGATGTGCTCGTCGAGCGTCTGGCTCGCGTCCCACAGCGCGAGCATGTTCAGCCCGATCACCGACTTCGATTCCCGCATCAGCTTGAGCGCGCCGAAGCGCGGCATGCGGGCGAGAACGCGTGCCGCGTGCAGCGGACTGCGGCGCTCGCCGCCCTGAACCTGCGAGGCGCCGTAGCAGACGAGGCGGCCCCCCGGACGCAGCAGCGAGAAGCTCTTTCGGAAGCTGGACCCGCCGATTGCGTCGAACGCGACGTCGAGTGGCCGCCGCTCCCCGGTTAACCGGCGCACGGCCGGGACGAAGTCGTAGTCGACCGGATGGTCCACGCCCAGCGACGCGATCGTCTCGTGCTTTGTCGGCGAGGCCGTGCCGTACACCTCCGCGCCGGTCAGCTTCGCCACCTGGGTGGCGGCGATGCCCACCCCGCCCGCCGCTGCCTGGATCAGCACCCGCTCGCCGGCGCGCAGCCCGCCGTAGCGCACGAGCCCCGCGTAGGCGGTGAGGTACGCCACCGGCATGGCCGCCCCCTCGGCGAAGCTCCACGTCTCGGGCAGCGGGATCAGGTTTCGGGGCAGGGCGGCCACCCGCTCCGAATAGGCGCCGAAGCGGCAGCCGCCCATCACGCGCCCGCCCGCCGGCAGGGCGCCCGCCGCGGGCTCCCGCTCTCCCCCCCAACC
>Ga0081538_10000522_pt1 | contig 42868 bp, 40 predicted proteins | sample TabmetS5T2R1_FD_71022 | JGI IMG/M metagenome (GOLD analysis project Ga0081538, IMG submission 71022) | Tabebuia heterophylla rhizosphere microbial communities from the University of Puerto Rico - S5T2R1 | ecosystem: Host-associated > Plants > Roots > Rhizosphere ... | reverse complement strand
GTCGACCATCTCGACGACCTCGATGTTCTCGTCCTGCAGGTGCTGCAGGATGTTGTCCATCTGCTCGGCCGAGACGTCGACCGGGGCGAGCGCCTCGATGACCTCCTCGTTGGTGAGGAAGCCACGCTCCTTGCCCTTGGCGACGAGGTCACGGACCTCGTCGATCTGCGCCTCTTTGGCGATCGCCATCTACCCAGGTACCTCTCGTTCCGTGCGGACCCACGCGGGAGCGCCGCAACTCCAACTACGCGGTGCGCTCGGGGAGACCCCCGTCACCTCCGGACCGCGGCTCCCGCAGGGCTCGCCGTCGGGCCTCGAGGGCGATGAGCTGTTCGAAGACTTGAGTGTACTCGTGCGGCCGCTCCACCGGGTTCATACGCTGCAGGTACCCCTTGAGCTGGTCGATCGCGCGGGTGAGGCGGAACTCCTCGAGTCGCCGGAATACCTGGTCAGCGTACCCCCGGTTTTCCTCCGCCGCGAACGACTCCACCGCCAGGCCGCGCAGGAAGCGCCGGTCGGTCTCGGTGGCGGCGGCCTCCAGCACCATCTCCAGCGGCTTGCCGGTGCCGCCCGCCTCGCGCAGCGCGGTGAACGAGGCGCTGGTGGCCGGGGTGGTGAACCAGTCGGGCCCCCAGCGCTCGAAGGCGTCGCCGGTCCAGTCGGGGTGCTGCAGGGCGAACTTGAGGGCCTCGCACTCGACCCTGGCCTGGGGGCTGCGGGAGCGGGGCGGCACCTTGGCGGTCACCTGGGGCCGGGGGGGCGCCTGGCCGGCGACCATCGCCAGGTACTCGGCCTCGTCCAGGTGCAGGCGCTGCACCACCGAGCGGGCGTACTCGGACCGCTGCAGGGCGTCGGGCACGCTGCGCAGCAGCGGCACCAGCTCGCGGGCGGCGCGCGCCTTGCCCTCCGGGTGGCGCAGGTCGAAGGTGGCGAGCTGGCGGTCCAGCCACCACCCGACCAGCGGCTGGGCGGAGGCGACCAGCTCGCGGAACGCCTCGCCGCCGTACTTGCCGACGTACTCGGCGGGGTCCAGGCCCGACGGCATGGTCAGCACGTGGGCCGAGAGGGACGCCTCGGGGGCGGCGACCAGCTCGGCGATCCCCCGCCCGGCGGCGCGCCCGCCGGCGGCGTCGGCGTCGAAGGCGAGCACCACCCGGTCGGTGAAGCGGCCCAGCAGCTTGAAGTGCTCGGCCCGCAGGGCGGTGCCGCAGGTGGCGACCGCCTGGGGCACGCCGGCCTGGTGGCAGGCGATCACGTCGGTGTAGCCCTCCACCACCACCGCGTGGCCGGCCTGCACGATCGCGGTCTTGGCCCAGTTCAGCGCGTACAGCGCCCTGCCCTTGTGCCAGATCGGGGTCTCGGCGGTGTTGACGTACTTGGGGCCGCGGCCCTCGTCGGCGTCCAGCAGCCGGCCGCCGAAGGCGACCGGGTCGCCGGCCACGTCGAAGATCGGGAACAGCACCCGGGCGTGGAAGGCGTCGCGCAGGCCGCGGCCGCCGGCGCGGGCCAGCCCGGCCTCGGTCAGCTCCTCGGGGCGGAACCCCTTGCCGCGGAGGTGGCCGACCAGGGCCTCCCAGGAGCCCGCGGGCGCCCAGCCGAGACGGAAACGCTGCGCGACCGTCCGGTCGACCCCGCGGGACGAGAGGTAGGCGCGGGCCGGGCGGCCGTCGGCGGAGTCGACCAGCGCCCGGTGGTAGAAGTCGACCGCCTCGGCGTGGGCGGCGACCAGGCGGCTCTTGCGGCCCATGCTGCCGCGCTCCCCCGCCGAGCGGCCCTCGTAGCGGACCTCGATCCCGGCCCGGTGGGCGAGCCGCTCCACCGCCTCGGTGAACGACAGCGTCTCCTGCTTCATCAGGAAGTCGATCGCGTCCCCGCCTTGGCTGCAGCCAAAACAGTTTCCGGTGAGGATGTTGTCCTCCAGGACGAACGCGTGCCCCTGGTCGACGACGGCGCAGAAGACCTCCTCGACCCGGTCGGTGGGCTCGACCGACCGGACCACCCAGCCGCGCCGGGCGTACGCCTTGGGCGAGGAGGAGAAGCGTAGCCGGTGCTGGTCGAGGAGGAAGAACTCCTCGGTGAGGTCCTCATTGATGAAGTGGATCCGGAAGATCGAGCTGGGCTTCCGGCCAGGGAAGCCTTCCCGCACCTGTTCGGTGACACCGTAGGTGCCGATGCCGAGACGGGTGCAGACGGCTCGCACATACCTAAGGGTCTCCCGGTCGGCGCAGTGCAGCATCACCGTGCCGTCCTTGGCCACGTGCCCGTCGGCGGCGACAAGGCCTGCCAGCCATCCGTAAAGGTAAGCGACGGACTCGTCGAGCGGTGGTACCTCCTTGAACATGCGCGGCAGGTGGTGCACGAGGAGGCGATCCTCACGCTCTGTTACGAGGCTGTGCGGGAACCACTTGAGCAGCGGTGCGTCCTTGACCGGGTCGAGCTGAGCCATGCTCCCGGAGCCGTTCCGGTGACCGTCGCCGAAGGTGATGCCGTGGGCGATGCCGAAGGGTGATGGCGTCGTCCGCTTGACCCGTGTCCTCGGGAACTTGGACAGCAGCCGCTGCCCAGGACGAAGTTCGCGCGTCACGACCACCCGGTCGGAATGACCACCTACCCCGCTCCGCACGAACCAGCGGTGCTCGGCCGTCGCGAACAGCTCCTTGACCTGCCGGTTCCGGCTGATCACCAGCCGCATCAGCGGCTGAACGCCGAACGAGTGGAACGGAGCCTCCACCCAGTTGCCGTCCCGGGCCAGGATGCGGTGCGTGCCGCCAGCCAGCTCGCGGATCGGCCGGACACCCGCCCAGGTGAGGACACGGGTCTCGCCGGCCAGGCAGTGCCAGAGTCCTCGCGTGGAGTCGACCGTGAAGGAGGGGGTCTTCTCCTGGTGGAAGGGGCACAGGCCCTTCATGCGGGTGCCGCCGCCGGGGCGCAGGGTGACGTACTCGCCGACCAGCACGACGACGTCGGTCGCCTGGCGGACCTCGGCGATGGAGTCGTCACGGATGCGGCCGGCCACGGCGCCCTTCACCTCGACGCGAACGGAAGCGGGTTGCCCACGGGGAAGGACCCGTCGGGGTCACCGGGATTGTACGCGCGGCCCCCGACCTGGACTCAGCCGGGCGCACCGCGGCGGGGCCCGTCCTCGTCGGCCCGCGGGCCGTAGGCGGCGAAGGCGTGCGAGGCCAGGCCGATGCCCCAGCCGGCGATCGACCAGACCGGCCAGAAGTAGCCGCCGAAGTTGGTCAGCGCCCAGATCACCACCAGCAGCCCGTTGACCCACAGGTAGCTGAACAGGTGCCGCTGGAAGGCGGCCCTGGCCCTGGCGCGGCCGGGGTCCGGCGGGCGGGCCTGCAGCGGCGCCCCGGGGCGGGCAGGCGGCTGGATGGAGGGCAGGTCGGTGGTGACCGCGTCCAGGTCGCCGAGGGTCTTGGCGGCGTAGGCCTGGTCGATGCGCTGGGTCAGCTCCTCGGCGTCCAGCCGCCCGTCGACGTGGTGCTGGCGCAGCGCCTCGACGACCCGTTCGCGGTCGGCGTCGGCGGCGCGCAGCGACGCGCGCCGCTGCTCGTTCCCCGGCTCCAGGTCCATGCCCGCTCCTCTGCCCGCGTCGTCGCGGGCAAAGGGTACAGCGCCGCGCCGGGTAGGCGAACCGCCTAGGCCGACCGCGGGGCGAAGGCGGCCTTCCAGGCGGCGAGGGCGTAGCGGTCGGTCATGCCGGCGATGGCGTCGACGGCCTGCTGCTCGACCGGGTCGTCGGCCAGGCTCGCCCCCATCGGCATGGTGTCGGGGTGCTGGAGGTAGTAGCCGTACAGGTCGGTCAGCAGCCGTTTGGCGTGCTCGGTCTGGCGTCCGGCCTCCGGCCGCAGGTACACCCGCTCGAACATGAACGAGCGCATGGTGGTCATGACCTCGGCGCAGTCGTCCCCCTGGACGACGTGGGGCTCGCCCCGCGAGTGGCGGATCACGTCCTCGACCAGGACGCCGATCATGTCGGCGGGGTTCTCGCCCAGGACGCGGCGGACCTCGGCGGGGACCTCGCCGACGCCGGCGAGGACCCCGGCCCGCAGCGCGTCGGTGAGGTCGGCGGTCAGGTAGGCGATGCGGTCGGCCAGGCGGGCGCAGATCCCCTCCAGGGTGGCGGGCGGGTCGTGCTTCCAGGAGTGCCTGGCGATGCCGTCCAGCACCTCGGCGGTCAGGTTGCGGGGCTCCAGCAGGGTCAGCAGGCGCGCGCCCTGGCGGGCGTGGTCGAAGCCGCCGGGGGCGACCTGCTGGAGGGCGGCCTCGCCGCCGTGGCCGAAGCAGGCGTGCCCGAGGTCGTGGCCGCTGGCGACCGCGGTCGCCAGCGGCACGTTGAGGGCGAGCGCCTGGGCGATGGTGGCCGCGATCCGGGCGGTCTGCTGCATGTGGGTGGCGCGCGTCACGTAGTGGTCGCCGATGTAGGGGCCGCCCTGCCGGCCGGCCGCCGGCCCCTCGCCGGAGAAGACGGGGATGAACGACTGGGTCTTGCCGTGGGCGCGCAGCATCGCCCGCGAGAAGGTGATCCGGTCCAGGTCGCGCATCCAGCAGGTGCGCACCGGGTCCTCCGGCTCCGGCTGGCCGCGGCCGGCGGAGGAGGCCGACCTGGCGGCCCAGGGCGCCAGCGTCCGCGCCTCGGCCGCCTCCAGCTCGGCCCGGACCGTGCCCTGCTGCACCCAGTCGTGGGTCGCCGTCACCGTTTCGCTCCCGTGGCGTCGTTGCGTCGTTCGTTCCGTCCCTACCATTGTGACCGCCGCCTGTGACGGTCATTCCCCGCGGAGCTTGCTGTACAGCGCCAGGTCGTGGAAGCCGCCCTCGCGGAACTGGGCGTGCCGCAGCACCCCCTCGCGGGTGAAGCCGGCCTTCTCCAGGGCCCGCTGCTCGGCCGCGTTGTCGACGTCGGTGGAGGCCTCGACCCGCTCCACCGGGGTGTGGGCGAACAGGTAGGCGGCCAGCTGCCGCTGCGCCTCGCTGCCGTGGCCGCGGCCGCGGTGCTCGGGGAGCAGCCAGATGCCGATGTTGAACGCCCGCGACGCCGGCGGCGGCCCGTGGTGGACGGCATGGTAGCTGACGTCCCCGATGGGGGTGCCGTCGCCCAGCTCGACCAGCAGGTCGCCGCGGTCGGAGCCGAGCAGCCCGTCCTCGTCGTGGCGCCGCCGCAGCGCCCCGGGCGGCGCGAACCCGAACCAGCCGAACCGCCCCAGCGCCTCCGGGTCGGCCCACCAGCGTTCCAGCAGCTCGACGTCGTCGCCCCGGACCGGCCGCAGCCGCAGCGGGGGCGGGGCCGCGCCGGGCGGCCCCGCCCTGCCCGCGGCCGCCACCGCTACTTGGACGCCGAGCTGGCCTCGCCGATGGCCGCCTGGCCGGCGGCCAGCCGCGCGGTGGGCACGCGGAACGGCGAGCACGACACGTAGTCGAGGCCCAGCTCGTGGCAGAACCGCACCGAGTCGGGGTCGCCGCCGTGCTCGCCGCAGATGCCGAGGTGGAGGTGCTCACGCTGCGCGCGGCCCTCCTCGGAGGCGATCCGCATGAGCCGGCCGACGCCCGGCTGGTCGATGGTCACGAACGGGTTGACCGGCACCAGCTTGCGCTCCTCGTAGAGGCCGAGGAACTTGCCGATGTCGTCGCGGGAGAACCCGAAGGCGGTCTGGGTGAGGTCGTTGGTGCCGAAGGAGAAGAACTCGGCCACCTCGGCGATCTCGCCGGCGACCAGCGCCGCCCGCGGCAGCTCGATCATCGTGCCCCACAGCAGCTCGAGCTCCTGGCCCTGCTCCTCCATGGTCGACCTGGCGACCGGCTCCAGCTCCTCGCGCAGCTGGGCGAGCTCCTCCCTGGTCGCCGCCAGCGGGATCATGATCTCCACGATCGGGTTGCCGCCGTCGGCCTTGACCCGGCAGGCCGCCTCGACGATCGCCCTGACCTGCATGGCGTACAGCCCGGGCTTGACGATCCCGAGCCGCAGCCCGCGAAGGCCGAGCATCGGGTTGGCCTCGTGCAGGTCGTTCACCTTGGCCAGCAGCTCCTCGGCCTGGTCGAGCGGCAGCGTCTCGTCGCCGCCGACCTGCGCCTCGGCGTCGCCCCGCTCCTTGGCCAGCGCCACCGCCACCGCCAGGTCGACCTGGTTGGGGAGGAACTCGTGCAGCGGCGGGTCGAGCAGCCGCACGGTGACGGGCTTGCCGTCCATCGCCCGGAAGATGCCGACGAAGTCGTCGCGCTGCAGCGGCAGCAGGGCGTCCAGGGCCGCCTGCTCCTCCTCCGACCCGGCGTCGGCGAAGATCATCTTCTGCACCGCCGCCACCCGCTCCTCGCCGAGGAACATGTGCTCGGTGCGGCACAGCCCGATGCCCTCGGCGCCGCGCTCGATGGCGTTGTCGGACTGGCCGGCGGTGTCGGCGTTGGCCCGCACCCGCAGCCGGCGGACCTCGTCGGCGCGGGTCATGAAGCGCTCGTAGGCGCGCCAGATCTTCTCCTTGCGGGCCTCCTGGTCGCCGGCGCGGGCGCGCTCGATCGGGGAGTCGGCCAGCTCCAGTTGGCCGGCGTAGACCTTGCCGGTGAAGCCGTCGATGGTGACCCAGTCGCCCTCGGACACGGTGGTGCCGCCGACGGTGAACTTCTTGCCCGGCCGGTCGACGCGGATGGCGTCGGCGCCGCAGACGGCGGGGATGCCCTCGCCGCGGGCGACCACCGCGGCATGGGAGTTGGTGCCGCCGGCCGAGGTGAGGATCCCCTGGGAGCGGATCATGCCGTGGTAGTCGTCGGGGGTGGTCTCGCGGCGCACCAGGATCACCGGCTCGCCGCGCTCCGCCCAGGCCTCGGCGTCGTCGGCGGTGAACACCGCCTTGCCGACCGCCGCGCCGGGCGAGGCGTTGAGGCCGGTGGCCACCGGCTCGGCGCCGCCGCCCTCGGCGATGACCTTCTTGAACAGCTCCTCCAGCCGGTTGGCGTCGAGGCGCAGCACGGCCATGTCGACGTCGATCAGGCCCTCGTCGAGCATGTCGAAGGCCATGATCCACTCGGCGAACGCGGTCCGCTTGCCGACCCGGGTCTGCAGCAGCCACAGCTTGCCCTGCTCGACGGTGAACTCGATGTCGCACATGTCGCGGTAGTGGCGCTCCAGGGTGCGCATGTGCTCCTGGAGCTCCTCCCAGGCGCGCGGCTGGACCTCGCCCATCTCCTCGAGCTTCATGGTGTTGCGGATGCCGGCGACGACGTCCTCGCCCTGGGCGTTGGAGAGGTAGTCGCCGTACGGCTGCTCGTCGCCGTTGGCGGGGTTGCGGGTGAAGGCCACCCCGGTGCCGGATTCGTCACCGCGGTTGCCGAACACCATCGCCTGGACGTTGACGGCGGTGCCGAGCGAGTCGTCGATCTTGTTCTTGCGCCGGTAGTCGACCGCGCGCTTGTTGTCCCAGGAGCCGAACACGGCCTGGATGCCGAGCTCCAGCTGCTCCCTGGGGTTCTGCGGGAAGCCGCGGCCGGTGTCGTCGGCGATGATGCCCTTGAACTCCTCCACCAGGCGGCGCAGGTCGGCCTCGTCCAGGTCGACGTCGTTGCGGACGCCCTTGGCCTCCTTGGCGTGCTCGATGGCGTCCTCGAAGCGGTCGCCGTCCACGCCCATGACCGTCTTGCCGAACATCTGCAGCAGCCGGCGGTAGGAGTCCCAGGCGAACCGCTCGGAGCCGGTCTGCTTGGTGAGGCCCTCGACGCTCTCGTCGTTGAGGCCGACGTTCAGCACCGTGTCCATCATGCCCGGCATCGAGAACGGGGCGCCGGAGCGGACCGAGACCAGCAGCGGGTCGCCGGGCTCGCCGAGGCGGCGGCCCATCCGCTCCTCCAGCCCGCGGAGGTGCTCGGCGACCTCGTCGAGCATGCCGTCGGGGAAGCGCCGGCCGGCCGCCCGGTAGGCGTTGCAGGCCTCGCAGGTGACGGTGAAGCCGTGCGGCACCGGCAGGCCCATCCTGGTCATCTCGGCGAGGTTGGCGCCCTTGCCGCCGAGCAGGTTCTTCATGTCCTTGTTGCCCTCTTCGAAGTCGTACACCCACTTGTCGGTCATGGCGCCGCGCCTCCTCAGTATTGGTTGGGGCCTAGATTAGTCGCTGCAGGCGGGACAATGCCTGCATGGGGATCTCCTCGCTCAGCCCGCGGCGTCGGCTGCTCGCCGCCGCGGTGGCGCTGGCGGTGGCGGCGGCCGCCGTGGCGGCGGCCGTCCTGGCGCTGCGGGACGGCCCGCGGGAGGGCCGCACCGGCGAGGTGCCGGTGCTGCTGGTCCCCGGGTACGACGGTGCGCCCTCCTCGCTCGGCACGCTGGCGGCCAGGCTGCGCACGGCCGGCCGTCGGGTGGTGGTGGTCGCGCTGCCGGACCGCGGCACCGGCGACCTCGCGGCCGCCGGCCGGGTGCTGGAGCGGGCCGTCGACCGCACCGGGGCCGCCGGCGTCGACCTGGTCGGCTACTCGGCGGGTGGGATCGTGGTCCGCGCCTTCCTCGCCGACCGGGGCGGGGCCGCCCGCGCCAGGCGGGTGGTGCTGGTCGGCAGCCCCAACCACGGGACCGACCTGGCCGGCGCCGCCGCCGCGCTGGACCCGCGGCTGTGCGTGGGGGCCTGCGCCCAGCTGGTCCCGGGGTCGGCGCTGCTGGCCCGGCTCAACCGCGGCGACGAGACGCCGCCGGGGCCCGCCTTCACCACCATCTGGACCGCCAGCGACCGGACCGTGACGCCCCCGGACAGCGCCCGCCTGGAGGGCGCGCTCAACGTCCGCGTCCAGGACGTCTGCGCCGGTTCGCGGGTCGGCCACGGCGGCCTGGTGCGCGACCCGCTGGTGCTCGGCCTGGTGGCCCGTGCCGTGGACGGCTCCCTGCGCGGCCTGCCCGGGCCCGCCGACTGCGCCGGGCTGCGGTAGCCGGCCGCGCGGGGCGCTGTCGGTCGCCCGGTTCCTTAGCCTCCGGGGCGCTGGCCGGCGCCGGAGAGCCGCTCCTCGACCAGCCGGTCCAGCTCGTACTCGGCCCTCGCGACCCGCAGCCCGGCCCAGCGCAACGCCTCCCAGGCGGGCCCGACCGCCGCCTGCAGCTCGCGCGAACGCCGCTCGGCCCGCTCGACCGCCACCCGGCCGTCCCTGACCCACTGCTCCTCGGCGGCCCGCCGGCCGCCGCCGTCCCCGCCGTCCGGTTGGTCGGTTCGGGGAGCGGGCTCCCGCCCGGATGGACCGGGAGGCGACGATGGTCGAGGTGCTGGGGATCGACAACGTCCTGTTGGACGTGGGCAACCTGGAGGTGGCCAGGGGCTTCTACGGCGGGCGCCTGGGGCTGGGGGTCAAGTTCGACTTCCCGGAGGCCGGCGTGGTCGGGTTCCGGCTCGGCGACGAGGAGCCGGGGCTGCTGGTCCGGGCCGGTGACGTGGCCCTCGGGCCACCACGGCCGTCGCCGCGGCTGTGGCTGGAGGTGCCCGACGCCCGCGCGGCCGGGGCCGCGCTGGCCGCCGCCGGGATCACGCTGCTCGGCGGGCCGCGCGAGCTGCGCACCGGCTGGGTGGTGGAGGTCGCCGACCCGTGGGGCAACGTGATCGGCCTCACCGACTACCGCAACGCCCCCGAGCGCGCCCGCCGCGCGGACGGCCGGCCGGGTCGGGCGTGAGCCGGCCGGCGGCGGCCGGTCCCCGGTCAGCTCTTGACGTCCTTGGTGGCGAAGTTCGCCCAGGCGGCGCCGAGGAACACCGCGATGTAGACCGCCTGGACCGCGAAGCCGCGGCCGACGTCGCGCCACAGGATCGGCGTGCGGAACAGGTCGACGAAGGCGAGCCAGTAGTGGGTCGGCAGGTACGGCTGCACCGCGGCGGCCGCGTCCAGCAGGTCGAGGACCTGGGAGGTGACCAGCGCGGCCAGGGCGCCGAGGGCGGCGGCCAGCGGCGAGTCGGTGACGGTGGAGGCGAACAGCGCCACCGCCGCCACGCCCAGCATCGACCAGGCGACGTAGGCGACCGTCACCGCCGTCCGCCAGGTGGCGTCCTGGGCGGCGATCGTCTGCCCGGACACCGTGGGTAGCGGCTTGACGCCGAACAGCCAGGCGCCGACCGCGAACGCGACCGCGGCGACCACCAGCACCGCCAGGAACACGAACACGATGGTGACGGCCAGCTTGACCAGCAGCAGGCGGGTCCGCCCGACGGGCCGGACGAGCAGGTAGCGGAGCGTGCCGGCGCTGGCCTCGCCGGCGACCGCGTCGCCGGCCAGCACCGCGACCGCCACCGGCAGGAACACCGGCAGGATCAGGGCGAGCGCGGCGGCCGGGAACAGCGCGCCGTTGTTGAGCACCTGGGCCAGGAACGCCGGCCCCTGCCCTGGCCGGGGGCCCACCCCGGTGACCCGCAGGAACACCGCCACCAGGGTGGGCAGGCCGGCGAGCAGGGCGATGGTCACCCAGGTGCGCGGCCGCCCGACCAGCTTGCGCAGCTCAACCAGGAGCATGGCGCTCCCCGGTCAGGCGCAGGAACACGTCCTCCAGCGAGGGGCGCTCGACGCGCAGCTCGCGGACCCGGACGCCGCCGGCGACCAGGTGCCGGTTGAGCGCCTCGGGGGCGGTGCCGTCGAGGTGGACGACCAGGCGGTCGGCCCGCCGCTCGCCGAGCTGCACCCCGGGCAGCCCGGCCGCCAGCTCGGCGGCGCTCGCCAGGTCTGGGGTGCTGACCACCACCCTGCCGGTCGGGGCGAGCAGCGCCTCGACGCGGTCCTGGGCGACCAGCCGGCCCTGGTGGACGATCGCCGCCCTGGTGCAGACCTGCTCGACCTCGGCGAGCAGGTGGCTGGAGAGGAACACCGTGGCGCCGTCGCGGACCAGCCCGGCGAGCAGGTCGCGCACCTCCCGCATGCCCTTGGGGTCCAGCCCGTTGGTGGGCTCGTCGAGCACCAGCAGCCGAGGGGTGCGCAGCAGCGCGGCCGCCAGGCCGAGGCGCTGGCGCATGCCGGAGGAGTAGGCCTTGACCGGCCGGCGCCCGACCCCGTCGAGCCCGACCCGGCCGAGCGCCCCGTCGACCCGGTCGCGGCGGTCCTTCCGGGCCCCTGGCCGGCCCGGGCCGGCGGCGTCGAACAGCGCCAGGTTCGCCCGGCCGGACAGGTGCGGGTAGAACGCCGGCCCCTCCACCAGCGAGCCGACCTGCGGCAGCACCGACCCCGCCGACCGCGGCATGGGCCGGCCGAGCACCTCGATGCGCCCGGAGGTGGCGAACACCAGGCCGAGCAGCATGCGGACGGTGGTCGTCTTGCCGGAGCCGTTGGGGCCGAGGAAGCCGAACAGGTCGCCCTCGCCGACCTCGAGGTCGACGCCGTCCACGGCGACCAGGCCGCCGTACCGCTTGACCAGGCCCTCGGTGCGGATCACCGCGGCGCTCACCGCGACCCCACCCCGTCGCGGGCGAGCTCGGCCGCGGCCCGCTCCAGGACCGGCTGGGTCACCGTCCCGGCGAGCGCGTAGGCGACCCCGTCGCGCTCGAACACCATGCCGTTGAGCAGCGGGGTGGCGACCACGCTGGCGGTCCCCCAGGGTCCGCTCCTGGTCGGGACCTTGGCGAGGAACTCGCGGGTGCGGGTCGTGAAGCGCGCCGGGAACGCCAGCGCCGCCACGAGGTCGAACCCTCGACCATAGGTTGAGGCGGCGCGGGCGACCTGGGTGCGCCTGGGCTCGCCGGCGAGCAGGTCGGGGAGCACGAACGGCGAGAAGCGGTCGATCGCCCTGGCGACGTCGGGGGCGTCGTCGGACTGCACCTCGGCGTCGTCGGGGACGCTGAAGCGCAGCAGCGCGGGGTCGGGAGCCTGCCGCCGCAGGTCGAGGAAGGCGCTGGTGAGGACCGGACCAGCGGCGCCCCTGGCGGTCAGCTCGACCCGCAGGGGCAGCCCGGTCGCGGGCTCGACCCACAGGTCGGCGCGGGCCACGGTGGTGTCCGGCGACCGCGGCGTGATCCGCAGCCCCGGCGCCTCCACCCCGGCGACCCGCCGCGGCGCGATCCTGCCGACCTCACCAGGCTCGGCCGCCGCCGCGACCCGGCGCCCCAGCTCCGGTGGCAGCAGGTCGGCGGGCCGCGCGAACCGCACGGCCGCCTCCTCGCCCCCGGTGGCCACGGCGCGCCGCTCCCCCGAGTCCCACGACCACGTTCCCCACCGGTCCCGGTACAGGTCGCGCTCCCCCACCGGCGTCAGCTCGTCGACCCGCCAGCTCTCCGGACCGGCCACCCACGCCCGCATCCGGGTGGTCTCCCCCAGCAACGCCACCACCCGCCCCGCCCGCGGCACGTCCGGCAGCCCGATCCGCCCCCGCGACTCCGCATACCCCTGATACGGGACCGTGGCCGACGCCTTCACCCGCTCCAGCAGCCCCACAGCCGAAACCGAGGAGTCCGGCACCGGCAAGCCCCTCACCACCACCGGCAGCGCAACGAGCACGCCAACCCCGACCCCGACGGCCACCCACCGCCAGCCCCGACGCGCCGGCCCCCACCCAAACAACATCCCTCAACGGTACGACCCCACCCCAGATCGTGCGGACCCAGGGTTCGCGGGGATGGTGAGGGACGGTTCGGGCCGGTCGGGGCCGCCGACCGACCGACTAGTACGCGGAGGAAGGGCTGCGGCCCCGACCGGCCCTCACCCCGACCGGCCCTCACCCCGACCGGCCCTCACCCCGCCTCAGCGACCGCCAGCCGCCTGAGCCCGACCTGGAGCTCGGCTGCGGTCGGCCCGGGCACCCCACCCCCGACGGCCGTCCCGTCCACGTCCACCACCGGCATGATCTCCCTGGTCGAGCTCGACAGGAACGCCTCGTCCGCCGCGAGCAGGTCCTCGGCGGTGAACACCCCCTCGAGCACCCGCAGCCCGAGGACGGCCGCCAGCTCGCCGACCGCCTCGCGGGTGATGCCGGCGAGGATGCCGAGCTCCAGGGACGGCGTGCACAGGGTGTCCTCTGACCGCCACCAGAGGCTGGCGGTCGGCGCCTCCAGCAGCTCGCCGCCGAGGCCGACGAAGACGGCGTCGTCGGCGCCGCGCGCCCGCGCCGCCCGCTGCGCCGCCATGTTCACCGCGTAGCTGGTGCTCTTGACCCCCGCCAGCAGCCAGGGCGACGCGGCCCGCACCAGCGGGTCGCACGCCAGGGTGAGCAGCACCAGCCGGAGGCCGCGGCGGCGCTCCAGCTCGTCGCCGGGCGGCAGCTCGCTGCAGATCGCGAACACCGCCGGCGCCGCCGTCTCCTCGCGGCCGCGGGTGCAGACGATCCGCAGCGCCGCGTCGCGCTCACCGGCCGCGGCCGCCGCCCGGCCGGCGAGCTGCTCCACTCCCTCGGGCAGGGCGAGCTCCAGCGCTGCGGCTGAGGCCGCCAGCCGGTCCAGGTGGGCGCCCAACCGGAACGGCCGGCCGGCGTAGAGGCGCACGGTCTCGAACACCGCCTCGCCCCGGACCAGCGCGAGGTCGAGCGGGTCCAGGGCAGGGCCCACGCCGTCGGCCAGGCCCGGGCCGCTGCCGACCACCGCCAGCACGGTCATGCGCGGCCTACCTCGGCAGCCGCTCCTCGAGGTAGCCGACCAGACGGTCGATGCCCACCCGGTCCTGGCCCATGGTGTCGCGGTCGCGGACAGTCACCGCCCGGTCGTCCAGCGAGTCGAAGTCGACGGTCACGCAGTAGGGCGTGCCGATCTCGTCCTGGCGCCGGTAGCGGCGGCCGATCGAGCGGGCGTCGTCGTAGTCGATCATCCACCGCTCCCGCAGCGGCGCGGCGACCTCGCGGGCCATCGGGTTGAGCCGCTCGTTGCGGGACAGCGGCAGCACCGCGACCTTGATCGGTGCCAGGCGCGGGTGGAAGCGCAGCACCGTGCGCTTCTCGGTGCCGCCGGAGGCGGTGGGCGCCTCCTCCTCGCGGTAGGCGTCGACCAGGAACGCCAGGGCGGAGCGGTCGGCGCCGGCCGACGGCTCGACCACGTACGGGATGTAGTGGGTGTTGGTCTCCTGGTCGTGGTAGCTGAGGTCCTGCCCGGAGAACTTCTGGTGCTGGGAGAGGTCGAAGTCGGCGCGGTTGGCGATCCCCTCCAGCTCCGACCAGCCGAACGGGAACCGGTACTCGATGTCGACCGCGCGCTTGGCGTAGTGGGCGAGCTCCTCCGGGCCGTGCTCGCGGACGCGCACGTAGTCCTCGCGCATGCCGAGGTCGAGGTACCAGCGGCGGCGCTCCTCGATCCAGCGCTCCAGCCACGGCTCGTCCTGGCCGGGCTCGACGAAGAACTCCAGCTCCATCTGCTCGAACTCGCGGGTGCGGAAGATGAAGTTGCCCGGGGTGATCTCGTTGCGGAACGCCTTGCCGATCTGCGCGATCCCGAAGGGGATCTTCTTGCGGCTGACCGCCTGCACGATCGGGAAGTCGACGAAGATGCCCTGGGCGGTCTCCGGCCGTAGCCAGACGACCGCCGAGGCGTCCTCGACCGGCCCCATGAAGGTCTTGAACATCAGGTTGAAGTTGCGGGGGTCGGTGAACGGCCCGCCGCCGCAGTTGGGGCAGGTCAGCTCCCCCGGCTCCGGCGCACGGCCGTGCTTGGCCTCGAACGCCTCGACCAGGTGGTCCTCGCGGAAGCGCTGGTGGCAGTTGGTGCACTCCACCAGCGGGTCGGAGAAGGACTCGAGGTGGCCGGAGGCCTCCCACACCTTGGGCGACATGATGATGGCGGCGTCCTGGCCGACGACGTCGTCGCGCAGCTGCACGACCGAACGCCACCAGGCGCGCTTGATGTTGTTCTTCAGCTCGACCCCGAGCGGACCGTAGTCGTAGCTCGAACGCAGCCCGCCGTAGATCTCGCTCGACTGGAAGGCGAACCCCCGGCGCTTGGCCAGGTTGACGATCGTGTCCATGGGGTCGCTGGGCAACTGGGTGCCTCCCTGTGCGCCGCCGGCGACGGCTTCGCTGGCGGTCGGTGGCTGACGGAGCTTCCAATGCTACCCGGCACGGAGTATCGGGGTGCCCGAATTACGAGCCCGGCCGGGGCAGCTGGGTGCGGGCGTAGATGCGGGCGGCGCTGGCCATCACCACCGTCGCCTGGCCGGAGCGGGATACCACGATCGGGTTGAGGCGGCTGTCGACGCCGGAGACCGTCGCCTTGGTCCAGGCGCGGCCGGCGCGGCGCTCGGCCAGCACCGTGCCGCCGCCCGACCGTGGCCAGGTCACGTGGACCTGCCCGCCCGAGGAGTCGACGCCGGTGGTGAAGCTGCTGCCGACGAACGCGCGGTGCCGGAAGCCGCCGCCGGAGCGGTCGTCGGACTCGAACGGCTGCTGGCCCCGGACCCAGGCGACGTAGGTGTGGCCGCCGGGACCGGAGGTGGTGTCGACGCTGGGACCGTGGTTGAGGCCGACGGCGGCGAACTGCCGGCCGGTCCAGGCGCCGGCGTTGCCCGACGCCGTGGCCAGGTGGAGGTGGCTGTGGGTGGGGCCGCCGCCGAAGGCGTCGTCGCGTACGAACACCAGCTCGGCGCCGCCGCCGGGCTTGAATGCAAGCCTCGGCAGGTGGTCGTTGTCGGGGTGGTTGGTGACCTGGGTGCGGTTGAGGTCGGGACTGCCGTAGGTCTTGGCCTGGAACAGCTCGGTCTGGGCGAACTCGCCGCCGGGGCCGACCTGCTCGCTCCACACCGCCCACCAGGTGTGGCTCGGCCCGGCCAGGACGTCGCCCTGTGCCCGGACGGCGCCGGGGACGGTAGCGGACAGCTGCCGGGCCGGCGTCAGGTAGCCGCCGGTGGCGACGCCGCGCTTGCCGAGGTGGATGCCGGTGCCGGAGGAGAACAGCACGTAGCTGGCCGAGTACTCGCCGGCGGCGAGGACCTGGCCCCGGTAGGGCGTCTGCTGGAAGGTCCAGGAGCGCCCACGGCCGCCGAAGAACCAGATGGCGTCCTGGTCGCAGCCGGTCCCCGAGAGGTTGGCGAAGCCGCGGACCACCCCGCCGAAGGGGGAGATCTCCGCGTCGCCGTCGACGTGGTCGATGGTGCAGCCGACGGGCGCCGGCAGCACCGTGACGACGGGCCCGAAGCGGGTGACGGCCCGCGCGGGCGCGGCTCCCACCAGCAGCGCGGCGGTCGCGGCCAGAACCAGCAGCAGCGGACGGCGTCGCATGGCGGGCCCCTGTCGGTGAACCGGACGTTTCCCGGTACGCTACACCCCGACGGGATGCCAGACCGTCTTGATCTCCAGAAACGCCGCGATCCAGTACGGGTCCTGGCCCTTGGCGTCCGACAGCCAGTCGCGGGCCGAGAGCTTGACCGGCGGCACCACCCGCTTGACGTTCTCGGCCGCCGCCAGCTCCGCCTCGCGGTACAGGGCGAGGTCCAGGCCGGCCAGGTCCAGCGCGTTGACGTCCATGTGCGCGGCCAGCGGGGCGATCAGCTCGGCGGTGAAGCCGGTCAGCACGTTGACCACCCCGCCCGGCAGGTCGCTGGTGCCGAGCACCTCGGCGAGGGTGACGGCCGGCAGGGGGCGGGCCTCGGAGGCGACCACCACCGCGGTGTTGCCGGACACGATCACCGGGGCCAGCCGGGAGACGAGGCCGAGCAGGGACGACCCGGCGGGGGCGACCAGCCCGACCACCCCGGTCGGCTCGGGGACCGAGAAGTTGAAGTAGGGGCCGGCGACCGGGTTGGCGGAGCCGAGCACCTGGGCGAGCTTGTCGGCCCAGCCGGCGTACCAGACCCAGCGGTCCACCGCCTTGGCGACCGCGTCGCCGGCGCTGCGGCGGGTCACCCCCTCGGCCCGCGCGACCTCGTCGACGAACTGCTCGCGCCGGCCCTCCAGCATCTCGGCCACGCGGTAGAGGATCTGGCCGCGGTTGTAGGCGGTCGCGGCCGCCCAGCCGGGGAAGGCCTTGCGGGCGGCCTGCACGGCGTCGCGGACGTCCTTGCGGGAGGCGCGGCAGGCGTTGGCCCAGGGGTTGCCCTTGGCGTCGCCGACCGGGTAGCTGCGGCCCGACTCGGTGCGGGGGAACTTGCCCCCGATGTAGAGCTTGTAGGTCTTGCGCACGTCCAGGCGCTCGCCCTCGGCCACGCTCGCCTCCGTCGGGTCGCTCACCGGCTGGTGTAGTCGGTCGGGTCCACCATGCCACGATAGTCGTCGACCCGGAGGTAGTGGCACCACAACCGTGCCTGCGTGACGCGCAGCCGCGGCGCCGCCCGCGAGGAGGTCCACGCCGCCACCTCGGCCCGCGGCCCGCGGTTGCCGCCGAGGCCCACCACCGCCTCCAGCGCCGGCACCAGGTCGGTGTCGGTGGAGACCAGGATGCCGACGTCGTAGACGCGGGCGACCGCCAGCATCACGAAGTCCACCGCGAGCACCACGTCCACACCCTTCTCCCCCCGGTACACCCGGACGTCGATCAGCTCCCGATCTCGTCCGTGGCTCATCTGGACAGTCGCCGGCCGAGCCGGACAGGGTCAACCATGCCCAGGCGGCCCGGCGCCCGGTCGTCGTGGAAGGCGTCGCGGGCGCCCTTGTAGAGGTTCTGCCAGTCGACGAAGACGGCCACACGCTCACCGGAAACCTGCCTCACAAAGCTAACCCCCGCCAATGCAGCCACTCGTACCTCGTACGTTGGCCCGCATGGCGGGGAGCAGTACGGGAAGTATAGCCGCGCGGCCCCGTGCGACGTCAAGGACGTTCGCGGGATTTGAGGAGAACCACCGTCAGTGCAGGTCGAGGTAGGCGGCGAGGCCGTGGCGGCCGCCCTCGCGGCCGAAGCCGGACTCCTGGTAGCCGCCGAACGGCGAGGCGGGGTCGAAACGGTTGAAGGTGTTGGCCCACACCACCCCGGCCCGCATGCGGTTGGCGAGGTCGAGGATGCGGCTGCCCTTGTCGGTCCAGACCCCCGCCGACAGCCCGTAGGGGGTGTTGTTGGCCTTCTCCACCGCCTCGTCGGGCGTGCGGAAGGTCAGCACCGACAGGACCGGGCCGAAGATCTCCTCCTGCGCGATCCGGTAGGACTGGGCGACGTGGGTGAACACGGTCGGGCGGAACCAGAAGCCGCGCTCGGGCAGCTCGCAGGGCGGCTGCCAGGCCTCGGCGCCGTCGGCCTCGCCGGAGGCGACCAGCTCCTGGATCCTCTGCAGCTGGGCGCGCGAGTTGATGGCGCCGACGTCGGTGTTCTTGTCCAGCGGGTCGCCGACCCGCAGCGTCGCCATGCGCCGCTTGAGCTTGTCGACCAGCGGCTCGGCGATCGACTCCTGGACCAGCAGGCGGGAGCCGGCGCAGCAGACGTGCCCCTGGTTGAAGTAGATGCCGTTGACGATGCCCTCCACCGCCTGGTCCAGCGGGGCGTCCTCGAAGACGATGTTGGCGGCCTTGCCGCCCAGCTCCAGGGTCAGCTTCCTGCCGGACCCGGCGAGGGTGCGCTGGATCTGCTTGCCGACCTCGGTGGAGCCGGTGAAGGCGACCTTGTCGACGCCGGCGTGGCCCACCAGCGCGGCGCCGGTGGCGCCGGCGCCGGTGAGGATGTTCACCACCCCGTCGGGCAGCTCGGCCTGCTGGAGGATCTCGCCGAGGCGCAGCGCGGTCAGCGGGGTGGTCTCGGCCGGCTTGAGCACCACCGTGTTGCCGGCGGCCAGCGCCGGCGCCAGCTTCCAGGCGGCCATCAGCAGCGGGAAGTTCCAGGGGATCACCTGGGCGGCCACCCCGAGCGGCCGAGGCCGGCGGCCGGGGAAGGCGTAGTCGAGCTTGTCGGCCCAGCCGGCGTGGTAGAAGAAGTGCGCGGCCGCCAGCGGCACGTCGACGTCGCGCGACTCCTTGATCGGCTTGCCGCCGTTCATCGACTCCAGCACCGCCAGCTCCCGCGCCCGCTCCTGGATCAGCCGGGCGATGCGGTACAGGTACTTGGCGCGCTCGGCGCCCGACATGCGCGACCAGACCTTGCCGTGGGCGGTGCGGGCGGCCCGCACGGCCGCGTCGACGTCCTCGTCGCCGGCCTCGGCGACCTCGGCGAGGACCTCCTCGGTGGCCGGGTTGATGGTCTTGAAGTGCCGGTCGGAGGCGGGCGCGACCCAGCGGCCGCCGATCAGCAGGCCGTTGTCGGCGCGGACCTTCACGTGGTCGGTGCCCTCGGGCGCCGGCGCGTACCCCAGGTCGAAGCGGGCCGGGGCCCGCTCCGCCCGTCGTTCCAGCTGCTCCGCCATGCCGGTCCGCCTCCACCGTTGGTCGCCGTCCCACGCTCAGGCTAGCGCGGCTGGTCGGCCGCCACACCCCGATCCTAGAATGCGCGCATGTGCTGCGAGGCACCCGAGGCTGCCCTGCTGGGTCCGCGGGTGGCGGCCATGCTCGACGGGTACCGCGCCCGCAACGCCGAGCGCCCCACCGACTGGGGCGACGAGTGGCCCGGCCTGGCCCGTGGGCAGGCCTACGCCCGCTGGCTCGGCGCCCGGCTGGTGCAGGCGGTGTTCACCGGGGAGGACTGGCCCGCCGCGGTGCGCGGCTGCCTCGGCGACCCGCTGCCCACCGGCCTGACGGTGGCGTCGCTCGGCGCCGGCGGGGTGGGGCTGCGGACCGGGCCCCTGCCCTACGCCATCCCTGGCGGCACGGTCGAGGTGGCCGTGCTGCTCGACTCCCAGCTCGACCAGCCTTCCCGGGTCGAGGTCGACGGCACCCCGCGGGGGGTCGAGGCCCGCGGCGTCGAGCTGGTCCCCCTGACCGCGCCGGACCCCCGGACCGTCTCGGTCGGCGCGGCCACGGCGCCCACCGTCGTGCGCGCGGCCCCCGCCCGGCTGCGGCTGCACGCCGCCGGGCCGAGCCGCTGGTCGGTGGTCGACGACCACGGCGGCGCCTGGTTCCCGGCGGGACGGCTGCGCAAGTGGGACGCCCACGGCCGCCCGATGTTCCACGGCAACGACCTGGTGGTCGACGTCCCTGCCGTGCCCCTCACCGTGGCCTGCGCCAGGGGCATGGAGTTCGGCACCGCCGAGGTCGCCGTCGCGCCGGAGCCCGGCGGCACCACCGAGGTCGAGCTGGAGCCGGCGCGGCTGTACGAGCCCGCGGCCCGCGGCTGGTACGGCGGCGACCTGCACGTCCACATGAACTACTCGGGCGACCTGGTGTGCAGCCCGCACGACGCCGCCTGCATGCAACTGGGCGAGGGCCTGCACCTGATGAACCTGGTGGCCGCCAACTTCGGGCGCACCCTGGTGTACGAGCGGGAGGCGTTCGAGCTCACCGTCGGCAACGACCTCCCCTGGACCGGCGGCGACCGGGTGGCCCGCTTCGGGGTCGAGTACCGCAACGACCTGCTGGGCCACTTCCACGTCCTCGGGCCCTCGCGCCCACCGACCCGCTACGCCACCGGCCACGCCGCCTCCGACCACCCGGTCGACTGGCCGCCCAACGCGGCCGCCTGCGAGGAGTCCCGGGCGTCGGGCGCCACCGTGGGCTACACCCACCCCGTGTTCGCGCCCCTGGGCGACGGCACCCCGGCCGAGGCGTTCGGCTTCCCCCGGTCGGTGGAGGCCCGCGAGCTGGTGGCCGACGCCGCCCTCGGCCTGGTCGACTCGGTCGACCTGCTGGGCCCCAGCGACGCCGAGGGCACCGCCGTCCTCTACCACCACCTGCTCAACTGCGGCCTGCGGCTGGCCGCCACCGCCGGCACCGACGTCTGGCTCTCCTACTCCAGGGGCGCGCTGTTCTCCAACCCGCCGGGCTGGGCGCGGGTCTACGCCGACCTGCGCGGCGCGCCGCTGTCGGTCGCCGCCTTCCAGGAGGCGATCAGGGCCGGCCGCACGATCGCCACCAACGGGCCGTGGCTGGAGCTGCGCGTCGGCGGGCACGGCCCGGGCGACGTGCTCGAGGCCGAGGCGGGCCGGAGGCTGCCGGTGTCGGCCCGCGTCGAGGGGCCTGGCGTCCGGTCCCTCCAGCTGGTCGGCCCGGACGGCGTCCTCGCCGAGGCCGGCGCGGCCGGTCCCGAGCCGCCCGCGATCGACACCGCCGTCGCCGTGGAGGACTCGCTGTGGGTGTGCGCGGTGGCGCGCGGCCCGCGGCACCCGGCCGTCCTGGGCCCGGTCGTGTTCGCCCACACCAGCCCCGTCTACGTCGAGGCCGGCGGGCGCCCGGTCGCCCGCGCCGCCAGCGCCCGCTGGCTGCTGGACTGGCTGGACCGCTTGGGGGAGCTGCTCAGCGCCCACGGGCGGTTCGCCGACGACCGGCAGCGCGACGAGGTCACCGCCGTGGTCGAGCGGGCCCGCGCCTGGTATCAGTCCTTGGTGAAGTAGTCGGCGGACTGGTAGCGGCCGGTGCGTTCCTTGGCGAGCTGCATGAGGCAGTCGTTGAGGAGGCTGGAGGCGCCAAGGCGGAACCACTCCGGGCTGAGCCAGTCGGCGCCGAGGGTCTCGTTGACCAGCACCAGGTGCTGGATGGCCTGCTTGGCGGTGCGGACCCCGCCGGCCGGCTTCATGCCCACCATGCGGCCGGTGCGGTCGTGGAAGTCGCGGATCGCCTCCAGCATGACCAGCGACACCGGCAGGGTGGCGGCCGGCTGGACCTTGCCGGTGGAGGTCTTGATGAAGTCGGCGCCGGCGGCCATGGCGAGCACGCTGGCCCTGCGGACGTTGTCGAGCGTGCCGAGCTCGCCGGTCTCCAGGATCACCTTCAGCCGCGCGGCGCCGGCGGCCTCCTTGACCAGCACGATCTCCTCGAAGACCTCCTGGTCGCGGCCGGCGAGGAAGGCACCGCGGTTGATCACCATGTCGATCTCGTCGGCGCCGGCGTCGACCGCGTCGGCGACGTCGCCGAGCCGGACGGCCAGCGACGCCTGGCCGCTGGGGAAGGCGGTGGCCACCGAGGCGACCTTGACGCCGGAGCCCGCCAGGGCCCGCTTGGCGGTGGCGACCAGGGACGGGTAGACGCAGACGGCGGCGACCGGCGGCACCTCTGGGTCGGCGGGGTCCGGGCGCCGCGCCTTGGAGCAGAGGGCCTCCACCTTGCCGACCGTGTCGGCCCCCTCCAGGGTGGTGAGGTCCATGACGGCCACCGCCAGGCGCAGGGCGGCGACCTTGGATTCCTTCTTGATGCTGCGCTTGGCCAGCGACGCCGCGCGCTCCTCGGCGCCGACCTGGTCGACCGCGAAACGGCTGAGCAGCGGGCCGAGCGCGACCTGCTGCAGGAAGCCGCTGCCGGCCTCGGCGAGGCGAACCGGGGTGGTGGCCATGGCGCCGTCATTGTAGCGGCGTCACCGCCCGACAGATCCTGTCGAACCTGTCCACAGGCGCGAGGACGGCGCTTCCGGACGAGACCAGCATGTCACCATGTCGTTACCGGCGGCGCCGACACTGGCCGGGAGGAGGTGAGCGATGCGCGCGCTGGGTCGGGCGTTCGTGCTGGTGCTGGCGATCGCCTTCCTGGCGGGGGCCTGGCAGGCGCGCCATCCGCCGCGCGGCCCGGGCGGCCGCCAGGCGGTGGCCTTCCGCACCGCGCCGGTCGAGCGGGCCAGGCCGTCGCGGCCGCCCGCCGAGCTGGTCTCGGTCAGCACCGCCCGGCGGGCGGGCTACGACCGGGTGCTGTTCACCTTCCGCGGCGGCAGGCCGGGCTACCGGGTGCGCTACGTCGCGACGGTCAAGGACGAGGCCGACCGCCCGCTGCCCCTCCGGGGCGGGACCGTCCTGGCGGTGGCGTTCGAGCCCGCCGTGGCGCGCGAGCCCGGCGGGGCGTCGACCTTCGACGCCAGCACGATCACCACCGACTACCCGCGCCTCCGCCAGGTCCGCTTCGCGGGCGACTTCGAGGGCAGGGTGTCGTTCGGGGTCGGGGTCGCGGGGCGTGGGGGCTTCCGGGTGACGGAGCTGGGCGGGCCCGACCGTGTCGCGGTGGACGTGCGAGGATGAACGAGCAAGGCAAGATGCTGGCCGGATCGAGACGTTTGAGCGAACATAGGGGTCAGGGCGGCTGCGACCGAGGGAGGCGGCATGGGCCTTGACGTCTACGTTGGGTCCCTGGCCCGCTACTACGCCGAGGGCCCCACCGACGTGGTCGAGCGGGTCGCCCGCCAGCAGGGGGTGGCGTTCGCCGGCGGGCGGGCCGCCGAGGACGTGGTCCGCGCGGCGGTGCTGGCATGGCGCGACGGCCTGGGCCGCTGGCTCGGCGACCGGCTGGACGGACCGCTGGACTGGGACGAGTCCCGCCAGGCCCCGTGCTTCACCGACAAGCCGGGCTGGGACGGCTACGGCGGCGCGCTGCTGCTGGCCGCCCACGACGAGCACCCGGGGCTGGCGGTCCCGGCGACCGTGTCGGCCGACTGGCCGGACGACCCCGCCTACCAGGCGTCCTCCGCCAGTGGCGCCGCGTCCCGCTACCAGCAGCTCCTCACCCCGGAGCTGTGGCTGCCCTGCCGCTTCGGGTTCGTGGTCCGCACCCAGGACGTCACCGGCGAGGAGGTCGAGATCGGCTCCAGCGTCGCCCTGCTCGACCAGTTCCTGCTGCTGCGGGCGCGCCACCGCCTCGACGGGGCGCCGCAGGGGCGCGCGGAGGCCGACCACCGGCTGGCCCCCACCGCCGCCGCCGGGCTCGCGGTGCTGCTGCGCCTCGCCGAGCTGTCGGTCCGCCACCGCCTCCCCATGCGCCTCGACTTCTGAGGCCGCGCCGCCGGTCCCGACTGGTCAGCCCCAGAACAGGTTGTGGGCGCCGAAGACCGCCTCCGGCCGCCACGCGGGCGGCGGGCCGAGGTGCATGCGGGTGGTCCGCGAGCGCTCCTGGAAGCCGGTGGCCGCCAGCGCCAGCACGCCTGGCCGGTTGCCGGTGGGCAGCGACACCGACACCTCCTCGGCCTCGCTCCGGCGGACCGCCTGCAGCAGCGCCAGCCCGTCCTCCGGGTCGGCCGCCAGCGTCGCCCCCCCGCCGCGCCAGGGGGAGGCGAGGTGGTAGCCGCGCACGGCCGGGTCGCCGGCGACCAGCCCTCCGGCCGGCCAGAGGGCGCCGAGCAGGCGCCGGCGGTCCTCGCCGGTGGCCGCCCGGTCCAGCTCCAGCACCGCCGTCCGGTCGCCGGCCCGGCCCACGCGGACGCCGGCGGGCTCGCGTTCCCCACCCCAGAGCCTCCCGCCGTCCGCGCGGCCGGTCACCGGCGGGCCGGCGAGGGTGACGTACTCGGCCTCGGCGACGAAGCCGAGCCGCTCGTAGACGGGCCGGCCCAGCTCGGTGGCGAGCAGCAGCACGGTGCCGGCCCGCCGGTCCCGCAGGTGGGCGACCACCGCCTCGGTCAGGGCGCCGCCGAGGCCGGCGCGGCGGCGTTCGGGCGCCACCGCCACCCCGCCGACCCAGCCGCTGGCGCCGAAGTGGGCGCCGGCGGCGACCCCGACGAGCTCGCCGTCCAGGTCGGCCACGAACACCTCGCCGCCCAGCCGGGCGCGGGCGAAGCCGGCCACCCCCGCCAGCCGCGCGGCGAAGCCGGCGCGCGCGTACAGGCCGCCGAGCTGGGACAGCTCCGGCTGGCGGGCGGGCCGGATCACGGGCCGGCCGGCGGCGGCCAGCGGACCCCGCCGCGGCGCGCTCAAGGGCCGCGCCGGCGGCGTCCGGGGTCGACGGGGCTCAGGTGCTGGAGGACACGGCTGGCCACTCGGAGGCCTCCTGGCCGCCGCCGCCGGCCACGGCCCCGAAGCGGCGTTGCCTGGTCTGGTAGTCGCGCAGCGCCTCGAACAGCCGCTGCCGGTTGAAGTCGGGCCACAGCACCGGGGTGAAGTACAGCTCGGCGTAGGCGATCTGCCACAGCAGGAAGTTGGAGATGCGGTGCTCGTTGGAGGTGCGGATCAGCAGGTCGACGTCGGGCATGTCGGCGGCGTACAGGCGCCTGGCGATCGCCCGCTCGTCGATGCGGCGCGGGGCGCGTCCCTCGCGCGCCTCGGCGACCAGGCGCTGCACGGCGCGGGCGAGCTCGTCGCGGCCGCCGTAGTCGAGGGCGACCGCCAGGGTCATGCGGGAGTCGGCGGCGGTGAGCTCCTCGGCCTCGTCGATGCGCCGGCGCACGTGCGGCGGCACGCGGTCGCGCCGGCCGATGAACCGGATGCGCACGCCCCGCTCGTGGAGCTCGTGGGAGCGGCGGACCAGCACCAGCTCGTTGAAGTTCATCAGGAAGCGGACCTCTGAGGCGGGCCGGCGCCAGTTCTCGGTGGAGAAGGCGTACACGGTCAGCCACGACAGGCCCGCGTCCAGCGCGCCCTCGACGGTGTCGAACAGGGCCGCCTCGCCGGCCTCGTGGCCCTTGTTGCGGGGCAGGCCCTTGGCGGCGGCCCAGCGGCCGTTGCCGTCCATCACGATCGCGACGTGGTCGGGGACGGCCTTGGGGTCGAGGCCGGGCGGCAGGGCGCGTGGGCCGCGGCTGGGCATCAGCGGGCCACCATCGGGTAGGAGCGCAGCCGCCGTTCCAGGTGGTACTCGACGTAGCCCTTGACCAGGGCGCCGGCCTCACGCCGGGAGGTTCCCGCCGGGACCGTGGCGGCGGTGGCGCCGAGGTCGTCGCCGAGCAGGGCGGCCAGCAGCGGCATGGTGGCCCGGTCGAGGGTGGACTCCGCCCCGGAGCGGCAGCGGTCGCAGAGGCCGCCGCCGCGGACGATCGAGAAGCAGCGCAGCGGCGCCGTCCGGCCGCAGCCGGCGCAATCGGCCAGCGCCGGCCGGTAGCCCTCCAGGGCCATCAGCTTGAGCAGGAAGGCGTCGAGCACCACCGAGGGGTCGCGGGGGGCGCCGTCCAGGGCCCGCAGGGCCCGGACCAGCAGCAGGTAGATGCGGACGGCCGCCTCGCGCTCCTGGGCGACCTGGTCGACCGCCTCCAGCATGGCGGTGCCGGCAACCACCCGGTCGTAGTCCTCGCGCAGGGCGCGGAAGGGGGTGATCACCTCGACCTGGGTGACGATGTCGAGCTCGCGGCCACGGTACAGCGACAGGTCGACGTGGCTGAACGGCTCCAGGCGGCCGCCGAAGCGGGACTTGGTCTTGCGGACGCCCTTGGCCACGGCGCGGACCTTGCCCTGGCCCTGGGTGAGCAGCACGACGATGCGGTCGGCCTCGCCGAGCTTCCAGGTGCGCAGCACGACGCCCTGTTCACGGTAGAGGTTCATTCCGCCCAGTCTATCCGGGGACCACGACCTGGGTTCCGGGTTCGCGGGACCGGTGCAGGACGCCGTTCAGCTCGCCGCCGACCAGCAGGATCAGCGCCAGCAGGTACAGCCAGAGCACGCCGATCAGCGCACCCCCGAGCGCGCCGAGCACCCGGTTGGCGCCGGCCGCCAGGCGCAGGTACAGGCTGAAGCCGGACGAGGCGACCAGCCACAGCACGGCCGCCGCGACCGCCCCCGGCAGCGCCTCACGCCAGCGGAAGGTGCGGGCGGGCGCCAGGTGGTAGACGGTCGCCGCCCAGCCGACCAGGGCCGCGAACGCCAGCGGCCACCGCAGCCAGGTCCAGGCGGCCGCGAACACCGCACCGAGCCCGAGCCGCTCCGCCAGCTCCTCACCGGCGCCGAACAGCGGGCCCACCACGATCATGGCCAGGCCGACGACCGCCAGCAGCACGCTGCTGAGCGCCAGCCCGAGGCCGAGCAGCCGCTGGCGCAGCCACGGCCGCCGCTCCTCCACCCCGTAGGCCAGGTCGAGCGCGCGGATCACCACCGCCCACGCCCGCGACAGCCCCACCAGCGCGGTCGCCGACGCCACCACGGCGACGCCGCGGCTGGGCCGGGCGAACAGCTGGCTGACCGCGTCGCGCAGCCCGGCGGCGCTGCTGGTGAGCACCTGGTCGAGGGTGTCGAGCACCAGCGCCTCCGAGCGGCTGGCGAGGTCGTGGCCGACCAGCCGCTCCGCCGACCCCAGCAGCGCGGCGACCACCAGCAGGCCAGGGAAGGTGCTGAGCACGCCGAAGAAGGCGAACTCGGCGGCCAGCCCGTCGACCCGGTCCCGGTGGCAGGCGGCCGCGACCCGCCGGGTCAGGCGGGCGGCGCGCGCCAGCAGCTCGCGGGCCACGGGCCAGCTACCGGCTGGCCGCCCCCGCCGCGCTCAGCCCTGCCACGGGTCCCGCCCGGCGCCGCGGACGTCCACCACCACCCGATGGTCGGGGGCGCCGTCCTTCGCCAGCATCGAGTGCTCCGCGGCCACCGCCCGGTAGAGGCGGAGCCCCGCCGCTCCGCGGACGTCGTCCGGCGCCCAGGCCACGCCGCCGGTCCCCAGCGAACGGCGCGAGAAGACCTCGATCCCGCGCTCGAGGTCCGCGCCCGGCGCCTCTGCGGCCGTGGCCGCGACGTAGACGCCCTGCCCCGACCCAACCGGCACCCGCGAGTCGAAGACCACGATGCCCACCTGGGGCCGCACCGCGATGTTGCGCGAGTGCGTCGCCGCGGGCGAGGAGACCCAGAAGAACTCCGCGTAGCCCACGTGCGCGAAGTACACCGGCGAGGCCCAGGGCCGGCCGGTCGCGTCGGCGGTGGCCAGCACCATGTAGAGGATGGCGTCCATGATGCCGCGCGCCACGGTTCCCGGATCGTTGCCGCTCATCGGTGCCTCCTGTCCCGGCCGCTCGGCCGGCGCGTCCAGCGGTTCGGCGCTAGCGGGGTACCTCCCTGGCGCCGCCGCCGCCCACCTCCAGGCGGCGCTCCAGGCGCAGGCCCTCCAGCAGCCGGCGGTCGTGGCTGACCACCACCAGGGTGCCGTCGTAGGTGGCGAGGGCCCGTTCCAGCTCCTCGATGGCATCCAGGTCCAGGTGGTTGGTGGGCTCGTCCAGCAGCAGCAGGTTGGTGCCCCTGGCGACCAGCACCGCCAGGCCGGCCCGGGAGCGCTCCCCTGGCGACAGCTCGGCCTCGGCCCTGCCGAGGTGCCCGGCGCCGAGGTCGAACTTGGCCAGCAGGGAGCGGGCCTCCTCCACCGTCAGGTCGGTCCGCCCGCGGACGGCGTCCAGCAGGGTGCCCTGGCCGGGCGCGCGGTCCTGGCGGAGGTGGCCGACCACCACGCCGCTGCCGAGCCGGGCGCTGCCGGCGGTGGGGTGCAGCTCGCCGGCGAGCAGGCCGAGCAGGGTCGACTTGCCGGCGCCGTTGGGCCCGGTGACGGCGAGCCGGTCGCGCCAGCGCAGCTCCAGGTCGACCGGGCCGAGCCGGAACCGGCCGCGCTGCACCACCGCCCCGGCGAGGCTGGCCACCACCGCCCCGCTGCGCTGGCCCGAGCGCAGCGACATGCGCAGGTCCCAGCCCTCCCAGGGCTTGTCCGGGTCGCCCAGCCGCTCCAGGCGGCGCTCGATCGCCTTGGCCCTGGTCGCCCCGGCGGTGGCGCGCTCCTTGCGGCGGCCGGCGAGGGCCCGGTCGTTGTCGGTGCGCCGCTCGCCGCGGCGGCTCTGCGCCCAGTCCCGCAGCTGGCGCGCGGAGGCCTCCAGCCGGGCCCGCTCGGCGCTGGCCTCCTCGAAGCTGGCGTAGGCCTGCTCGCGCCAGCGGCGGCGTTCCTCCTGGTAGGCGTCGTAGCCGCCGCCGTACTCGCTGAGCCGGTGGTGGTGCAGGTCCAGCTCGGCGATCCGGGTGGTGGTGGCGGACAGGAACGCACGGTCGTGGCTGACCAGCACCACCGCCCGGTCCTCGGCGGCGAGGAAGCGCTCCAGGCGCTCCAGCCCGTCGAAGTCGAGGTTGCTGGTCGGCTCGTCGAGCAGCAGCACGCCGAAGCGGGCCAGCAGGATGGCGGCCAGCCCGGCCTTGACCTGCTCGCCGCCTGACAGGCCCGTCACCGGCAGGTCGAGCGCCTCGGCGCGGAGGCCGACGTCGGCGAGCACCCGCGGCGCGCGGGCGTCGTGGTCGTCGCCGCCGAGGGCGAGGAAGCGGGCCAGGGCGTCGTCGTAGGCCTGCAGCTCGGCAGCGCCGGGACGCCGCCGCATGGCGGCCAGGGCCGCCTCCATGGCCGCCTCGCCGGCGGCCAGGCCGGTGCGCCGCCGCAGGTAGGCGGCGGTGGTCTCCCCGGGGAGCCGGTCGGGTTCCTGGGCCAGGTAGCCGACGGTCAGCTCCGGCGGCGAGCGCTCGACCGTGCCGGAGGTGGGCGCCTCCAGCCCGGCGAGCACCCGCAGCAGGGTCGACTTGCCGGCGCCGTTGCGGCCGAGGACGCCGACGCGGCTGCCGTCGCCGACCACCAGGTCGACCGCGTCGAGCACCACCTGGGCGCCGTGGACGACGGTGACGCCGCGGGCGGCGAGCATCTGGCTGGCTCCCAGGGTCGGGGACGGGCGCTCCAGCGTGGCACGCCGGCGGCCGCCGCCGCACCCCGAAATCGCCGTGGCCGTGCTCCGGCGTGGGCGGCGGGTGGTAAGAATCGTGTGGCGTCGTGGCGGACGGAGGGGAGGACGGCGATGGCGGGTGCGGTCCGGCGGGTCGGCGTCGCCGAGCGGCGCGCCCGGCTCGCCCTCCGCCACCACCTCGCGCCGGCGGCCCGCGCGGCCGGCGTGGTCGAGGTGGCGCGTGACCTGGTGGGCCTGCACGCCACCGACCCGGCCTCGGTGTTCCTGGCCGCGGCGGCCCGGATGCGGGCGCCCGAGGTCGCGGCGGTCGAGCACGCGCTGTACGAGGACCGGCTGCTGCTGCGGATGCTCGGCATGCGCCGCACGATGTTCGTGGTCCCCGTCGAGCTGGCCCCGGTGGTGCACGCGGCGTGCACGCAGGCGATCGCGGTGGCCCAGCGCCGCCTCACCGTGCAGCTGCTCGACCAGGCCGGCGTCGCCGAGGACCCGGCCCGCTGGCTGGAGGAGGTCGAGGCCGCCACCCTCGAGGCGCTCGAGGCCCGCGGCGGCGCGACCGCCGCCGAGCTGACCGCCGCCGAGCCGCGCCTGCGCCAGCGGCTCCTGCTGGCGGAGGGCAAGCGCTATGCGTCCATGCCGAACGTCACCGCCCGGGTGCTGCTGCAGCTGGCCGCCGACGGGCGGATCGTCCGCGGCCGCCCGCGCGGCTCCTGGATCAGCAGCCAGTACCGCTGGTCGCCGATCGGGTCGTGGCTGCCGGGCGGGATGGCCGCCTGGTCGACCGAGGCCGCGCAGGCCGAGCTGGTCCGCGGCTGGCTGGCCGGGTTCGGGCCGGGCACGGCCGCCGACCTGAGGTGGTGGACGGGCCTGACGGCCGGGCAGGTGAAGCGCGCCCTGGCCGCGGCCGGCGCGGCCGAGGTCGACCTGGACGGCACGCCGGGCCTGGTCCTGGCCGACGACCTGGAGCCGCCGCCGCCCGCCGAGCCGTGGGTCGCGCTGCTCCCGGCGCTGGACCCCACGGTGATGGGCTGGTCGGGGCGGGAATGGTACCTCGGCGAGCACGGCCCGACGCTGTTCGACCGCAACGGCAACGCCGGCCCGACGGTGTGGTGGGACGGCCGGATCGTCGGGGGCTGGGCGCAGCGCCGGGACGGCGAGGTCGCCGTCCGGCTGCTCGAGGACGTCGGCGCCGAGGGGGCCGCCGCGGTCGAGGCGGCCGCCGGCCGCCTCCAGGCCTGGCTGGGGACCGTGCGGGTGACCCCGCGGTTCCGCACCCCGCTGGAGCGCGAGCTCCGCGCCTGAGCCGGGCCGGCGCCCGTGCGACACTGCCGGCATGGCTGAGGCCGTGCGGGCGGTCGTCTTCGACATCGGCGGGGTGCTGGAGGTCACCCCGCCGCTCGGGGTGGGCGAGCACTGGGAGGCACGGCTCGGGCTGCGGCCGGGCGGGCTGCGCGAGCGGCTCCGTGAGGTGCGGGCGGCCGGCGAGGTCGGGACGATCTCCGAGCAACAGGCCCGCCGTCGCACCGGCGAGCTCCTGGGGCTGGACGACGCGCAGGTCGACGCCTTCATGGCGGACGTCTGGCGGGAGTACCTGGGCACCCTCAACGCCGAGCTGGCCGGGTACTTCGGCGGGCTGCGGCCGCGCTACCGGACCGCGATGCTCAGCAACAGCTTCGTCGGCGCGCGCGGCAGGGAGCAGCGGCGCTACCGCCTCGGCGAGCTGGCCGACCTGATCGTCTACTCCCACGAGGTCGGGATGTCCAAGCCCGACCCGCGTATCTACCTGCTGACCTGCGAGCGGCTCGGCGTGCGGCCGGCGGAGACGGTCTTCCTGGACGACGCCGAGCCGGCGGTCGACGGGGCGCGGGCGGTCGGCATGCAGGCCATCCTGTTCGAGGACAACGCGCAGGCCATCGCGGCGATCGAGGCCCGCCTGCGCCCGCCTTCCTGAACCGCCCTTCAGCGACGTTCAGGGTCCGTTCAGCGGGCTGCCGGCATCCTTGCGTCCACGGGTCGACCGCACCGGCGGTCGGCGGCCACGACGAAAGGATCCCGCATGGACCGCAAGGCCAAGCTGATCGTGGGCGGGGCGCTCACCGTCGCGCTCCTCGGCGGCGGCGCCGGCGCCGCCATGGCGGCCGGCGCCGCCGACACCGAGGCGCCGATCACCGGCCCCGCGCTCGAGCGGGCCAGCGCCGCGGCGCTGGCCCACACCGGCGGCGGCCGGGTCACCGACACCGAGGCCGGCGACGAGGACGGCGCCTACGAGGTCGAGGTCACCCGCGACGACGGCAGCCAGGTCGACGTGCACCTGGACGGCGGCTTCAAGGTCCTCGGCAGCAAGGCCGACCGCGAACGGTCCCGGTAGCGGCCGACGACAGGAGGGGACATGCCCCACCGTGGAGCAGCTCCGCCGCGGCCACCCGGCCGCCCGCGCCGGCCGGCCGCGGCCCTGCTCGGCCTCGGCCTGGTGATGGTGCTGGCGGCCGGCGCGTGCGGCGGCTCCGGCCCGCCGCCGAGCCCCGGGGAACCGTCGCCGGCGGCCACCATGCCCGCCGGCCCGGCCTGCATCACGCCCGAGAGCGGCGGCGGGTGCCTGCAGGTCGCCCCCGGCGACCGGCGCGTCGACCTCACCAGGCCGACGTTCTCCAACCCGACCTCGATCACCAACCCGCTGCACCCGAGCAGCAGGCTCGCCCAGGTCCTCTACGGCGGCCAGGTGGACGGCAAGCCGCTGCGGACCGAGTTCACCCGGCTTCCAGGCACCAAGACCATCACCTGGGACGGCCAGCAGGTCGAGACGGTCGTGCTGCAGTACCTCAACTTCCTCGACGGCCGCATCGAGGAGGTCGCGCTCGACTGGTTCGCCCAGGCCGACGACGGCGCCGTCTGGTACTTCGGCGAGGACGTGTTCAACTACGCCGACGGGGCCGTCGCCGACACCAAGGGCTCCTGGATCGCCGGCCAGGGCGGTCCACCGGCGATGATCATGCCCGCCAGCCCCGAGGTCGGGAACGTCTACCGCTCCGAGAACATGCCGGAGGTCGTCTTCGAGGAGGTGACCGTCAAGGCCGTCGGCCAGACCGTGCCCGGCCCGAACGGCCCCGTCGGCGGCGCCATCACCGCCAACGAGCTCCACTTCGACGGCAAGCGCGAGGACAAGGTCTTCGCCCCCGGCTACGGCGAGTTCTCCACCGGCGACCCCAAGGGCGACCTCGAGGTCGCCTCCCTCGCCGTGCCGACCGACGCACGGCCCGGGCCCCCGCCGCCCCGGCTCGCCGCCCTCTCCGCCGCCGTCCGCGCGGCCTTCGACGCGGTCGGCGCCAACCACTGGAGCCGCGCCTCCACCGCGACCGCGGCGCTGCGGAAGGCCTGGGACGCCTACCGGGCAGGCGGCGTGCCCGACCGGCTCGGGCAGCAGATGAGCAGGGACCTCGGCACCCTGGCCGCGACCGTGGCGAGCCGCCAGGCCGCGGCGGCCCGCGGCGCCGCCCTCCGGGTGGCACAGAACGACCTGGACCTGCGGCTGCAGCACCGGCCCCTGGCCGAGATCGACCTCGGACGCCTGCGGCTGTGGGCACGGCAGCTGGCGGTCGACAGCGCGGCCAAGGACCACAGCGCCACGGCCGGCGACGTCACCACGCTCGAATGGGTCCGCGACCGGGTCCGCCACACGCTCGACCCGGCCACCGCCACCCGGCTCGACGGCCAGCTCCGCGACCTGCGGGCGGCGGCCGACCGCAAGGACCTCGCCGCTGCGGCCGGCGCCGTCCCGGCGCTGCTGGAGGCGCTGCCGGCCGGCTGAGGCACCCGCCGCCGGGCAGGGGACGCGCGGCCGCCCCTGCCCGGCGCTTTCAGCGGAATTTCAGCTTCGGTGTGCCACGATCGCCCCCCGACCGTGGGAGGGACGATGCGGGTGCTGGTGGTGGAGGACGAGAAGCGGCTCGCCGCCGGGCTCCGCAAGGGGCTCGAGGCCGAGGGCTTCGCCGTCGACGTCGCCCTGAACGGCGACGACGGGCTGTGGCTGGCGCGGGAGCACCCCTACGACGCGATCGTGCTCGACATCATGCTGCCCGGGACCAACGGCTACAAGCTCTGCGCGACCCTGCGGCAGGAGGCGGTCTGGACCCCGATCCTCATGCTCACCGCCAAGGGGGGCGAGTGGGACGAGGTCGAGGCGCTCGACACCGGCGCCGACGACTACCTCACCAAGCCGTTCGCCTACGCGGTGCTGGTCGCCCGGCTGCGGGCGCTGCTGCGGCGGGGCGCGCGCGAACGGCCGGCCAGGCTGGAGGCCGGCGACCTCCGCCTGGACCCCGCGGCCAGGCGGGCGTGGCGCGGGGAGGCGGAGCTGGAGCTGACCCCCCGGGAGCTGGCGCTGCTGGAGTTCCTGCTGCACCGCCGCGGTGAGGTCGTCTCCAAGCGCGAGATCCTCGGGCACGTCTGGGACTACGACTTCGACGGCGACCCGAACATCGTGGAGGTCTACGTCTGGCACCTGCGGAACAAGCTCGACCGGCCGTTCGGGCGCGCGACCATCCAGACGGTCCGCGGGGCCGGCTACCGGCTGGCGGCGGATGGCGGCTGAGCGGCGGCGGTCCTGGCCCGCCCGGCTGCGGTCGCGGGCGGGCACGGTGCGGGTGCGGACCACGCTGGCCGCGCTGGTGGTCGTGGGGGTGGCCTTGGCCGTCGGCGCGGTGGTGCTGGTGGCGGTCCTGCGCGGCGCGCTCACCCGCGAGCTGGAGGCCACCACCCGGTTGCGCGCCACCGAGGTGGCCGCCGACCTCGAGGCGGGGACGCGGCCGGACCGGCTGGCCGTGGGCGACGCCGAGGACCTGCTGGTCCAGGTCCTCGGCGCGCACGGCGAGGTGGTCGGGTCCAGCGCCAACGTCGCGGGGCTGCCGCCGGTGGCCCACCTGCGCCCGGGCACGTCGGCCAGGGTCGAGGTGCCGTTCGACGGCGACGACTTCCTCGCCGTCGCGGTCGCCGCCAGCACCCGCGAGGGCCGGCTGACCGTGGTGGTCGCCCGCGCCGTCGACATGGTCGGCGAGTCGACCCGGATCCTCACCGGCCTGCTGGTCGTCGGGCTGCCGGCGCTGCTGCTGGTGGTCGGCGCCACCACCTGGAAGGTGGTGGGCCGGGCGCTGGCACCGGTGGCGGCCATCCGCGGCGAGGTCGACGAGATCTCCGCCGTCGCGCTGCACCGGCGGGTCCCGGACCCGCCGGGCGACGACGAGGTCGCCCGCCTGGCGCGGACCATGAACCGCATGCTCGACCGGCTGCAGCGCGCCCACCTGCGGCAGCGCCGCTTCGTCGCCGACGCCTCCCACGAGCTGCGCTCCCCCGTCGCCTCCATCCGCCAGCATGCCGAGGTGGCCCTGGCGCACCCCGGCGGCACCACCACCGCCGAGCTGGCCCGCACGGTGCTGGCCGAGGACCTCCGCATCCAGCGGCTGGTGGAGGACCTGCTGCTGCTGGCCCGCGCCGACGAGCACGCCCTGCGGCCGCGGCGCCGGCAGGTCGACCTCGACGACCTGGTGTTCGAGGAAGCCCGCCACCTGCGAGGCACCACCGAGCTCCAGGTCGAGGTCGGCGCGGTCTCCGCCGGCCGCGTCGACGGCGACGCCGCCTGGCTGCGCCGGGTGCTGCGCAACCTCGGCGACAACGCCGCCCGCCACGCCAGCACCCGCGTCGCGTTCGCGCTCGCCGAGCGCGACGGCACGGCGGTCCTGACGGTCGACGACGACGGGCAGGGCATCCCCGCGCCCGACCGGCGGCGTGTCCTGGAGCGGTTCGTCCGCCTCGACGCCGCCCGCGCCCGCGACGCCGGCGGCAGCGGCCTCGGCCTGGCCATCGTCGCCGAGCTGGTGGCGGCCCACGGCGGCACCGTCGCCATCGCCACCAGCCCGCTCGGCGGCGCCCGCGTCCGGGTCAGCCTCCCGCGCGCGCGTTAGGTGAGCTGGATCAGGGCGACACCGGCCAGCAGCAGCGCCACCCGGCCAGGCGCCGCCGGCTGGCGGGCCGCCGTGGCAGGCGCATGAGCCCGTAGTGGTCGACCAGCAGGGAGCCCAGCTGCTGGCCGGCGACGGTCAGCCCGATGGTGGTGGCGGCGCCGATCCGCGGGATGAGCAGGAACACGCTGGTCACGTAGGTGGCGCCGGCGGCTACGCGCCGGCGGGCTTGTGGATGACGGCCTCCAGGTAGTCCATCCGCAGCAGCAGGGTGTCGTCGTCGTCGGCGGCGTCGAAGCGCCGGGCGAGCTCCAGCATGTCGGCCCGCAGCGCGGGGCGCGCTCCGGGCCGAGGGCCTCCAGCGCCTTCACCGTCGGGCCGTAGAAGCTGGCGAAGAACTCCACCTGGTGCTCGTGCGAGGGGAACCGCCACAGGAAGCTCCGCCGCGGCGCCGCGATGACCACGGCGGGACCGAACAGCTCACGCAGCCGCTCCTGGCTGCCCCACAGCACCGGCGGCCGCAGCCCCGGAGGCGGCGGCACGTGCCGGCCGATCGCCCGGAACAGGTTGCCGACCCAGCTGTCGGGGGTCCAGTTGACCATGCCGATCCGGCCCCCGGGCCGGCAGACCCGCAGCAGCTCGGCGGCGGTGCGCTCCTGGTCGGGGGCGAACATCGCCCCGCAGGTGGAGAGGACCACGTCGAAGGAGTCGTCGGGGAAGGGGAGGTCCTCGGCGTCCGCCTCCTGAAAGCTCACCTCCAGGCCCTCGGCGTCGGCGCGCCGGCGGGCGCGGTCCAGCAGGGCGGGGACGTAGTCGACGCCGACCACCTGGCAGAAGCGGCGGGCGGCGGCCAGCGCGGCGTTGCCGTTGCCGCAGGCGACGTCCAGCACCCGCTCGCCGGCGCGCAGGTCGACGGCCTCGCACAGCAGCTCGGCGGTGATCGGGAACCGCGCGCCGACGTTGGCGTAGTCGCCGGAGGCCCAGGCGGCCTGCTGGCGCTGCTTGACGGTGGCGATGTTCATGGCACTCCTCCCCGACTGGCGGGCGTTGGCGACCCGCGGTCGGGTCGCTCAGCAGGACGCTAGGGCGCCGCCCGGGGCGGAGGGATCGGGAGGGACTCCCTAACTCTGGCCGTCCGGCTCCCCAGGTTTGGCCGGGAGGACGCCGAGCCGGCCGGCGGCGGCCACCGCCTGGCGGCGCGAGCTGACGCCGAGCTTGCCGAGCAGCGCCGAGACGTGGTGGCCGACGGTCTTGGCCGACAGCGACAGCCGTGCGGCGATCTCGGCGTCGCTGAGCCCCTCGGCGAGCAGCCCGAGCACCTCGACCTGCCGGCCGGTGAGGCCGGCCGGGTTGGCGGCGGTCGCGCGGTTCGGCCCGCGGGGGACGCGCAGGTTGCCGCGGCGGCGGAGCTGGCGGCGCACGCGCTGGGCCGCCTGCCTGGCGCCGAGGCCGTCCAGCAGCCGCAGCGCCTCCAGCAGGGCCTCGTCCTGGTCGCCGCAGGCCAGCGCCAGGGCCTGCTGGTAGGGGCAGCCGCGCGCCTGCCAGGCACCCGCCGCCGCGCGCCAGTCGCCGTCCAGCAGCAGCCGGTACGGCTCGGCCGCGACCGCCGGGACGGCCGGCAACGCCCCCGCCAGCCGCAGCCAGAAGCCCAGCTCCCCCGCGAACCACGGGTGGCCGGCCTCCTCGGCCACGGGGAACGCGCGCGCGGCCTCCTCGCCGACCCGGTCCAGGTCGCCGTGCAGCCAGGCGTGCTCGGCCCGCGCGGCGGCCACCTGCCCGATCCACTGCAGCTCGCTGGTGGCGAAGGCGCGCTCGGTGGCCTCCTGCAGCGTGGCCGCGGCGTCGGGGTCGCCGCGGCGCGCCTGCAGCAGGCCCAGCGGCACCAAGGCGTCCACCACCCTGGGACCCCCCTGCACCCGCTCGGCCAGCGCCGCGTGGGCGTCCTGCTCAGCGCCGGCCCAGTCCCCCTGCTCCAGCCGCACGCGGGCGCGGTGCCCCAGCACGTGCTGGACGTAGCCCGCCAGCTCGTGCGCCTGGACGAAGGCGAGCGCCCGGTCCAGGTCCTGGCGGGCGTGGCGGTAGTCCCGCACCTCCGAGCCGATGGTGCCGAGGTTGATCAGCGCCCGGGCAGCGTGGTCCTCCAGGCCGGCGGCGACCGCCACCTCGATCGCGTGCTCCAGCTCGACCCGGCCGCCCAGGTCGCCGGCGGTCAGCCGAGCGGAGCCGACGTTGGTCAGTGCGTGGGTGAGCGTCTCCTGGTCGTCCAGCCGCCGGGCCAGCTCGATCGCCCGCCCGGCCCAGGCCATCGCCGGCTCGGCGCGGTAGGCCAGCATGTCGAGCTGGGCCTGGTTGCTGTAGGCCATGGCGAGCTGGTGGCCGGGCGGCCGGGTCTCCAGCACGGCGATGGCGCGGGCGGCTGCCGCCTCCGCCTGCTGCCGGCTGCCCTCCCACCAGTAGAGGCGCGACAGCCAGCGCAGCGTCTCCCCCAGCTTCTCCCGGTCGCCGGCGGCCTCCCGGAGGGCCACGGCGGCCCGACGGGCCGCGACCGCCTCGCCGGCGAGCCCCGAGAGGTAGGCCTCCACCGAGTAGCCCTCCAGCAGCCCGGCGCGGGCCGCCGCGGGGATCCGCTCGGCATGGGCCAGCACCGCCCGGTAGTGCCCGACGGCCTCCCGGTGGGCCGCGACCGCCGCCGCCTGCCTGGCGGCCTCCGGCCCGTGGCGCAGCACGGCCTCGGCGTCGCCGGCCTCCCGCGCGTGGTGCACCAGCCGGGCGATGTCCACCCTCCCGGCCGGCGCGTCCGCCAGCACCCGCAGAACCCGCCGGTGCAGCTCCCGACGGGCAAAGGGCGAGATCGAGCCCTCCACCGCCTGGCGCAGCAGCTCGTGGCGGTAGCCGACGCTCCCCTCGCCCGGGGTCAGCACCCCGGCGGCGACGCAGGCCTCCACCGCCGCCGGGTCCGGCCGCAGCGCCGCCTCCAGCAGCCACAGCTCCGCCCGGGTCGGGACCACCGCGACCAGCCTGGCGACCTCCCGCGCAGGCCCCGGAAGGCGGCCCAGGCGCGCCAGCACCAGGTCGCGGACGGTCAGGGGAACCCCGGGCTCTGCGGCCGCGAGCACCTCGGTGACCAGCAACGGGTTCCCTCCGGTCAGCGCGTGCAGCCCGGCGGCGCGGCGGCCGGCCTGCCGTGCCAGCTCCGTCACGGCCCCCTCGGACAGCGGCTGCAGCCGCACGCGCCGCACCGCCTCCGGGGGAAGGCTCCCCACCGCCGCGTGGAGGGGATGCTCGGCGGCCACCTCGTCGTCGCGGTAGGTGACCAACAGCAGCGCCCTGGTGCGCTCCATCCGCCGCCCCAGGAACACCAGCAGGTCCAGCGTCGCCTCGTCCGCCCAGTGGGCGTCCTCCACCACGACCACCTGGCGCTGGGCCCGCTGGTCCAGCTCGTCGAGGAACGCGACGAAGACGTGCTCGCGCGGGCTGCCCGACGCCAGCAGCTCCCCGAGCCGGCCGCCCGTCTGGCGGGCGACGTCGTGCAGCGGGCCGAGCGCGCGCGGCGTCAGCAGCGGGTCGCAGGCGCCGACCAGGAAGCGCGCCTCCGCCGCGTGCCGTTCGGCGAACCGTCTGACCAGCGACGACTTACCGACGCCCGCCTCGCCCGCCACCAGCGCGACGCGGCCGCCGCCGGCGGCCGTCGCGGCCAGCAGACCGCCCAGCTCGCCCAGCGGGGAGGAACGCTCGAGCAGGTCCATGGCGATGCCCGTACGGTACCTCCTGCCGCGCCGCCGCGGCAGCGCCGTAGCCGGTTCGTCGGGTTGGCGACGCCGGCGGTGCTGCCGGCGGGCGGCGGCCCCGCGCCGCCGTTCCCGCCGGAGGCACGCGGCCAGGTGGTGCGGTGGCACGGCTGGGCCGGCAGCGTCGCCCTCCTCGGGCCTGACCAGAAACCCGGCATCGCGAGGGTCGCTGGTGGGTTCCCTGAGTGGCCGCCGAGTTCGCCAGGCGGTTCCGCACAGGCCCGAGGAAGGCGACGCATGGCCGAGCAACCGACGACCCTGTTCGACTCGCCCGCCGGCGACGTCCCGGCCTCCCCCGCCTACCGGCCGGGCATGTGGCTGGCCGGGGCGCCGGCGACCGGCCCGGAGGACGACCCGGCCGCGCCCGCCCGCGGCCGGCGGCCCGCGGCCGCGGCGCCGCGCCCGGCCGTCCAGCCCGCGCAGCGCCTGCTGCTGCACCGCCTGCTGGAGGCCGGCGAGCGCCTGACCGGCCGGCCGCACGACTACTGGGACGACGCGCCGCCCGCCGCCTGAGCGCCGGCCGCGGCCCGGGTCACGACCGTCCGCAGCGGCGGCAGCGGCCCCGGCGGCGCAGGTAGTAGGCCAGCGTGGCGGCGCCGAGCGCGACCCCCCACAGCGGCCACAGCAGCATCGGCCAGACGGCCAGCCCCGCGCTCCCCGCCAGGTCGAGGAACCTCCCGCTGCTGAGCAGGCTCAGGCCGGCCGAGGTGACGAACACCGACACCAGCGACGCCGGCACGACCGCGAGCGCGACCGGGACCCGCCGGCCGGCCAGCCCCACCATCCACCGTGGGAACACCTCGCCCCAGCGCTGCACCAGCCCGAGGGTGAGCACCGACCCGGCGACCGCGAACGCGCCCAGCCCGGCGCCGGCCCACACCGCCCCGCTGTCCCGGAGCTCGTCCAGGAACGCCTCGGGGATGCCCAGCGGGATCCCGGCCAGCCAGGCGAGCCGCGTCGCGGCGTAGAGCGCGGGAACGACCGCCGCCAGGTACGCCGCCCAGCGGCCCCAGCGGCCCCAGCGGGCGGCGGCGGCCGGCGCCGTTGCGCCCCTGCCCCGGCCGCAGGCGGCACAGGCCCCGCGGGTGCGGAACTGCCATGCCAGCACGGTCCGGGCGACCAGGTAGCCGCCAGCGACGCTCAAGGCCTGGTTGGCCAGCGGCCAGGTGAACACCTCGGCGTAGTCCACCGGCGGCCAGCCGAACGGCGCGCCCAGCAGCAGCATCGGCGCGTAGCCGGCGACGGTGAGCAGGCGCACGTCGGGCACCACCACCAGCAGCCCGGCCGCCACCGCCCACCCGAACCCCAGCAGCAGCCGGCGGCCCGCCCCGCGCGGCCGCACCGCCTGCGGTCCGGCCATGGCCAGCATCGCGACCGCGGTGGCGAGCAGGACGACGGCGAACAGCGGCGCGCCGATCCCGGCGGGGAGGTCGCGCAGCAGGCCGAGCTCGCCGTCCGGGTCGCCGCGGCCGAACGGGAAGCCGTCGCCGGTGAGCGTCCAGAGCAGCGCGAGCGACCCGTAGGCCGCGGCCCAGGCCGCCGCCGCGTAGCCGACCCGGTCCGGCCACCGCCGCCGGAGGCCTCCGCGCGGTGGGCTGGTCGCTGGGCGTGCGGGGGGTGCGGTCGCCGGCGTCATCGTGGGTCCTCTCCTTGTTCGGGCGGGGCCCGGACCGGCCCCAGGCCACGCTGCCAGGCGGGCGCCCGGCCGGCGTCCCTCCGCGGCGTGAACCGCCTCCCCCTGGAGGGGGATCAGCCGGAGGGGGTGACGAAGCCGGACTCGTAGGCGGCGATCACCGCCTGGGTCCGGTCGCGCGCGCCGAGCTTGGCCAGCACGTTGCCGACGTGGGTCTTGACCGTCTCGACGCTGACCACCAGCTCGGCGGCGATCTCGGCGTTCGACAGCCCGGCGGCCATGCGGCGCAGGACGTCGGCCTCGCGGTCGGTGAGGCCAGCGTCCCGCAGCCGGTCGCCGCCGCCGGCGCCGCGGCCGGCCACCAGCCGCCGCAGCGCCGCCGGGAACAGCAGCGACTCGCCGCGGGCGGCGACCCTGATCGCCTCCACCACCTCCGCCGGCCGCGCGCGCTTCAGCAGGAACCCGCTCGCGCCGGCGCGGAGCGCGTCGTAGACGTAGTCGTCGTTCTCGAAGGTGGTGATGACCAGCACGCGGGGCGGGTCGCGGGAGGCCGCGAGCAGGCGGCGGGTGGCCTGGATGCCGTCGATCGCCGGCATGCGCACGTCCATGAGCACCACGTCGGGGCGGCTCCGGGCGGCCAGCGGCACGACCTCCGCGCCGTCGGCGGCCTCGCCGACGACCTGGAGGTCGGGCTCGGCGTCGACGATCGCCCGCAGCCCGACCCGCACGAGCTCGTCGTCGTCGACGATCAAGACCCTGATCGGGGAACCCCCTTGGGGTTCCCCAGAGCCCTCCGGCCCGATCGTCACGGCCGCCCCCTGCCGGTCGGCAGCCGCACCGCCACCCGCCAGAGGCCGCCGTCGGGGCCGGCCGTCATCCGCCCGCCCAGCAGCGCGACCCGTTCGCGCATCCCGTGGAGCCCGCGGCCCCCGCCCCGGCCGGCGGCGCCGTCGCCCGCCCCGGCCGCGCGGTCGCCCACGGGGTTGGCCAGGTCGATCTCCAGCACCCGGTCGGCGACCCCGAGCCACAGCGACACCGGCACCCGGCCGGCATGGCGGATCGCGTTGGTCAGCCCCTCCTGGACGATGCGGTACCCCTCCCGCGACACCACCGCCGGCACCTGGCCGAGCGGCCCGCCGACCCGGAGGTCGACCTCCAGCCCGGCCGCGCGGGCCTCCCCGACCAGCCGGTCCAGGTCGGACAGGGTCGGCTGCGGCGCCGGCCGGCCGTCGTCCCGCTCGCGCAGCAGGCCGATCACGTCGTCCAGGTCCTCGGCCGCGGCGCGGCCGGCTTCCTCGATGGCGGCCAGCGCGCCGCGGACGAACTCCGGGTCGCTGTCGAGCAGCCGGCGGGCGGCCGCCGCCTGCAGGGTCGTGACCGTCAGCGCGTGCCCCACCGAGTCGTGCAGCTCCCGTGCCAGCCGGTTGCGTTCGGCCAGCTGCCCCGCCCGCGCCTCCAGCGCCGCGATGCGCTCACCCGGCGACGGGCCGAGCAACGCCGGCGCCATCAGCGCGGCCAGCGCGCCGAGGCCCGCGACCGCGTACACCACCACCAGCAGCAGCGCCAGCCCGACCAGCGACAGCCACAGCGTGTCGTGCTCGTCCAGCGGACCCAGCCGCACCCCGGCGAGCGCCTCGGCGCCGAGGCCGAACTGGCCGGCGATGAACACCAGCGCCATCGGCAGCGCGGCGACCAGCCCGAGGGCGACGGCACCGCCGGTGACCAGGTGCAGCGCGAACCACAGCGCCGAGCGCAGCCGGGTCTCCCGGTCCACCCCCGACGGCTCGCCGGCGGCGGCCGGGTCGGGCAGGTCGACCTCCAGCAGCCCGCGGGCCGCCACGATCTCCAGCGCCCTGGTCCCGCGCAGGAACGCCGGCACCACCGCGATCGGCACGGTCACGGCCAGCAGCAGCAGGGTCAGCGCGCGCGGGACCTCCCCAGGCGCGCGCAGCAGCCCGGCGAAGGCGAAGCCGAGCAGGACGTACGGCAGCAGGACCACGCCGCCGAGCAGCAGGTACACGCCGCGCCGGTACGTCGAGCCCCGCACCGGCGGCGCCAGCGCCACGCGGATCACGCCGACCATTGTCGCAGGGTGCCACGCTGCCGCCGTGGGTGCGGGCGCGCATGCGGGGAGGTCAGGCGAACGCGCTGAGGCCGGTGACCGCGCGGCCGACGATCAGCGTGTTCATCTCGCGGGTGCCCTCGTAGGAGTAGATCGCCTCGGCGTCGGCGACGAAGCGGCCGACGTGGTGCTCCAGCAGGATGCCGTTGCCGCCCAGCAGCTCG
>Ga0081538_10000521_pt1 | contig 42921 bp, 43 predicted proteins | sample TabmetS5T2R1_FD_71022 | JGI IMG/M metagenome (GOLD analysis project Ga0081538, IMG submission 71022) | Tabebuia heterophylla rhizosphere microbial communities from the University of Puerto Rico - S5T2R1 | ecosystem: Host-associated > Plants > Roots > Rhizosphere ... | reverse complement strand
AGATCAGGTCGGTCGAGCTTGGGCGCTAGGGCGGCTCAGGGCAGCCGGAACTCGCCGCGCGCGACGGTCACGGCGGACCCGCCGACCTCGACACGCTCGACCCGCTCCGCGCTTCCGTCGGCCCGCGCGTAGAGCGTCGAAGGCCGCCCGATCTCCGCGCCCTGCGAGATCTCGATCTCGTCGCCGAAGGCGATCCGGCCGTGGCGCGCGAGGTGGAATGCGAGCGGCCCGGCGGCCGATCCCGTCGCCGGATCCTCCGGCACCCCGCTCCCCGGCGCGAACATGCGCGTCTTCCACTTCTCGCCGGAGCCCGCGAACGTGCTCACGCATCTCCCTCCGAGCACATCTGCGAGCGCGCCGAAGTCCGGGTTGACGGCCGCCACCTCGTCCTCCGAGCCAAGAGCCACGTAGGCGTGGCGGATGCCGTTGTCGTAGATCTCGACCGGCAGCTCGGACCGGTCGACCCGTAGCGCGGCGAGCAATGCGTCGGCGTCCGGCACCGGCTCGAACGTGGGAATCGGCTGCTCCATGCGCCCGAAGTTGATCCTCGCGCCCTCCCGCTCGAGCCCGACGGCGACGATCCCCGCGCCGGTCTCCAGCCGGATCGCGCCGAGCTGCAGCGGCGCCGCGAGGACGAAGGCAGACCCCAGCGTCGGGTGGCCGGCGAACTTCAGCTCGGCCGAGGGAGTGAAGATGCGGATCCGCGCGTCGCCGCCGTCCGACGGCGGCAGCACGAACACCGTCTCCGAGTAGTTCATCTCCTTCGCAAGCGGCTGGAGGAGCTCCTCCGGAATCTCGCGCGCGTCGGTGAAGACTGCGAGCTGGTTGCCCTCGAGCGGCCGGTCGGTGAAGACGTCGATGACCACGTAGCGGTACTCGGGCACGGGTTTCAGTCTCGCAGGAACCTCACAGGCTGCGTCGGTGTAGGAACCGATATGAGACTCCTGACCAGCGCGGCCGCGCTGTTCTGTGCCGGCGCGGCCGTGCTCTCAGGAGTGTCCGCGGGCGCTCCCGAGAAGGCCCGGCTGATCGTCAATCCCTCGGCGCAAGTAGGTGCTCGCTGGGTCGGCGTCGCCGCCTCTCCGGAACGACCGGTCGTCCGGGCACGGCTCGGGTCGCGCTCGCAGGCGGTGACCGTACGGCGGCTCCGTCGCGGTCGCTGGCAGCTCCGCACCACTTTCCGCTCGGCCGGGCGGTGGTCGCTCTGGGTCGGGAAGCAGCGGCTCGGAGTCGTCGTCGTCCGCGCGGCTCCGCTGCGGCTCACGAACGCAGCCGACGTCGCGGTCGAGCCCTCCGGCAGCCTCCTCGTCGCCGACCTCTCGAACCGGATCTTCCGGCAGAACGGCGAGCGGCTCAGCCTCGTCGCCGGGAACGGTCGAGGGGGTCGCTCGGGCGACGGCGGACCGGCGCTGCGCGCCGCCGTCGGCTTCCCGGTGGAGGTGGCAGTCGACCCTCGCGGCGGGTTCGGGATCGTCCACGACGAGCGGTGGATCCGCCACGTCGACACGGCCGGGACGATCCGGACCGTCGCCGAGTTCGCGCAGCCGACGGCGCTCGCCTACGACGGCGCGGGCAACTTGTGGGTCTCGGAGCTCGGCGGGCGAGTCCAGCGGCGCGACGCCGCGACCGGCGCGCTGACGACGTACGGCGGCTTCAACCAGCCGCACGGCCTGGACGTCGCGCCCGATGGGACCGTCTACGTCTGCGACACCTTCAACAACCGCGTCCAGCGCATCTCGCCGAGCGGCGTCGTCACCACCCTCGCCGCCGGCCTGAACGTGCCCGTCGACCTCGACGTCGGCCCCGACGGGAACGTCTACGTCGCGGACTTCGGAGGCAGCCGCGTCTTCCGCATCACGCCGGCGGGCTCGATGACCGAGATCGGCTCCGGGCTCCGCGGGACGAACTCGGTGGCGGTCGGCGCCGACGGCGCGATCTACGTGACCGAGCGCGGCCGTGCAACCGTGAGGCGACTTGCCGTCGCGGGCCTCGCCGCCTTCAAGCCGGCTCGCGCGGGAACACCTTGGACCGGGACGATGACGGCGAAGCGCCGGCCGTCCGTCACCGCCCGAAACGGTGTCACGACGCAGCCGGTCGCCGTCCGGCGCACGGGACGCAACCGGTACCGGCTTCGCGCGGTCTTCCCGTTCTCGGGCCGCTGGCAGCTGGTCTCCGGCCGCCGCCGCCTCGGCGCGGTTACCGTCCGACCGGCGCCGCCGCTGGCCTCGACACTCCCCACCGCCCAGGCCTTTCGCCTCTGCGGCGGCACCGGCGCGCCGTACCCGCAGTACGCACTTTCGTGGGATCCGGCAGGCGGGCTCTGGGCGTCGTGCGGCCGTCAGGCGCAGTTGCGCGGCATCAGCCTCGCAACGGGCGAGACGCGCGCGATCCTCCGCCTCACGAGCACGCCGTTCTCGATCGCCGCGGGCCTCGGCGCCGTGTGGAGCGCCGGCCGCGGGCCGGTCGTCGACCGCATCGATCTCCGAACCGGCCGGGCGGCGAGCGCCATCTCGGGCGGCGGTTTCTCCTACGTCTTCACCGGGGCAGGTTCCGTCTGGGCAGCGGATGACGAGAACAGCGCGCTCATCCGGTACGACCCGGCCGGGCGGCGCGTCCTCGCCACGATCCCGACCGGCAGCGGTACGTCGGCGCTGGTCGCCGAGGCCGGTTCGGTCTGGATCGTCAACCACCGGGACGGGACGCTCCAGCGGATCGATCCGGCGACGAACGCGTCCACGCCCCTCGGCCGCCTGCCCGGCGACGCGCCTGAGCGGATGACCTACGCCGAGGGCTCGCTCTGGGTGACGGGGCGCGGCACCGACCTCCTCCGCGTCGATCCCACGACCGGCGCCGTTCAGAGGACGATCGAGATCGGCGCCGGCGCGATCGACGTCCGGGCGGCCGCGCACAGCATCTGGGTCGCCGTGGCGACCGACGAGGCCGACCGGCAGGGCAACCCATTCCTCGACCGGCTGCTCAGGATCGACCCGGTGACGAACGCGATCACCGAGACGCTTCGGCCGTCGGGCCGCGTCGTCGTCAACGGCGCGGTCTCGACCGGGAACTCGCTCTGGATCGCCGACACCGCGGCGGGCCGGCTCTACCGCATCACTCGCTGAACATCCAGCGGTGCCCCTCCGGGTCCTCGACCCGGTAGTGGCGCCCCACAGGTGTGTCCTCGACCTCCGAAAGGATCGTCGCGCCCGCCTCGCGAGCCCGCCGCGAATGCTCGCCGACGTCGTCGACTCCGACCCAGACGCCGTCGATCACGTAGGGAAGGGCGGACCAGCGCGCGGCAGCCTCACACGCTTCGCGGTGCCGCACCGGGCTCTCGTATTCCGGCCCCGGATACCCCAGGAACACCACGCCGTCGCCGAGCCGGAGCTCGACGTGCGTTACGCGGCCCCCGTCGTCGGCATAGCGCTCCCGCTCCTCAAAGCCGAACGCTCGGCAGAGCCAGTCGGCCGCAGCACCACAGTCCTCGTACGACAGCATGGGGACGACAGTCGGGAATGCCACGCCCCCGATCATGCCGCCTGAGCCGGCCCCGGGCTAGCTCTGCTGCGCGTCCTCGTTCGAGGCCTCGTCGTCCTCTTCGGGCTGCCTTTCGCCCGTGATGAGCGACATCGCCTCGCTCCCGCGGATCACCGCGGCTTCGCGCTCCTCCTGCTCGTCCGTGCGCTGGTCATCTGCCATGTGTCGAGGCTTCCCGTTCTGGCCGCGCCTGACACACGTTCAGGCAGGCGGCGGGGGCAGCTCGCCCCGCGCGATTCGCTCGGCCGTCCGGCCGCACCAGTCGTGCATCCACTCGAGCAGCTCGATGCCGTAGAGCAGGCTGACGTACGGGTACAGCTGGTCGTCCTCGAAAAAACCGGTTCGCGCGTCCGGCTCGATGCCCCGGAAGAGCTCGAGCGAGCGCTCGCACCACGCCTGCTTCGAGCGGAGGTTCGCGACGACGTCGTCCCGCTTCAGCAGGTCGCCGAAGAAGAGCTTCAGTACGCCTTCGTCGCGCGTCTCGAACAGGAACGAGCTGTCGTCGCGCAGCCACGAGCGGAGCGCCTTCTCCCCAGCCGCCGTCAGCGAGTACACCGTCCGGCGCCGGCCTCCCTTCGGGTCGGGCTCCGCCTCGACGAGCCCGCGCTCCGCGAGTCGGTGGAGCTCCGGGTAGATCTGCCCGTAGCTCGCGCCCCAGAAGAACCGCGTGGACAGATCGATGGCGCGCTTGATGTCGTACCCCGTACGGGCGCCGAGCGCCAACATGCCGAGGATCACACGCGCTGTCGGAGTGAGGCTTGACATATCTCCCCGATACATACTAACCTCTCTACCAGATAGATGAGCGCAGTCGAGGTTCGTGAGCTCCGGAAGTCCTACGACGGCGTCGAGGCGGTCCGCGGCATCAGCTTCGAGATCGGGTCGGGCGAGGTCTTCGGTCTCCTCGGTCCGAACGGCGCCGGCAAGACGACGACGGTCGAGATCCTCGAGGGCTATCGGCAGCCGGACGCCGGTGAGGTGCGCGTCCTGGGCACCGACCCGAGAGTGGCGGGCGCCGACTGGCGCGAGCGGATCGGCGTCGTCCCGCAGTCGGGCGACCTCTTCCCGAACCTCACCGTTCGCGAGCACGTCGATCTCTTCGCGGGGTACTACGCGCAGCCGCGCCCGCCCGCGGAGGTCCTCGCCCTCGTGGGGCTCGAGCACAAGGCGGACGCAAAGACGCGGACGCTCTCGGGCGGACAGCGACGCCGGCTCGACCTCGGCATCGCGCTCGTCGGCGACCCGGAGCTGCTGTTCCTGGACGAGCCGACGACGGGCTTCGACCCCGGCGCGCGACGAGCCGCCTGGGAGGCGATCCTGTCGCTCCGCTCGCTCGGCAAGACGATCCTCCTCACCACGCACTACATCGAGGAGGCACAGCGCCTCTCGGACCGGGTCGCAGTCCTCCGGCAAGGCGAGATCGTCGCGGCCGGGACCCCGGCGCAGCTGACCGCCGCGGCACCGGCCTCGCGCATCAGCTTCCGGCGGAACGGCGAGGAGATCATGATCGAGACCGAAGACCCGACCCGCGTCCTGCACGACCTCACCGGGGAGGCGCTTCGCGACGGGATCGAGCTCGAGGCGCTCGAGGTGCACCGGCCGACGCTCGAGGACGTCTACCTCACGCTCACCGAGGAGTCGCCGGAATGAGCCTGCTGCTCCATCAGTTCCGCGCCGAGCAGAAGCTCTTCTGGCGCAGCCGCGAGCTCGCCTTCTTCACGTTCCTGCTCCCGATCGTCTTCTACTTGATCCTCGCGTCCGCCTACGGCGACGAGGACATCGAAGGCGCCGACGGCTACCTCTACCTGCTCTCCGGGATGATCGGCTACGGAGCGGCCGCGACGACGTTCGCCGGCCTTGCGCTGCTGCTCGTGATCCGCCGGGAGTCGGGGGTCCTGAAGCGGCTGCGCGCGACGCCGCTGCCCGGTTGGACCTACATCGTCGCGGTGCTGGGGTCGATCGTCTTCGTCTTCTTCCTCGAGGCGATCGCGCTCGTTGCGCTCGGCCGGGTCGCGTTCGAGGTCTCCCTCCCGGAGCACCTGATCTCGCTCGCCGCGGCCCTCGCGCTCGGGGCGGCGGCGTTCGCGGCGTTGGGCGTCGCGCTGACGGCCTTCATCAAGAGCTCCGAGGGATCCTCGGCGGTCGTCAACGCGATCTATCTCCCACTGGCGTTCATCTCGGGGTCGTTCTTCTCCTCGGACGCCTTCCCGAGGGCGCTGCGCGCCGTTGCCGAGGTGCTGCCGCTCGTCCACTTCATCCGGCTCGTGCGCGACGTGATGGTCTACGGCGACCAGATCTGGGATCACCCTGGCGCCGTGGCGATGGTTGCGGCGTGGGGCGTCGCCGGGACGATCGTCGCTCTACGCGGCTTCCGCTGGGAGCCGCGCGAACGTTAGGCGAGTACGACTTGCGGGTACGAAACCGGGCGATGGGGTCGACTCCGGCACTTGCCTTCGCGGTCCACGAGCACGAGCCGCCGGCACTCGAGGTTCGCGTCAACTTCGGCATGTACGCGGGCCGGGAGGCCACGCCGGCAGAGATCGACGATCTCGCGGCATCGCTCCTCGATCAGGTCGGCGCGGTGTCGATCGTCGCCGAGGAGCGGCACGAGATCGACGAGCACTCCGAGGCTGCGATCCACCAGGTCCGGATCGAGATCGGCGAGGAGTCGCTCCCCTCCGACGAGGAGGCGCTGCGCGAGCTCGGAGTCCGGGTCGTCGTGGCGGCGGAGCAGTGGGCGCAGTCCTGCTTCGCGGATCGCCACCTCGAGCTCAGCGAGCCGTAGCCGTCAGCGCCCTGTCGAGGCGGTCGAGCGCCCGCTCCGCCTGCTGCGTGGCGACCGGCCCGAGCGCCTGGCTGCTCAAGCCGCTGAAGATCCCCGCAGCGTCGATCTCCGCGACCCAGCGCATCGCGGTCCCGCCGCCGGCGGGCTCGAGGTCGAACGAGCTGTCGACCGAGATGCGCCCGCCGAGGCTCTTACCCCACGCGACGAGCCGCGCGTGCTCCGGCTCGCGGACGTCCTCGAGCCGCACGGAGAAGCGCAGCCGGAAGGCGCCGGGGAACGGCGGCCGCGCGATGACCGTCCACTCGCCGGGCTCGGGATCGATCCGCTCGATCGCCGAGAACGCCGCCGCCATCTCGTCCGGATCCGTCAAGGCCCGGTAGACCGCGTCCGGCGGAGCATCGAAGCGTCGCTCGCCGTGGATCCGCACGGCGGAAACCTAGTGCGTCCGCGGGCTCAGCGGACCCGGTACGGCGCGCAGCTGCGCGCACGGTTGCCGGCGCGGTCCCACGCCGTGACGCAGAGCCGGTAGGTGCCCGGCGCGAGCGACCGCGCGAGCGGCTTGGTGCTGCGCATGCGCATGCGCGCGGACCGTGTCACCGGGGCGAAGCCGGTCTTCCCCTCGCCGACCGGCACGCCCCGGTACGTGAGCTGTGCGTCCAGCCGGGCCTCGCCGGAGTTGTCCCGGACGCGTGCGGCGAAGAGCGCTCGGGCGCCGCGCCGCGCCGTGCCTCCGAGTGCACGGACGGACGGTCGCCCCCGGTCGATCTCGTCCCGCGGCCCGCTGACGCTCAGCAGGTTGACGGCGCTCGCGGCCTGGACCGCGCCCGACAGGGTGACCTGCCAGTAGTAGCGCCCGTAGAAGGTCTCCTTGGGTCGGTGACTCGTCCAGCAGTTCGGGTCGGCCGCCGGACAGGTCCGTGACGTCGCGACGACCTGCCGCGCCATCGCCCGGTCGGACGCGTAGCGGTGGACGACCTGGACGGTCCCCGACGCCGTCGGCCTCGTCCCGTCGACACGCCAGACGAAGGTCACATGGCTCCGCCGGATCAGCGCGCCGTTCTGCGGCGAGACGAGCAGCACCTGGGCCGCGCCTTGATCGGAACCGGCCCCCGCGCCGGCAGCCAGGAGCGCCGCCGTCGCGATGGTGACGGCGGAGAGGACGAATGCGGCGCGGACGGCGCGGCGCATGTCACATGCGTCGGTCGAGCCGCGGTGAGCCGCGATCCCTTAGTGGAGTTATGTGCGTACGATTTTTCGAGCAGGTTTGCTGCGATTGCCCGCCCGATCGACCGCAACGACCGAGATCCGGCGACTGCCGCTGCCGGCCCGGACCGTGACGCGATCCTCCGTGCCGATCAGCAGGTTTGCCACCGTGCGGAACGCCGGGATGCGCGCGGCGCGGCGAGCGCCGACGAAGACCTCGTGCGCCACGATCCCGCTTCCCCGCTCCGCACCACGGGCCCACCGGACGGACACGCGGCCCCGGCCCCCGCGCGCGGCCAGGATCCTGGGCTTCGCGGGGGGCGTCCGGTCCGTCCACCGGAACGAGAGCTCCGCGCTCTCCGCGCTCGCGGACACGACCCGAACGGCGAACGCGCCACGCACGGAGAACGTCTCGCCGACCTGCACCGCCGGCCGACCACGCCGCACGGGGTCGTAGAGCAGCAGGTTGCGGCCCGGGTAGCGGCTCGGCTCGCCGAGGCCGTTCGTGCCGACGTGGATCGCGACGCCCGCTGCCGCGTCGTGCGACTCGTACGCCCAGAGCGGCGCAGGCGGCCGGTACTCGAACCAGTACTCGTCACCCGCAACGACGACTCGCATCGCCTGCGGACCGGGGCTCGCGCGGTCGATCGCGCCAAGCGTCACGCGCGGTGCGGGCTCCGCGATCCGGTCCAGCCAGCCGAACGCGTGCTTCTCCCAGGCGCCGAAGTCACTCGAGCCGTGGCCCATGACGCTGAACGGGTTGGAGTAGGGCGCGGCGTGGCACCCGGGATCGCAGAGCCACGCGCTGCCCTCCTCCGAGATCCCGTAGGTGTGACCGAGCTCGTGGGCGATGACCTCGCGGTCGTTCCGGCCGTTGAGCCAGATTCCGGGCGGAAAGTAGGCGCCGCCCCACGGACACGCGGCGACTCGCGGCATGGCGATGCCGAGCGTCGTGTACCGGCTGAGGTCGTAGCCTGCCGCCTGCGCCGCGCTCTGCGCGGCCTGCGCGATCCCGGCCGTGTCGCACGCGGGTTGTGCGGTGAGCGCGCGGAGCCACGGCGTCACCTCTCCGGTGATCCAGGTCTTTCCGAACGAGACGCTGCGCATGTAGGCCGAGGCCTCGTCGAGCTCAGCGCGAATTGTCGCCGGCGCGTAGGGCTCCGGGCCCCACGTCGTCAGCATGAGCAGCACGCGCTGCTCGCCGAGCGTCGCCGCAGCGGCACCGGCCGGCATGGCCAGCACGGCGAGCGCGGCAATGACCAGGACCCGGCGCACCGCCCCTAGTACACCGGGGCGGCGCGCGAGGTTTCTCCTCAGATCGTCGGGAGGAAGAGCGACGGGCGGTTGCCGTCGTCGTTCCGTCGGAAGCCGCGCCCGAACGCCGGTGCGAACCGGCCGTTGACCATGTCGGTCACGCGGGCCCGGATGCCCTGGAGGAACTCGTTCGCCTGTGCCTGCGTCAGGCGACCCTCCTTCACGTGCTGCTGGATGTGCGCCCGCTTCTCGGCAACGAGTGCGTCGACCAGTCCGTCCACGGACTTGCCGCGGTCTTTCGCCACCTGGGCGAGCGTCTTGCCGTTCTCGAGCTGCGTCCGCAGAGCCGCCTCGGTCATGCCGAGGTACTTGGCGGCGTCTGCGAGACCGTGGTGCGCCCGGTGCATGCGGAAGCCGCCCGGGCCGTGGGGCCGGAAGCCGGGGCCGAGCATCGGCACGGCCTGCCGGTCGATCTCGGCCTTGATCCGGTCGCCTTCCGCCTTCGTCAGGCGACCGTCCTTCACGGCCTGGTCGACCCGGTTCTTGAGGGCCGTCTTGAACGCATTCGTCAGCCGCTCGGGCGTGACGCCGAGCTGCCCGGCGACGTCGTTCAGCACGGCCTTGCTCTCCTGTTCCGGAGAGCGGAGCTTCGTGGCGGCGACACCGGCTCCGGCACCCATCACCGCGATTGCTGCCACCGCTCCGACTGCGATTTTCTGCATCCGTGTCATGACCCGATCGAACCACCGCAACCTAAGAGGGGGCTGAGCGTTTCCTAAGAATCCACTCGGCCGTTGAGCCGGAACCGCATCAGGGTCCCGCCGCCCTCCGGCCGCTCGGCGGTGACCGTCCCGCCGTGCGCCTCGGCGACCTGGCGGACGATCGCGAGGCCCAGCCCGGAGCCGGGCATGCCGCGCGCGGAGTCGGAGCGGTAGAACCGGTCGAAGACGTACGGGCGGTCCGACTCCTCGATTCCCGGGCCGTGGTCTCGCACCGTCAGCTCGCCGCCGCGGACGACGACGTCGACGGTGCCCTCCGGAGGGCTCCACTTCGCCGCGTTGTCGAGCAGGTTTCCGATCGCCCGCTCGAGGTTCGCCGGCACGCCGTGGACGAGCGTCTCCTCCAGGTCGGTCCGGAAGTCGATCCCCGGCCGGTTCCGGCGCGCCCGCTCGACCGCGTTCTCGGTGAGGAGGTCGAGCCGCACGTCCTCGGCCTGCCCGGGCTGATGGTCGCCGTGCGCGAGCTCGACAAGCTCGGCGATCAGCGTCGTCATCTCGTCCAGCTGCTCGACGACGTCCTGCAGGAGCGGCTCCCGGTCGGCCGCGGAGAGGCGCCGCTTCCCGGCGAGCACCTCGATGTTCGTGCGGAGGCTCGTGATCGGCGTGCGCAGCTCGTGCGACGCGTCGGCGACGAGCTGGCGCTGCGCCTTGGCCGACGCCTCGAGTGCCGCGAGCATCGTGTTGAACCGGGACGCCAGTCGGCTGAGCTCGTCGTGGCCCGTGACCTCGATCCGCTCGGAGAGGTCGCCCGTCTCCGTCACGTTCTCCGCCGCCTCCGTCAGCCGGCGGACCGGCGCGAGGGCGGCACGCGAGACGATCAGGCCGAAGAACGCCGCAGAGCCGATCCCGGCAAGCGCGATCGCGATCAGGAACGTGCGGACCCGCTCGAGCGTCTTGTCGACCTCGGTCAGCGGCCGTGGGATCTGGAGGGCCCAACCGCCCCTCGCTGGGAAGGTGAGCACCCGCACGTGCGTGTCGGCGACCGTCTCGTCCGTGAAGAACCCGTCCGACCTGCCGGCCGCGACGTCGAGAACCTCGTCCGTGACCGGCAGCGCAACGTCGTATCCGCGCGCCTGGAGCGTGAAGCCGTCGTCCCTGACGGCCTGCACGTACCCGCCGGGCCCTCCGAGCAGCGGCGGCGGGACATCGAACTCCTCGCGCGGCGGGATCCCGCGGATGTCGGCCGCCCGGCTCTCGAGGGCATCGTCCACCTGACCGCGAAGCTCACCCCGCACGACGAAGTAGACCGCCACGGACGCGAGGACGACCGCAAGCGCGACGGCCGCGGCCGCAGCGAGGGCCAGACGGGTGCGGAACGTCACGGCTCGCGCAGCGCGTAGCCGACGCCGCGCACCGTGTGGATCAGGCGCGGCCGGCCCTCGTCCTCGGTCTTGCGCCGCAGGTAGCCGATGTACACGTCGAGGGAGTTCGACGCGAAGCCGAAGTCATATCCCCACACACGCTCGAAGATGACAGACCGCGTGAGCACCTGGCGCGGGTTCCGAAGAAAGAGCTCGAGCAGGTTGAACTCGGTCCGGGTGAGCTCGATGGGCGCGCCGCCGCGGCGGACCTCGCGCGTGTTCGCATTGAGCTCGAGGTCGGCGAAGCGCAAGACCTCGTCCGCGCCAGGCACTGCGCGCCGTAGCAGCGCCCGCAGCCGCGCCAGGAGCTCCTCCAGCGCGAAGGGCTTCGGTAGGTAGTCGTCGGCGCCGGCGTCGAGGCCCGCGACCCGATCCTGAACCTCGGAGCGCGCGGTGAGCATCAGCACCGGAACGGCATTGCCCTTCGCGCGCAGCCTGCGGCAGACCTCCAGGCCGTCGACGCCCGGCATCAGGACGTCGAGGACGACAGCGTCGGGCTGCCCGTTGGCTTCGAGCTGGTGAAGCGCGTCGGCGCCGTCGACCGCGAGATCGACGGAATACCCCTCGAGCTCGAGCGCGCGCCGAAGGGAGTCGCGCACGGGGCGTTCGTCGTCGACGACCAGGACTTTCACGGCCTCAGTGTGGCGCAGGAAGGTAAAGCGTGGCTAAGAGACGACCAGCACCACTTGCGCGGCATGGACATACTGAGTATATTACTCGGTATGGTCGTCAACTGGAGACCCGAGTGAGCGTCCCGCATGCCCTCCTGGCGCTGCTGAGCGAAGGCCCGAAGTACGGCCAGCGGCTGCAGAACGAGTTCGAAGCCCGGACGGGCGAGGTGTGGCCGCTGAACGTCGGTCAGGTCTATACGACGCTCCAGCGGCTCGAGCGAGACGGGCTCGTGGAGAGCGGCGAAAACTCGACCGGGCGCTCGCAAAGGCGCTACAGGATCACGTCCGACGGCGAACGCGAGCTCGCCGCGTGGCTTCGCACTCCGCCCGGCCTGGTTCCGCCGCCGCGGGACGAGCTCGTGATCAAGGTGCTCGTGGCGCTACAGGTTCCCGGAACCGATGTCCACGAGATCCTGCAGGCCCACCGCCGGCAGGTCGTTGAGGTCATGCAGCGCTACACCAGGATCAAGGCGGTCGCCGACGAGGACGAGGTGGCTCTGGCGCTCGTCGCCGACGCGGAGCTCTTCCGGCTGGAGGGGATCGTTCGGTGGCTCGACGCCGCCGACGTCCGGTTGAAGCAGTCGCAGCCGCCTTCGCCGAGGCCCGTCGACGACTCGTCACCTGCACCAGCTCCCGCTCAGGAGGTTTCCCGATGACGGCACTCGAACTGCATCGCGTCTCGAAGGTGTACGGCTCCGGCCCCACCGAGGTGCACGCCCTCCGTGACGTCGACCTCGCGGTGGAACGCGGCGAGCTCGTGGCCGTCATGGGCCCGAGCGGCTCGGGCAAGAGCACGCTCCTGACGATCGCAGGGAGCCTCGAGGAGCCCACGAGCGGCCAGGTCGTCGTGAACGGAGTCGATCTGTCGACCGTGTCGCGTTCGGAGCGGGCGAAGCTCCGACGCCGGTCGATCGGCTACGTCTTCCAGGACTTCAACCTGCTCGCCGGACTGAAGGCAGTCGAGAACGTGACGCTCCCGCTCGAGCTCGACGGCGTCCCGTTGCGCGCCGCGCGCGGGGCTGCTGTCGAGGCGATGGAGGAGCTCGACGTCGCGGACCGTGCCGAGCACTATCCCGACGAGCTCTCGGGCGGTCAGCGCCAGCGGGTCGCGATCGCCCGCGCGATCGTCGGCGAGCGCGGGCTCCTGCTCGCCGACGAGCCGACGGGTGCGCTCGACTCCGTGAACGGCGAGGCGGTGATGCGCCTGCTCCGAGCCGCGACCCACCGAGGAGTCGCCGGCGTCGTCGTCACGCACGAGGCGCAGCTGGCGTCGTGGGCCGACCGCGTCGTCTTCCTCCGCGACGGTCAGGTAATCGACCAGACCAACGCTCCTGCCGGCCCGGAGTCTCTGCTCGTAGCAGGCGACCGGACATGAGTACGGTCGCTCACCAGACGCCGCTGACCGGTCCGAGAAACGGCGGCGTCGCCGCCCGCCGCGCGGTGACCCGGTGGGCCGCACGCAGCCTGCGCCGCGAGTGGCGACAGCAGCTTCTGGTCGTGGCGCTCCTCACGGTCGCGGTCGCGGCCGCGGTCGCCGGCATCACGATCGTCTACAACACAGCGCCTGCCGACAACGCCGAGCACGGCTCGGCCAGCCACCTCTTGCGGTTCGACGGTTCGCGTCCGAGACAGCTCCGCGCCGAGCTCGATGCGGCGTGGAGCTTCTTCGGGACCACCGAGGTCGTCGAGCACCGCTCGCTGCTCGTCCCCGGCACCGTCGAGACGGTGGACTTCCGCGCGCAGGCCCCGAACGGGCCGTACGGGAGCGAACTGCTCGCGCTTCGCCGGGGGAGCTACCCGAAGACCGCCGGCCAGGTCGCCGTGACCGACGGCGCCGCGGAGCTCTTGGGGGTCGACATGGGGGACGAGGTGACACTCGACGGCCGCGAGCGCACGGTCGTGGGCATCGTCGAGAATCCGCGGAAGCTCAGCGACGAGTTCGCGCTCGTCTCGCCGGAGTCCGCCGGCAGGCCGGACCACGTCACCGTCCTGACCGACACGAGCCGAGGGGCGATCGACTCCTTCCGTCCCGGGCCGGAGGACGACACCAGCCCGTCCGCGTTCTCGGGTTCCGAGAGTCGCTCGGGGAACCAAGCGGCGGAGACGCTGGCGATGTTCTCGGTCGGTACCGTCTTCCTCCTCCTGGCCTCGCTGGTCGCCGCCGCGTCGTTCGCGGTCGTCGCGCAGCGCCGGCTCCGTCAGCTCGGCATGCTCGCCGCTGTCGGAGCGACGCAGAAGCACGTCCGCCTCGTGCTCCTGACCCACGGCGCCGTGGTCGGCGCGAGCGCCGCAGTGGCCGGAACAGTCGCGGGTCTCGCGGTCTGGCTCGTCGCCGCGCCGACGCTCGAGTCGGGGATCGACCACCGGGTCGACCGGCTCAGCCTTCCCTGGACGTGGATCGCATTGACCGTCCTGCTGGCGATCGCGGGGGCGACAGCCGCCGCCTGGTGGCCTGGGCGCGCCATCGCGCGCCTCCCGGTGATGCTCGCGCTCTCCGGGCGGCCGCCGAAGCCGCGGCCCGCTCGTCATGCGGCGATCGCGGCCACCGCGTTGATCGCGGTCGGAATCGCGTCTCTCGCGCTGTCCGGAAGGGACAGGGCGCCGCTCATCGTCGTCGGGATCGTCGCGACAGTGCTCGGCTGTCTCCTCCTCGGACCGGTGGCGATCCGCATCTTCTCCGGCGTGGCCGGACGGCTCTCGGTCGCTCCTCGACTGGCGCTTCGCGACCTCGTTCGCTACCAGGCGCGCTCGGGCGCCGCGCTCGCGGCGGTCACGCTCGCTCTGGGTATCGCGGTGACGGTCACCGTGATCGCGTCGGCGGAGGAGGCGCAAAGCGCGTCGGCGCCTCCCAACCTGTCGGACCGGCAGATCCGGGCCTACCTGGGGCCCCCGAGGGCGAAGGAAGCGATCTCGGTGACGTCACTGAACCGGATGGACAGCCTCGCGGACTCGGTCCGAACGCTCGCATCGGAGCTCGACGGAGCAGCCGTGACTCCCCTCCAGAAGGTCGTCCAGTCGGGCTCGCCTGCCATGTTCGACGCCTTTCTCAACGCTCGCGTGCTTCCGACGGTCGAGCTCTCGAGGCGATTCCCGGGCCCGTTCTACCAACCCGCAGTCCATCTCTATGTCGCCACGCCGGCTGTGCTCCGCTATCTGGAGATCGATCCGGCAACCGTCGGGTCCGAGACGAACTTCCTCGTGGACCGGTCCGCGAGCATCGACGGCGTCGTCGTCTTCACGGGTCACAAGGAGCTTCCCGTCACGGGCGTCCAGCGAATCGACGTCGGCGGACACCTCTTCGGCGCCCCCTTCCCCGCGGACTCGGAGGAGGCGCGGACGCCACCGGCCTTCATCACGCTCGAGGGCCTGCGTCGACACCGCTTGAGGCAGCTGCCCGGAGGATGGCTGGTCGAGTCCGACCAGCCGTTGACGAGCGACCAGATCGCGGGTGCCCGCGACCTCGCGGCGGAAGCCGGCCTAACGATCGAGGTCCGCCGCGAGGGCACCTCTTTCGCGACGGCGATCGCGCTCACGATCGCCGCGGGCGGGCTCCTCGCGCTCGCGATTCTCGCGATGACGGTCGGACTGATCCGGGGCGAGAGCGCCGGTGACCTCCGCACGCTGACCGCGACCGGCGCGACGTCGCGGATCCGCCGAACGCTGACGGCCACGACTGCCGGGGCACTGGCGTTGCTCGGAGCGATACTCGGCGTCGCCGGCGCGTACGTCGTGCTCGTGGCGACGTACTACGACGACCTCGGCTACCTGAGCGAGGTGCCGGTCGTCTACCTCGCGCTCGCCGTCGTCGGTGTGCCCCTGGCGGCTGCCGCGGCGGGCTGGCTCCTCGCCGGCCGCGAGCCGCCCGCCGTTGCTCGCACGGCGATCGAGTGATCGGGAGGCGAACGGCAGCTAGATGATCGTGATCGTGAACGTCTGATCCGCGCTGGCGTCCACGCCGCCGTTCGCCGTGCCGCCGTCGTCGTGCACATGGACGGTCACGGTTGCGACACCGATCGCGAGCAGCGTCGGGGTGAAGGTCAGCGTCCCGTCGGGCGCCACCGCCGGCTGAGCGGCGAACAGACCCGGGTTGTCGTTCTGGACGTCGAAGGTGAGGCTCTGCGACGACTCGTCCGCCGGTCCCGCCGAGATCCCGGTCGCCCAGCCCGCGATCGTCTGGGCGCCGAGCAGCGAGACGACGGTCTGGTCCGCCCCCGCCGCAAAGCTCGGCGCGTCGTTGACCGGCTGAACCGTGATCGTGAAGGTCTGCGGCGGGCTCGTGTCGACGCCGCCGTTCGCCGTCCCACCGTCGTCCTTCGCCTTGACGGTCACCGTGGCCGAGCCGTTCGCGTTCGCGGCGGGTGTGAAGGTGAGCTTTCCGTCCGGCGCAACGGCGGGCTGGACTGCGAAGAGACCGGCGTTGTTGCTCGACACGCTGAAGCTGACGGACTGCGCCGACTCGTTCGCAGGCCCCGCTGAGATCCCGGTCGCCCAGCCGTTGACCGTCTTGGCGCCGGCGTCCTCGAGCACCACCTCGTTGCCTCCGGCGGTGAAGCTCGGGGCGTCGTCGACCGGCTCGACGGTGATCGTGAACGTCTGCGCCGGGCTCGTGTCCACGCCGCCGTTGGCGGTTCCGCCGTTGTCGCGCGCGCGGATGGTGACCGTCGCGGCGCCGTACGCGTCGGCGGCCGAGGTGTAGGTCAGGGTTCCGTCCGGCGCGACGGTGGGCTGAACGGCGAAGAGGCCGGGGTTGTCGGCGGACGCGTCGAAGCTCACCGCTTGTGACGACTCGGAGGCCGGCCCCGGCGAGATTGCCGTCGCCCAGCCCGCGACCGACTTCGCGCCGCCGTCCTCGACCGTCGTCTGCGCAGCGCCGGCGGTGAAGCTCGGCGCCTGGTTCACGACCGGCGCCGGAGGTGGAGGTGGCGGTGGAGGCGGCGGCGCCGGAGGCGGCGGGGATGGTGACGGTGGAGGTGGCGTCGGTGCAGGCGGCGGAGGAGGCGGCGGTGGTGCCGGCGGGGGCGGAGGCGAAGACGCGGGAGGCGACGGCGGAGGCGCCGGCTGGACGGGGACCGGCGCAGGAGCCTCCGGCGCGGGCTCCAGGCCGGGGAGCTCGACCGGCGGGAGCGGATCGGCCGGCGTCGTGTCGGCCTCGATCGGCGCCTGCTCCTTCGGTCGCGGCTCGGCTGCACGGCGTGCACGCGGGTCCTCTCGCGGCGGCGCAGGCTGCACGATCGCGGGCGTCGGCGCGGCGACGCGCTGCTGCGCCGCCCTGGCGGTGTCCGCCGCGGGAAGCATCCCGGTCGTCGTCGCGGTCGCCAGCGTCGCAACGGCGCCGAACGCGGCACCCACCGAAGGCGTCAGCGGCAGGCGGGCAAGCAGCGGCGCGTGCGAAAGCCACGAGACCGGCCCCATGACGAGCCTCATCCGGCCGAGCGAGATGTTCACGAACGCGCGGACGAGCCGGGGGTCGAACTGTGACCCGGCGCAGCGCGTCAGCTCCTCCCGCGCCTCGACGGCGCTCGCGGCCTCCTTGTACGAGCGCTTCGACGTGATGACGTCGAAGACGTCCGCGATCGCGACGATGCGTCCTGCGAGCGGGATCTCCTCGCCGGCGATCGCGCGCGGGTAGCCCTTGCCGTCCCAGCGCTCGTGGTGGTACCCGACGGCGTCGGTCCACTCGCCCAGCCACTCATCGAGCGGCTCCACCAAGGTCTCGCCGTAGATGGGATGGAGGCGAAGCTGCTCCCACTCTTCGTCGGTCGGCTTGCCGTCCTTGTTCAGGATCTCGGTGCTGACGTCGAGCTTGCCGATGTCGTGCAGTAGCGCCGCCCAGTTGAGGCGGTCGAGGTCGTCTTCGGAGAGGCTGAGCTGCCTGCCGAGGCTGTACGAGTACGCGCGGACCCGCTCGGCGTGCCCGGCGGTGATCTTGTCGTGTCGGTCGAGCTCGGCGACCAGCTGGAGGAGGATCTCGGCGGCCTCCTGCGCGCTGAGGGCCTCGCCGGCCTCGCGCATGAGGTCGAGCCGCTCCTCGAGCGTCTGGACGGTCCCCGTCCGCATCGCGAGCTTGAACCGTGACGGCGCCTCGTCCGGGAAGACGAGCGAGAGCTCCAGCAGCGCGCCGAGCGGCAGGAGCCGACGAGAAGCCCAATAGACGACCCAGACCGCGCCGCTGGCAAGAAGGCTGACCGCGAACCACCACAGCAGGAAGACGGAGAGTGAGCTCGTCGGCACGCCCGTCAGCGAGGTGACGAGGTGGACGAAGGCGAGCGAGCCGGCGACGGGCAGGCCGTAGACGAGCAGCCGGAGTCCGCGCGCACCCCAAGGGTGCGCCGCCCAGCGCCGCTGCCGCACGTTCATGGAGTTGCTATCGGCGTGGAAGCGGCCTGTCTGAAGCCCGCTAGCCTTCTCGCGAGCCCCCGTAGCTCAGTGGATAGAGCAGCGGTTTCCTAAACCGCGTGCGCAAGTTCGATTCTTGCCGGGGGCATCCCACCGTGCACGATCACACACGCCGCGCCGGGTGTCGGTTGAACGGGCGTTGTCAGGGTTGCCATAGTCCCGACTCATGTGCTGCCTGGTTCTCACCGCCGGTTTCATCGGTCCACGAATCGCACTTCTGATCTGGTGGATCTTTGGCGACCGCGTCGAGCTCGCGTTCGACTCGTGGGTGTGGCCCCTGCTCGGCCTCTTCTTCCTGCCCTGGACGACGCTCGCCTATCTGCTCGTCTGGTCGCCCATCGTCGGGGTCGACGGCGGTGAGTGGATCGTTGTCGCGGTCGGGTTCCTGCTCGATGTTCTCTCGTACTCGGGCCGCGCCGCGCAGTCCCGCTATCGGGCGTCGCGAGCCTACTGAGGCATCCCCGCACTTCGATTTTGCCGGGGCGCAATCGGTTAGACGTAGCCCCGGTTGCTCAGCCACCGCAACGAGAAGTAGCCCCAGATCGGCGGCAGGTAGAACGTGCACAGGCGCTGCGTGATGGCGATCGCGAACGCGGTCGACTCGTCGACTCCCATCGCGACCAGGCCGGCTGTGAGGGCCGCCTCGGCCGCTCCGATCCCGCCGGGTACCGGAACCAGGCCGGACAGGACGGCGGCCGACATGTTGATGAAGATGAGCTGCGCGAGGTTCAGCTCGACGCCGTAGGCAAGGCATGTGGCCCCCAGGGCGAGCGAGTAAAGGAGCTCGGAGATGATGTTCCCGCCGAAGAGCTCCAGGCGCTTGCGGCGAACACGAATCGCGCTCCAGATGCCGGAGAGCGCGCTTCGCACCGCAGGCATGACCCTCTCGCGAAGCTTCGGCACCGCCCGCACGAGCACGACGCCGAGGAGGAGCGCGGCGAGGATGCCCGCGACCAATCCGCCGTCGAGCGTCGGGCCCTGGAACTCGCTCGCCCGGACCTCGGCGCTGACGAACGGGGCAACCAGCAGGAAGAGGGCGATCTGGACGAGCGTCTCCGACAGGTCGTCGACGGCTCCCGCAGCAAGTGCCTTCGAGGTGGGAGTGCCCATGCGTTGCAGAAACCGGAGGTTCATCCCGATCCGGCCTGCAGAGCTGGGCACCGTGAGGTTGATGAACTTCATCGCCGACTGGAGCAGGACGCAGGGGAGGAGTGGAAGCGGCGTCGCCACCGCTCCACGGACCGAGATGCCCGAGCCGATGAACGTCGACTGCGCGAGGATGAGCGCGACGACGACCCACACCGGTTCGGCCGTGGCGACCTCGTCGGCGATCGTGCCGATGCCGAGATCGGCGAGCTGCGTGATCAGCACGTACGCGGCGAACATCAGGAGCAGCGTCGTCACGACGCTCTTGACCGTCACCCGGCGGAGCGGCGCCAGCTCGGGCGCCTCCTGACCTGTCGCGGCAGCGGACGCGGTCCGCAGCTTCTTGACGTCGACCTCCCGAGAGCGGGCGAGGTCCCGAAGGTGCGGGGTGAGGGCGGCGCGCTGCAGGTAGGGGAGTGCCCGCCCGATCGCGTCGCCCCAGCCGGCCGCGACGGCCTTCTCCAGGGTTCGCTCCGGTCCGATCAGGACGCTGCACGCGACGAGAAGCTCGGCTACGTCGATGTCGATCGCGGACTGCGGGGCGCCGAGCGTCGCAGCCGAGAAGTTGACCAGCGCCGGCCCGTCGCCGTCCACGACGACGTTGCTCAGGTTGAGCCTGCCGTGAGAGATGCCCGCCCCGTGTAGGCGCGCCACCTGGCGCCAGAGCTCGTGGAGTGTCGCGTCGTCGATCTGGCTCGCCGACTCGAGCGGCTCCTTGTCGGCCTGTCGCGTGACCACGAGTGCGTCGCCGTCTGGCCCAAGCGCAGCCGTCACGACCTCGGGAACGCGAACACCCGCCTGCGCGGCCATCAGCGTGGCGAGCGCCTCGTGCTCGACCTGTTCCAGCCGTCCGTCGGCGACGCTGCGGGGCGGGTCGCGGTACACGAGCGAGCGCCAGCGACGGGCCAGCCGCTGCGTGTCCTGCGCGTCGCGCCCGAGCAGGCGCACCTTCAGGGGCCGACCATTGCTGTCTTTGCCCCAGTACTCGACCGCACCGACCCGCTGACGCAGAGACGGCCGGAGATCACGTACCTCGACCCCGAGCGTCGCAAGAGCCTGACGAACGGTTTCCGCCGGCGGAACGCCCTCGGCGGTCCCGAACGTGAGACGCACCAGCGCGGCGACCCCGATCGCGAGCGCCAGCGCGCCGAGCGCCTCGGACGGCAGGGCAGCGCCGAGCGCGACGGAACCGAGCGCCGCGAGCGGGACGAGCCAGGTCGCGAGCACGCGAACCTCGCGGACGAGCTCCGGCCCGACGACGACGAGCACGGCGGTCGCCACGGTGAGGCGAAGATCCGGGTAGCCCCAGTGCGAGAAGAGGTGGGGCTCGATGGGAAACCAGTCCGGGCCCACAGCTCGACCCAGCACGAGAGCCGCTCCCACGAGACCGAGAGTGGCCACGAGCAAGTCGCGTGCAAGGTCCCACCGGCGTCGGAACAGCACATCGACGCCCACGACGAGCGCAAGCGCCAGCACCCCGACGAAAGCGATCCGCCACAGCGGCTCCGCCCAGCCCAGCACGGTGATCAGCGCCTCCGCCACTTCCGTGTCGTCCTCCGGCGCCGAAGACGCGATCACGGCCGAGAGCCCGATGACGATGCTTGCCACGAGCAGGAACCCCGCGTCGACCGTCCGCCGGTTGCGGCGGCCCGGCTCGATGTCCGTGAGCAGGGCAACGCTCCAGGACCGCCTGCCTGGTTCGGCTACTGCATCCCGGCTGTGAGCCGTTGCCGTCAACGGAAGGGCCTGATCCACGGTCTAGCGCTCGGCACGAACCGCCTCGTCACCCGAACCGGGTGATTGGGGACGAGGATCGCCGTGCGATCGCCGCAAGCGAGTCCTAGTCTCCGGCCGACTCCTTCCTCGAACGGGGTTCCGTTTCTGAGCTACGGATCGCCCGATCAATCGCACCCTCTTCGACAACGTGCTCGAGGCGCGAGCTCCCAGCCTTGTCGAGCAGATCCCGACGGGCCTTTCGCAGCGGGAGGTGGACGGGCAGCTGCGTCTCTGGGCCGAGCTGCTTCGGTCCGTCGTTCCACGTGGAGGAACAGCCAAAGGTCGTGGTCATGGAGCGGGCGAATCTACGACTGTTACGCGGGCTGCTGCGAGCTCGGCGATCTCCGTCTCCGCGTAACCCGCTTCCGCCAGGACCTCGGCCGAATGCTCACCGAGGCGCGGTGGACGTGAGCGATACGTCACGCGGTTCCCGTCGACCGAGAGCGGGACAGCGACCGTCCGGAAGCCGCCGACCTCCTGGAGGATCCCGAGCGCAGCCGTCTGCTCGCTCTCGGCGACCTGTCCGACGTCCTGCACGGGTGCGGCCGGCACGCCCGCGGCTCGCAGCAGCTCCAGCCATACGGCCAACGGTTTGTCGGCGAACCGCCGCTCGAACACCGGGATCAGCTCGGTGCGGTTCGCGACGCGCAACGGATTTGTCGCGAATCGAGAGTCGCCGGCCAGCTCGTGCAGGTCCAGCGCCTCGCACAGCGCACGGAACAGCCGGTCGTTGCCGGCCACGACCATGAGCTCGCCGTCCCTCGTTCGGAAGACCTGGTACGGCGCGATCAGCGGGAAGGCCGAGCCTTCGCGGCCGGGAACCTCGCCCGTGGCGAGGTAGTTCGTGAGCTGGTACGGGAGCAGGGCGAGCGTCGTCTCGTACAGCGACAAGTGGAGCACTCGCCCGCGGCCCTCGAGGACCGCCGCGACGACGGCCAATGCCGTCCAGACGGCGGTGCCGAGATCTACGACCGAGGAGCCGACGCGAACGCCCCGGCGTCCCGGCTCGCCGGTCACGCTCATGATCCCGCCGGCCGCCTGCATGAGCGGGTCGTAGCCCGCCTCCCCGGCGAGCGGCCCGCGTCGGCCGAACGCTCCGATCGAGCAGTAGACGAGACGCTCGTTGACGGCGCGCAGGTCGTCCGGGCCGACGCCGAGCCGCTCGGCGGTCCCGGGCCGCAGGCTCTGGACGAAGACGGCGGCCTGCTCGGCCAATCGGAGCAGGACCTCCCTTCCCGCCTCGGTGGAGACGTCCAGCGCGAGCGACCGCTTGCCGGCGTTGGCGGCGAAGAACATCACGCTGGCCTCGTCGGCGAACGCAGGACCCCAGGCGCGGGCTTCGTCGCCGCGAGCCGGGTGCTCGATCTTGACGACGTCGGCGCCGAGGGCGGAGAGGATCTGCGTGCAGTACGGGCCGGCCAGCGAGCTCGTCAGGTCGAGGACACGGACACCGCTAAGGGGCTGGAAGTCCGGCACGTCCGGGGGACGCTATTCGTTTCCAGGCCCGCGGTCAGCCGGCGTAGGTCGCGGCCGGTGCGCCGCCGAGCGCTGCGAAAGCGTCGGCGAGCGCCTCGGCCTCAGCGGGCTTCAGATCCGCGGTCGTGACCCGGACGCCGGGCGCGCTGCGGAACCGATAGCGCTCGCCCGGGCTAACGGCCCAGCCGCGAACGAGCAGCTCCCGGACGGCCGCCGCCTCATCCGCGAGCGGGAGCCAGACGCCGAGCCCGGAGTCTCCCGTTGCCTCGATCCCCCGGGCCGCGAGCGCCGAGACGAGGGCGGCGCGGCGCTCGGCGTACGTCCGCTCGGCCCCGGAGAGCAGCCGGGCCGTCGTACCGTCGCGGAGGAAGAACGCAGCTGCCTGCTGGAGGAGATGGCTCACCCAGCCGGGCCCGAGGCGCTGACGTCCCTCGATCCGAGAGATCGTCAGCGCATCGCCCGCAACCGTCGCGATCCGAAGATCGGGGCCGAGCACCTTGGACAGCGAGCGGACCACCGCCCAGCGGCCGTCAGGCCGGTGCAGCGGAACGTACGGCGCACCCGCAACCTGCGCGACGTAGTCGTCCTCGATCACGAGCACCTCGGGATGGGCCGACAGCACCTCCCGCACCTCCCCGCCCCGAGCCTGGTCGACCGCGGCGCCGGTGGGGTTCTGCCCCCGAGGCGTGAGGATCGCCGCACGCGCGCCGCCGCGAAGCGCCGCCTCGAGCAGCTCGGGATCGATGCCGCGCGCATCCACCGCGACCGGCTCGACGACGAAGCCGAGGGCATGGACGAGGTCGGCGATCCGCGGCCAGCTCGGATCCTCGACGACGACCCGGTCGCCGAGTCGCAGCTCCGTCTGAAGCGCACGCTCGATGGCGTCGAGCGCCCCGGCGGTGATGGCGTTGTCGCCCGCCACGCCGTCCGCGGAGAACTCGTCCGCGGCGATGGCGGCAAGCACCGGGAGCTTGGTCGGGCCGCCGTAGAGCTTGTGCTCCGGCTCCACGCGCTCGAGCGCGTGGGCGAGCGACGGAAGCAGATCGAGGTCGGGGTTGCCGCTCGAGAGGTCCCGAACACCGGCGGGGAGCTCCGCGACGCTTTTCACGCGCATGGGCGGAAGCGGCGCGACCGATGTTCCCCGCCCGCGGTCGGCGACGACGAAGCCACGCTGCTTCAGCGTCCGGTACGCGGCGGCGACGGTCGCGGGACTGACGCCGAGTCCCGTAGCCAGCTCTCGCACGGGCGGGAGCTTCGTCGCCGGTGCGAGCGTGCCGCCCGCGATCTCGGACTCGACGGCGGACGCGATGGTTGCCGAGCCGGCGCCTCGCGCGATACTTTGTACTAGATCGTTGGTGATTCTTGTACTATAACAAGTTCGCGTTCGGGCTCTCGAAAGAGATCTGGATCGTCGAGGTCGGCGTCTTCCTCAACATGCTCGGCTACGGCGCCGTCCTCCCCTTCGAGATCCTCTACCTGCACGACGCACGTGGGTTCGGCCTTGGCCTCGCCGGGCTCGTGGTCGGAACCGTCACCGGCCTCGCCGTCGTCGTCACCCCGTTTGCCGGAGCGCTGATCGACCGGGTCGGCGCGCGGGCGACCGCGGCCGCGGCGGGCGTCGCACTGGCGGTCGGCTACGCCGGGCTCGCGTTCGCGGAGACCGCGCCTGTCGCGTTCGCGTCCGCCGCCGCAGCGGGTATCGGCAACGGCGCGCTCAGCCCGAGCCAGTCCGCGCTCATCGCCGCCCTCACCTCGCCGGAGGTGCGCCACCGGGCGACGGCGGTCTCGCGTGTCGCCGTGAACGTCGGCATCGGCCTCGGCGGCGCGATCGGTGGTCTCGTGGCGGCGTTCGGCCTCAACGGCTTCGTCGTGCTCCTGCTCGCGAACGCGCTGACGTATCTCGTCTACGTCGGGATCCTCGTGGCCCTCGTGCGGGAGGACGCGCGCCCCGCGCGGGTCGCCGGCGGGTACCGGACGCTGCTCCGTGACCGGCCGTTCGTCCGTCTCGCCCTCCTCAACGTCGCGTTCATCGCCGTCGGCTGGGGCGTGCTCGCGTGGATCGTCCCGCCGTATGCGGATGCAGACATCGGCGTCGGGCCGCGTTTGATCGGCCTCCTCCTCCTCGCGAACGCGCTGACGGTCGTGCTCGCGCAGATCCCGGCCGTGAAGCTCGCCGAGGGACGGCGGCGGGCGGTCGCCCTCGCCTTCGCGTCGCTGACGTGGGTCGCCGCGTGCCTGCTCGTCGTCGCGGCTGACCTCGGCGGCTCGACACTCGCGTTCGCGGCGCTCCTGGCCGCGGCGATCGCATTCGGCATCGGCGAGTGCTTCCACTCGATCGCCCTCATGCCGCTGGTCGCCGAGCTGGCGCCGGGGGAGCTCCGTGGACGCTACATGGCGACGATGGGCCTCTCCTGGTGGCTCGGCCTCGCCCTTGCCCCCACGCTCGGAGCGCAGCTCCTGAGCGTCTCCCCTTCCGCGACGCTGCTCGCGGCTGCGGGCGTCTCGCTGGCGGCCGCTTTCGCCGTGCTGGCGCTCGAGCGGGACCTGCCGGCCGCGACGCGCCTGACCCCCCGACCGGCCCTGGACTAGGGTTCCAGAGCCGCCCCGAGCGGGGATACAAGCGCAGGAACGGTCGCGGGCGCGGCGAAAAGCAGCAGCTCCGAAGGAGGATCGCATGCCCAGATTGCGAGCTCTGCGGTGACGGGGGAACGCGACTACCGGAGGCGGCGTGTGCTCGTCTTCGCCGGAATGTGGCTGCTGATCGGCGGCCTGCTGGCGGCGCTTTCGCTCGTGGTCGTCGTCTTCGTCGCCTCATTCCTGCTGCTCGTCGGGAGCCTCGCCGTGCTGGCCTACCGTCGTCTTCCCCGGCCGAATGTCGTCCGCGCTCTCAGGACATCCGCGCACGCGACCGCGGTGTCGGCACGTGCGACCGCGTCGACGGCGAGGGCCGCGCGAAGGCGGGTGCCCCGGCCCCACGTGCGCGAACACGCCCGCGAGCTGGGAGCGAGGGCGAAGAGCCGCACCGCTGCCGCACCGGACGCCGCGACGCGGGCAGCCCGTGGCTCGCTCGACGCGATGTACCGGCTCGGCGTTCTCAAGGTGCAGTCCGTCGACCCGAGCCAGCTGGCGCTCGAGCTGAACGAGCGCGGCGCGCAGCTGCGTCGTGACGGCGCCCCGGAGCAGGCGGCCGAGCAGCACCGCGCAGCCCTTGCGCTCGTGCGGGACATCGGCGACCAGCATGCCGAGGCGCTGACGCTGAACAACCTCGGCCTCGCCCTCGCCCACATCGGCGCAGAGGAAGCGGCGGTCGAGCACCTCGAGCAGGCGGTCGACGTCCTCCGGGAGCTCGGCGACGAGGAGTACGAGGCGCGCGTCATCGCCAACCTCGGCCTCGTCTACCGGCGGCAGGGCCACGAGGACGAAGCCGCGAGCCTGTTTACGACCGCGCTCGAGATGCTTCCGCCGGAGTCCCCGGCCTATCGCCAGGTCGAGCAGGAGCTCTCGCGGGCGAGCTGAAGCGCCAGAGCAGCACGCCGACTCCCAGCAGCACCGCCTCGACCAGCGTGATCGCGAGCCGGTTGAGCACCGTTGCGCCGAGCGCGACCGGCGCCGATGCGACGGCGAGCATCAGTCCGTACATCGATGCCTCCCTGACGCCCAGGCCCGACGGCGCCAGAATCGAGAGCACCGCCACGATCGCGCCGACCGCCGCCGTGCCGCCCAGGTACGGCGCGGCGTCGAGCCCGGCATCTCCGCCGACGGCGCGAATGAGGAACAGCAGCGCGACGCCGCCGACGATCCAGCTCGCGGAGTAGAACGCCAGCAGCCCGAGCATCGTCCGCCACTTGAGCGCGGGCGGCTCGGCGGCGCCGAAAGGCTTGAACGCGACGCGGGCGACCGCACGGTAGACCCGCGGATGGAGCAGTCCCGCGATCCCGGCGCCGAACAGGACGACAGGCCAGATCGGCGCGTCCCACCCGGAGACGAACGGCAGCGAGCAGACGAGCACGAGCACGCCGGCGACCGCCGAAAGCCCGGCCTCGAGCAGGATCGAGGCGACGACGACCGAGGTCTTGTCGACGCGCCCGGCCTTCCGGAGCCAGAGCACGCGCGCCGCCGGCGTCCAAATCCCGCCAGGGATGTACTTCGCGAGCATCGACGCCATCTCGGCCTGCAGCGCTACGGCGTACGTCGTCCGGATGCCGAGCGCGCGCAGGATCCATTGCCAGCCGACGACGAACATGAGGTAGTAGGCGGCGAGAATCGTGCAGGCGATCGCGAGGTCGACCGGGTCGGCATCCTGCAGCCGGGGCAGCGCGTCGCTCCAGGTATCCCGCACCGCCCAGCCGAGGAAGATGAGCAGCGCGGCCATGAAGACCGTCTGCAGCACGACGACGAGCCGCCGCCGCGCCGCGATCCGGTGGAGAACGTCGCGCATCCTCCAACCGTACTTGCGAACTACAGGCGTCCGGCTTCGACGATCCGCTGGAGGAACTGCCGTGTTCGCGGCTCCTGCGGCGTCGAGAAGATCTGCTCCGGCGAGCCCTGCTCGAGGATGACCCCGCCGTCGAGGAAGCAGACCTTGTTCGCGATCTCGCGCGCAAAGCCCATCTCGTGCGTCGCGATCAGCATCGTCATCCCTCCGGCCGCGAGCTCGCGGATCACGTTCAGCACCTCGCCGACGAGCTCCGGGTCGAGCGCGCTCGTCACCTCGTCGAGGAGCATCAGCTGCGGCCGCATCGCGAGCGCGCGCACGATGGCGACCCGCTGCTGCTGGCCGCCGGAAAGCCGGTCCGGATAGTCGCCGGCGCGATCTGCGAGCCCGAACCGGCCGAGCAGCTCGCGCGCCTCTGCCTCCGCCTCGGCGCGTGGCTTCTTCAGCACCTCACGGGGGGCGAGCGTCACGTTCCGCAGCACCGTCATGTGCGGGAAGAGGTTGTAGGCCTGGAAGACGATCCCGATGCCGCGGCGCACCCGGTCGGCGTCCACGCCGGGCGCCGTCACCTCCTCGCCGCCCACGACGATTCGGCCCTCGTCGATCGGCTCCAGCAGGTTGACGCAGCGGAGGAGCGTCGACTTGCCCGATCCCGAGGCGCCGATCAGGCAGACGACGTGGTGCTCTTCGACGTTCAGCTCGATCCCGTGCAGGACCTCCACCTCGCCGAACGACTTGCGGACTCCGTGCAGCTCGACCGCGCTCACCGCGTCCTCCTGCGCTCGCGCGCGACGAGCCAGTCCGTGAACCGCGCCAGCGGGATCGTCAGGGCGACGAAGAGGAGCGCGGTGGCGAAGTAGGGCGTGTAGTCGAAGGTGGAGGCCACCTCGATCTGCGACTGGCGGAACGCCTCGACCGGCCCGATCAGGGCCACGAGTGCCGTGTCCTTCTGCAGGCCGATGAAGTCGTTGAGCAGTGGCGGTATGACGCGCCGGACCGCCTGCGGAAGGACGACGAAGCGCATCGCCTTCGTCTTCGAGAGCCCGAGCGAGCGGGCGGCCGCCTCTTGGCTCGGATGGACCGACTCGATCCCCGCCCGGTACACCTCGGAGACGTACGCGGAGTAGACGAGCGTGAGGGCGACGACGCCCCAGAAGAACTCCGACCTCGGCACGCCGGAGATCGCCAGGGCCGGCACGCCGAACCCGAACAGGTAGATGACCAGGATCGTCGGGACGCCGCGGAAGAAGTCGGCGTAGACGACCATCAGCATCCGCACGGGGAAGAACACCGGCCCCGGGAGGCTCCGCAGGATCGCGATCGCCAGGCCGAAGATCAGGATCAGGACCTCGGCGATCAGGAAGATCCTGATGTTGACGAGAAGCTTCGGCGCGATCTCGCGAAGCGACTCCTTGAAGACGTCCCAGTCGAAGAACTGCTCCTTGACCTGCTCCCAGCCCGGCGCGCTGGTCACGACGAGGACGATCAGGCCGAAAAACGCGATCGTGCTGACGACCGCGATCAGCGTGCTGCGGCCGGCCCCGCCGCCGCCGAGGATGCGCGAAGAGCGCGAGCCCGCAGGAGCTCGTTTCGGGGTGCGGCTCGTCGTCAGGGTGCGTTGGGCGAGTGCCAGGCCCGGACGCAGGCCGCGCTCATATCAGGAGGATATGGGCGCGGCTGAGGACGACGTCTGGCGCCGATCCAAGGCGGCCTGACGACTCAGCCTCATCCCGGGACGAGTTCCTTAGTTCAGTACCGGCGCGCTGCCGGCGAGCCACTTCTGCTCGAGCTCGTCGAGTGTGCCGTCGTCCTTGATCTTCTGGATCGCCTCGTTGACGCACTCGGTCAGCGGGCTGTCCTTCTCGAGGACGACGCCGAAGTACTCACTGCCGTCGGCGGCGAGGCGCCCGACGACCTTGCCGTTGTCGAGCTGCACCGCCGACATGTAGAGCGCGGTCGGGAAGTCGACGACGATCCCGTCGATCTGCTTCGCCTTCAGCGCGGAGATGGCGTCGTTGTTCGTGTCGTAGACCGAAGGCTCGGAGCTCGGCTGGATCGTCTCGTTGATCGCCTCGAGGCTCGTCGTGCCGATCTGGGCGCCGAGCTTCGCATCCTTGAGATCGGCGATCGAGCCGGCGTCCGCGATCTTGCTGCCCTCGACCGTGACGATCGCCTGCTCGACGTCGTAGTACGAGTCGCTGAAGTCAACCGCCGTCGCGCGCTCCGGCAGGTACGAGATCTGGTTGATGTCGAAGTCGAACTTCTTCGGGCCCGGGCGGAAGGACTGGTTGAACGGCACGACCGTCCACTTCACCTCGGCGTCGCTGAAGCCCAGCTTCTCGGCGATCGCGTACGCCGTCTCCTGCTCGTAGCCCTTCTTCGTCGGCTCGGTAGTCGGATCCCAGGGGTCGAACTCCTTCGTGCCCTCGAACCAGGGTGGAAATGCCGGGTTGTCGGTGCCGATCGTCAGCTGGCCGGGATTGACGAGCTCGAGCGAGCCCTTGTCGCACGAGGCGGCGGCGGTCGTCGTCCCGGCGGCCCCGCCGTCGTCGTCGTCATCGCTCCCGCACCCGGCGGCGAGGAGCAGGCCGACGCCGAGCAGGAGCACCGCAAGGATCTTCCGCACGTCGAAGACCCTATCGGCTCAGGCCGTCGTCAGCTCCACGTGCCGTGCGGGGATTCCGTGGGCCTCGAGCGCCGCTCGGACCGTCTCGTCCTCGAGCCAGGTCGCGTCCTCACCGGGGCGCGTCACGACGACGATCTCGTCGGCCGGGAAGTCCCGGAGCGCGTCGGGGATCGCCTGCGCCGCATCCGTGTCCTGGCTCGTGCGGTCGACCTCGACGCGCGCGTCGTCGGCTGCGGCCGCCACCCGCTCCGCCGCCTCCTCCGCCTCGCGGCGCGCCTCGTCCTCGTCGTTCGTCAGCCACTCGAGGAACGACACGTCCGCCGCGGGTGCGACCACGCGGATCTCGTCCGCATCGGAGAGCGCCTCGCGGAGCTCGGACGTGTCCGCCGGGACCGTGGTGACGACGAGGATTCTCTTGCCCACGCAGGCTGCTTACCCAGCGGGTGTCCGTGCTGAACGCGGGGTCGGGTAGCGCACGACCAGGAAGAGCACTGCGAGCAGCCAGGCGAGCAGCGCGACGCCTCCCAGCGACAGGCGCAGGCTCGTCGCCTCGGCCATGCCGCCGACGACTGCGGGGCCGACGAGGAAGCCGAGGTACATGATCGTCGTGGTCGACCCCACGACGGTTGCGCGCTCCCTCGGTTCGGCCGCGCGCCCGGCGAGCGAGAGGATCGTCGGCGCGCAGACGGAGCAGCCCGCACCGGCGACGAGGATCCCGGCGAGCGCCGCCCAGACCGAGGGTGCCGCCGCCGCGAGCGTCGATCCCAAACCTGCGAGGGCGGCAGCGCCGACGAGCACGGCTCGTTCCCGCCCGGGCCGGACGACGAGGTGTCCGCCCAGCCTCCCGACCGCCATCGCCGCCGCGAAGAGGGCCGGCCCGAGGGCGCTCACCGCAGGCCGTGCGTCCAGCGTCCGCTCGAGGTGGACGGCGCCCCAGCTCTGCCAGGCGTTCTCGATCCAGAAGGCGAGCGCCCCCAGCCCTCCCAGGAGCAGCAGCCACCCGGGAACGCGGTGGAAGAACCCGGGGTGCTCGCCCGGAACGGGCGTCCACCGGTCGCCGCCCACCCGCATCGCCAGAGCCGCCGCGAGAACGACGAGGGCGGCGAGGGCGAAGATCGCCGGAGGCTCCGCACCTGCCCAGCGCAGCAGGCCGGTGCCCAGGGCAGCCACGACGACGCCGACAGAGAAGACCGCGTGGGCGAGGTTCAGCAACGGGCGGCCGGAAGACAGCTCCTCGTGCACGGCGTCCGCGTTGATCGCGACGTCCATGGCGCCGGACGCGGCGCCGACGGCGAACACCGCGGCCGACAGCTGCAGCGGCGAGGTCGCGAGCCCGGGCAGGACGCCCGCAACGGCGAAGGCGCCCACGGTGTAGGGAGTCACGGTCGGCCCTAGCCGGTCCATGAGCACGCCGGTCGCCCGCATCGCGAGGAGCGCGCCGAAGGCGAGGACGACGAGCGCCGCGCCGAGCTCCGCGTCGCTCGCGTCCGACCTGCGCTGGACGGCCGGGAGAGCCGCGCCCAACGCGCCCCAGTAGACGCCGAGCGCCGCAAAGCCGATCAGCGCTCTGGTGCGTGCGCTCTGGATCCGCATCGGCAGAATCCTCTACGGATGCGCTGGCTCGAGCCCGAATGGCGCGCGGACGCCGAGGCATGGATCCGCGAACGGGCTTCCGTCGCCGGCCCGGTCGAGCAGCCGCACGTCTATCCCTGGTCGACCGTCCTCCGCGTGCCGACCGAGGAGGGCGACCTCTGGTTCAAGGCGACGGCGCCGGAGGTCCACGGCTTCGAGCCGCGGCTGACCGAGCTCCTCGGTGAGGTCCGCCCGGACCGTGTGACCGAGCTCGTGGCGATCGACCCGGAGCGCGCCTGGATGCTCATGCGCGACGGAGGGACACGGCTGCGCGAGGTCGAGCCGCAGGACCTCTTGCACTGGGAGCGGATCCTCCCTCAGTACGCGGAGCTCCAGATCGCCGTCGCGCCGCGCGCCGCCGAGCTGCTCGAGCTCGGCGTGCCCGACGACCGGCCCGCCGGGATACCCGAAAGGGTCGAGGCGCTGCTCGACGACGACCGGGCGCTGATGCTCGGCGAGTCCGAGGAGCTGACGGCGGACCAGCGGGACGAACTGCGGCGCCGCCTGCCTGAGCTGCGGGCCCGGGTCGCCGAGCTCGAGTCCTCCGGCATCCCGCCGACGATCCAGCACGACGACCTCCACGACGGCCAGGTGTTCGTCCGCGACGGCGCCTACCGGATCCTGGACTGGGGCGATAGCTCCGTCTCGCACCCGTTCCATACCCTGACCGTGACGCTCCGCGCGCTCGCCTGGAGGCACGGGCTCGAGCCTGGCGCGGCGCCGCTCCTCCGCCTCCGGGACGCGTACCTCGAGCCGTTCTGCGCTCCTGCCGAGGCGGCCGAGCTCGCGTACCGGACCGGGACGGTCGCCCGTGCACTCGCGTGGCATCGATACCTCGAGAACGGCCCGACGGAAGGGCGCGATCCCGAGGACGCCGAGTCGGTGCCCTATGGGCTTCGGCTCTACCTCGAGGGCGGCCCGATCGGAACCTGGAACTAACTTCCCGCTCGACCGGCACGTTATAGTTCGGTAAGGACTATGACGGCTCGGACTATCGCCTCCGCTCTCGTGCTATTGGCCGTGCTCGCGCCGGGCGCGTCCGGCGCGTCGGCTGACGCGTCGTCCGACATCCGCAACCTGGTGACGGAGATCGAGCAGCGGCATCCGAACCCGTACCACGCCGTCTCGCGTGAGGACTTCCGCCGCGCCGCCGAGGGCCTGGCGAGCCGCGCGCCGAGCCTTACCCGCAGCCAGACGATCGTCGGCGTCATGCGACTGATGCACATGCTGGGCGAGCGCGACGGCCACAGCGGCCTGTTCCCGTTCGTCCCGTCGAACTACGCGGGGCTCCGTTCCTACCCGCTGCGGCTGTGGCGCTTCCCGGAAGGCCTGCACGTGATCCGCTCGCAGGACCCCGCGCTGGTCGGCGCCCGGATCGTCTCCGTGGGCGGATTGCCGGCGGCCGAGGTCGAGTCGCGCGTCCGCCCGCTGGTGCCGCGCGACAACGAGTGGAGCCTCGTGGACAACCTTCCCTACTTCCTCGTCTGCGCCGAGGTGCTCGAGGGCCTCGGCATCACGCCGACCTGGGAGCTCGAGCTACGGGGCGGCGCGCGGGTCCAACGCACCTTCGAGCCGATCTCGAATGCCGAGTGGGCCTCCACGCTCCTGAACGGCTGGTGGCAGCAGTCGCGGCGCGCCCCGCTCTTCCTCCGGCTCGCGCATATCCCGTACGGCCTGTCCGTGATCGACCGCGGTCGCGCGCTCTACGTCTCGTACAACCAGACGACCGACCCGGGGCTCGTCCCGCGCAAGCTCGTCCGCCTGGCGGCGAGAAAGCGCGTCCGCAAGATCGTCGTCGATCTCCGGATGAACGGCGGCGGCGACAACACCACCTACTACGGGCTCGTCCAGGCGCTCCGGCACCGCCGGATCAACCGTCCGACGAAGCTCGCGGTGCTGATCGGCCGGCGGACCTTCTCCGCCGCGGGCAACTTCGCGGCGGACGTCGACCGGCGCACGCGAGCGCGATTCTTCGGCGAGCCGACCGGCGGGGCGCCCAGCCAGTGGGGTGACCACGCGCCGATCCCGCTTCCCTCGCTCGGGGTCAACGCCGGAACGGCGATCGAGTACGTCGGCGACCCCGACGACACGCGTGTCGCCACCTTTCCGCAGGTGCCCGTGGAGATCACGGCCGCGGATTGGTTCGGTGGCCGCGATCCGGTCCTCGCGGCGGCACTGCGCTGATGGTGACGACCACGGAGGCGGCGCTGCTCGGGCTCCTCCGGAGCGGGCCGATGTCGGGCTACGACCTGCGGAAGGACGTCGAGCGGAGCGTCGGCTACTTCTGGGCCCCGGCGAAGACGCAGATCTACGCGACCCTGCCGAAGCTCGTGGAGGCCGGCTACGCGACGCAGGAGAAGGTCGTCCAGAGCGCGCGGCCGGACAAGACGATCTACGAGCTCACAGAGTCCGGACGCGAGGCCCTTCGCGACTGGGTGGAGAACGCCCCGCTCGACGCGGGGCACGGTCGCAACCTGATCCTCCTGAAGGTCTATTTCGGCGAGGCCGCGGACCGCGAGGCGCTCAGCCGTCAGCTCGCCGAGCGACGCGTCGATGCCCAACACCTCCTCGCAGAGCTCGGCGAACTCGAAGCCGCCGGCGCTGGCGGGTCGCCGTTCGAGGCGATCACCCGGCGCTGGGGCTTCCTCTACGCCGAGGCCCTGCTCCAGTGGACGGTCGAGGCGGAGCGGGCGCTCACCGAGGCGCCAGCCGGCGGTCGAAGAAGCCGATGACGCGCTCCTCGTAGCCCCCGCCCCGTTAGCATCGGAGCACCCCCGACGGAAGGACTGCCATGGAGCTGATCGATCGCCTCGACGCCGCTCGCCGGCGCTGGAACGTCCTCGAGCATCCGTTCTACCGCCGCTGGGAGTGCGGCGAGCTGAGCCGGGAGGAGCTGACCGCGTACGCGGGCGAGTACCGCCACGCCGTCGTCGCCCTCGCCGAGGCGGCCGAGCAGGCGGCGCCGCTCGCCGGCGGCGAGCACGCCGACGAGGAGCGCGGACACGTCGACCTCTGGGACGACTTCGCTCGTGCGGTCGACGCCGATCTCGGTCCCGCGCGGCTGGAGGGAACCAGGACCTGCGTCGGCGCGTGGACCTCGGCCTCCGACCCCGTCGAGGCGCTGGGGATCCTCTACGCGATCGAGGCGGGCCAGCCGGACGTGTCCCTTACGAAGCTGGGCGGGCTCGTGGAGCACTACGGCTTCGAGACGGACACCCCCGCGACGTCGTACTTCACGCTGCACGCCGAGCGCGACCACGAGCATGCGGCGGAGTCACGGGAGCTGCTCGAGCGCCACGCCCGCCCCGAGGACGCGGACCGCGTCGTCGAGGCGGCCGAGCGGGCCCTCAGCGGGAACTGGGCGCTGCTCGACTCGGTCGAGGCGGTGCGCTAGACCGAAGTCGGCCGGGCGTCCGGCGAACCCGCTCGGGCAGCGACGGCTCGAGCGCCAGCGATCCGATCGCGGCAAGCGCGCACGCCGCCGCCGCGCCGACCCAGAGTGCGTGCGGCTCGACCCCGAGGACGGCGGCTCCGACCGCCGGTCCGACGATGAAGCCGAGCTGCCACGAGAACCCGCTGAGCGCCATGTAGCGGCCCGTGAGCTCGTTCGGCGCCAGGTCAGCGGTCAGCGGCCCCTGCACCGAGTCGTAGAGGCACTCGGCGAGCGAGAACGCAACGACGGCGGCGATGAGGACGACGAGCGGCGCCGCATCGCCGGCCACGAGCCCGGCGGCGAGAACGAGCAGCCACGCAGCAGCGAAGAGCACGCCCATGCGGGCGAGGGCCGACATCCGGCGTCTTCCCGCCTGGGCTGCCGCGACACGAACCTGGGCCGCGACGATGAGCACCGAGTTGAAGAGGAACAGCAGCCCGATCGCGTCTTCGTCCACGCCGGCCTCCTGCTTCGCGTAGACCGGGAAGAGGCCGACGAACAGCGAGACGGCGGCCGCGACGAAGACGAAGTTCACGGCGAGCAGCCCGAGGAACGGCCGGTCGCGAAGCGCGACGCGGTACGAGCCGGAGGCCTGGGCGGCACTCCCGGGCTGCGCCGGTTCGTCGATGCGCAGGACGAAGGCGGCGAAGACGAGAAACGTGGCCGCGTTCAGCAGGAAGAGCGCCGTGAAGGTCTCCGGGTCGGAGGTCGTCACGAGGAGGCCGCCCGCGGCGCCGCCGAGCCCGAGGCCCACGTTTGCGAAGACGCGCTGCTGCGCGAACGCGAGCGGCCGCTGCTCCGGACCGACGAGCTTCGCGAGCAACGCCGACTGGCCGGTCAGCCACGTCCCGACGCCGGCGCCGCCGAGACCGGCAAGAACCACCGCGTGCCAGCCTTCGCGGACGAGCGGATACAGCGCGAAGGCCGCGGTCGAGAGCGCGAGGCCGAACACGAGCGTCAACCGGCCCCCGATCCGGTCGGCGAGCGCGCCGGACGCCAGCGAGGCGGCGAGCGCCGACGCCGCCGCCACCGCGGAAGCGAGCCCCGCGACGGCCAGCGGGATGCCACGCACCTCGTGGAGGTAGAGCAGGAGGAACGGATTCGCCGCGCCGTTCCCGAAGGCGTTCAGGAGGATCCCGGTCTGGAGGACGTAGACGCTCCGCGGCAGCCCTCGAGCGAGAACTGTAACCACGGTTTCACTATACTTCGACGGTGCGCGACTGGGTGCTGCTCGCCTACCGTCTCCCGCGCGACCCCTCCACCCCGAGGATCTCGCTCTGGAGGCGATTGCGCCGCCTCGGCGCGGCGCAACTGGGCGACGGCCTCGTCGCGCTGCCCGCGAACGACCACACCCGTGAGCAGCTCGAGTGGCTCGCCGGAGAGGTCGTGGAGGCCGGCGGCGAGGCAACCGTTTGGCTGGCGCAGCCGGCGACGGCGGCACAGGGCCGTGCACTCGCCGATCGGATGCGCGCCCGGGCCGCGGAGGAGTACCGCGAGGTGACGGAAGCCGCCCGCACCGGAGGCGACCGGCGAACGCGAGCGCGGCTCCGGCGAGCGCTGCGCACGATTCGGGCGCGGGACTACTTTTCCATGCCCGAGCGCGAGACGGCCGAGCGAGCGGTGGAGGAGCTCATCGGCGAGGAGGTCACGGCGTGATCTGGGCGACCCGGCGCCACTGTCACATCGACCGAACCGCGAGCGCCTGGCTGATCCGCCGGTTCGTCGACCGCGAGGCGCAGTTCGTCTTCGTCGACGACCCCGACGAGGTACCCGCCGACGCGACGCCGTTCGACATCGCCGGCGCAGAGCTGTCCCACCGCGAGGGACGGTGCAGCTTCGAGTCGATCCTCGTGCGCTACAAGCTCGAAGGGCCGGCGCTTGACCGGATCGGCAGGATCGTCCACGAGGCGGACATCGGCGACGAGCGCTACGACGCCCCGGAGGCGCCCGGCCTTGACGCCGTCGTGCGGGCGCTCGCGCTCGTCGCGCGCGACGACGACGAGCTGCTCATCCTCGCGGGGCGCGTGTTCGAAGGGCTCCATCGGCTCTATTCGACCGACGTTTGAGACAGGAGTAACGTCCAGCCGGTGAGTGCCGGCCGGATCGTGCTGCTGGTCCTCGGCTGCATCGCCGCCTTGCTCGCGCTCGCGTTTCTCTCCGGCGGCGGCCTGCTCGTCTGGGAGCACACGACGCAGCGCGACGAGGACGGCTACTACACGACCCGTCACGAGACCTTCCTCACGGAGGGCTACGCGCTCCAGTCGGACGATCTCGACCTCGGAACCGAAGGGCCTGACTGGCTCTTCGAGGAGGGCCGCCTTGCGACCATCAGGCTCGAGGGCGAAAGCGCCGAACCCGGCACGCAGCTCTTCTTTGGCATCGGCCCAGCTGCCGACGTCGTTCGCTACCTCGACGGCGTCGAGCACGACGTGATCCGAGACATCGACCTCGACCCGTTCGACGTGCGCTACCGGCACGTCGCTGGCAGCCGGACACCCGACCCGCCGGAACAGCAGACCTTCTGGGCGGCGAGTGGCGTCGGGCAGGTCGAGTGGGACGTCGACGAGGGCCGCTGGATGGCGGTCGCGATGAACTCGGACGCCTCACGAGGGATCGTCGCCCAGATCAGCATCGGCGCGAAGTCGGACCTGATCATCTGGATCGCGCTCATCCTGCTCGCGCTCGCCCTCGGGTTCGGCGCGCTCGCAGCGTTCCTGATCGCGGCGGCAGTGCGCGGGACCGGCGCCGCGGCGGCAACGGTTGCCCCCATCGAGGCGCGGGAGGCCGAGACCGACGCGTACCCCGTCCAGGTCATCGGCGAACTCGACGCGTCGCTCAGCCGCTGGCTGTGGCTCCTGAAGTGGCTGCTGCTGATCCCGCACCTGATCATCCTGGCGTTCCTCTGGGCAGCCTTCGTCGTCGTCACGGTGATCGCGTTCTTCGCGATCCTCTTTACGGGGCGCTACCCGCGCAGCCTCTTCGGCTTCAACCTCGGCGTCATGCGCTGGACCTGGAGGGTGGCGTGGTATGGCTACGGCGGCCTCGGAACGGATCGCTATCCGCCGTTCACGCTGGCCGACGCCGAGTATCCGGCACGCCTCCACGTCCCGTATCCGGAGCGCCTCTCGCGCGGACTCGTGCTCGTGAAGTGGTGGCTGCTCGCCATCCCGCACTACATCGTGATCTCGTTCTTCATCGGGCCGGGCTGGTGGTACGACCAGTGGCACGGCCCCGGGCTCATCGGCGTCCTGGTCTTCTTCGCCGGCGTCGTGCTGCTCGTCAAGGGTCGCTACATGCGCGGCATCTACGAGTTCGTCCTGGGGATGGACCGGTGGGTCGTGCGCGTGGTCGCCTACGCGGCGCTGATGCGGGACGAGTACCCGCCGTTCCGGCTGTTAACTAGTCGCGTTCCTTCGGAGGAACGATCGCAACCGGACACGGAGCGTGATGAGCCACCTGCTGGCTGATCGAGCCGAGCAGGAGGCCCTTGAACCCGCCGAGCCCGCGTGAGCCCACGACGAGCAGGTCTCCTTCCTCCGCCGCGCTGAGGAGCGCGTCGGCGGCCGGGCCCGACACTACGCGGCCGTCGACGGTGAGATCGTCCGCGTCGATCCGGCCGAGCTCGTCGGCGAGCACCTTCCGAGCCCCCTCCTCCAGCTGCTCGAGGAGCCCGGGATCCGGCGGGACGACTCCGATGGGGACGGGCTCGGGAGCGAGGAGGTACGGAGGGATCGTGTAGGCGTGCACCGCGACGAGCTCCCACTTCCGGAGCCGAGCCTCGTCCGCCGCCCACTCGAGCGCCCTGCGCGCGTGATCCGAGCCGTCGACGCCGACGACGACACGTCCGGTCCGGTTTTCCGCCATCCGCCGATATTTGACCACGCACGAGAGCGCAAGGACGCGGAGGCGGCGGCATCCACCTTGCGACCGCGGTAGGTCGTCCGGGTCCGGCACGCCAAGTGCGGCATGGCACCCCGAGGCCCGGGTGACCCGCCCGGTCAGGTGGTTGGAGGTGCGGCTCCGACTACAGTGCGGGCCGTGAAGCTGGCACCGATCGCCGCTGTCGCCGTCTTGGTCGCGGTGGGTGCGGGGTCTGCGGCACAACCGGCTTGGCGGCCCGCACGACCAGTGCCCGTCCCGCGGACCGAGGTCGCGGCCGCGCCGCTCGGACAGGAGATCGCCGTCGTCGGCGGCTTCCTTCGCAGCGGCCGGAACACCGCCAGGGCGGACGCGTACTCGCCGCGCCGCAACCGCTGGCGCCGGCTGCCCGACCTCCCGGTCAGCGTCGACCACGCCGCGGCCGCCGGAGTTGCAGGACGGCTGTACGTCGCGGGTGGATATGCCCCCGGCTCGGCGCCTCGGGACACGGCCTTCGCCTTCCATCACGGCCACTGGACGCCGCTGCCCTCGATGCCCGCTCCGCGTGCCGCGGCCGGTGCGGCGATCGTCGGCGGCAAGCTCTACGTCGTCGGCGGCTTGGACGCGCCCGGCCGGCTGGCGCGGGACGCTCTCGTGTTCGACTTCGACTCTGCGCGCTGGTCGACGATCCGCGGTCCGCGGCCGCGGGAGCACCTCGGCGCTGCGGCGCTCGGCGGACGCGTCTACGCCGTCGCCGGGCGGACGGGTGGGCTCGACACGAACCTCGACATCGTCGAGGCGTTCGATCCGCGGAGCGGCCGCTGGCGAGCGGTTCCGCCGGTTCCGGGCAAGCGCGGCGGCACCGCGGCTGCGGCCGTCGCCGGCCGCCTGGTCTCCGCGGGCGGCGAGGAGCCCGGTGGGACGATCCGGACGGTCTACGCCTACTCGCCGACGACCCGCCGCTGGAGGCAGCTGCCGAGCATGCGCACCTCGCGGCACGGACTCGGCCTCGTCGGTTGGCGCGGCCGAGCCTTCGCGCTCGCCGGCGGCCCGCAGCCGGGCCTGACCGTCAGCGGCGCGAACGAGGCTCTACGCCTCGGGCCGTAGTCCGGTCGCCACGACGCGGCGACCCTCACGCTCGTAGACCACGTCGACGGTGTCGTGCTTGCGGTACGTGCCGGCCACGCCGAGGAACATGCTCAGCCACCGGATCGCGCCGAGCCGGCCTTCCTGCGCGAGCGAGCGGGAGAAGACGAGCGTCCGGCCCTGCACCCGAAAATCGCGGCGCGGCTCCTGCCGGACGCCGTTCACGAAGACCTCGAAATCCTCCGGAACGTCGGGCGGCAGCTCGACGCGCGAGCCCGTTTGCGACAAGCCGCTCGATGTGGCTCCGCTTTCGGACACGCCCATAGAATGGCGCAGCCCGTGGTCTCTGCTGCCTTGTTCGCCGCCACCGGCCTGACGCCAGTCACGGCCGAATCGCCGAACGCCGAGCGGATCGAGGACCTCTACTGGTTCGTCGCCTTCTGGGCCGCCCTCGTGCTCCTGGCGGTCGCCGTCCCGCTCACGATCTTCGTCGTCCGCTACCGGAGCCGCGGGCGCGACCGCACGGTCGAGGGCCCGCAGATCCACGGGTCCACCCGTCTCGAGGTCGCCTGGACGCTCGTGCCGGTGGTCATCCTCGTGATCGTCACGGCGTTCACCTTCTACAAGCTCCCCGGGATCACGCTGGAGGACGAGGCGAGCGCGAGTGACCTTCGCGTGCGGGTGGAGGGTCGGCAGTTCTACTGGCAGTACCGCTACCCGAACGGCGTGATCGCGATCGACCGCCTGGTCGCGCCGCAGGGCCGCGTCGTCGTCCTCGAGATCACGGCGCCCGAGAGCGACGTGAACCACAGCTACTGGGTGCCCGCCCTCGGCGGGAAGTTCGACGCGATCCCCGGGGAGACGGTCACGACGGCCTTCGACGCGAACAGGGTCGGGATCTTCGAGGGTCAGTGCGCCGAGTTCTGCGGAATCCAGCACGCGGAGATGTTCGCGGAGATCGAGGTCATGCCGGCCGACGAGTTCGACCGCTGGCTCGACGACCAGGCGGAGGCCCAAAGCGCCGGAACCTCCGACCTCGGCGAGCAGATCTTCGTCGGCGCGTGTTCGAAGTGCCACGGCCCCGAGGGCCAAGGCCTCATCGGCCCGCCGTTCACGAGTGCGAACACCGCCGACGCGGAGTCGGTCGCACGTGTCGTCCGCCAGGGCCGCGGGAAGATGCCGGCGATCGGCGAGGAGTGGGACGACCAGCAGATGGAGGCGCTGACCGACTACCTGAGCGAGCGGTTCGGCGAGGAGGAGCAGCGCTAGTGGCCACCCGCGTCGAGACAGAGCGCCCGACGTATCCGGTCCCCTGGACGGCGGGCCGGTTCTCGAGCTGGGTCGCGACCGTCGACCACAAGCGGATCGGGATCCTCTACATCGCCACGAGCCTCGTCTTCTTCGCCGCCGGCGGGATCATGGCGCTGCTGATCCGGACGCAGCTCGCGACGCCGGACAACGACTTCATCGTGAGGGACGGCTACAACGAGCTCTTCACGATGCACGGGACGACGATGATCTTCCTGGTCGTCGTCCCGATCTTCGCCGGCTTCGCGAACTTCCTCGTGCCGCTCATGATCGGCGCGGCCGACATGGCGTTCCCACGCCTGAACGCGCTGTCCTACTGGCTCTTCCTCTTCGGCGGACTCGTGCTCCTCGGGAGCTTCTTCGCCTTCGGCGGTGCCGCCAACACCGGCTGGACCGGGTACCCGCCGCTCTCGGCGGAGGTCGCAGGCAACGGCCAGGACCTCTGGATCGTGGGCCTCCACATCCTCACGCTGTCCTCGCTGGCAGGGGCGATCAACTTCATCGCGACGATCCACAACATGCGGACGGCCGGCATGACGTGGATGCGGCTACCGCTCTTCGTATGGACGATCGAGATCTACGCGGCGCTGCTCGTCGTCGTGCTCCCGGCGCTGAGCGCGGGCCTGACGATGCTGCTCCTCGACCGCGCCGACATCACGAGCTTCTTCACGCCGGACGAGGGCGGCAACGCGCTCCTCTACCAGCACGTCTTCTGGTTCTTCGGCCACCCCGAGGTCTACGTGATGATCCTGCCGGCGATGGGGATCGTCTCCGAGGTCATCCCCGTCTTCGCCCGCAAGCCGATCTTCGGCTACAAGGCGATCGCGTTCTCCACGGTCGCGATCGGGTTCTACTCGCTGCTCGTCTGGGGCCACCACATGTTCGCCGTCGGCCTTCCGATCGGGCTCCAGGTCTGGTTCATGATCGCCTCGCTGACGATCGCTGTCCCGACGGGCGTGAAGATCTTCAACTGGATCGCGACGACCTGGCGCGGGAACCTCATCTTCGACACGGCGATGCTGTGGGCGCTCGGCTTCGTCGCCGTGTTCACGATCGGCGGCCTCTCGGGGATTTTCGTCGCCGTCTTCCCGTTCGACTGGCAGGTGCACGACTCGTACTTCGTCGTCGCGCACCTCCATTACGTCCTCTTCGGCGGCTCGGTCTTCGGGATCTTCGCGGCGCTCTACTACTGGTGGCCCAAGATGTTCGGCCGGATGCTGAACGAGAAGCTCGGGAAATGGCACTTCTGGCTCACGTTCGTCGGCTTCAACCTGACTTTCTTCCCGCAGCACATGATGGGGCTGCTCGGCATGCCGCGCCGCATCTACAACTACCGTGACGCCGATCTCCTTCCGGAGTACAACCTCGTCTCGACGCTCGGCTCCTACATCATGGGCATCGGGATGCTCGTGTTCGTCGCAAACATCCTGTGGTCGCGGCGCAACTCGCCGCGCGCGCCGAACGACCCGTGGCTGGCGGACACGCTCGAGTGGTACACGACCTCGCCGCCGCCACCGCACAACTTCGACAAGGTTCCCTACGTGACGAGCGCGCGGCCCCTGCGGGACCTGCGCCGCCGGATCGGGGAGCGGCGGTGAGCGCGGGACCCTGGCTTCGACTGTGCGGCCTCGGTGCGACGGCCGCGGTGGTCGCGGTGGTCGCGAGCGGGGAGCTCGGGCTGGCGCACCGGGCGCTCGTGCTCGTCGCGCTGCCGCTCGTCCTGGCGATGGCGCTCGCGGCCTGGTTCGAGCACCGGCGGATCCTCGGTCCCGCAGGCGCGGCGCTCCTGCTGTTCCTGGCGGCGCTGGCGAGCTGGTGGTCCCCCGTGCTGCACGTGGCCCTGGCCGGTCTGGCGGCGGCTGCGACGGCAGTGGCGACTGCGCAGCTCTACCGCGGCGCCCGGCCCGCACCGGTCGCGTGGCGCGACTACGTCGCGCTGACGAAGCCTCGGATCATGTCGCTGCTGCTCCTGACCGGCGCCGCGGGGATGTTCGTCGGCGCGCAAGGCGTGCCCGATCTCGGTCAGTTCGCGGCGATGCTCGTCGGGCTGGCGCTCGCCTGCGGCGGTGCGAGCGCGCTGAACCACCTGCTCGACCGGGACGTCGACCGCTCGATGAAGCGGACGAGCTCGCGGCCGGTCGCGGACGGGCGCGTCAGCCCGG
>Ga0081538_10000520_pt1 | contig 43003 bp, 42 predicted proteins | sample TabmetS5T2R1_FD_71022 | JGI IMG/M metagenome (GOLD analysis project Ga0081538, IMG submission 71022) | Tabebuia heterophylla rhizosphere microbial communities from the University of Puerto Rico - S5T2R1 | ecosystem: Host-associated > Plants > Roots > Rhizosphere ... | reverse complement strand
GAGCGGATCGGCTCCCTCACCGGCTCGGACGCGACGTACTGCGCCGGCGTCGGCCAGCACCAGATGTGGGCGAGCCAGTTCATCCAGTACGAGCAGGCGACCAAATGGATCAACTCCGGCGGCCTCGGGACGATGGGGTTCTCCGTCCCGGCGGCGATGGGGGCGAAGGTGGCCCGACCCGACGAGGTGGTCTGGGCGATCGACGGCGACGGCTGCTTCCAGATGACCAACCAGGAGCTGGCGACCTGCGCGATCGAGGGCATCCCGATCAAGGTCGCGGTGATCAACAACTCCTCGCTCGGCATGGTGCGACAGTGGCAGACCCTCTTCTACGAGGGCCGCTACTCCAGCACCGACCTGCACTCGACCCGGATCCCGGACTTCGCGAAGCTGGCCGAGGCGTACGGCTGCGTCGGGCTGCGCTGCGACAAGGCCGACGACGTCGACCCGGCGATCAAGCAGGCCCTCGAGATCGACGACCGACCCGTGGTGATCGACTTCGCGGTGCACCGCGACGCGATGGTGTGGCCGATGGTCCCGGCCGGCACGAGCAACGACGACATCCAGATCGCGCGCGACATGGCGCCCGAGTTCGACGAGGACGACCTATGAGCACGCACACGCTGTCCGTGTTGGTGGAGGACACCCCCGGCGCACTGGCCCGGGTGTCGAGCCTGTTCTCGCGGCGCGGCTTCAACATCGACTCGCTCGCGGTCGGACCGACCGAGCTGCCCGGCATCTCCCGGATGACGATCGCCGTCAACGTCGAGACCTCGTCGCTCGAGCAGGTCACCAAGCAGCTCAACAAGCTGGTCAACGTGCTCAAGATCGTCGAGATGGACTCCACGACGGCGGTCGAGCGGGAGCTGATGCTCGTGAAGGTCAAGGCCGACGCGTCCAGTCGCGGCCAGGTCCTCGAGACCGTGCAGCTGTTTCGGGCCAAGGTGGTCGACGTGGCGCCGGACGCCATCACGATCGAGGCCACCGGCAACCCCGACAAGCTGAGCGCGATGCTGCGCGTACTCGAGCCGTTCGGGATCCGGGAGCTCGTCCAGTCGGGCATGGTCGCGATCGGCCGCGGCGGCCGATCCATCACCGACCGGTCCCTTCGCTCCATCACCCAGACCGGCTGACAGACTGCCCACGACTCGTACCGACGAAGGAGAACCCTCGTGGCCACCGTGTACTACGACGACGACGCCGATCTCAGCCTGCTCCAGGACCGCCACGTCGCGGTGCTCGGCTACGGCAGTCAGGGACATGCGCACGCGTTGTCGCTGCGCGACTCCGGGATCGACGTCCGGGTCGGCCTCCTCGAGGGGTCGAAGAGCCGGCCGAAGGCGGAGGCCGAAGGACTTCGGGTGCTGACGCCGTACGAAGCCTGTGAGGAGTCCGACGTCATCGTCGTGCTGGCTCCCGACCCGGCCCAGCGCGGACTGTACGCCGACGCGATCGAGCCCAACCTGGTCGACGGCGACGCGCTGTTCTTCGGCCACGGCTTCAACATCCGCTTCGGCTACATCAAGCCGCCGGGAGGCGTCGACGTGTGCATGGTCGCGCCGAAGGGGCCCGGTCACCTGGTGCGCCGCGAGTTCGTCGACGGCCGCGGCGTCCCGGTGTTGGTGGCGGTGGAGCAGGACGCGACCGGGTCGGCCTGGCCGCTGACCCTGGCGTACGCCCGTGGCATCGGCGGGCTGCGCGCCGGCGCCATCAAGACGACCTTCACCGAGGAGACCGAGACCGACCTGTTCGGCGAGCAGGCGGTGCTGTGCGGTGGCGTCTCGCAGCTGATCATGAAGGGCTTCGAGACCCTGACCGAGGCGGGCTACCAGCCGGAGGTCGCGTACTTCGAGTGCCTGCACGAGCTCAAGCTGATCGTCGACCTGATGTACGAGGGCGGCATCGCCAAGCAGCGGTGGTCGGTGTCGGACACCGCGGAGTACGGCGACTACGTGTCGGGTCCGCGGCTGATCGACGACAGCGTCAAGCAGCGGATGCAGGACATCCTCGCCGAGATCAAGGACGGCTCCTTCGCCCAGCGGTTCATCGACGACCAGGACGCCGGCGGCAAGGAGTTCGCGGCGTTCCGGGCCGAGGCGGAGCGGCACCCGATCGAGGCGGTCGGCCGCGACCTGCGCGGCATGATGTCGTGGATCAAGAGCCACGACGACGACTACACCGAGGGCACGTCGGCCCGCTGAGTCGAGGCGGTACGGGCGGCCCCGCTTCACTCGTCAGGATGCTCGCGGAGACGGGCATATCGGGCGCGAGCGAACGTCTGAACGAGTGAAGCCGACGCGAGCTCCGGATGCCCCGGTCGGTGACCCTCTGCGCTCCTAGCCTGATCGGAACGCCGGCGCGACAGGATGGAGCCGACCGATGCGCTGCCCTCGGTGCGGTACGTGGCTGCGCGCGGGTGTGTCCCGATGCGGCCCGTGCGGCGCCGACTTCGCCGCAGCCAAGCATCCGAAGGGGGTCCTCGACGCCCTCGTCGACGACGACAGCCCGCCCTGGGCGCTGGGCTGGAACGACGGCCACTCCGCGCGGCGGCGCCGGCGTACTCGCGCCGGCCGCGTCGTGGTCGCCGCCGCGGCGCTGGGCCTGGTCGGGCTGGGCGCGGCCGGCGCCTCCTGGCTGGACGACGACCCGGGCCGCCGTCCGCTCGCGGCCCACGAACAGCGCCATGCGCCCGCCAGCGAGGTCGCGGGTGCCGGCGACTTCTCCGACGTCTACGAGACCGTCAACAGCGGCGTCGGCCAGGTGCTGGTGGAAACCTGCGACGACGGTGACTTCACGGGCACGGCGTTCCTGGTCCGGCCGAGGCTGATGGTCACCGCACAGCACGTCGTCGAGGGCGCGTCCCGCGTCGACGTCGACTTCGACGGTGACGTCCTCGGCGCTCGGATCGACGGCGTCGACCTCGACAGCGACCTCGCCGTGCTGCGCCTGGAGCGGCGGGTCGGCGGACACCTGTTCGACGTCGCGAGCGACGATCCCGTACCCGGCACCAGGGTGGCCGCGATCGGCTATCCGCTGGACGAGCCGAAGACGCTGACCGAGGGCACCATCTCCGGGCTGGATCGCGTCATCGACACCGAGTCCGGCACCTTCAGCGGGCTGCTCCAGACGGACACGGCGATCAACCCCGGCAACTCCGGCGGCCCGCTCGTCGACCTCGACGGCGACGTGGTCGGCGTCGCCGACGCGATCCGCGAGAACGCCCAGGGCATCGGCTTCGCCGTACCGGCGTCGACGGCGGCGGACCTGCTGACCGGGCCGCTGGACCGGCAGCGGCTCGAGGCCTGCTCCTGAGTTCCGGCGTGGCTCCGGCCGTGTCCGCCGGACGCGGCCGAATTGGGTGGGTTAGACTTCGCAGTCGGCACAACGTTGTGCGCCCTCTCCAACCCACGAGTTGTGCTAGGACTCTCTGACGTGACAAGACCCGTCGTCCTCATCGCCGAAGAGCTCTCACCCGCCACGGTCGACGCTCTCGGCCCCGACTTCGAGATCCGCTACTGCGACGGCGCCGACCGGGCCGACCTGCTCGGCGCGGTCGCCGACGCCGACGCGCTCCTCGTCCGCAGCGCCACCAAGGTCGACGCCGAGGTGCTGTCCGCGGCCCGCCGGCTCCGGGTCGTCGCCCGCGCCGGCGTCGGCCTGGACAACGTCGACGTCCGAGCCGCGACCCAGAGCGGCGTCATGGTCGTCAACGCCCCGACGTCCAACATCGTCAGCGCGGCCGAGCTCGCGGTCACCCTGCTCCTGTCCGCGGCCCGCCATGTCGTCCCGGCCAACGAGGCACTGCGTCGCGGCGAGTGGCAGCGCTCGAAGTACTCCGGCGTGGAGCTGTACGAGAAGACGGTCGGCATCGTCGGCCTCGGCCGCATCGGCGTGCTCGTCGCCCAGCGACTGTCGTCGTTCGGCATGCGGGTGATCGCGTACGACCCGTACGTCCAGGCCGGTCGGGCCGCGCAGATGGGAGTACGCCTCGTCGGCCTCGACGACCTGCTCGCCGACAGCGACTTCATCACCGTGCACCTGCCCAGGACGCCCGAGACGCTCGGCCTGATCGGCGACGAGCAGTTGCACAAGGTGAAGCCGCACGTCGTGGTCGTCAACGCGGCGCGCGGCGGCATCGTCGACGAGGACGCGCTGTACGACGCGCTCGTGGAGGGCCGGGTCGCCGCCGCCGGGCTCGACGTCTACGCCCAGGAGCCCAACACCGACTCGCCGCTGTTCACGCTGCCCAACGTCGTCGCGACGCCGCATCTGGGCGCCAGCACGGCCGAGGCGCAGGAGAAGGCCGGCATCTCGGTGGCGCGGTCGGTACGGCTCGCGCTCGCCGGTGAGCTGGTGCCGGACGCGGTCAACGTCCAGGGCGGCCTGATCGCCGAGGACGTCCGACCGGGTATTCCGCTGACCGAGAAGCTCGGTCGGATCTTCACCTCGCTCGCCGGTGGGATCGCCCAGCAGCTCGACGTCGAGGTCCGTGGCGAGATCACCCAGCACGACGTCAAGGTGCTGGAGCTCGCCGCGCTGAAGGGCATCTTCGCCGACGTCATCGAGGAGCAGGTGTCGTACGTCAACGCGCCGCTGCTGGCCGCCGAGCGCGGTCTCGAGGTACGCCTGGTCACCGAGGCGGAGAGCGAGGACCACCGCAACCTCGTCACGCTGCGCGGCACCCGCGCCGACGGCGAACAGGTGTCGGTGTCCGGCACCCTGATCGGCATCGCGCAGCGCGAGCGGCTCGTCGAGATCGACGGCTTCGACCTCGACGTCGAGCCGACCGACCATCTGGCGTTCATCACCTACGACGACCGGCCCGGGATGGTCGGCGTCGTCGGCCAGATTCTCGGCCAGGCCCAGGTCAACATCGCCGGCATGCAGGTCAGCCGCGACCGCAAGGGCGGTCAGGCGCTGGTCGCGATGGCGGTCGACTCGCCGATCCCGGTCGACGTCGCCGAGCAGGTCCGGGTCGCGATGGACGCCTCCTCCATCCGGCTGGTCAACCTCGCCGACTGAGCCGCCGGTCTCGGGTCCAGGGGCGTACGCGGTACGTGACGTATGCACCGTCTGGCGCCGTCGTCCGGTGCACCAGTCACGTACGAAGGAGTCAACCTCAGCGGCCAGCAGCCTGGCTCGACGTCCGATTCGTGCCAGCTGTCGTCGCTTCCCTCCCGTGAGCGCGATCGCGCGCCCGGCATATCCGGTATGCGGCGCACGTACGGGAGGGAAGCCGTCGCGAAACGGACGTACCGGGCGGCGCGCACTCGTTGCACGGCTTCCCTCGTTGAGGTGCGCGCCAGCGCCCGATATGCCGGATCCTCCGAACGCCTGGACGAGTGAAGCGGCGCCCGACGCGCGGCCGAAGCTGCGCCCGACGCCGCCGCCGGCCGCGGCGTCAGCGGCGGGTGGCGACGATGACCGAGGCGTCCGGGGCGACCATGACGTCGACGGCGGTGAACCGTTCGTCGGTCAGCCAGGTCTCCCGGAGTACGTCGACCCGGCCATCGAAGATCGGCGGCCAGGTCGTCGACGGCGTGAAGTCGTCGAGCACGATCATGCCGCCGGGCTCGATCAGGTCGGCCACCGAGTCCGGACTCTCCTTGGCGTCGCGGACGTCGACGAACAGCAGCGAGAACGGCGCGTACGTCGCGAGCGTCGTCCAGTCGCCGGCGATGACCTCCACGTCGGACTCGCCGGCGAACAGGTCGCGGACCCGCTCGGCCAGGGTCGGCTCGATCTCCACGGTGACGACCCGCGCGTCGTCGTGCTTGCCGCTCGCGAGCCACGCCGTGCCCACGCCGCACCCGGTGCCCAGCTCGGCGAGGGTGCCCGAGCGCGAGGCGGCCAGGGTCGCCAGCAGCCGGCCGGTCTCGTTGCGCGACGACCGGAGGTAGCCCTGCTCGCCCGACAGGGCCAGCGCCTTGCGGACACCGTCGGGGACCTCGGTCGGCGCGCTCACGCGCGCTCCTCGCTTCGCTCGTCGACCCGTGAGCGCGGCACTGCTGGCTGCTGCGCAGCCGCTCCCAAGCTCGCTGCGGTGTTGGATTGTTCGCTCGCAAGCTCGCTCACGAAGCGAGTCTCGCACAGCCCGGCGGCACCGACCATGTCCCACATCGCGAGATCACCGTGTTATGGAGTGGTCATGTCCGTTCTGTCGCCCCTAGGCTGAGCGCACCATGCGGACGTTCGTACTCATCCTCGTACGCCGCGGCGAGACCCACTAGGGCCACCCTCGCCGCGGAGTTCGGCGCTTGGGCCCGGAGTTCCGTCGCGAGGATGCACCGCAAACAGCGAACGCCTCGTCCGCACAAACCCTCTGGCGCGATCCGTCACCGCGGGGAGTGCTCTCCGGAGCTCCTCCGAACGGCACGGTCAGCACAGCACGCATCAGCCACAGAAGTTCGCCAGAGGAGTGGATCAGACCATGTACGACATGTATCCCGACGACTGGGGCCCCGCCCGCCATCGCACCGAGGCGGCCGAGGCGGTGCAGACGGCCCTGGACCTGCGGGACAACGGCGGCGAGCCACCCGAGGACAGCTGAGCCTAGGCTTGCCGTCCATGGGAGACAGCCCCTCCGCAGCGGACAGCGTGGCCATCGCGGTCATCGGCGGCGACGGCATCGGGCCGGAGGTCACGGCCCAGGCGCTGCGCGTCCTCGACGCCGCCGCCGAGCGCCACGAGTTCCAGATCGAGCGCACCGAGTACGAGCTCGGCGCCGGCCACTACCTCGCGACCGGCGAGGTACTGCCGGACTCCGTGCTCGCCGAGATCCGCGAGCACGACGCCATCCTGCTCGGCGCGGTCGGCGGTCGACCCGGTGATCCCGCGTTGCCGCCCGGCCTCCTCGAGCGCGGCCTGCTCCTGCGGCTGCGCTTCGAGCTGGACCACTACGTCAACCTGCGGCCGGCTCGTCTCTACCCCGGGGTGACCTCGCCGCTGCGCGACCCCGGCGACGTCGACTTCGTCGTGGTCCGCGAGGGCACGGAGGGTCCGTACGCCGGCAACGGGGGCCTGGTGCGCCGCGGCACGCGGGCCGAGATCGCGACCGAGGTCAGCGTCAACACCGCGTTCGGCGTCGAGCGCGTCGTACGCGACGCCTTCCGGCGGGCCGAGGCTCGACCGCGTCGCCGGCTCACGTACGTCCACAAGACCAACGTGCTGGCGTACGCGGGCGACCTGTGGGCCCGGACGGTCGTCGGGGTCGGCGCCGACTTCCCCGACGTCGCGGTCGACTACCTCCACGTGGACGCGGCGACGATCTTCCTCACCGTCGAGCCGGCCCGCTTCGACGTGGTCGTGACCGACAACCTGTTCGGCGACATCCTCACCGACCTGGCCGCCGCGGTCACCGGTGGCATCGGGCTGGCCGCGAGCGGCAACATCAACCCCGACCGCACCGCGCCGAGCATGTTCGAGCCGGTGCACGGGTCGGCGCCGGACATCGCGGGGCAGGGCATCGCCGACCCGACGGCGGCGATCCTCTCGGCGGCGATGCTGCTCGACCATCTCGGTCAGTCCGCCGCCGCGGCCGACATCGACCGCGCCGTCACCTCCGACCTGGCCGAACGCGGCGACACCCGCCGCGGCACGGCCGACGTCGGCGCCGCGATCGCGCGCCGGGTCGCGGAGGGCGTGCCGGCGACCGCCTGAGCGGCTACCGTGCATGACATGACAACCGCACCGTTGTTCCGCGTCGAGCCGACGTCGTCTCCGACGCCGGACGCCCGACGCGAGGAGATCCTGGCGGCGCCGGGCTTCGGCGTGTATTTCACCGATCACATGATCAGCGCGACCTGGACGGCCGAGCGGGAGTGGCACGAGGCCCGACTGCATGCCTACGGCCCGCTGTCCGTCGACCCGGCGACGGCCGTACTCCACTACGCGCAGGAGATCTTCGAGGGCCTGAAGGCGTACGCCCACGACGACGGGTCGGTATGGATGTTCCGCCCGGAGGCCAACGCGCGTCGGTTCCAGCGGTCGGCGGCCCGGCTGGCGCTGCCGGAGCTCCCGGTCGAGACCTTCGTCGGGGCGCTCGATCTCCTGGTGAGCACCGACCGGGCGTGGGTGCCGCGGGGCGGCGAGACCAGCCTCTACCTGCGACCGTTCATGTACGCGTCGGAGGCGTTCCTCGGGGTGCGGCCGAGCCGGCACGTGTCGTTCCACGTGATCAGCTCGCCGGCCGGCGCGTACTTCAAGAGCGGCGTACGGCCGGTGTCGATCTGGCTGTCACGGGACTTCTCCCGGGCCGGCGTCGGCGGCACGGGCGGCGCGAAGTGCGGCGGCAACTACGCGTCCAGCCTGCTCCCGCAGCAGCAGGCCGCCGAGCATGGCTGCGAGCAGGTCGTGTTCCTGGACGCCGTCGAGCACCTGTGGGTCGAGGAGCTCGGCGGCATGAACATCTTCTTCGTCCACGACGACGGCAGCCTGGTCACGCCGCCGGTCAGCGGGACGATTCTCGACGGCATCACGCGCGACTCCGTGCTGACCCTGGCGGACGACCTCGGTCACAAGGTCGACGAGCGTCCGGTGTCGATCGACGAGTGGCGAGACGGGGTGAGCAGCGGGCGGATCGTCGAGGTGTTCGCCTGCGGCACGGCGGCGGTCATCACGCCGGTCGGCAAGCTGGCGTGGGATGGCGGGGAGCTCAACTGCGGGGACGAGACGGGCAAGGTCACCGCGGCGATTCGGCAGCGGCTTCTCGACATCCAGTACGGCCGGGCAGAAGACCCGTACGGCTGGATGCATCGTGTCGTCTGAGGCCGGCACCCACTCCGTGCAGACGCTCGGCCGCTATCGGCTGCTCCGGCAGATCGGCGAAGGCGGCATGGGCGTCGTGCATCTAGCCGCCGCCCCCAACGGTGACCGGGTCGCGATCAAGATCCTCCGTCCGCAGGTGATCGGCGACCGCGAGGCCCGGGCCCGGTTGGAGCGCGAGGTCGCCGCGATGCGACGGGTGCGCAGCCCGCGCGTGGCCGAGTGCTTCGACGCCGATCCGTGGGGCACCATGCCCTACGTCGTCACCCGATTCGTCGTCGGCCTCCCGCTCACCGAGTACGTCTTCGAGTACGGCCCGCTCTCGCCGCATCGGGTCCACACGATCGCCCTCGGGATGGCCGAGGCGTTGGCGAGCGTCCACGCGGCCGGCGTACTGCATCGCGACATCAAGCCCACGAACGTCCTGATGGAGCGGGACCATCCCGTGCTCATCGACTTCGGGCTCGCGATGGCCGCCGACGAGTCCCGCTTGACGCACACCGGGTGGCTGTTGGGGACGCCGAGCTACCTCGCGCCCGAGCTCGTGCACGGCCACGAGCCGACTCCAGCGGTCGACATCCACGCGTGGGCGGCGACGGTGGCGTACGCGGCGACCGGTCGCAGCCCCTACGGCGGTGGGCCCGCGGTCGCGGTCATGGACCGGATCCGACGCGGCGAGTGGCGACTGACGGGTGTCGCCCAGTCCCTGCGTCCGATCCTCGAGCCGTGCCTGAGCTTCGACCCGCGGCAGCGGCCGACGGCCGTCGAGCTGTGCCAGTGGCTCGGGTCGACCCCGCCGGACGCGGCCCCGCCACCGCCGATCTCGACCCGTCCGGTGACGATGGCGATGCCGGCGCCGGTCATGTCGGTCGCCGCACCGGCCGCGCAACCCGTCCAGCCGGCCCAGCCCGCCCCGGCGCAGCCGTCTCCGAGGCCGGCCGCGTCCGGGCCGGTGGCGGGGATGGCCAAGGCGATGCGGATCGTCGCCGGCGTACTCGCGGGGATGCTGCTCGCCGGCGCCGCGGCCGTCGCGCCGTACGTCGTCACGGCGATCGTGGCCGCGCTGATGGTGGCGGGCAGCGCACACGCCAGGAGTCGGCGCGCCTGGTCCTGGCCGGGTCACGCGATCGCCGCGGTGCCCGGTGCCGCGTTCGGCGCCGTCGTGGCACTGGCCGCGATGATCGGCCTGGTGGCGATCCTCGTCATCCTCGGCGCCGAGGTGCGCCAGACGATGGTCGTCGGCGGTGGCGCGTTCGCCGCGCTGACGTGGTGGTGGCCGGGCTTCCACGCCGCCCGGGACTCGGCCGCGCGCCTGACGTCGTGGCTGTTCCAACCCACGGCCGTCGGCGGCGTGAGCCTGGTGCTCCTGGCGGCGTTCGCCTGCGGGCTGGTCGCGGCCGCGCTGGTCGCCGGCCCGCAGTGGTGGCCGTTCGACCACGCCCCGTGGTTCGGCTGGGGCTGGCGGCTCAACTAGGGACCGCTTCACGCGTCCAGGTGTCAGCCGAATGCCGCAGATCGGGCACGGGTCAACATCTGAACGAGTGAAGCGGGCGAACCCCTGCCGGCAGACGCCTCAGCCGACGAACAGGTCGGCCACCGCGGACCCGCTCACCTCGGCGACGTCGTCGGCGTACGCGAGGTCGACCGTCGTCAGGCGACGCAAGGTCGGGTCGTCCGGGTCGACCGGCTCCGCGTAGCCCGCCGCGATGTCGCGCAGTCCGAGGTCGACCCGGTCGGGCGGCGCCTGCGGACCGGTCGTGACCAGCCGATGGGCGATCCCGGTGAGCACGGCGTCCCAGGCCGGAACGTGGGCGGCGTCGACGTCGACGACGCGCAGCTCCGGAATGCCGAACCGCGTCAGGCCCCGGGTCGTCGTGGTGACCGCGCCGTCGTCGGTTGCTCGCTCGAGGCCGAACCAGTCGGCGGTCCGATCCGGATCGGCGTCGGGCGCCAGTCGGGGCCACACCCGGGGGATGGCGAGGTCGATGCCGACGCCGTCGACGTGGTGGGCGAGCAGGGCCGCCGCGGCGCGGGCGGCGTACTGGGCGGCGACGGTCTGCTCCGCTCGCGTCCGCAGGATGACCGACCAGGCCCGGCCGGGCGACTCGACGACGCCGGCGGCCTCGGACGAGACCGGGCCGCCCGACAGCAGCAGCGCCAGCGGCGGCAGCGGAAGGTCCGCGATGTCGTCGGACTGGGACATCCGCAGGTCGCCGACGTGCTCGGCCAACGCCTCGTGACTGGTCGGATGGAGCAGCGCGGCCGTCCGCGAGACCACCACGTCCGGATCGGCGTCGACCGCCGCGGCCGCCAGGACCAGATGACTGGCGATGACGCTGCTCACCGGGTCGACCCTACGGCATCAGACGACCGGCGAGTCCGCCCCGACCGGGGGAGCGCCGTGCCGCCGGAAGTCCGACCAGGCCCGGTCGAGCCGGTCGACCACCTCGGTGAGCAGATCCATCGGGTACGTGAACGGCAGCCGGATGTACGCGTCGTGCGCGCCGGTCGGATCGGTCGACCGTCCGGCGACCAGCTCGACGCCGTGCCGTCGGGCGACCTGGCCGAAGACCTGGGCATCGGCGTCCGGAAGCTCGATCCAGAGGGCCGAGCCGCCGGTCGGCTCCTCCCACCGCCAGTCGGGCAGTCGCTCGCGAAGCAGCCCGGTCATGTGGCCGAGTCGGCGTCGCGCCGTCGCGGACCGGGTGGCGGTGAGCTCCGGCAGCCGCGGCAGGAGCCGGGTGGCGAGTGCCTGGTCGAGGACCGGAGTCCCGAGGTCGGCCAGCGCCTTGTGCCGGGCGAGCCGTTCCGCCACCGGCACCGAGGCGCGGACCCAGCCGATTCGCAGCCCGCCCCACACCGCCTTGGACAGCGATCCGATCGTCAGGATCTCGGCGCCGGCCGGAGCGTACGCGGCCAGCGGTGCGGGGACGGTGATGTCGGCCAGCATCGAGGAGTACGCGTTGTCCTCGACCACGACGATGTCGGTCTCGGCGACGAGCTCCCCGAGTCGGCGGCGACGGGTGGCGGACATCAGGCGACCGGTCGGGTTGTGGAAGGTCGGCATCACGAACACCAGCGCCGGCCGGTGCTCCGCGATCGCCGCGGCCAGCCCGTCGACGCGGAGGCCGTCCGCGTCGAGCGGCACCCCGACGACCGACGCCCCGGCGGCCGCGAACAGGTCGAACGATCCCGGCCAGCTCGGCGACTCGACCACGACGGTGGCTCCGCGCCGCAGGTACATCTGGCTGACGAGCGCGGTCGCCTGATGCGCGCCGGTCGTGACCACGAGCTGGTCGGGTGTCGTCGCGAGGCCCTCGTCGCTCAGGCGGGTGGCGATCGCCGACCGCAGGGCCGCGATGCCGCGCGGGTGGTAGCCGACGTCGCGGAGCAGGTGCGACAGGTCCTCGTCGACGAGCTCCTGGAGGGCCTGCCCGAGCTCCGGCGCGCCGGCGTCGACCGCGAACGCCATCGAGATCAGCTCGTCGGACGCGGTCGTGAACTGGGCGAACATCGACTCGCCGCTGCCTGCGGTGATCCGGTCGGTACGTGGGCGCCCGCCGGCGCCGCGAACGCGGGTGCCGCTGCCGCGCCGGCTGTCGACCAGGCCGCGGCCGCGCAGCTCGTCGTAGGCCGCGACGACCGTCGAGCGGCTGACCGCCAGTGCCTGCGCGAACGCCCGCTCCGACGGCAGCCGGGCGCCGGCCGGGAGGTCGCCGGTCTCGATGAGCTGGGCCACCGCGTCGGCGAGCCGGCGATAGATCACGCCTGGACCCGCCGTCCAGCCCGAGATCAGGTCGGCGAGGGCCGCAGGGTCGGCGGAAGAACGGTCCACTTCACGCTCCATTGGCCTGGGTGGACTGCTTGGCAGGGAAAGAGGATCGTTCCATGCCTACCACAGACATCAGCTGGCTCGTCGGATTCGTCCTCGCCTCGGCCGTCCTCGTCGGACTCCCCGGCCCGAACATCCTCTACATCTGCACTCGCAGCATGGCGCACGGCACCCGAGTGGGCGTCGTGTCCGCCCTCGGCGTCGAGACCGGGACGCTGATCCACGCGATCGCCGCCGCCCTCGGCGTCTCGGCCGCGGCCGCCGCCGTTCCGGGCGTCTTCACGGCGTTGAAGCTCGCCGGCGCCGCCTACCTCGTGTACCTGGGGATCCGGGCGCTTCGCCTCGTCACCCACGCCGGCACGGGCCCGACTCCGCCGCGACCGACGCTGCAGCGGGCGTACCGGGACGGTGTCCTGGTCAACCTGCTCAACCCGAAGGTGGCGCTGTTCTTCCTCGCCTTCCTGCCGCAGTTCGTCACCGCCGACGCGAGCGGCGCCGCCCTCCGGTCGCAGATGGTCGCCCTGGGCGCCGGCGTGTTCGTCATCGCGCTGGTCCTGGACCTTGGGTACGCCGTGATCGCCGGGGCGGTGGCGGCCCGTCGGCAGCCGCGAGCCGACCGTCGCTGGCCACACCTGGCGGTCGCGTCGATCTACTTCGGACTCGCCACGCTGGCCGCCCTCGGGTCCGCATCCTGAGACCCCGGCTCCGACGGGTGGACAGCGGCGTGGGAGACTGCCCGCGTGACGATCCGCACCACCATCATCATCATTGCCGAGCGCGCCGGGCCGTAGCCAGCACCGGCCCCGCGCGCAAACCTCTCGTTGCCACGAGAGGTTTTTCTTTTGCCCACCGACCTCCCGAGGACGAGACCGTGACCAGCCAGACCATGCAGGTGTACGACACGACGCTGCGCGACGGCGCCCAGCAGGAGGGACTGAACCTGTCGGTCGCCGACAAGCTCGCCATCGCGCGCCACCTCGACGACCTCGGCGTCGGCTACATCGAAGGCGGCTGGCCAGGGGCGAACCCGAAGGACACCGAGTTCTTCGCCCGGGCGCGCGACGAGCTGCGGCTCAAGCACGCCACGCTGGCGGCCTTCGGCGCGACCCGCCGGCCCGCACGCAAGGCCGCGGACGACCCGCTGGTCGCCGCGCTGCGCGAGTCGGTCGCGCCGGTCGTGACCCTGGTCGCGAAGAGCCACGACCGGCACGTCGACCAGGCGTTGCGTACGACGCTGGAGGAGAACCTCGCGATGGTGCGCGACACCGTCAGCCATCTGCGGTCGGAGGGACAGCGGGTGTTCCTGGACGCGGAGCACTTCTTCGACGGCTACCGCGACAACCGGGCCTACGCGCTCGAGGTCGTCCGCGTCGCCGCCGAGGCCGGAGCCGAGGTGGTCGCGCTGTGCGACACGAACGGGGGGATGCTGCCGCCGTGGGTGCAGGACGTGGTCGGCGACGTCGTCGAGTCGACCGGGGCCCGGATCGGGATCCACTGCCACAACGACACCGGATGCGCGGTGGCCAACACGCTGGCCGCGGTCGACGTCGGCGCCACGCACGTGCAGGGCACCCTCAACGGCTACGGCGAGCGCACCGGCAACGCCGACCTGGTCGCCGTGGTGGCCAACCTGGAGCTGAAGCGGGACCAGCCGGTGCTGCCGACCGGGCGGCTGCGCGACGCGACCCGGATCGCGCACGCGGTCGCCGAGGTCACCAACGTGCCGCCGTCGTCGCGGCAGCCGTACGTCGGGGTCTCGGCCTTCACCCACAAGGCCGGCCTGCACGCCAGTGCGATCCGGGTCGATCCCGACCTCTACCAGCACACCGAGCCGGAGCGGGTCGGGAACGACATGCGGCTGCTGGTGAGCGAGATGGCCGGCCGGGCCAGCATCGAGCTGAAGGGCAAGGAGCTCGGCTTCGACCTGGCCGGCAACACCGAGCTGCTCGCGGACGTCACCGAGCGGGTCAAGACGCTCGAGCGGGCCGGCTACACGTTCGAGGCCGCCGACGCGTCGTTCGAGCTGCTCCTCGTCGAGGCGGTCGAGGGGGAGCGACCGGCGTACTTCACCGTGGAGTCGTGGCGGGTCATCACCGAGTCGTCGCCGGACGCCGAGGCGCTCTCGGAGGCGACGATCAAGCTGCGGGCCAACGGGTCGCGGATCGTCGTCACCGGCGAGGGCAACGGCCCGGTCAATGCTCTCGACCACGCCCTCCGGCAGGCGATCGGACGGGCCTACCCGGCCGTCGCGGAGTTCGAGCTGATCGACTATCGCGTCCGCATCCTCGACCAGGGTCACGGCACCGACGCCGTCATCCGGGTCCTGATCGAGACGTCCGACGGACAGGACAGCTGGGTCACCGTCGGCGTCGGACACAACATCGTCGAGGCGTCCTGGCAGGCGCTGCTCGACGCGGTGACCTACGGTCTGCGCGCCCATCGGGCGTCGCCGGTAGCCTCCGACGCGTGACGACCTGGATCGCGCTGCTGCGTGCGGTGAACCTCGGCGCCCGCAACAAGGTGTCGATGCCACGGCTGCGCGAGGTGCTGACGGACGACGGGTTCGAGGAGGTCCGGACGTACGTCCAGAGCGGCAACATCGTCGCCCGGTCGCCGCAGCGTTCGGCCACCGCCGTGGAGAAGCGGATCGCCCGGTTGATCGAGAAGGAGTTCGGCCTGACCGTGCCGGTCGTCGTGCGGACGCCGGACGAGGTCGCCGCCGTGATCGACGTCAACCCGTTCCCGAAGGCGGCCGAGGAGCGACCGAAGGCGCTGCAGGTGACCTTCCTGGCCGGCGACCCGGATGCCGACGGCGTCGCCGGGATCCACTCCGACGAGGCGACCCGGGACTGCTGCCGGGTCGTGGGACGGCAGCTGTACGTCGACTACGTCGGCGGCGTCCACGGCAGCCGGCTGACCCCGGTGTACTTCGCCCGGCGGCTCGGCGTCGACGGCACGGCCCGCAACTGGCGTACCGTCCTCGCCCTCGCCGAGCTCAGCGGCTAGCGCGGGTCAGCGTCGCGACTCGACCAGTCGCTCCAGCCCGTCGAGCAGCGCGGTGAGCCCGAGCTCGAAGGTGTCCTCCCAGCTGCCGGAGAAGGCGTCCTCCGACAGCGCCGCCATCGTCGGGTAGTCGCCGGTGGCCATGGCCTTCTCCAGGACGGGCGTCTGGGCGGCCCAGAACTCCTCGTCGGTCTGCCCGGTCCGCTCCGGCGCCAGCTGCGAGTTGACCTGGCTGCGGGCCAGGCCGCGGACGTACCCGTCGATCGCGGTCAGGACCATGGTCCGCTCGCGGTCGCTGAGCCCCATGTCCCGCATGCCGCGCATGAACATCTCCAGACCGGCCAGCGCGTTGGGCCCGAGCAGCGGGCGCGACTGGTCCACCTGGAGCAGCCACGGGTGGGCGAGATGGAGCTCGTACATGGCCCGGGCGCAGGTCTCGAGGTAGGGCCGCCATGCCAGTCCGGCGAGGACCTCGTCGTCCGGACACTCGTCGACCTTGTCGAGCATCAGGTCGAGCAGCTCGGCCTTGCCGGGCACGTGCCGATAGAGCGACATCGTGCCGACGCCGAGGCGACCGGCGACCCGTCGCATGGTGACCGCCTCGAGCCCTTCGGAGTCGGCGATCTCGACCGCCGCGGACACGATCGCCTCCAGGGCGATGCCGGGCTTGCGGCCCCGCGTGGGCGGGTCGCGCATCTGCCAGAGCAGGGCGAGGCTCGCGTCGATGTCGCCGCTGCCACTGTGTTCGGTCATGAGGCCGTCCATGCTAGTGAACCTCGCCATTGATTTGAGTACGGTGTACGCATTAGGCTATGCGTACACCGTACTCAATAACGAGGGAGGATGGTCGTGGGCACGACCGGAAACGCGATCACGGCCGAGCGCCTGGTGAAGTGCTACGGCACCAAACGCGCGCTCGACGGTCTCGACCTGGCGGTCCCGAGCGGCGCGGTGTACGGCCTGCTCGGACCGAACGGCGCCGGCAAGACGACCGCCGTACGCATCCTGACGACGCTGCTGCGCATGGACGACGGGCGGGCCGAGGTCGGCGGGGTCGACGTGACCCGCGAGCCGCGCCGGGTGCGACAGCGGATCGGCCTCACCGGCCAGGAGGCGGCCGTCGACGAGATCCTGAGCGGTCGGCAGAACCTGCGGATGTTCGGGCGGCTGTTCCACCTGCCCAAGGCCGATGCCTGGCGACGCGCCGACGAACTCCTGGAGCGGTTCGGCCTCGGCGAGGCGGCCGACGAGCAGGTCAGGGGCTACAGCGGTGGGATGCGCCGTCGACTCGACCTGGCCGCGAGCATGATCCTGGCGCCGGAGGTGCTGTTCCTCGACGAGCCGACGACCGGCCTCGACCCGCGGGGACGCAGCGAGGTGTGGGAGTCGGTGCGCCGGCTGTCCGACGGCGGCACGACCATCCTGCTGACGACGCACTATCTCGACGAGGCCGATCAGCTGTCCGACCGGATCGCGGTGATCGACCGCGGTCGCAACCTCACCGAGGACACCCCGGCCGGACTGAAGCGGACCGTCGGCGGCGACCACGTCGAGATCGTCGTCCGGGCCGAGGTCGACCTGGCCGAGGCCGCCGCACTGGTCGGTCGGATCGCCGACGGTCACGAGCCGCAGGTCGACGCGAAGGCACTGCGGGTGCAGGCGCCGGTGGCCGACGGCGTCGGCGCCCTCGGCGAGGTCGTCCGGGGCATCGAGCAGGTCGGCATCGGGGTCGAGGACGTCGGCCTGCGTCGGCCCACGCTCGACGAGGTGTTCCTGCAGCTGACCGGCCGGCCGGTCGAGGTCGAGGAGGAAGGGGTTCCCGCATGAGCATCACCGTCTCCGAAGCTCGCGAGCGGCGCGTCTACTGGGCCGTCGCCGACTGCCTGACGATCGTCCGTACCGAGCTCGTCCACCTGGTCAAGGAGCCGTCGGTCATCGCCTGGCAGCTCGGCTTCCCGATCGTGTCGGTGCTGCTGTTCGTATACGTCTTCGGCAGCGCGATGGACGTCGGTTCGGGCAGTGACTACAAGACGTACGCGATGCCCGGCATGCTCGCGATGACGATGGCCTTCGGCTTCATGAACACCGCGTACGCCGTAGCCATCGGAAAGGAGAAGGGCGTCGTCGACCGGTTCCGCTCGATGCCGATGGCGCCTTCCGCCGTCGTCACCGGGCGTGGCGTCTCCGACGTACTCCACGCCGCGCTCGACCTCGTCGTCCTGGCGACGATCGCCCTGGTGATCGGCTGGCGGTCCGACGGCGGACTGCTCGCCACCCTCGCGGCCTTCGGCTTGCTGCTGTGGCTGCGGTTCTCGTTGATCTGGGTCGGCGTCTACCTCGGACTGCTGGTCAAGAACCAGGAGGCGGCCGGCAACCTGTTCGCCATCGCGTTCCCCTTCGGCATGATCTCGAGCGTCTTCACGCCGCCGCACCTGATGCCGGACTGGCTCGGCACGATCGCCTTGTGGAACCCTGTCTCCTCCACCGCGACCGCGATTCGAGACCTCTTCGGCAACCCGGTGGCCGCCGGCGACACCTGGGTCGAGAGCAACGCGATCCTGATGGCGGCCGTCTGGCCGGTGGTGGTCACCGCGATCTTCCTGCCGCTCGCGGTCCGTCGGTATCAGGGGCTGCGTCGCTGACGGGACTGGACGGTCGCGTCGAGCAGCCCGAGCAGTCGGTCGCACTCGGCCCGGAGTCGGTCCCGTAGCGCCGCCGCGCGGTCGGCGAAGTCGCGCTGCGCCCGGACGTACTCGGCCCGTCCCGCCGCGGTCTCGATCCGGATCGGCGCGTACCCCAGGCTGCCCAGGTCGTACGGCGAAGCGCGCATGTCGACGGCCCGGATCTCCCGTGCCAGGGCGAAGCAGTCGGCGACCAGCTCCGACGGCGTGAACGGCGCCAGCTTGTACGCCCAGCGATACAGGTCCATGTTGGCGTGCAGGCAGCCGGGCTGCTCGGCCGCGGTCTGGTCGGTTCGGGTCAGTCGGGTCGCGTTGCGCGGCCGAGCCGGCGACGTGAAGAACCGATACGCGTCGAAGTGCGTGCAGCGCAGCGGGTGCGCCTCGACGACCGCGTCGGTGCCGGCGCTGCCGAGCCGCAGCGGGTATGCGACGTGCCTGACCCGCTCGGCCGGCTGGCGGTACACCATCGCCCATTCGTGGAGACCGAAGCAGCCGAGCCGCGCCGGCCGGGACGCGATGGCGGTCAGCAGCTCGCGGACGAACCGCAGGGTCGGCAGCCGCTCGGCCAGCCGACCGAGGTCGGCGGTGACGCCGTCGGCCTCGCGGCGGTAGCCGGCGTACTCGAGATAGGCCCGGGCGCCCTCGCCGGTGAGGATCGAGCCGGCGCCCGGGTGCCAGCGCCGCAGCCGCGACGGGGAGTACGAGTAGTACGTGAAGCAGAAGTCCTCGACCGGGTGCGTCCGGCCGCGCTGGCGGCGCTCGAGATGCGGCCGGATCCACGGCTCGACCCGGGCCCGGTGCGCGGCCGCGCGAGCCTGCCAGGCCGACTCGTCGAGGACGTCGTAGCGCACGCCGCCACGGTAGTCAGCGAGCGTCGTCCGGACCGAACGCCCTGGTCAGGCCGGGATCTTCCGGCTGTCCGGAGTCTTGATCCTGGTGGCCTCGGTGATCCTGCTGCTGCGCGGCGGCGACCCCGCGACGTCCGGCGCCTGAGGAGTCGAGTCGGGCAAATCGGGACCTCTGACCCGTTGACCCAGCGGGGCCGATTGGCCGAGGCTGGGCAGCGGGACGGCGAGAAGGGCTTGGGTCGCATGGGCGCGCTCTCGCGAGGTCTCGCGTTTCGGCTGGGTGCGATCGGCGTCGGCGTGGTCGGTGGCGTGGCCTGGATCCTGATCGCCGGCGACGATCCCGACGGCGTGCGCGGCACCTCCGGCTCGTCGACCGACGTCGATCGCGGCCGGACGCTCACCGCGGCGGAGCGGGCCGCCAGCGCCGACTGCGTCCCCGTCGCTCGCTGGAGACGCGACCACGACGGCTATCCACCGCCGTACCTCCTCGTGAAGCCGGTGGACGGGGGAGGCGCCGAGCGCCTGCCGTTCGACGAGGCGTGGGCACTCGCCGCCGACGGACAGGTCTGGACCCACCGCGCCTGCCCGACCGGCTAGGCCGCGTTACAGCGCCAACCGGCCCTACATTCTCGGGACCTTCGCCCGATTGCTGGCGGCCGAGGCTGTCACGGACAGTGGTCGAAGGCTACAAGCAGCAGGGGAACGGGACGGGACCATGAGACTTCGCCTGGTCAGGCTCGCGCTCGCCGCGACGGTCGTGTTCGGACTGGGGATCGGGACCGCCGCCGCCGCCAACGCCACGAGCGACGACGAAACCCCTGGCGCCGCCGCTACCGACGCCGCGGGGACGCCGCTGGAGCGCGTCAACGCCTACGTCCAACCCAGCATCGTCTACGTCGGTGTGGAGTGGACCGGCTACATCTACGACACGTTCAACAAGCAGTACCTCAACGACGGGCAGGGGTTCGTCGTCAACACCCAGTGCACCGGCTTCGTCGTGAACCCGGACGGCTACATCGCGACCGCCGGGCACTGCGTCGACCCGAAGGGCGACATCGTCGACTCGTTCGTCGCCGAGGCGGCGCAGTGGGCCATCGACACCGGCTACTACGCCGACAAGACGCTGACCCTCGAGGAGATCATCGGGTTCGGCGACTACCGGGTCGAGGCTCTGGAGACCAAGGGCCACGGTCCGGATCGGGTGATCACGGCCGCCTGGGGCGCCTCGGCATCCGGCCTGGAGGCGAGTCAGCAGCAGGCCGCGCGGGTGATCTCGTTCCAGCCGTTCGACAAGGGCGACACCGCCCTGCTCAAGGTGGAGGCCACCGACCTCAACGCGATCGAGCTCGCGACCGACGCCGAGGTGGGCGTCGGCACCGAGGTGGTGGCGATCGGCTATCCGGCATCGGTGGACCTCGTCACCGATCCGGACCTGTCGCCCAGCTACAAGGAGGGCTCGATCAGCTCGGTCAAGACCGTCCAGGGCGGGCTGCTCACCGTGTACGAGATCTCCGCGGCGGTCTCCGGTGGCATGAGCGGTGGCCCGACGGTCAACCTCGACGGTGCGGTGGTCGGGTTCAACAGCTTCGTGATCTCGGGCGAGGAGCAGCAGTTCAACTTCGTCCGGCCGGCGGACATGATCGGGGAGCTCATGGCCGGCGCCGGGGTGAGCAACGAGCTCAGCGAGACCGGCGCGATGTACCGCGAGGGCCTCGACGCCTACTTCGCCGAGGACAAGCAGGGGGCGGTCGACGCGCTGTCGGCCGTGGTCGAGGACCAGCCGTCGCACGCACTGGCCCAGGAGTTCCTCGTGCGAGCCAACGACCTGCCCGACGCGGCCGCGGACGACAGCGGCGCTGGCTTCCCGGTCCTGGTCGCCGTGCTCGTCGGTGTGGGTCTCCTCGTAGTCGCCGGCATCGTGGCGGTGTTGGCGGCCCGGCGGGGTAGGTCCAAGCCCGCCCCACAGGTCGCTGCCGCCGGCATGCCGGTCGGTGGAGGCGGGATGCCGCCCTACCACCCCGGTCCGGCCGGACACTCGGGTCCGGCCGGACCGCCGCATCCGGCCGCGTCGAGCCCGGCGCCACCACCGACGGAATCCGCGCCGCCGGCACCGCCCGCCCCGCCGCCAGCCGCGCCGCCACCGGCCGCGCCGCCGCCGGAATCGCTCGGCCCCCCGCCGACGTCGCCCGTGGCACGCACCTGCAGGATGTGTGGAGCGGTGGCCGCCGGAGACCAGCGGTTCTGCGGCAACTGCGGTCGACCGCTGTAGCCGACGTTGGCGCGGTCCCTCGCGCACAGCCATGGATCCGCGCGCGAGGGCCGCTAGCTCTTGGCACGGCCCAGACTCTATCGAACACATGTTCGATCAGCAAGTCTTCGGCGCCGCGGCCGAGTGCGAGAGTTCACCACCGCGTCGCCGGTCGGCAAGGTGCGAGCCACGATGCGGTGGAGCCGGGTCCGGCACCGTCGCGGCATGCGCACTCCCACCGCTCCACATCGGCTCGCGACCCTGACCTGCGCCGCCCTCGTTGCGGCGACCCTGTCGTCCCAGGCGCCGGCGACGGCCGGTCACGACGGTCCCCGGCGATCCTTCGACCTGCAGGCGCACCGCGGCGGGCTCGGACTCGTCGTCGAGAACACCCTGCCGGCATTCGCCAACGCCCTCGAGCTCGGCGTGAGCACGCTCGAGCTCGACGTGCAGATCACCGAGGACGGGTACGCCGTCGTGACCCACGACCGGGATCCGTCGCCCGCCAAGTGCGTCGACACCGAGCCGGCGTTCCCGGGCGACCCGGAGTTCCCGTACGTGCCGGGCCAGCGCTTCGTCAAGGACCTCAGTCTCGCCCAGGTGCGGACGATCGACTGCGGCTCGTTGCGCCTGCCGCAGTACCCCGACCAGGAGCTCGCGCCGGGCGCCCGGATGCCGCTGCTGTCGGAGGTCTTCGCCCTGGTACGGGCCTATCGCGCGTACGGGGTCACGCTGAACATCGAGACCAAGGTCGAGGCCGGGGCGCCGGAGCAGACCGCGCCGCGCGAGCAGTTCGTCCAGGTCGTCGCGCGCGAGGTACGCCGGGCCCGGATGCGCGACCAGGTCACGATCCAGAGCTTCGACTGGGGCGCGCTGATGCGGATGCACGAGGTCGAGCCGCGACTGCCGATCGTCGCGCTGACCAACGGCCAGCAGTTCCTCCAGTCCGGTCTGCCCGGCGCGTCGCCCTGGCTCGGTGGCCTCGACATCGACGACTTCGACGGATCGCTGCAGCAGCAGTACGTCGCGGCGGCCGACTCCTTCGACGCCGACGCGGTCTCACCGGTGCACGGCGACCCCCAGGGCGGCGGCGTCAGCGACCCCGACTACGTCCCGTTCACCACCCGCGAGCTGGTCGTGGCGGCGCATCGAGCTCGCATGGAGGTGATCCCGTGGACGGTCAGCGACCCGGACACCGTCGAGGCGCTGATGGACGTCGGGGTCGACGGCATCATCACCGACCGGCCGGACGTCGTTCGCGACATCATGGCCGAGCGCGGCTACAAGCTGCCGAAGCGCTACCGCTGCCGGCACTGACCTCATTTTCGTACGGGTGTCGATCTCGCCGACGCTCGTTCGAGGTGTTGGGTAGAACTGCCGACACGAGAAGGGAAACGGCGATGCGCTTCATGTTGATGCTCAAGGAGGGCACGGGTCCGGCCGACGGGCCGAGCCAGGAGCTGATGACCGAGATGGGCAAGCTGATGGAGGACATGACCAAGGCCGGGGTCTTGCTCGACACGGCCGGCCTCGCCTCGGTCGACGACGGCGCCCGGCTGCACTGGGACCACGGCAAGCTCAACGTTCTCGACGGCCCGTTCGCCGAGGCGAAGGAGGTCGTCGGCGGCTACGCGATCATCCAGGCGAAGTCCAAGGAGGAGGCGCTCGAGTGGGCCAAGCGCTTCATGCGCGTCCACGGCGAGGACTGGGAGATCACCTCCGAGGTACGCCAGATCGAAGAGCCGCCGGAGGAGTGGGTCTGACCTGACCTCGGTCCGCCGACACGACGTCGGTTGTCCGTGGGCACCCGGAGTGCTCTGATGGGTTCTCGTGACGGTGTCCGAGACCCAGCGGACGATCGACGCCGTGTGGCGGATCGAGTCTCCGAAGGTGATCGCCCGTCTGGCGCGGCTGGTCCGTGACGTCGGGCTGGCCGAGGAGCTGGCCCAGGACGCGTTCGTCGCGGCCCTGGAGCAGTGGCCCGAGTCGGGCGTCCCGGTCAACCCCGGCGCCTGGCTCATGTCCACCGCCAAGCATCGGGCGATCGACGTCCTGCGCCGCAACGAGCGGCGGGACCGCAAGTACGCCGAGGTCGCCCGCGACCTGGACACGTCGGCGGACGATCCCTCCGAGCTGGACTTCGACGACGAGATCGGCGACGACATGCTGCGCCTGGTCTTCACCGCCTGCCATCCGGTGCTGTCCCGGGAGGCCCGGGTCGCGCTGACGCTTCGGCTGCTCGGCGGCCTGACGACCGCCGAGATCGCCCGCGCCTACCTGGTGCCGGAGGCCACCGTCGCGCAGCGCATCGTGCGAGCCAAGCGGACCATCGCGAGGAAGCAGGTCCCGTACGAGATCCCGCAAGGCCCGGAGCTCGCGACTCGGCTCACCTCGGTGTTGGAAGTCATCTACCTCATCTTCAACGAGGGGTACGCCGCCACCGCCGGCGACGACTGGGTGCGTCCGGACCTGTGTGAGGACGCGCTGCGGCTGGGTCGGGTGCTCGCCGGCCTGATGCCGAAGGAGTCCGAGGTGCACGGCCTGATCGCGCTCATGGAGATCCAGGCGTCCCGGCTGGCGGCCCGCGTCGGGCCGGAGGGCGAGGCGGTCCTGCTGCTCGACCAGGACCGCCGCCGCTGGGACCACCTGCTGATCCGACGCGGTCTCGTCGCGCTCGACCGGGCCGAGCGACTCGGCGGGCAGGCCGGACCGTACGTCCTGCAGGCGTCCATCGCGGCCTGCCACGCTCGGGCCCGGACCGCCGAGGAGACCGACTGGACGCGGATCGCCGCGCTCTACTGGGCACTCGGACAGGTGGCGCCGTCGCCGATCGTGGAGGTCAACCGCGCGGTGGCTCTGGGCAAGGCCGTCGGCCCGGCGGTCGGCCTGGAGCTGATCGACCAGCTGCGATCCGCGGCCGTGCTCGACGGCTATCACCCACTGCACAGCGTCCGCGGCGACCTGCTCGCCCAGCTCGGCCGGGACGCCGAGGCCAGGCAGGAGTTCGAGACGGCGGCGGGCCTCACGGACAACGAGTCCGAGCGAGCACTGTTGCGCCGCCGGGCGGCGGAGCTGGCGGGTCCCTGACAAGCCGCGCACGATCCGCAGCCGAGCCGCTCGGTAGGCTCGGCCGGTGCGCATTGCGAGATTCAGCACCGACGACGAGCCGCGGTTCGGCCTGATCGGCTCCGAGGACGGCGTCGAGACGATCGCGATCGTCGGTGGCGACCCGATGTACGCCGGCGTCACCTTCACCGGCGAGAAGGTGCCGCTCGACGACGTACGCCTGCTGGCGCCGGTGTTGCCGCGCAGCAAGGTGGTCGGCATCGGGCGCAACTACGCCGACCACGCCGCCGAGTTCGACCACGACGTCCCGGCCGAGCCGCTGGTGTTCCTCAAACCCAACACGGCCGTGGTCGGGCCGCGCGATCCGATCGTCTATCCGCGCCAGACCGAGGACCTGCACTTCGAGGGCGAGCTCGCCGTCGTCATCGGTCGGATCTGCCGGGACATCGAGGTCGACGACGTCGCCAAGGTGGTCTACGGCTACACCGTGGCCAACGACGTCACGGCGCGCGATCTGCAGTTCCGCGACGGCCAGTGGACCCGGGCCAAGGGGTTCGACACGTTCTGCCCGCTGGGTCCGTGGATCGAGACCGACCTCGACGTCGACGCCCTCGCGCTGCGGACGACCCTCAACGGCGACGTCCGGCAGGACGCCAGTACCGCCGACCTGATCTTCGACGTGCCTACCCTGGTCGCTCACGCGTCCAGCTTCATGACGCTGCTGCCGGGCGACGTCCTTCTCACGGGTACGCCGGGTGGAGTCGGTCCGATGCGGCCCGGCGACGAGGTGTCGGTGACAGTGGAGGGGATCGGTACGTTGACCAACCAGGTGGTGTCTCGTGACTGACGACTCGGTCCGGGTCCGGTTCAGTCCGTCGCCGACGGGCAATCTCCACGTCGGCAACGTCCGGACCGCCCTGTTCAACTGGGCGCACGCCCGTCGCGCCGGTGGCACCTTCGTCTTCCGGGTGGAGGACACCGACGTCTCGCGGGACAGCGAGGAGTCCTACTACGGCCTACTCGCGTCGATGCGCTGGCTCGGACTCGACTGGGACGAAGGGCCCGAGGTCGGTGGCGACTTCGGACCCTACCGACAGTCACAGCGGATGGGACTGTACGCCGACGTCGCCGAGCGACTGCGATCGGCCGGCCGGGCGTACCACTGCTACTGCAGCCACGAGGAGCTCGAGCAGCGGCGTGAGATCGCCCGCGCCGAGGGCCGATCCAGCGGGTACGACGGACACTGCCGCGATCTCACCGCGGAGCAGGTCGCGGCCTACCAGGCGGAGGGTCGGCGCCCGGTGCTGCGGTTCCGGATGCCCGACTCGCCGGTGACGTTCACCGACCTGGTCCGGGGCGAGATCAGCTTCGACCCGGAGCATGTCAGCGACTACGTCGTCGTCCGGGCCAACGGCCACCCGCTCTACACGCTGACCAACCCGGTCGACGACGCGACCATGCGCATCACCCACGTGTTGCGCGGTGAGGACCTGCTGTCGTCGACGCCACGGCAGATCCCGTTGCACGGGGCGCTCGGAGAGCTCGGGCTGGCCAGCGGCGTCGTCCCGCGGTACGGCCACCTGCCGTTCGTCATGGGCCCCGGCAACCGCAAGCTGTCCAAGCGTGATCCTGGCGGTGGCCTCCAGACCTACGAGGACCGCGGCTTCCTGTCCGAGGGCCTGCTCAACTACCTGGCCCTGCTGGGTTGGTCGTTCGGCGACGATCGTGAGCTGTTCGGGCTCGACGAGATGGCCGCCGTGTTCGACATCGCCCGGGTCAATCCCAACTCGGCGCAGTTCGACCTGAAGAAGTGCGAGGCGATCAACGCCGCCCACGTGCGGATGCTCGAGACCGAGGACCTGGCCGACCGGCTCGTGCCCTACCTCCGGCGCGCCGGCGTCCTCGGAGCCGAGCTGACCCCGTCCGAGGGCGAGTTGCTGCTCGCCGCCGTTCCACTCGTGCGGGAGCGCATGACGGTGCTGACCGAAGGTGCCGAGATGCTCGGCTTCCTCTTCGTGCCCGAGTCGCGCTTCGTCGTCGACCCGAGCGATGCCGACAAGGTGCTCACCGAGGACGGGCTGCGGGTCGTGCGCGAAGCGCGCGACACGCTGGCCGGGCTCGGCAGTTGGGACACCGCCGCGATCGAGTCGGCGCTGCGCGCGGCCCTCGTCGAGAAGCTCGGGCTCAAGCCACGGCTCGCCTTCGGGCCGGTACGGGTCGCCGCCACCGGCCGCCGGGTGTCGCCGCCGCTGTTCGAGTCGCTGGAGCTGCTCGGGCGGGAGCGGTCGCTGGCGCGACTGGACGCGGCGCTGCGCGACTGAGTCGGTCCCGGCGGCGAGCTCCGACCGAGTCGGTCCCGTGGTCGAAGGGCGGTCCCGCGGTCGAGGGCGGTCAGGTCTCGAGGGCGGTCACGATCCGGGTCACGATGGCGTCGACGGGCCGGGTGACGTCCACGGTCATGCCGGCCTCGTCGCGCTCGAGCGGCTCCAGGGTCTCGAACTGCGACCGCAGCAGCGCCGGCGGCATGAAGTGCTCGCGGCCCTCCATGCGGCGGCGGATCAGCTCTTCGGGTCCGTCGAGGTGGACGAAGTACGGCTCGGCGCCGCCCGAGCGCAGGATGTCGCGGTAGCGCCGCCGCAGCGCCGAGCAGGTCGTGACCGTGGAGTCGCCGTCGGCGTGCCGTTCGTCGATCCACGCGGCGAGCGCCTCGAGCCAGGGGAGTCGGTCCGCGTCGGTCAACGGCTGGCCGGAGGCCATCTTCGCGACGTTGGCCTCCGGGTGGAAGTCGTCGCCCTCGGCGTACACGAGGTCGAGTCGGTCCGCCAGCCGCCGGGCGACCGTCGTCTTGCCCACGCCCGCGACGCCCATCACGACCAGATGCAGTGGCCGGCTCATGCGACCGTCCAGAGGCCCAGGGCGAGCGCGAACGCCGCGACGCCCAGCGTCGTCTCCATGACGGTCCAGGTCTTGAGCGTCGTCTTCTCGTCCATGCCGAAGAACCGGCTGACCAACCAGAAGCCGGAGTCGTTGACGTGCGACAGGACCGTCGCGCCGGCCGCGATGGCGACGACCAGCAGGGTGAGCTTGAACTCGCCGAGCTCGGCCGAGGCGGCCGCCGGCGCGATCAGGCCGGAGGCGGTGGTCAGCGCGACGGTGGCCGACCCCTGGGCCACGCGAAGCAGCGTCGCGATCACGAACGCCTGGAAGATCAGCGACATCCCGAGGTCGGACAGCGAGCTGCTCAGCGCGTCCCCGATGCCGCTGAGCTCGAGGACGCCGCCGAACATGCCGCCCGCGCCGGTGATGAGGATGATCGCGCAGACCGGACCGAGCGCCTGGTCGAGGATCGTGTTGACGTCGGCCAGCGAGGCGCGCGGCCGGCCAAGGACCGCGATCCCCACCAGGACCGTGATGAGCAGGGCGATCGGAGTGAACCCGAGCAGCCGCAGGAACTCGACCCAGCCGGCGTCCTCGTCGACCGTCCCCGTGGTGCCGAGGGTGTCCAGCACGGTGTCGAACGAGATGAGCACGAGAGGGATCAGCAGCAGGGTCAGCACGGTCGCGAAGGCGGGCGGCCTCGACCGGTCGATCCGCGGGCCGTCGTCGTCACCGGACTCCCGGTCGTCCGAGGCGTCGGCCCGCTCGCCCGCCACCTCGCCGAACACCACGTCGGGCAGCGAGACGTAGAACATGCGGCCGAGGACGCGCGACACCAGCAGTACGCCGACGTACCACGAGACGACGGCGATCGGGATGCCGACCAGCAGCGTCATGCCGATGTCCGCGCCGAGCACCTCCGCCGCCGCGACCGGACCCGGGTGCGGCGGCACGATCGCGTGCATGGCCGCGAACGCGCCGGCGGCCGGCAGGGCGTAGAACAGCAGCGATCCGCCGAAGCGTCGGGCCACGGTGAGGATGATCGGCAGGAAGACCACGAGGCCGGCGTCGAAGAAGATCGGAAACCCGAACAGCAGCGAGGCGACCCCGAGGGCGACCGGCGCCCGCTTCTCGCCGAAGCGCGCGACGAGCGTGTCGGCCAGCACCTGGGCGCCGCCGGTCACTTCGAGGAGCCGCCCGAGGAACACCCCGAACGCGACGAGCAGGGCCACGGCCCCGATCGTGTCGGCGAACCCGAACATCAGCGCGTCGGGGATGTCCGAGAGCGGGAAGCCGACCGCGATGGCGGTGAGCACACTGACCAGGACCAGCGTGATGAACGCGTGCAGCTTGACCTTGATGATCAGGAACAGCAGCACGGCGACGGCAGCGGCCGCGATCAGCAGCAACGTGGTCGTGCCGTAGGCAGGATCGATGGGTTCCACGGCGGGAGCTCCAAGTCAGAGGGCAGGCGAGGCCACCCTTTCGTACCCGACGATCCCCTGACAATGCCGCGGAGCGGCGATCCGTCGGCTCGGTCAGTACGGCTGCCGGTACGGCGCCGGTCCGGACGGGTAGCCGGCTCCGACCGCCTGCTGCCGTCGCATGGCATCCTGCTGCGCCGACACGGAGGCCTTGACCTTGCCGACGAGGAACAGCGCGTACCCGGCGACGATCAACCCGGCCACGAAGCCGGGGAAGTACGCCATGAAGTCGGAGTTGTCGAAGCGCAGCGAGAAGTCGCTCTCGTAGATCTCCAGGCCGGCGGCGTTGTAGTAGAGCAGGTAGATCGTCGGGAAGCAGAGCCAGGTGAGTGGCGTCCACGCCCGCGTGTTGGCCTGGTTGCGGCCGACGAAGATCCAGTCGGCGAGCAGGATCAGCGGCGTGAGGAGGTGCTCGAACAGCGACCACGTCTCACTGACGTCGCCACTCAGCATGGTCAGGAAGACTCCGGCCACGAGCAGCAGCGTCACCGTCGTCGCGCCACGCCACCAGGCCGTTCGGGGCTCGTGGTAGCGCATGCCGGTGACGAACGGGTACAGCGCGAGCCCGCCGTAGACCAGGGCCGCCAGCAGGCTCGCCGACTGGCTGAGGGCCTTCAGGGCGCCGTCGCCGTTCTCCTCGATGCCGGCCAGCAGTCCGACGACCGCGAACAGCACGATCACCAGCCGCCAGAGGGTGACCCCCAGGATGACCTCGGTACGGGCCGGCCGACGATGGTCGACCCGGATCCGCGCCGACGAGGCGTACGCGGGGCTCGGCATCGCGGACGGCGGTGCTCCGGCGGGCAGTCCGCAGCGCTGGCAGGCCGAGACCCACGTCGGGTTGACGAGGCCGCACCGGGGGCATTGCATGGCGACGGAGACTATCGCGGGCGCGGGCCGCGGAGCCGGTCGTGGCGACCCCGGCGTGGTTTGGTCGGCGTTCGACGGCTCCGGTAGGGTCGGGTGTTGGTTCGCGCGTCGAGCCCCATGGGGTATGGGGTAATTGGCAGCCCGACTGGTTCTGGTCCAGTTAGTCTAGGTTCGAGTCCTAGTACCCCAGCGATTTCCCTGGCGATTGGACCCGCGTCGACCTCGTCGGCTAGAGTCCGATCCGCTCTCGGCCCCGTTGTGTAGCGGCCTAGCACGCCGCCCTCTCAAGGCGGTAGCGCCGGTTCGAATCCGGTCGGGGCTACAAGGTAGCGAGTAGACAGCCGGGCGCCCTCCCGATGGGATGGGCGCCTATGTGCGCAGCGAAGAAGATGCACGCCGACGAGGTCGAGATCGACGCCGCCCTCGTCCGTGGTCTGCTGGCCGCCCAGCTTCCGCAGTGGGCCGACCTTCCGCTCGAACCCGTCCCGTCGGCGGGCACGGTCAACGCGATCTACCGGCTGGGCGACGACCTGTCCGTACGCCTGCCGCGAGTGCCGGACGGCGTCGACGACGTGGTGCGCGAGCATCGCTGGCTGCCACGACTCGCCGACCGGCTGCCGCTGGCGGTGCCGGTGCCACTCGCGAGGGGCGCGCCGACCGACGACTTCCCGTTCCCGTGGACGGTCTGTCGCTGGGTCGGAGGCGTGCATCTGCCCCTCGACCGGCTCGCCGACCCGCGACAGGCCGCGCTCGACCTGGCCGGGTTCGTCGCCGCGATGCGACGCGTCGACACCACCGACGCTCCGGTCGCGGCGCGGCAGGTTCCGCTGTCGACCCAGGACGAGAGCGTCCGGGCCGCGATCGCGTCCGCCACCGGTCTGGTCGACACCGCCGCCGTCACGGCTGCCTGGGAGGCCGCGCTGCCGGTGCCCGAGTGGGAGGGTCCTCCGGTCTGGCTGCACGCCGACCTGCTGCCCGGCAACCTGCTCGCCACCGCGGGCCGGCTGACCGGCGTCATCGACTTCGGCTGCGCGGGCATCGGCGACCCGGCCTGGGACGTCATCCCCGCGTGGACGTACCTCGACGCCGGCACCCGTGAGGTGTTCCGGGCCGAGCTCGACGTCGACGACGTGACGTGGGCCCGCGCCAGGGGATGGGTCGTGCGCATCGGGATTCTCGCGTTGCCGTACTACCAGGACACCAACCCGGAGTTCGCCGCGGTCGCCCGCCGGATGCTCGACGAGGTCGTCGACGACCTGGGCCTGGCCTGACGCGAGGACGCGAGCGGGTCGCCGTACCCGCGTGACGGCCGTGGTTTTCGCCCGTGTCGAACGGGGTATGGGGACGGCATGACAGCCCGCCACCGTGACACTCGCGCCCATCGCGCCGACGCTCGACTGTCGCGCCGCACCGTGCTCCGGGGAGCCGCCGTCGCCGGCGGACTGGCGCTCGGCGGTGCGATCGAGCTGGCGCGACCCGGTGCCGCGGCAGCCGCCGAGCCGCCGTACGTCTACAGCCGTGCGGAGTGGGGCGCCCGACCGCCGTCGGCGCCGATCCAGATCATCGGCCCGCCCGACCACATCGTCATCCACCACACCGCGAGCGGCAACACGACCGACTACTCGCTGGAGCAGGCGTACGCCCTGTCGCACTGGATCCAGGACCTGCACATGGACGACAACGGCTGGATCGACGCCGGACAGCAGCTGACCATCAGCCGCGGCGGTCACGTGCTGGAGGGTCGCGACCGCAGTCTCGAGGCGATCGGCCAGGGCCTGAACGTCATGGGCGCCCAGACCGGCGGTCACAACAGCCACACGCTGGGCATCGAGCACGAGGGCATCTACGTCACCGAGGACGTCACGCCCGCGCTCTTCGAGGCGTCGGTGCAGACCTGCGCCTGGCTGTGCGGCGTCTACGGCCTGGACCCGTACGTCGCGTTGGTCGGCCATCGCGACTACAACGCGACCCAGTGCCCCGGCGACGTCTTCTACGCTCGGCTTCCGGAGCTGCGGGAGCGGGTCGCGCAGGCCATGGCAGCTTGAGTAGCGGCCGGGCGGAGGGAGCCGTCCGCGACGTCTGATTCCCGCGAGAATCTGTCGGTGGCGTGAGTCAGGATGGGGGCATGACCACGACGTTGCCGCCCGCCGCGCAACCGATCCATCGCGATCACGAGCGCTGCTACCGGGTCACCGCCAGCCGGGATGCCCGGTTCGACGGCGTCTTCTTCATCGGCGTACGCACGACCGGGATCTACTGCCGGCCGTCGTGCCCCGCCCGTACTCCGAAGCGCGAGAACGTCGCCTTCTACGCGACCGCGGCCGCGGCCAACGCCGCCGGTCTCCGGGCCTGCCGCCGCTGCCGTCCGGACGCCACCCCGGGTTCGCCCGAGTGGGACGCCCGCGCCGACACGGTCGGTCGCGCGATGCGGCTGATTCGCGACGGCATCGTTGAGCGCGACGGGGTCACCGGCCTCGCACAGCGGCTCGGCTACAGCGACCGGCACATCAACCGACTGCTCCACGCCGAGCTGGGCGCCGGTCCGCTGGCACTCGCCCGTTCGCAGCGTGCCCACACGGCTCGGATCCTCGCCGAGACGACGTCACTGCCGCTGGCCGACGTCGCGTTCGCGTCGGGGTTCGCGTCGGTCCGCCAGTTCAACGACACGATGCGCCAGGTCTACGGCGTATCGCCGCGTGAGCTGCGTCGTGCCCACCTCCGGCGGTCCGACCCGGACCCGAGCGGACAGGGTCGGCTCCGACTCAAGCTCGCCGTCCGGCAGCCGTACGACGCGACGCACGTGCTCGACTTCCTGGCGGTCCGCGCCGTGCCCGGGATCGAGACCGCCGACGCGACGTCGTACACCCGGATCCTGTCCCTGCCGCACGGTCCCGCGGTCGTCCGGCTGGAGCCGCATGCCGACCGCGTCGAGGCCGACCTGTGGCTGTCCGACATGCGCGACCTCGGCACCGCCGTCCAGCGCTGTCGTGCCCTGACCGACCTCGACGCCGACCCGCTCGCCGTGGCAGAGGTCCTCGGAGCCGACGAACATCTCGGGCCGCTCGTCGCCGCCCGCCCCGGCACCCGCGTGCCCGGGCACGTCGACGGGTTCGAGGTCGCCGTGCGAGCGGTGCTCGGACAGCAGGTCACGGTCCGACACGGCCGCGACCTCGTCGGCGCTGTCGTCCGGTCCTACGGCACGCCCGTCGCCGATCTCGCCGGCTGGCAAGGGGAGGGCTGGACGTTCCCCGCGCCCGAGGCGGTCGTCGGCGCGGATCCCGCGAGCTTCGGTGTCCCCGCGGCCCGTGGGCAAGCGGTCGTCGCGCTGGCCGAGGCGATGGCCTCCGGCACGCTTCGGCTCGACCCGGGAGCCGACCGGGTCGAGACGACCGAGGCGCTCGAGGCCCTCCCGGGCATCGGCCCGTGGACCGCGGGCTACATCGCGATGCGAGCGCTGTCCGATCCCGACGTGTTCCTCGGCGGCGACGTCATCGTCCGCCACGGCATGCGCGGGCTCGGCCTCCCGACGACACCGGCCGCGGTGGCCTCCCACGCCAGCCGCTGGCGGCCATGGCGGTCCTACGCCGTCATGCACCTGTGGCGCCATCACGCTTCGACGAAGGAGTCATCATCATGACAATCAAGCAAGCCGTCTCCTCCTGGACGGTCGTGGAGTCGCCCGTCGGCGACCTGTTGTTGCGCAGCGACGGGCGGGCGCTGACCGCGGTCGTCTTCAGCCCGTTCGACCGGCCCGATGGCGAGCCCGACGACGCCGACCCGATCCTGGTCGCCGCCCGGCAGCAGTTGAAGGAGTACTTCGCGGGCGAGCGTCGCGAGTTCGACCTGCCGCTCGCCCCCGACGGTACGGACTTCCAGCGCCGCGTCTGGGCCGCGCTGCGCGAGATCCCGTACGCCGCGACGACGTCCTACGGTGAGATCGCTCGGCAGTTGAAGCTCGGCTCGCGGGGCGCCCGCGCGGTCGGACTCGCCAACGGGCGAAACCCGATCCCGATCGTCGTGCCGTGCCATCGGGTCGTCGGCGCCGACGGCTCGCTCACCGGGTACGGCGGCGGCCTCGACCGCAAGCGCACCCTGCTCGCCGTCGAGTCCCCCGGCCTCTTCTAACGCTCATCCGCCCCGTCTGACCCACTCATCCGCCCCATCTGGCCACCCTGAATGGTCAGGTGGGGCGGATCGTCGGGTCACTTGGGGCGGATGGTCGGGTCACTTGGGGCGGATCAGCGGGTCACTTGGGGCGGATCGGCGGGTCACTTGGGGCGGATCGGCAAGCCAGAACTCGCGGATCGGCGAGGGGCTAGTCGCCGGAGCGGCGGAGGGCCTGGGTGAGACGCTCGGCGGCCGCCATCACGGCCGGGGCGTGCATCCGGCCGGGCTGCCGGCTCAGGCGCTCGAGCGGACCCGACACCGAGACCGCGGCGATCACCTTGCCCGACGGCGAACGGACCGGCGCCGACACCGAGGCGACGCCGGGCTCGCGCTCGCCGACGCTCTGCGCCCAACCGCGGCGCCGGATGCCGGCCAGTGCGGCGGCGGAGAACGCGGCGTTCTGCAAGCCACGATGCATCCGCTCCGGGTCCTCCCACGCCAACAGGATCTGGGCGGCCGAGCCCGCGCCCATCGTCAGCTGGCTGCCGACCGGGACGGTGTCGCGCAGCCCGGTCGGTCGCTCGGCGCCGGCGACGCAGACGCGGTAGTCGCCCTGGCGGCGGAACAGCTGCGCGGACTCGCCGGTGATGTCGCGCAGTCGAGCCAGGACCGGGCCGGCGGCAGCGAGCAGGCGGTCCTCTCCGGCCGCGGCCGCGAGCTCGCCGAGCCGGGGTCCGAGCACGAAGCGCCCTTGCGTATCGCGGGCGACCAGGCGATGGTGTTCCAAGGCGACGGCCAGTCGATGGGCAGTGGGACGAGCGAGGCCCGTACTCGCGACCAGGCCCGCCAAGGTGGCTGGACCGGACTCCAGGGCCGAGAGCACCAGTGCGGCTTTGTCCAGGACACCGACTCCGCTAGAGTTGTCCACGCTGCAATACTGCCGTCTCGAATACTGGAATGCAAGGTCATGGGCGAGACACTCGCGGAAAAGCTCTGGAACAGCCATGTGGTACGGACGGCGCCGGGTGAGCCCGACCTTCTCTACATCGATCTCCACCTCGTCCACGAGGTGACGAGCCCGCAGGCCTTCGACGGGCTGCGGCTGGCCGGTCGTCCGGTGCGACGCCCCGATCTCACGATCGCGACCGAGGACCACAACATCCCGACGCTCGACGTCGACCGACCGATCGCGGATCCGGTGTCGCGTACGCAGGTCGAGACGCTGCGCCGCAACTGCGAGGAGTTCGGCATCCGGCTGCATCCGCTCGGCGACCTCGACCAGGGCATCGTGCACGTCGTGGGTCCACAGCTCGGCCTCACACAGCCCGGCACCACCGTCGTCTGCGGCGACTCGCACACGTCGACCCATGGCGCGTTCGGCGCGCTGGCGTTCGGCATCGGCACCAGCGAGGTCGAGCACGTACTCGCGACCCAGACGCTGCCGCAGCAACGCCCGAAGACCATGGCCGTCACGGTGAACGGACGGCTGCCCGACGGCGTCTCTGCGAAGGATCTTGTGCTGACGCTCATCGCGACGGTCGGCACCGGCGGCGGTCAGGGCTACGTCGTCGAGTACCGCGGCGAGGCGATCCGCGCACTGTCGATGGAAGCGCGGATGACGATCTGCAACATGTCGATCGAGTGGGGCGCCAAGGCCGGCCTCGTCGCGCCGGACGAGACGACGTTCGAGTACGTACGCGGCCGACCGCACGCGCCCGAAGGTGACGAGTGGGACGCGGCCGTCGCGTACTGGAGGACGTTGGTCACCGACGACGATGCGGCCTTCGACCACGAGGTCGTGCTGGACGCCAGCGCGGTCACGCCGTTCGTCACGTGGGGGACCAACCCGGGCCAGGGTGTGCCGCTCTCGGCGGCGGTGCCGTCGCCGAACGACTTCGACGACCCACATCAGCGAGCCGCGGCCGAGCGTGCCCTCGACTACATGGCGCTGGCGCCGGGTACGCCGATGCGCGAGATCGCCATCGACACGGTGTTCCTCGGCTCTTGCACCAACGGGCGCATCGAGGATCTTCGCGCCGCGGCCAGGGTCATCCAGGGTCGGACGGTCGCGTCGGACACGCGCATGCTCGTCGTCCCCGGATCGGCCCGAGTCCGGCTGCAGGCCGAGTCTGAGGGGCTCGACGTCGTGTTCAAGGAGGCCGGTGCCGAATGGCGTGGCGCCGGGTGCTCCATGTGCCTCGGCATGAACCCCGATCAGTTGACGCCCGGTGAACGCAGTGCGTCGACCTCGAATCGGAACTTCGAGGGCCGTCAGGGCAAGGGCGGTCGTACCCATCTGGTGTCGCCGGAGGTTGCCGCGTCGACCGCCGTGGTGGGTCGACTCGCGACGACCGCCGACCTTCCGTAACCACCGGGCATCGGCAGAGGACAGGATCCATGGAGAAGTTCACGACGCATCGCGGTACGGCACTTCCGTTGCGGGCGAGCAACGTCGACACCGACCAGATCATCCCGGCGGTCTATCTGAAGCGCGTGACGCGGACGGGCTTCGAGGACGGCCTGTTCGCGGCCTGGCGATCGAATCCCGACTTCGTGCTCAACCGCGCGGAGTACGAAGGCGCGTCCGTCCTCGTCGCCGGTCCCGACTTCGGCACCGGATCGTCCCGTGAGCATGCCGTCTGGGCGCTGCAGGACTACGGCTTCCGGGTCGTGATCTCGCCCCGGTTCGGCGACATCTTCCGGGGCAACGCCGGCAAGGCCGGACTCCTCGCGGCACGTGTCGACGAGAAGGTCGTCGTCGCCCTCTGGGAGCTCGTCGAAAGCGCTCCAGACACCGTTGTCACCGTGGATCTGGAGCGCCGCACGATCGAGGCCGGTGCCGGCGTCGGTGCTGTCTCCGAGTCGTTCGACATCGACGACTACACCCGTTGGCGACTCCTCGAAGGCCTGGACGACATCGCCGTCACTCTCGGACACGAGGCTGAGATCGCCGCCTACGAAGCAGATCGGCCGTCGTGGAAGCCTGCGACTATTCCAGCTCGGTCATCGTCGTAATCGGGCCACCTCGCCGTCTTTTCGGTGCGTTGCGAGATGCCAAAAGCCCAATGAAACAAGGGTTCTGAGCATTCCGACTGGTGGCGGGCCACTTCATCCGGAGTCAGGACCCAACGAGACAAGGCCAAATCGCCACTAGATGTATCGCTGCGACTCGCCGTACGGTGTTTGTCTGAAGCGCTCGTATTGCCTAACGTTCCATCGAGTCGAGCGCGGGCTCGGCATCGTTCACGGGAAAGGGAAGCAAGTGAACAAGAGTCAGTTCATCGAAGCGCTCGCAGCACACTACGAGGGCAACAAGAAGGCTGCGGCAAAGGCAGTGGACTCCGTCGTGGAGACCATCACTCGAGAGGTGGCAAAGGGGGAGAAGGTCGCGATCACCGGATTCGGTGCCTTCGAGAAGGCCGTTCGGCCGTCGCGCATGGTTCGCAACCCGGCCACCGGCGAGCGGGTCCGCGCCAAGAAGACCGCAGTGCCGAAGTTCCGTGCCGGTGCTGATCTCAAGGCCGTGGTGTCCGGGGCGAAGAAGCCGCCCAAGGTGACGGTCGCCAAGGCGACGTCGACGGCGAAGAAGACCGCCGCGGCGAAGAAGTCGACGGCCAAGAAGACGACCGCCAAGCGGGCGACGGCGAAGAAGTCCACCGCCAAGAAGGCTCCGGCGAAGCGGTCGGCGGCCAAGAAGTCGACCGCGAGGAAGACGGCCGCCAAGCGGACGCCGGCCAAGAAGACCACGGCGAAGAAGGCGCCAGCGCGGAAGACGGCGGCGAAGAAGTCGACGGCCAAGCGGTCGCCGGCGAGGAAGACCGCGGCGAAGAAGTCGACGGCCAAGCGGACCGCCAAGAAGGCGCCAGCGAGGAAGACGGCGGCGAAGAAGTCGACGGCCAAGCGGACCGCCAAGAAGGCGACGAGGACCGTCAAGAAGGCAGCGAAGACCGCCAAGCGGGCGGCGAAGCGCTGATCGCTACGACGTGGTTGTTCCACCCGCGGGCCTCCGCGGGTGGAACAACCACAGCGCGCTGACCACGGGCACCGTCCCGCTCCGGTCGACCTCGAGAAACACCCGCTGACCCGGGCGCAGCATGCGGGCGCCCGAGCGCGCGAAGACCGCCGCGTCGAAGCCGAGGCGCAGGCCGTCGTCCAGCACCACTGTCCCCGAGTCGTCACCCGCGTCGAACGACGCCACCGTCGCCTGCATGGCTGTCACGGTAGTCCACGGCTCGTCGTTCGCCGGCTCAGCGGTTCGGATCCAGCATCGTCTCGAGAACGGTCCGCGTGTACGGCCCGACGCCCAGGCCGACGGCCTGCGCGAGCTGCTCGGCGGTGTCCACGTCGCGACGCAGTCGCTCGATCCCCGACGCCACGACGAGCTCGGCGCCGCCGGCGCGATGTCGGCCCAGTGACCCGGCCCCGAAGTCGGGGTCGATCGTGGCGTCCGGGCCCATCAAGAGACCAGTGCTGCCGGCCGATTCGAGGTCCGGGAGCACCTGCCGGGTCGGCGCCGGCGCCGTGGCCAGGAGCCGGTCGACGGCGTCGCCCGTGGCTGCCGGCAGGTCGGCTGCCAGGACGAGTACGCCTCGGCCCGGATGGTGCTGTCGAACCCAGGCGATGCCGTCACGGGCCGCGGCGTTCAGGTCGCCGGGATCGGGCAGCGTACGGACGCGTTCGTCGTCGAGCAGCGGACCGGGAAGGCCATGTCCGCCGACCACGACGACCAGCTCGACTCGCGTCGCGGCCAGCAGGGCGCTCAGCGTGTCCGCGGCGAACGCGGCGGCCAGATCGGACCGCCAGGCCGCCAGCTCCGGCCCGAGTCGAGACTTCGCCCGCTTCGCCTCCTTGACGGGGACGACGGCGACCCACGTCGTATCTCGCACATCGCCACGGTAGAGGCCCGTCGAATGGGGATAGGCTCGCCCTCACCGCATCGACGGGAGGAGTTGGCGTGGCCAGTCGGAAGCGAGGTTGGGTCCTCGCCACCATCGCCTTCATCATTCGCCCGCTGCTCTTGGTCTTGACGAAACGATCGTGGCGCGGGTTGGAGCACATCCCGTCCGATCGAGGCTTCATCTTCGTCGCCAACCACATCTCGCACTCCGATCCGCTGCTGTTCGCGCACTTCGCGTACGACAACGGCGTTCCACCGCGCTTCCTCGCCAAGCAGGGCGTCTTCAAGTACCCCGTCATCGGACGCATCCTGCTGGCGACCGGACAGGTCCCGGTCCGGAGGGGGACGACGGACGTGACGTCGTCCTTCGCCGGCGCGCTCGAAGCGGTCGGGGAGGGTTACGGCGTCATCGTGTACGCCGAGGGCTCCATCACGCGCGACCCAGACCTGTGGCCGATGATCGGCAAGACCGGCGCGGCCCGGCTCGCACTGCAGACCGGATGTCCGGTGATTCCGGTGGCGCAGTGGGGTGCGCAGAACGTGCTCTGGCCGTACACCAAGTGGCCTCGCCTCTTCCCGCGCAAGACCATCGAGGTGTTGGTCGGGCCGCCGGTCGACCTCGACGACCTGCGCGGCCGGAAGGTCACCTCGCCGCTGCTGCACGAGGCGACGGATCGCATCATGGCCGACGTGAGCGCGTTGCTCGGCGAGATCCGCGGTGAGAAGCCGCCGGACGTCCGGTTCGATCCCCGTGCCCACGGACTCCCGGAGACCGGTAATCCCGGGCGGCCGTACAACCGACCGGGCGACGCGTGAGCGACCTCGGGCGCGAGCCGGCCACCGTCGCCGTGATGGGTGCCGGGTCGTGGGGCACCGCGTTCTCCCTCGTCTTGGCCGACGCCGGCAACCAGGTGCGGTTGTGGGGTCGACGTACCGAGCTGTGCTCGACCATCAACGAGACACAGGAGAACCCCGACTACCTGCCGGACATCGTCCTTCCGGATGCCGTGACGGCCAGCCACGACCACGCGGCCGTGCTGGCCGACGCCGAGGCCGTGGTGTTCGCGGTGCCGGCGCAGACGCTGCGCGGCAACCTGACCGACTGGGCGCCGCTGCTTCCGTCGGAGGCGATCCTGGTCAGCCTGATGAAGGGCGTCGAGCTCGGCACCCACGAACGGATGTCCGAGGTCATCGCCGAGGTCGCCGGCGCGTCCCCGGACCGGATCGCGGTCGTCACCGGGCCGAACCTCGCGCGGGAGATCGCCGAGCGACAGCCGGCCGCCAGCGTGGTCGCGAGCACCGACGCCGATGTCGCGACCCGGCTGCAGCGGCTGTGCCACACCCCGGCGTTCCGGCCCTACACCAACGCCGATGTCGTCGGCTGCGAGCTGGGTGGCACGACGAAGAACGTGATCGCGCTCGCCGTCGGCATGGCGGTCGGGCTCGGCTTCGGCGACAACGCCAAGGCATCGGTGATCACCCGCGGGCTGGCCGAGACGGCCCGGCTGGCGACCGCGATGGGCGCCGACCCGATGACCCTGGCCGGCCTCGCCGGACTCGGCGATCTCGTCGCCACCTGTACGTCGCCGCTGTCGCGCAACCGCACCTTCGGCGAGAAGCTCGGCCAGGGCAGGTCCGTCGACGAGATCGTCCAGTCGACTCGCCAGGTCGCCGAGGGCGTGAAGTCGTGCCAGTCGGTCTACGAGCTGGCCGCCGAGCACGGCGTCGACATGCCCATCGTCGAGCACGTCGCGGCCGTCGTACGCGACGAGCTGACGCCGAAAGAGATGCTCGTCTCGCTGGTGTCGCGTACCGCCAAGTCCGAACGCGCCTAGCGGCGAAGGTCAGGCGAGGGCGTCGAGCGCGGTCCCGAGGTCGCGCCAGAGGTCGTCGCCGTCCTCGACCCCGACCGAGAGCCGGATGTAGTCGTCGGGAACGGTCGACTGCTCGCTGCTCCAGCGCCGACGACGCTCGAACGTCGACTCGACACCCCCGAGGCTGGTCGCGTGGACCCACAGTGACGTCGAGGCGGTCAGCTTGTCGGCCGCCGCCACGCCGCCGGTCAGCTCGATGCCCAGCATCGTGCCGAACCCAGGGTCGTGCAGCCGGCTGATCTGAGGATGGTCGGCCAGTCGCTCGGCGAGCTGCCGCGCGTTGCGTTGCGCGGCGTCGACCCGCAGATGCAGCGTGCGCATCCCTCGCGTCGCGAGCCAGGCCTCCATCGGCCCGGCGATCGCGCCCTTCATCCGGCGCTGCTCGTCGACCGCGCGGTAGAGCGCCGGGTCGCGGGTCACGATCGCGCCGAGCAGCAGGTCGGCGTGTCCGCCCAGCAGCTTGGTCGCCGAGTGCAGGACGGCGTCGGCGCCCTGGTCGAGCGGTCGCTGCAGGATCGGCGTGGCGAACGTGTTGTCGACGACGACCCGCGCCCCGGCCGCGTGCGCGCCCGCGATGATCGCCGGTACGTCGGCCACCTCCAGCATCGGGTTGGTCGGCGACTCGATCCACACCAGGGCGGCGTCGGCGGACGCCTCGATCGTCGCGGCCGTGTCGGTCAGGTCGACCTGGCGGACGACCACCTCGCCGCGCTGCTCCTTGCTGGCCAGCAGGTGCAGGGTGCCGAGGTACGCGTGCCGCGGCGCCACCACCACGCCACCGGGGGCGACCAGGTCGAGCAGCGTCGAGACGGCCGCCATGCCGGAGGCGTACGCGAGCGCCCGGCCACCCTCGAGCTCACCGAGTACGGACTCGAACGCCTCCCAGGTCGGGTTGCCGTAGCGGCCGTACTCCCGCTCGCCGCCGGCGACGAAGACACTGGCGAGCGTCACGGGTGCGCTGAGTGGAGCGTCGGGCTCCCGGGCGGGCCGGCCGGCGGTGACGGTGACGGTGGCGGGGGCCAGTGGTTCGGTCATGTCTCCATCTTGCCGGGTTGTATCGTCGCGGGATGACCCAGCGCGACAGATCGCCGCAGCCGGACCGGCGGCGCGTGGCCGTGGTGTTCGGCGGCCGATCCAGCGAGCACGGTGTCTCCTGCGTGACGGCGGGAGAGGTGATCCGGGCGATCGATCCCGAGCGGTACGAGGTCGTGCCGATCGGCATCTCGCCCGAGGGTCGCTGGGTGCTGGAGTCGGCGTCGCCGGACCGGTACGCCATCAACGGCGGCTCACTGCCGATGGTCGACGGCGTCCGCGCCGAGGTCGCGCTGGCCGGCTCCGGGTCGAGCGAGCTGGTCGTGCACGAGCCGGGGGAGGTACCGCGGACGCTCGGCGAGGTCGACGTGGCGCTGCCGCTGCTGCACGGCCCGTGGGGCGAGGACGGCACGATCCAGGGCCTGTTCGAGATGGCCGGCGTGCGCTATGTCGGGGCCGGCGTCCTCGCCAGCGCGGTCGGCATGGACAAGCACTACATGAAGGTCGTGTTCGCCGCGGCCGGGCTGCCGATGCTGCCGCACGCGGTGATCCGGCAGCGGGAGTGGGACGACGACCCGGCGGCGGTCCGCGAGACGGTCGCGTCGATGGGCTACCCGGTGTTCGTCAAGCCGGCCCGCGCCGGGTCGAGCATCGGGATCAGCCGGGTCAGCGACAGCGGTGAGCTCGACCGCGCGATCAAGACGGCGCAGGAGCACGACCCGAAGGTGCTCGTCGAGGCGGCCGCGATCGGCGCCCGCGAGATCGAGTGCGGCGTCTTGCAGTCCCTCGAGGGCGGTCGGCCGCTGACCAGCGTTCCAGGGGAGATCGTGCTCGATCCGGCCTCGGGGCACACCTGGTACGACTTCGAGGCCAAGTACATCGACGGCGGCGGCCGGGCCGACGTACCGGCCGACATCCCCGAGGACGTCGCGGCCCGGATCCGCGACGCCGCGGCGCGGGCGTTCGAGGCGGTGGGCTGCGAGGGGCTGGCCCGAGTCGACTTCTTCTACTTCCCCGACGGTCGGCTCGTCGTCAACGAGATCAACACGATGCCGGGGTTCACACCGACGTCGGGATTCCCGATGATGTGGGCGGCCAGCGGCATGGACTATCCCCGCCTGGTCGACCACCTGCTGCAGCTCGCACTGCGCCGCGGCACCGGCCTGCGCTGAGGAGCGACCGGTCATGGCCGCCGTCTGGAGCCGGCTGCTCGTCGACCAGCTCGACTTCTACCTGGAAGCTCATCTGCTGCCGCGACTGGCGGGGCTGAGCGACGCCGAGTTCGCCTGGGAGCCGGTCGCTGGCTGCTGGTCGGTGCGTCGAGGCGCCGACGAGCGGTGGCAGATGGACTCGTCCTGGCCCGAGCCGGAGCCCGATCCACCGCCCATGACGACGATCGGCTGGCGACTCGCGCACATCGC
>Ga0081538_10000519_pt1 | contig 43105 bp, 47 predicted proteins | sample TabmetS5T2R1_FD_71022 | JGI IMG/M metagenome (GOLD analysis project Ga0081538, IMG submission 71022) | Tabebuia heterophylla rhizosphere microbial communities from the University of Puerto Rico - S5T2R1 | ecosystem: Host-associated > Plants > Roots > Rhizosphere ... | reverse complement strand
GTTTTTGGGGGATGTCTGTGGTGGGGGTCGCCTCAGGGGCGGCGGCCCGGGAGGGCGGGGCCGCGCTCCATTGGACCGCTAACGGTGCAGCTGGTTGTAGATGCGCAGCGCCAAGGTCGTGGAGATGCCGGGAATCTCCGCGAGACGGTCGACGTCCGCATTGCGGAGGCGGCGGAGAGTCCTGAAGTGGGCGAAAAGCTCAGCCTGCTTCGACGGACCAACGCCGCGCACCGGGGCGAGGGCGGCAAGGAACCGCTCTCTCTCACGATCCTCGCGGTCCTCGCGGTCAGCGCTTGTGTGTGCATGCTCCGCGACTGGCTGTGGTCGGCTCTGGCGTGTTAGCTCGGGCTCACGCTCTTGCCAGCTCACACGGTCCGCGTCCCACCCGTTCTGGAGATCGGGGAAGCGCGTGGTCTGGAGCGGCTCATCGTCTCCTGCAGCCTCGGGCGCCCACCATGTGGCACCCTCACCCTGGGGCTGATCCACGGCCTCTAACTCTGCCAAGGCGTCATAGTCGTAGAGCGAGGGGGATTTGCCGACGTCCAAGCCATCTAACTCGTCGTCGTAGGAGGCCTCAAGCCCCCCGAACTCGGCATCATCGGGCTCCAGTGTCGTGGTGCCGCCTCGCCCAGAGCTCCAGGAGGAACGCTCGTCCCATGCGCGAGCGCCGTGTCTCTCGCTGCCCGTGGCGAGCACAGGCTTCTGCGAAGGCCGCTGCCGCAGAAGCTCGAAGACCAGGAACGCCCCCGCGAGCAACGAGGTCACGATAGTGGCGTAGATGAAGCCAGGCTGTTGATCGTTGAAGAAACCGATCACAAGCGTCACAGTGCCCACCAGCACAAGCCCTATGCTGACAAAAATCACGGGCACATCACCGTCCTTGATACATCGTGTGGATCGACACTCTCAGGTAGTTGGGCGTAAGCACCTCAGTTGAACTCAGCGTCTACCCTCCCTGACCGGCGGATCTCCGTCCACAAGCACTCCCGAGGCCTCACTAGAGTTCCGGATCTTCTCAAACGCCTTAGCTGAGCCGATGATGCTCTTATCAGGCACCTCCGTCCACGTCGGCTCGCTAATCGTCGCGAGGTCAATAAGCTGCTGCGGCACCTCAGGTGGCTCTCCAGCCTTGTCAAACATGGCGAGATACTCCTCTACCGCCCCGCGGACACGGTCGCGGTACTCGTCACGTAGCGTCGTGAACGTCTTCACGGTCCGCTGGATCCGATCGATCTCGGACCGGCATGCCTTCTGGGCCTGCGCGGTGTGCTTGCGCATATCGGCGAGCATCGCTGCGGCTTGCTGGTGGGCGTCACCGAGGATCTGGTCGGCCTCTCGCCGCGCTTCGCTAAGCGTCTGCTCAGCCTCACGCCGGGCCTCGGTAAGCGTCTGATCGGCTTGCGCGTTAGCCTGCTCGAGGGTGTCCTCGGCTTTAATCTGCGCGTTCTGGATCGTCTCGTCGGCGGCGCGCTCAGCCGTCACGAGCGCGCGCTTGAGGTGGCGCTCGGTCTCAATAGCCTCAGAGGCGCGTTTTTCAATCTCAGCGATGCGCTCCTCAGCGTATGCCTCGACGCGGGCAACCCGTTCACTGCCATGCCGCTCGGCGTCACGAAGGCGCGTGAGAACAAGATCACGCTCGCGGCCAAGCTCGATCAGGCGCTCAGTGACCAGATCCAGGAAAGCATCAACCTCTGCCTGGCTGTACCCACGGAACTCCTGCTTAAAGACCTTCCTCTCGACATCTTCAGGTGTGAGCGACACAGCGGCTCCTTTTGCGTGAGGGGTCGGGACTACCTGATGTACTCAGTCAGCAGAACAGCCTCTGGAGGATCGCGATCGCGAAGAAGATTACGAGTGGCGACAGATCGAGGGCCGCAGCGCCGATCTGAACCGGCGGGATGACACCACGAAGCGGAACAAGCAACGGGTCGGTGGCCGCCCGCACACCACGCGCGAGTGGCTGGATCGGATCGGGTACGACAGGTACCCAGGACAACACGATCCGAATGAGTAGGATCACGAAGTAAATACTTATCACAATACACAAAATTTGCTGGATCATCACCTGTCAGGCCTGGTTGAAGAAACCGCGCTCGGTCAGCCGTCGCCGCTCCTCGGTTGATACATCGACGCCCTTCGGGGTGAGCAGGAACACGCGATCGCCTACCCGCTCAATCCGGCCCTCCAAACCATAGATCAAACCTGATGCGAAATCGAGCATGCGCTTCGCAACCGTCTCAGAGGCCCCCGCAAGGTTCATGATGACCGGAATCTCGCTCCGGAACCGATCGCCGACCTCCTCAACATCGTTGAAGGTTGTCGGGTTGGTCACGTGCACCTTCGCGCTCAACACCGGCCGCACCTGGGAAGCTCCGTACGACTCAGACGGGCGAGGGCCCAACCGGCGGACATTAGACGGCTCCGTCCGTGGTGGAGGCTCAGGCGCTCTAGCTGGAGCCTGGCGGGCCGGCAGCGCCTCATCAGCCACATCGCCATACTCGTCATCATAGTCCTCGACGAGGCCGAGGTACGCGAGCGTCCGTTTCCACATCGTCGCCATTGCTTGCTCCTTACTCGGACGCCCCAGTCTTAGGGGTAAATCCCAGCGCTCCCGGTTGGAGGGAGGATCCTCGGCCTTCTGGAGCGTGGGGGGACTCCCCCCGACCCCCTGGTGCATGGGGGGACTCCCCCCGACCCCCTGGGAGCCGAGGGCCAAACACGGCCTCCCCCAGCCGGATAATTGTGGCTCCCTCCTCGACCGCGATCTCAAAATCGCTGCTCATCCCCATCGACAGGTGCTGAACCTCAGCCCACGTCGCGCGCGCCTCGTCACGGAGGTTGGCGAGTCGCCGGAACACTGGGCGCGGGTCGCCCTCCAGCGGTGGAACGGTCATCAGTCCCTGGCAGGCGATTCCGTCCAGCTGGCGTACCGCGGCAAGCAGCCCGAACACGTCATGGGGATCGCAACCACCCTTCGCGGGATCGTCCCCCACGTTGACTTGTACGAGCACCTGCTGGACTCGCTGCGCCCGCCAGGCCCGCTCAGCGATCGCTTGGGCAAGCTCGGCGCGGTCGACGGAGTGGATGAGGCCAGCCAGGCCAACCACCTCGCGCACCTTGTTCCGTTGGAGCTGGCCGACGAAATGCCAGCGCAGCCCCTGCGGCGCCGCGAGCGCTTTGCGCTTGAACTCTTGCGCGCGGCTCTCCCCGAAGTCCGCCTGGCCAGCCTGCAGCGCCCAACAAACGTGCTCAGCGCTGAAGGACTTGCTCACGGCGACGATCGTCACTGAGCGGGGCGAGCGCCCCACCCGCGCTGCGGCGTCGGCGACCCGCCAGCGCACCTCATCGAGGCGGGCAGCGATCGCAGCAGCCTCGGATGCTGGCACCGGGAGCGCCCCTTGGGCCCGAGCCATGCTAAGACTGCACCTCCCCAAGCCGGCAGATCACCGCAGCATTACGGCCTGGCGGAACGCCGGGGACCTGGCAAGCAGCGCGGTGGCTGAACCATCGGTCCAGCTCACACCGGGTACATGCGTGAACGCGCGCGATGCGGGCCACGCCAGCGGCCTGGAGCTGCGCCTGCACTGCGGCGGGCACATCCATGCTGGGCGTGCCCCAGCTGGTGACCGCGCGGGCGGCAGGCTCCACGGCGCCGACCTCGTCGGCGAGGTCGGCTGGCAGCTCGTAGCAGCAGCCGCTGATCGCGGGGCCGATCAGCGCACGGAGGCGAGTTGGCGGGGACCCCGTCGCGGTGGTCAGCAAGGCCACCACCGCGCGGATCACGCCAGTCTGGACACCCCGGCGTCCAGCGTGGGCCGCCGCCACTCCCTTGCCGGGGTCGAGGAGGAGGACCGGCGCGCAGTCAGCAGTAAGCACGACCAGTGCAACATTGACATCGGTCGACACAAGCGCATCGACGCGAGGGACGGCATGCGCGTGATCGGCTGCGCCCCGGCCTCGGTCGCCGTGGCCCACGCGCGCAACTCCGGGGCCGTGCACTTGCTCCATGAAGACCGCGTCCGACAGCGTCAGGCCCAGCTCGCCGAGCGCTTGGCGCCGACCGTCCAAGCCGCCTTCCCCCACGATGAGCGACGCGTTACCCGTCGCCCGGCCAGTGAAGGCCGCGCGCACATCCGGATCGTCACGAAGCATTGTGAGGGGGCGCAGAACCCCAGAGGGACTCCTGGGGGCGCCCCCAGGAGTTGTGGGGGGGTCCGGGGGGACGCCCCCGATCGTCTCGGAAGGGCCCACGGGACCCTCGGCTGAAGTCAAGGCTGCCGTCACCGTCACCGCTTGAGGAACGAGGGGATATCCAGCTCATCGTCGTCAGCGAGCACCACAGGGGCGCGGTCGGGGCGGCGACGAAACAGCTCGTCCTCATCGTCGTCCTCGATCAGCGGCCGTGGTGGGGCAGCCTTCGGGCGGGTGAGCCTGGTCAGCGGCTCTGATTCGCGTCGCTCGACGGGCCGCAACGTCGCGGACGGCGGGGTTGGGGCTACCCTCGCGGGCGATTCGGCGAAGCCAGCCGCGATGACCGTGACCTTGACCTCGTCGCCCAGCGTGTCGTCGATCACCGCGCCAAAGATGATGTTCGCGTCTGAGTCCGCGGCCTCGGCGATGATCTCAGCGGCCTCATTGACCTCGTAGATGCCCAGGTCGCTGCCGCCGGCGATCGTGAGCAGCACGCCACGGGCGCCGTCAACCGAGGACTCAAGCAGCGGCGAGCTGATCGCCATCCTCGCGGCCTCGAGCGCCCGGTTCTCGCCACGAGCTTTGCCGATGCCCATTAGCGCGCTGCCGGCGTCCCGCATCACCGCGGACACGTCGGCGAAGTCCGTGTTGATCAGGCCAGGTGTCGTGATCAGGTCGGTGATGCCTTGCACTCCCTGGAGCAGGACCTCGTCAGCGAGCTTGAACGCTTGGAGGACCGATGTCTCTTGGTCGGAGATCTCGAGCAAGCGGTCGTTCGGGATCACGATGAGCGTGTCGACGGCTTGCCGTAGCTGCTCGATCCCCTCCTCTGCCTGCGTGCTCCGACGGCGCCCCTCAAAGGTGAACGGCTTCGTCACGACCCCGATCGTGAGCGCCCCTAGGCTTTTCGCGACCTGGGCGACGATCGGCGCGCCCCCGGTGCCGGTCCCGCCACCCTCACCTGCGGTGACGAAGACCATGTCGGCGCCCTTGAGCACCTCTTCAAGCTCGTCGCGGTGCTCCTCAGCCGCTTTTCTGCCGACCTCAGGGTTGCTCCCGGCGCCGAGTCCGCGCGTAAGCTCGCGACCCACATCAAGTTTGATGTCAGCATCAGACATCAACAGCGCTTGAGCGTCGGTGTTGGTCGCGATGAACTCCACACCCTTGAGACCCGCTTCGATCATCCGGTTGACGGCGTTGACGCCACCGCCGCCAATGCCAACAACTTTGATGACCGCTAAATAGTTCTGCGGTAGCGTCACGTGGCTGTCCTTCCTATGCTCCTACGCTGGTCGGATAGGCCTGGTTCCTGGTACAACTCTCACCCTCAAGTAAAGGGTAATACTTATGCCAACCTTGTGTCGCGGGTGACCATACGCGCCCCATCTGTCCGAAGTCAAGTTGGCGCGACCGGCAGGGGCAGGCAGCGCCAATTCATCAATACCTTGGAAACATCGCCGCAGGCCGCCATGCGGCACATCCTCGAACCTCTTCCCCAAAGTGGGGGAGCAGTCCAACTATCTGGACGATTCCTCCGGAGCTTGACCTTGTAGAACAAGCACCGGATTGTCCGGCGCGCGTACGTCGATCTCCGCGATTTGCCCCGACTCCCACTGAACCTGTTCAAGCAACGCGTCGAGGACACGGGCTTTCTCATCACTACGCTCAGCCGCTCCGAACCGAACCCAAATGGCGGGCGTCGGGGAGGATGCGTCTGAGGCGATCCGGGGAGATTCTGATGGATTCAGAGTGGCCCGGAGCCTTTCAGGGAACGCTCCCGCGAGCTCCGGCACGACGAGATGGAGGCGGAGCCCGCGCTGGCTCGGCGCGTCGTAGCGGTCGACTGCGTTGCGCCACCTCGGCGGGAGCGCGGCGTGGACCGCCAGGGCGTTACGCACCGCTGCATCGCTTGTGGCGGCGCCTACCCCCGGCAGCACGGAGTTCGGCGCGTCGATCTCGACCAGGCCGGGCCTTGCTCCAGGAGCGAGGACAACACCCTCGGCGTCCACGGTCCAGAGCGTGCTCGCAAGGCGTACCGCGGCGGCAGGCTGTCGCACCTCGACGCGAATCTCGACCACGGAGGGTGGATGCCGGACCGCGCGGACCGTCCGGACCCACGGCACCCCCTCTAAGCGCCGCTCGGCATGGGCAAGGTCAGCGGCCAACAGGTTCTCGCCCAGAGCGATCGGCGTAAGCTCACGCAGCTCAGTGGCCCGCTCGCCGCTCACACCGACCAGCCGGATATCGGTAATCGCAAAGAGCGGCGATCGCGCGGTGGCCACCGCGGCCATGGCGAGCATGATCACCGCAAGCCCGCTGTAAATCCGCCTGAGCCGCTTCCGAGCGCGAGCGGCCTGGATCTGGATCCGCCGAGCGCGGATGCGCGCGTCCATCCTCACCGGGCCGGGGAGATCCACGGCGTCATAGGCGTTCCGGGGGGCGCGGGGGTGGGGAACCCCCGATATCCGGGGGGTGCGGGGGTGGGGAACCCCCGATATCCGGGGGGTGCGGGGGTGGGGAACCCCCGATATCCGGGGGGTGCGGGGGTGGGGAACCCCCGATATCCGGGGGGCGCGGGGGTGGGGAACCCCCGATGGCTGAGTCGTCAGCGAACCCCGCCAAGACCACCTCGGTCTGGAGCCTGATGCCGTAGCGAGCCGCCACCGCATCACGCACCGCGGTGATGACTGCATAGACGTCGGCGGCCTTTGCGCTGGCGGTGGCGGTGATGAAGTTCGCGTGGACCATGCTGACCTGAGCGCCGCCGACCTTGTAGCCCTTCATACCGGCGCCCTCGATCAGGCGGCCGGCGGAATCGCCGTCGGGGTTGCGGAACACGCTCCCGCACGAGGGCTCATTGATCGGCTGGTGGTCGCGGCGCCACTGGCGCATCTCGGCCATGCCAGCGGCCAGCTCACGCGGATCGGCCCGGCTCAGCGCGAGCCGGGCGCGGACGACGACCGCATCGGCGGGCAACGCGGAGTGGCGGTAGCCCATGCCGAGGTCAACGACGCTCAGACGCTCGAGCGCGCCGCCAGCGCTGAGCCTCGCGACCTCCACCCACTCAAGGACATCGCCCAGCTCATGGCCGTGAGCGCCGGCGTTCATCCGCACCGCGCCGCCGAGTGAGCCGGGAATCGCAATCCCGAACGCCAAGCCGCCCAGGCCGTGCCGCGCGACGGCGGTTGCGAGCACCGGCATCGGCTCGCCCGATCCGGCGACAACGTGCTCACCCTGAACGTCGATCCCCCTGAATCCCCGCCCTAGCGTCACGACCACACCCGGCCAGCCACCGTCGGCGGCGAGCAGGTTGCTGCCACGCCCGAGCACGAGCCATGCCTGCCCGTGGCGCGCGCACGCGGTCGCGACGGCGGCGAGGTCGGCGGTCGACTCCGCCCGGACGAACACCGCCGCCGGCCCCCCGACTCGCAGCGTGGTGTGCGCGGCGAGCGGCTCGGCCGCCCGGACCACCCCGCCGACCGCAGCCGTCAGCTCAGCGAGCAGCGAGGCGCTCACCGTGACGATGCCCCGTCCGCGCCAGCCAAGGCTGGCGACCTTGATGCACGGGCAATCGACATCAGCACGCCCAGCCCGAGCATCGTGAAGACCAGGGAAGACCCGCCGAAGCTGACAAGCGGCAGCGTCACGCCAGTGACCGGGAACAGGCCAACGACAGAGCCGACGTTGATCGCAGCCTGCAGCAGCAGCCACGCGGTGATGCCCGCGGCGGCCAAGCGCCCGAAGGGGTCCGGAGCGCGGCGGGCGGCGCGGATGCCGACGACTGCGAGCGTGGCGTAAAGGCCCAGCACGAAGAGCGCGCCAACCAGGCCAAGCTCCTCACCGATGATCGCGAAGATGAAGTCAGTATGAGCGTTCGGGACGTAAAGCCATTTGCCTCGCCCGCGGCCGAGACCCGCTCCGAGCCATCCACCGGAGCCGAGGGCGATAAACCCCTGAACCGTCTGGTACCCGAACGTGTCCGCGTAGGCGGTCGGGTTCATCCATGCCGCGAAGCGCGCTCGGCGGAACGGCGCCCGATAGATCACCACTGCCGCCACCGCGGTGACGACGCTCACCCCCGCCGCGACGATGCGCCCCGGCAGCCCCGCGACGTAAAGCACCAGCCCGCCGATCACCGCGATGAGCGCTGCGGTCTCTACGTCAGGCGTGAGCAGCACGAGGCCAGCCGCGAGCATGATCACTGGCACGGCCGGCATCAGCAGCGCGCCGAGGTCCCCGCGGCGCAACCGCGGCCAACGGGCGGCGCAGAGATGGGCGATGTAGAGCGGGAGCGCGAGCTTGAGCAGCTCGCTTGGCTGGAAGTTCGCAACGCCGAGGTCAAACCACCGGCGAGACCCGTTCACCATCACGCCCAGCCCCGGCACGAGCACAGCCATGGACGCTGCGAGCGTGACGAGCATGAGCGGGCCGGCGAAGAGCCGCCACCGCCGGTAATCGGTGACCGCGGCCATGGCCATCGGGACGAATCCCACCGCGCACCACGTCAGCTGCTTCGTAAAGATCCTGAACGCGTCGCCGGTTTGAGCCGCTGACTGGACAAACGACGCAGAGAACGTCATCACAAGGCCGAGCAGGAGCAGCGCCACGCTCGTCGCGCCGAGCACCAGGAACTCCGCTGTGGTCTCGCCGGCAAAGAGGAGCGGCCTTGCGTGGGGGATGCTGGCCGTCTGCGCCCGTGATCGCCCACGCCCGGATGGGCGTTGCCCGGAGGCCGCGCGTACAGGGTGGCGGGCGTTGCTACCCATCGGGCAAATTGTCCCCGCGCGGCATGCCACTGCTCCCGTGGCGCGTGATCATCCCGCCCCCGCCCTGCTCAGGTACTCGGCGTAGAACAGCCCCATCCCCAACCCCACGCACAGCCCGCCGATGATCCAGAACCGGACGATGACGGTTGTCTCCTGCCATCCCGCGAGCTCGAAATGGTGGTGCAGGGGCGCCATCTTGAAGATCCGCCGTTTGCAGAGCCGGTAGCTCGCCACTTGGAGCAGCACGCTCAAGGTCTCGATCACAAACAGGCCGCCGAGGATCACGAGCAGCAGCTCGGTCTCGGTGAGCACGGCGAGCGCTGCGAGCGCCCCGCCAATCGCGAGCGCCCCCGTATCACCCATGAAGATCCGCGCGGGTGGGGCGTTCCACCACAAGAACCCGATCGCTGCGCCCATCGCCGCGGCCGCCGCGATCGCCAGCGCGTCGGCGTGCAGCCGGGCCTCAAGCGAGTAGTCGAGCGGGTGGCGGAAGATCCAGAACGCGATCACCGTGTACGCGCCGAACAGGAGCGCGCTCGTCCCCGCCGCCAGGCCGTCAAGGCCGTCGGTGAGGTTCACCGCGTTTGAGGTCGCCGCGAGGATCAGGAACGCGAACAGCGGGAACCATACGCCAAAATCGAAGCCGAGCTTGCCGATCAGCGACAGATGCGTCGACGTGTTCGCCACATACTGCGCGCCGATCGTGAACAGCACCGCGACAATGGCCTGCCCCCCGAACTTCGCGGTCTTCGTCAGTCCAAGATTCCTCCGGCGCCGCAGCTTGATGTAGTCGTCCAAGAAGCCAACGGCGCCCATCCCAACGAACGTTCCCATCACGAGCAGCCCGCCCGCTGACACCCGGCTGATCAACACCGTCCCGGCGAAGTAGCCGACCACCGCGGACAAGATCATCGCGGTGCCACCCATCGTCGGCGTGCCGCGTTTCACCATGTGCGCCTGTGGCCCGTCCGCGCGGATGAGCTGCCCGAACCCTCGCCGCTGAAAGAACCGAATCACGAGTGGCGTGCCGATCAGGGAGAGGAGGAGCGACACACTCCCGGCCATGAGGATGCCCCTCACGCTTCGCGCACCCCTCCGGAGATACGGCGTCCAAGCGCCTCAGCCACGCGCTCCAGGCCCGCGGCCCGGCTCGCCTTGACGAGCACCGCGTCGCCTGGGCGGAGCCAGCGCTCCAGCAGCGTGGCCGCCTCGCAGGGATCAGCCACCTGCAGCACCGTCGCTGGGGACATCCCGCCTGGACCAGCTATGGCGCCGGCGCGGATCGCGGCCACCTCTGGATACGCGGGATCGGTAACAACAATGAGACCATCCACGCCCAGCCCGGCGGCCAGCCGCCCGATGCCGCCGTGCGCGGCCTCGGCGCCGGGGCCAAGCTCAGCCATCCGCCCGAGCACCGCCCAACGACGGCCGGTGACGCGTATCCGCGCGAGTGTCCGCAGGGCCGCCTCCATCGACGCCGGGTTCGCGTTGTACGCGTCGTTCAGCACGACAACACCGCCGGCTGTCTCGCGCAGCTCCATCCGCCAGCGGGACACCACCGCGCCCTCAAGCGCTTGGGCCGCCCGGGCAAGCGGGACCCCGCACGCGTCGGCGACCGCGAGCGCGGCGACGGCGTTGTTGACGTTGTGCTCGCCGGGCACCGGGAGCATGACCTCGACCGCCGCGGGCTCCCCACCCGCACTCGTTGCACCCCGCCGCACGCGGAAAAGGGGCCGGGCCAGCCCGTCGAACTCGATGTCCTCGGCCCGCCAGTCGGCATCCGCGCCACGCCCGTAGGTCACCACTCGGCCGGGCGCGTAGGCCGCCATCGCCGCCACACGATGGTCGTCGGCGTTGAGCACCGCGAGCCCACCTGGGCCGAGGCTCTGGACAAGCTCGGCCTTGGCCGCCGCGACCGCCTCGACGGTCCCGAACCGCTCGAGGTGCGCGCCCGACACCGTAGTGACCACCGCGATGTCCGGCCGTACCACGAGGGCGAGCTGGGCGATCTGCCCGCGGCCGCGCGCGCCGAGCTCGGCGACCAGCACCTCGCTCGACAGCCTCAGCTGGCACAGGGTAAGCGGGACCCCGTACTCGTTGTTGTGGGAGCCAACGCTCGCGACGGTGGCCCGGCCCGCGCCGGCGGCGGCGGCGATGAGGTCCTTGGTCGTGGTCTTGCCGTTGGAGCCGGTCACCCCGACGGTCAGGGGATTGGCTATATCCCGCACCCAGGCCCCCAAGCCCAAGAGCGCGTCGGCGGGATCATCGACCACGACGCCACCCGCGACCGGTGGGAGCGGCAGGCCGGCCATGGCGAGGTAACCCGCCGCGCCGCGGCTCGCGGCGTCAGCGATAAAGTCGTGCCCATCGGCACGCTCGCCGCGCAGCGGCACGAACAGCGCGCCGGGCGCAGCGCTCCTGGAGTCAATCGTCACCGCGTCCACACACCGGTACGCGTCGGCGCCGTCCATCAGCTCGCCGCCAACGACGTCCGCGAGCTGCTCCAGGGTGAGGGGGATCACGCGCCGGCTCCTCCCGCGGCGACGCCGATCGCCCCAAGCAGCTCCCGTGCGACCAGGCGGTCGTCGAACGGCATGGTCCGGTCCGCGATCGTCTGGTACGGCTCATGGCCCTTCCCGGCGATCACCACAACATCGCCGGGGTCGGCCTGCTGCAGCGCGAGCGCGAGCGCGGCGCGGCGGTCGGGCTCGATGGCCCAGGTTGCCCCCGGGACAGCGCGGGCACCGGAGGCCATCATGTCGAGGATCGCCAGCGGGTCTTCGCTGCGCGGGTTATCGCTGGTCAGGACGACAAAGTCGGCGAGCTGCGCTGCTACCCGGCCCATGAGCGGCCGCTTCGTCGGGTCACGGTCGCCGCCGCACCCCACCACGACGAGGACCCGTTTGTGCCCGGCAAGGCTCCGCGCGGCGCTGAGCACATGCGCGACCGAGTCTGGAGTGTGCGCGTAATCGACCAGCACCGTGAACGGCTGGCCGGCGTCCACCCGCTCCATCCGCCCAGGCACGCCGTCGAGCGCAGCGATGCCTGCGGCGGCAGCGTCAAGGTCGATCCCGGCGGCGTGCGCAGCGGCGAGGGCGCAGAGCGCGTTCTCGGCGTTGAACCGGCCCAGCAGTCTCGTCCGCAGGCGCAGGCGCATGCCGGCGCAGGCCACGGTGATCGTCCAGCCCTCGGGTCCCTCGTCGGCGTCGAGCGCGGTGACGTCGGCATCTTCAGCAGCTCCGGACAAGGAGACCCGGAGCACCGGCACTGGCGCCGCCGCGGCGAGCCGGTGGCCCCAAGGGTCATCGACGTTCACAACGGCGGCCTGCGTGTGCGCCGGGAGGAACAACCGCGCCTTGGCGGCGTAGTAGTCCTCAAGATCGGCGTGGAAATCGAGGTGGTCCTGGCTGAGGTTGGTGAAGACCGCCACGGCGAACGACGTCCCGGCGACGCGGCCCAGCGCGAGCCCGTGGCTTGACACCTCCATCGCCGCCGCGGTGGCCCCCGCGCTGACCATCCGTGCGAGCAGCCGTTGGAGATCAGTCGACTCTGGCGTCGTCCGCACGCCGGGGACGGCCTGGCCGGCCACGCGTGTCTGGACGGTGCCGATCAGCCCCGTGACATGGCCCGCCGCGCGGAACGCCGACTCGAGCAAGTGGGTAGTAGTGGTCTTCCCATTGGTCCCGGTCACGCCGACCAACGTGAGCGCACGGGACGGGTAGCCGTGGATCGCCGCGGCTGCGTGGCCGAGGACATCGGCGACCGAGCTGACGACGATCTGGGGGACGGGGAGGTCGCAGAGCCGCTCAACGAGCAGTGCCGGGCTGCCTGCGGCAACAGCCTGGCCTGCGAAGTCGTGCCCGTCCACCCGTTGCCCAGGCCTGCATGCGAACAGCACGCCAGGACCCGCCTGGCGGCTGTCGTGGGTGACGTCTCCCAACTGCACCTCAACGACTGGATGCCCTTTGGGGTTGAGCCCCTCACCTGCCTGCGGGGGAAGATGCACACGCGAACCGCCAGGCAGGACAGCTCGCAGCTCAGTCGGCGTCACGTGATCCCTCGCGCTGAGGTCGAGGGGGGCAGGAAAAGCCCCCCACCTGTAGGGGCGGGTTCGGCTGCTGCGAGCATACGAGCGACCACCGGGGATCCCGAGGACCCGCCACGGTCGGTCGGACACACCCCGGCTGGACTAGTGGCCCTCCCGCCCTGGATCCAAGCTCGCCGCCGATGGTGCGGGGGCTGGCGCTGGGCCAGGAGCCGGCCGGGACGGAGGCACGCCGTGATTGACTAGCGCGAACCGCATGATCTCGCTGAATACCGGGGCAGCGGTGAGGCCACCGTAGTGCGGGCTGGGCTCGTCGAGCATCACCGCGACGACGAAGGCTGGATTCTCGACGGGCGCGAACCCGACGAAGGAGCCGATGAACGCGCCTGGCTCGTAGCCACGGCGGGTCAGGGACGGCTTCTGGGCGGTGCCTGTCTTGCCGCCGACGCGGTAGCCGGGGACGGCGGCAAGCTCGCCGGTGCCATGCTCGCCCTCCACGACCCGGACGAGCATCTCCGACAGCATGCGGGCCGTCCGCTGGGAGACGACACGGCGGCGGTCGGGTTGCGTGAGCGGCTCCACGCGGCCGTCTGGGCCGAGCCGGCCACGCACGAGCGAGGGCTCAACCCACTCGCCGCCTGAGGCGACGACCTCCATGGCGCCCGCGACCTGCAGGAGCGTGGCCGCGACCCCCTGGCCAATCGCGATCGTCGGGAGGCTCGACGCGGACCAGTTCTTGACCTCTGGGAGGATGCCCGGTGACTCTCCTGGGAAGCCCAGTCCGGTCCGCGCTCCCAGCCCGAACCGAGCCGCGTAGCCGCGCAGCCGTTGCGGGCCGAGCCGCTCGGCGATCTGGATCGTCCCGACGTTGGACGACTGCTCCATGATGTCGCCGAGCGTGTAGTCACGGGTCTTGTGCCTCTCGGAGTCGTGGAAGGTCTCCCGGCCCACCTGGTACTCCCACGGCACCGTGAATGTCGTCTCGGGCCGGGCGAGCCCCTCCTCCAAGGCGGCGGCGATCGTGATGACCTTGTTCACGCTGCCGGGCTCGAAGATGTCAGTGACCGCCCGGTTGCGGCGGGCATAGGGCTCGGCTCTGCCGATGTTGTCCGGCGAGTAGCCGGGGTATGAGGCGAGCGCGAGGATCTCGCCGCTCCGCGCGTCGAGGACGACCGCGGACCCGCCCAGCGCGTCGGAGCGCTTGACGCCCGCGGCGAGCGCCTGCTCAGCGACGTACTGGATCTGCCGGTCGATCGTGAGGACAAGGTCGGCGCCCGCCGTGGCCGGCAGCACCTCGCGCGGGGCGGTGTTGATCGTCACCCCCCCGGGGGCGCGCTCCAGGCGCAACTGCCCAGGGCGGCCCGCGAGGAGGCGGTCATACTGGCTCTCCAGCCCGGACAGCCCCTGGTTGTCGATGCCCGCGAAGCCAACGACCTGCGCCGCGAGTCTGCCCGCGGGATAGACCCGCGTGGGCTCCTCCAGCACGCCGATGCCGGGCAGCTTCAGGGCGGCGACCTGGTCGCCGACTCGGCGGGGCAGCTGGCGGCCCAGGTAAACGAAACCTTGGTCACGCTGGAGCAGCCGGGCGAGTTTGCCCGGATCCTTCCCGAGCACCGGCGCGAGCTTGGCCGCCACGCCCGCCACGCTGATCGTGTGGTCGCCATCAGCTGGGGCCGCCCCCCCAGGGGATGCGCCCACCGGCTCGCCCACAGCGGTCGCCGCATGAAGCAGCCGCGGGTTCGCGTACACGGTCGACGCGGCGAGCGACATCGCGAGCGGCTCTCCGGTCCGGTCGTACAGGCGGCCACGGCGGGCGGGCAAGTCGAGCTCTCGCTGGCTCTGCCGCTCGGCGAGGCCACGGTACTCAGCCGCGGACACGACCTGGACACTCACCAGCCGCCACGTCATCAGCGCGGTGAGGATTAGGTAGACGGCCAGCAGCCCCGACAGCCTCCGCCCGCTCCGCGCTCGGGCAATCACCCTGCCGCAATCCGCCGCCACGCCCGCGATGAGCAGGCGCATGAACCCTGGGGGCAACGGTGGCCGGGGAGCAGGACGGCGGCGAGCCGGCCGAGGCGGAGGGGAACGCCTCGGCCGGGCGCGGGCGGGCGCGCTCACGGGCTACCGTCCGTGGTAGGGGGCGCTCCCGAGGCTCCCTTTAGGGTCGAGATTCCGTGCCAGCTCCCGTGCCGGGGCCTCGCCCTTGACCATGAGGACGCCCGGGTCCTCGACCGGGATCATGCCGAGCTCTTCGACGGCGATCCGCGCGACCCGGTCCGGTGCTTCCAGAGAGGCGACCTCAGCCGTCAGCTCGTCGTAGCGCCGTGAGAGGTCGCGGACCTCGCGCTCAAGCGTCTTCGCCTCGAACGCGGACTCAGCAGCCAAGGCCCCCAAGCTCACGACCCCGAACACACCCAGCGCCGCGATGACCGACAAGGTGGCGACATACCGCCGGGCGTGACGGATCGGCGGGACGACGCGGAGGTGAGGTCGCCGGGGGGCGTGGCCGGCTGGCCTCGGCCTCGGCAGGGTTGAGGGCGCGACGGCCATCAGGACTCCGGTGTAGTCGGGGCGGGACCCCACTGCGCCCCGCCAACGATGCGCTCGATCGCGCGGAGCCGGGCTGATCGAGCTCGGGGGTTTCGCGCCACCTCATCTGCGGTGGGCCGCTGGGCTCCGCGGGTGAGGTAGCGGACGGTCTGAACGCGGCCACAGCCGCATACCGGGAGGTCCGGCGGGCAGACGCAGCCTGTGGCCGCGTCGGAGAAGCACCGCTTCGCGATACGGTCCTCGAGCGAGTGGTAGCTCAGGACGACGATGCGCCCGCCGCGGGCGTCAGGGGGCTCGGGGGGACGCCCCCGAGAGCTCCCAGAGGCCGGGCCGCCCGCGGCGGGCAGGGACAGCTCCAGCGCCTGGGGAAGGGAGGCACTAAAGCGATCCAATTCGGTGTTGACCGCGATCCGTAGGGCCTGGAAGGTCCGCGTCGCCGGGTGGCGGCCGGGACGCCGCGTGGCGGCTGGCACCGCGCTCGACACCACGTCGGCCAGCGCCGTCGTGGTATGGAGCGGGCGCGCCCGCACGATCGCGGCGGCGATCCGCCGCGCGAACCGCTCCTCACCGAGCTGGCCGATGATCCGGGTAAGCTCCCGCGCGCTCAGGTCGTTCACAAGCTGCTCAGCGGTCACCGTTGCGGACCGGTCCATCCGCATGTCGAGCGGCCCGGAGGTCTGGAACGAGAAGCCGCGCTCGGGCCGGTCGAGCTGCATCGACGACAAACCCAGGTCGTACAGGACGCCCAGCAGTGGGCCGACTCGCTCGACCACCGGCGCGACGTGCTCGGCAAGCGCGTCAAACGAGGCGTGGACGAGCGTGACCCGGTCCGCGTAGGCCGTAAGGCGCCGCCGGGTGAGGTCGAGCGCCTGCGCGTCGCGATCGAAGCCGACCAGGTGCACCTGTGGTCCCGACGCCGCCAGGAGCGCCGCGGCATGTCCCGCCGCGCCGATGGTCGCGTCGACGAGCACGGCCGGGTCGGGGCCATCGACGGCGAGCAGGCTGGTGACCCGGTCGACCATGACCGGGTGGTGCGGCGCGTGCCCAGCGTCCACGGGCCGCCTCGACGTCAGTACAGCCACAGTCTCGCCAAGAGCGCCGCGGCCATACCCGCGAGCATCGCCACCGCGAAGTAGGCGGGTCCCGGGGTGGTGGCCAAGCGGACCACGTTGCGAACCTGCGCCTGCAGCAGGCTCCCGCGGCCCGCGCGACCTTGGCGGGACAGCGAGCGCCGGGTGACTGGCTGTGGCCTGTTGGTGATCAGGCCGAGCCGCTTAGCGGTCCTTCGCAGTTGGTGGGCGACCGTGGCGCCTTGGGCGCGGTAGGGGCGGGCGGTGGAGCGGACGGGGCGGGCGGGGCGGGCGCGGTGGGCCGGGGGGCGGGGGCGCCGGGCCGGACGGACCGAGGTCTGAAGACTCATCCCAACTCCTAGAAGATTCCGAGGTTGAACGCCTGCTCGGTGGTGGCGAACTCGTTCATGCCCTGCTCCCGGTAGGCCTCCCAGGCCTCGGTGTTCCACAGCTCCAAGCGCGAGTCGCCACCCACGATCGTCACGTCCTTGGTCAGGCCCGCGTACTCGCGGAGGCGGGGCGGGATGGTGATTCGCCCCTGGCGATCCGGGGTCTCCGGGTGCGCGTGCGAGGTGATCATCCGGGCGAACATCCGCTCGCGGGCGTCGGTTGTGCGGAGGCCGCGTAGCCCCTCGATCACCCGCTGCCAGTCGCCGACGGGGTGCACCGTGAGGCAGTGATCCAGTCCCACGGTCATCACCAATCCCTCCGCGAGCTCCTCACGAAAGGCCGAGGGGAGGATCACCCGTCCCTTGGGGTCCAGCGTGTGCTGGAACTCCCCAAGGAACATGGCGCCTCCTGCACCCCAGCCTTCCCACTCCAACGTTCGTGTGCGCCACTCTGCTCCACTTCACACCACTTGTCAACCAGAATCCGCCACAACATGGCCAGAAATAGGCGAGCAAGGGAGCAAAGCCGCAGGCCACATGCGGTGGTGGAAAGTGGGGGAAGGGGGGGCAGCCGGCGTGGCGCCTAGGGACGCCGCTCTATCCGCTCGCGCTTAGCGCACCCGCCCATAAATACGGATCGCTTCGGCTGCGCCTGCATCCCCGCTCGCGGCGGTGCTGCTCGCGACCCGCCGGTGGATGTCCAAGCCCAATCGCGCAAGTCCCACCTGGCCGCGGGCCGGAGAGCCGCGCAAGGCCGCCAGGCCGGCTGCCGGCCTGTGGCCATGCTTGCTGGCCGCCGCCCGATCGTCGATCGTTGAGCAGGGACACGCGGAAACCTTGACCCGAGCGGTTGCCGCCCGTCCCTGCCGCAGGCCGGTGTGTGGCGGCGGCCTGCGGCAGGACTGGTCTGGGTCCAGGCTTAGATTCGGGGCCATGGGGGGCGAGCCGTCCAGTGGCCGTCCGGGCCGCGGATCAACGCCCACCCCCGCTCGTGCACGTCCCTGTGGCACCCCCAGCACAGCAAGCACAAATTATCCAAATCGGTCGGGCCGAGATCGATTCCTTTGGGGCGGGCGGGCGGGGGAGGTTGGCGCGGTCGATGCGCCTCACACCAGGCGACCGGCGCTCTGCACCTCACGCACCCGCCGTCGCGGACCGCCAGCGCCCGGCGCTGCGCGGGGGTCACCGTGCGGGTCGACCGGCCGGCGTCCAGGATCTGCGACCGGCCGTTGGTGATCACCCTGCAAACCCCCGCGTCACACGCCAACCTTCTGGCGGCGTCGCCTGAGATCGCGCCCAACCGATCCAGCTGCGCGGCTGGGGCGCCCGGCTGGCCCAGCAGGGTGGGCAAATCGACGACGACGGTGACATGCGGGCGGACCCCGCCGGTCTCTGGCAGCACGCCGCCGTCCAACGCCATCTTGGCCAAGGCGACCAGCGCGTCGGCGCGGCGCTGCTCTGGGGTACGGTCATCATCCTCACCCCGCGGCGCCGCCAACGGCGCGAGCGCGGTGAGCACGGTCTCGCCGTCGACCAGGTCAAACCGGCCCTCAAGGCACACCGCGCCATCAGCGGTCCGAGAGCCGTTCAGCCGCCTGGTGCGCCAAGCCCGCTCTTGCCGCGCGGCCAGGCTGCCGGGGGTCACGCTGTGCGCGTAATCATCCACCGCGCTGCGCAGCCCAACCGCGTCCGTGCCCGCCCCGCTGTCAGCCACTAGCTGATCCAACCCCGCCAACGCCTCACCGGGCAGGTCCCGCACCGCCTGCGCCGCCACCCGGGCCTGCCCTGCGCTGATCGTCCCGTCAGCCAAGGCTTGGGCGGTCTCAGGCAGCCGGTCGAGGTTGCGGGCGGTGTTGGCGCGGGTGGCGGCCTCGGCTGGCTCATGCGGCAGCGGTCGGCCAGCCACTGCTTCTCCGACCGCGCGCCGTCGGCTTTCCACGCCAGGCGCCGGTCGTGCTCGCCGACCAGCCGATGGCGGATGCCGTCGAGCCGGGCGTGCTGGCGGCACGCTCGACGATCAGCTCGCCGAGTGTGGTGTTGTCGAGGTCGTCGAGGTCGAGGGCGGCCAGGGCGTCGATGGCTGATCTGAGCTTGCCCATCGGCCCCTCCTCCCTACCTGACTAGAACATATGTTCTTATCGTAGCAGGTTGGGTTGTCTTGCGCCAAGCGTTTTCTACGTTGGTAGGGATTGTTGGGGCGATCCCACGTCTGCGCCTCAAGCTGTCAACGCGGGCCGCTGCCGCTCGTCTCACAACGGCGGCATGACCTTGAGTTGCGCGCTCACGCCTCCTCGGTGGCTGCTGCCTCGGCAGCCTAAACCGCCCGGCCCATCAAAAACATTACTTACAACGCCCACCGCAAAGCAGCAAACATGCGACGGGCTCTCTTCGACGCCTACCAAGGCGCGCGACGGCGGCGCTCAGCGACCACCTCAGGAGCATGCCCAGCGATGGCATACCACAAGACCGCCAGGCTCAGACAGCAGAACCCGAATGGCGCCGCCCGCTCGACCGCCTTGGGAACTCGGTTGCGGGCCTGGCCCACCCCCGCGGTCTGCTTGCCAAAGACCGCCACCTCGATCGACCATCTCGCCGCATACCGGGCGACAATGTCCACCGTGGGCTGTTCAGATCCGTGGTCACCAACGCCAAGTCATACCCACCCCGCTCATGGTCGCGTCCGGCCTCACCGACCAGCACAACCCGGACCGGCTGACCGCCGAGGCCGCCATACCACAGACGCCGCCGCTCGGCCACCCACACCTGCTCATCACGGCCATAACAAGTCACGCTGCCTTTACGCCAGTCCGCGTCGGCGGCAGATCGACGGGCTGCCCAGCCGCCTGCCTTTGAGCCGGAGCTTGGATCCACCGACCGGGACACGATTGACAGCGTGTCCACGCAGGTCAACGCCATCTTTCCTGCGCAGGCGAAGGAAAGATGGCGCTCATCCGGCGGGTGTAGTGCGCGGGCTGCGGTTTTCCTTCATGCTCGAAGGAAAACTGCCCGTGAACGCGCGTGACCGGTGGATTCAGGCGGAGCCGCCCCCGCCGCCCAGTCCTAGCCCGAGTTTCCTGGCTATTGGTGGGTAGGCTGGCGTAGCTGCTGGTCAGCAGAGGTTTATGGGCGGTGGGTGTGTATTACCCACGTCAGCGGTGGGGCGCATAGCGGGCAAGGTCGAACAAGTCGAACAGACGCTGCTGGAGGGGTGTCATGTCGGTGAGCATGCGTCGGGCTCAGGGCCGGCCACGGTCGCCCTGGTAGAGCAGGACGGTCTCCTCGATACCCGCCAGGTGTCCAACAGCTCGCGCACGCTCATCTCCAGGCCGGCTTGGGCGGCCTGGCGGCGCAGCAGATGCGCTACCGCCAGAGCAAGCACGCAGTAGAAGACGTGCACGCGGATCTTCTGCTCGGTCCAGTGACGCAGCGGCGAGAACGAGACCACGTGGGAGTCTTTCATCTGCCGGAACCCGTCTTCGGCGTCTGCTTGGGAGCGGTATGCGGCCACGACCTCGCCGACCGGCCAGTCATCGCGGTTAGTTCACAAGATCCGTTTGCCAAGACTTCGCCGGCTAGCTGGTCGCGGGCGGCCTGGTCAATCTCCCAGGTCAGCCGCAACTCAGCAGGATCTTGCCCGGTCAGGGTGACATCGATGACCCGGTCTGCCCAGCGCGGTTTGACAATGGCGGCGATCTCGGCCTCCACGCCCGCGCGGGCCTTACGGGTGCGGCCACGGGCCAGACGGGCGGCCAACTCGTCCAGACGGCGACCGGCTTTGGCCAGCGTTTGAGCGAAGCTTCTGGCCTGTGCGGTGTGGAAGGTCGGTGAGTGTGTGATGACCGCTCGGTGGGTCACGCCCAGCGCGGTGGCGGTGGTGTCATAGGCGGTGAGCCCGCCGAGCCGGTCGACATCGACGACGCTGAGCTCGGCGGCGGGGATGGCGAGCAGGTCGGGGTGGTTCGAGACGACCAGCGAGCCGACGAACCCCAGCCCGCTGGCTTCGATATGGGTCTGATTGGCGGTCGAGCTCTGCCCGGCGTCGAGACCACGGTCAGTGACTCCAGGCTGTCGGCGAGCTGACGGTAGCGGGCGACCAGCTCATCGATGACTTCGGGGAACTGGGTGACGTCGGGGCGGTCGCCAGGGTAGGCGTGGCTGACCAGGGGGATCCCACCGTCACGGGTGACCACCAGCGCGAGTCCGACCAGCCGCAGGCCGGTGCGTTTCTGTTTGGCTTTGCCGCGCTGGGCGATCGGCGCTTTGGGGTTGGCGGAGTCGATGAGCGTGGCGAAGTTGGTCATGTCCAGCACCAGCGCGGACAGGTCCAGCCCGAACTCGGTGACCATCCGCTGGGCGATCTTGCGCTCGACGGCGCGTAGGTCGTCTTCGGACAGTGCGTCCATGGCGTCCCAGAAGCGGCGGTGGTCCAGCGCGGCGGCGGGCAGACGGACCCAGCGGCCTGCCCGCAGTAGTCGCCCACCAGTCGGCAAAGCGCAGCTTGGAGCATGGTTTGACGACCCGGTTGGCGGTCGCCAAGGCAATATAGGCGCCCACCGATGCGACCGCGTCCGTCCGTCGCGGGCCTACGACCTGGTCGATGATGCCGGGGACGTCCAGCCGCTCCAGCATTCCCCAGACTGCTGCTAGATCACCGAGCCGTTTGTGCTGGGTGCGGTCCGGCTCGCCAGCTCCGGCGCCCTCAAGGCGGGCCATGACTTCCTCGGCGGTGCCCAGGTACCGCTGGGAGACGATCCGCGGTTTGCCGTCGATGCGGGCGGACTCGACAAGGTAGTAGTAGGTCTGCTGGCCGCGCCGCTTTCCCACGATTGATGGCATATATGGGTAATACATTTTGGGGACAACCGAAAACAAGCGCCCGCGACGGCGAACATACAGGTCAGCGCCAGGAACACGGGAGAACCGGTGACTCAGCTCACCGACCCCAAACCAGCTAGCCAGGAAACTCGGGCCAGCCACACAGCCAGCCAGACCGACCGCGGGCACGGGCGAGTCGAGCAGCGGTGGATCGAGGTCATCGATACCTCACCTGCCCAGGTCGGGTTCCCGCACGCAGCGCAGGCGTGGTGCGTCGTGCGTGAGGTCTTCGACCTCGACGGGTCAGTCCGCTCTTGCGAGACCGTCTACGGGCTGACCAGCGCATCAGCGCGCAAAGCAGGTCCTGGTCGCCTGCTGGATCTGACACGAGGCCAGTGGAGCATCGAGAACGGCTTGCACTGGGTCCGCGACGTCACGCTCAAACGAGGACCGCTGTCAAGTCCGGACCGGGTCCGGCCCACGGGTGATGACCACCCTACGCAACCTCGCGATCGGCGTGCTGCGCCTGGCGGGCGTGACCAACATCGCTCAGGGGTTGCGCTGGGCCGCGCGCAGCCCAGCCCGAGCGTTGGCGTTGCTGGGACTGTAAACCCTCTCCCGCCCTGCAAGCACGCCACGGTCGGTCAGGTCTGTCCTGGCGCGCCCATTTATGTCTCTAACACTGCGTCAGTCCCCGCTGCCAACCGCCACACAGCAGTCCTCACAGGCCTGAGGCACCTTAACAGCGCCCATGCTCGAATAGACGACTCTGTGCGTCCACGAGCGCCCCCCGACTTTGCCGATCGTCCTGCCCTCGCACCCCGGCGATAAGCAAAGGAAGGGTTGCCTGGAAAATAAGCCCTAGAGAGGGCGGCCGATAAGCCGTCTGCACGATGTCAGGAAGGGGGGCTTACTGCCATCATTTTGTAGAGCAGTGGCCATACTGGGGTTCGGCGCCATCTAGGTGGTCAGTGCTTAAGCATACTACTGTCACGACCGTTGTTTCTCCCTAGCTGACAGTGTTGATTAGAGTTGTCGTACGTTGGAGTTCTTACTGCACTACAGTGCACACTACAGTAATGTGAGCAGATAGAAACATAGCTACGCCATCAGCGTAGAGTGGGAACAGCCATAGGGATCACGAGACCCTTTTATGATGCTCGCTGAGTAATATTGGCGAGTTCGGAGGGTAACCGGAACCGCACGCTTTATATTATCCACTGGAAATGTTGTGTGCGACCACGCCGGAGTTTTGGTCCGCATGGGCCACAGAAAATTCGCTGGCTCTGCGTCCTGATTCTGGCTGTTCCATCTGAATACGCCTAAGACCTCCTTGTTGCAATGTCTGCCCGAACGCATGACGCGTACGTGAGCATTTACGTAAGGACGCAAGAAGGACGCAAGGATGACGTTTGTCCTTAACCAGGCTCCGCTTGGCGCCCGACGAGATTGCGACTCCGGAGCCCCTGCACAGTGAGTCCGCGTGAGCCGACGGTTCATCCCACTGACACTCGAAGGCTACGCGCAATCCTCATTTTGCTTGACGTAACCGCGGTGACGGTTGCCTGGGTGACGGCGTTCTTCTTCCAGAAGCGCGGGATCCGTCCCGGGACCGTCTGGCTACGCTGGGTGTACACCATTCCGGTCATCGTTGCGGCTTCTCTGGGCCTGCTCGCATTCCAAGGGCTCTACAAGGGTCCCGTATTGAGTGCGCGATCCATCGAACTCCCGCGCTTGGGACGCATAGGGCTTGTCATCGGGGTACTCGTCCTTGCAGCAGCCAGGGTCCTGAGGCTTCCCCGTCCCGCCTGGACGGCGGCCGTCGGAGCGGTCCTGAGCACCGGAGCGCTAGTCGCCGCTCGAGCCTGGTATCAAGTGTGGCTGCAGAACGCCCGGCGGCAAGGCCGATTCCTGTGCCCTGTAGTCATCATTGGTGCCAATGAGGAGGGCCTTAACCTCTATTGCCTGGTTCGGGATCATCCCGAGCTCGGTCTCAAGCTCTGCGGGGTTATGGGTCGCTCCGCTCCTAAAGAATGGGGGCTGGATGCTCCCTGGCTTGGTGAGCCTGACGATGTGATAGCCGCAGTCCGGCAGTGCGGCGCCAACAGGACTCTTGTCGCGTGCAGCGCGCTGCCGCCAAGCCGGCTGAACCGACTGATCAGGGATCTGATTGGCGCTGGTATCCACGTGGACCTTTCCAATGGCCTGGCAGGGATTGATTACCGAAGGTTGCGAGCCAGCCCCTTGGCGCACGAACCGTTGTTTTATGTGGAGCCGGCGTTGTTGGCAAGATGGCGACCGGTGGTCAAGCGGGCGCTCGATCTTATGCTCGCCCTGCTCGCGCTGGTGAGTTTGTCGCCGGTGCTGCTCGCGGCGGTCGTGGCGATCAAGCTTGAGGATCGAGGGCCAGTGCTGATCCGCCAGCGAAGAATTGGGCGTCACGGCCAACCCTTCACGATGTTCAAACTGCGCACCATGGTGCCCGATGCCGAGCAGCATCTGCCTGTGCTGACAGCCATGAACGGACGACGGGAGGGACCGCTGTTTAAGGCGGTGGCTGACCCTCGAGTCACCCGCGTGGGGAGGTTTCTTCGCGCATCGAGCATCGACGAACTCTTGCAGTTGCTCAACGTGATCCATGGAACCATGAGTCTGGTCGGCCCCCGGCCTGCCCTTCCCGACGAGGTGGCCAACTTCGACAGAGACCTGCGAGCCCGCGAGCAGCTTCTCCCAGGAATTACCGGACTGTGGCAGGTCGAGGCACGTGACAACCCGTCCTTTGGCGCCTACCGACGGCTGGATCTTTTCTACATCGAGAACTGGTCGCTGCGCCTTGATCTCATCATCTTGGCAACAACAATCTGGGTGGTGATCGGAAGAACTATTCGAGTACTGCGTATGAACGCGTTGAGCAAGAAAGGACCATTGGTTGTCGTCCTCGATTAGCCGTCTCGTTTTTCTCTATGGCGTACAACCCTCGGCACAAGAGCGTGAGGGCGTTCTCACGACCACGAGTTCTTGGTACAAGGTTCGGCAGCAAGGTGGTAATGCGCGATCTCGTGGCGGAACGGACACGGATCGTCAACCGGTTGCGGTGGCATCTGCACGAACTCGCCCGACCTGGGATCCGCCAGCTCGCTCCTTCGACCGGGCCAAGACCGTGGCCCAAATAAGCGCCAATCTGGCCGGGCGGTCTGGGACCGTGGCTCGCCTGGCTCGTCGGCTTCTGGAGCGCTGCGTTTCCCTTACGGAGGAGATTCGAGCCTTGGAGGTCGAGATCCGCGAGCTGGTGGAGGGGATTGCTCCTGCCCTGCTGGACATTTGCGGCTGTGCGCCTCTCACCGCGGCCAAAATCGTTGGTGAGACCGCCGATGTCCGCCGGTTTCGATCCAAGGACGCCTTCGCTCGCTACAACGGCACGGTTTTGCTGCCGGTGTGGTCATCCAACCATCCCAGGCATCGGCTCAACCGAGCAGGCGACCGTCAGCTCAACTGCGCTCTCCATCGAATCGCCCTTACGCAGGCCCACTGGCATCCCGACGCCCGCGCCTATCTGCAGCGTCGCAAGGACACCGGGGACACCGCCAAAGAAGCCATGCGAGCCCTCAAACGACGGCTGTCCGAGGTGATCTACCGAGCACTCCTAAACAACGCCACCCTCACCGATCACAACCGAATGCCCACAGCCGTTTGACATAGGAGCGAGTTACAGTCCCTCTCCTGTCACGGCCATATTGATAAGGCTATTTACATTCATGTCATCGACAAAAAGTAGTCGGGACCCTAACTCAACTTCTGTAACGAGGCGTCAGCCTAGACCTGATGATGGCGCAGCACAAGATATATCTCGTTTGGTATAACGGCGGATTCGTAGTGGAGTTACTACGGTCAGCAGCAATCAACTATAGCATTGGCACAGGATAGCTACTATGAGAATCCTTCACGTCAACAAATTTCTCTATCGGCGAGGCGGTGCCGAGAGTTACATGGAAGATGTTGCTGGGCTCCAACGCCGTGCCGGTCATGAGGTCGCATTCTTTGGCATGGACCACCCCGCAAATATCTCTACGCAGTTCGCTGCCGCTTTTCCGTCCTATCTGCAACTTCACCCTCCGCCACCCGGGTTGGCCGGTAAGGCTCGAGCGGTGGGCAGGATGCTCTGGTCGACCTCAGCTGCTCAAGGCATCGAGGCGGTGATCGATGCGTTCGACCCCGATGTCGCGCATCTTCACAACATCTACCACCATCTCTCTCCATCCATCCTAGGCCCACTCGCCCGCCGTGGCGTTCCGACGGTAATGACGCTGCACGACTACAAGCTGGCATGTCCCAGCTACCACTTTCTCGCGCACGGTCGGGTGTGCGAGGCTTGCCTCGGCGGTCACTTCCACAGGGCGCTGCGACGACGCTGCAAGGACGGCTCGTTGGCCGCCAGCGCGGTGTTGGCGCTTGAGCTGGCAATTCATACCACCATCGGGGCGTACAGCTGGATCAGCCTATTCGTCTGCCCTAGTCGCTTTTTGGCAGCCAAGATGGCCGAGGCGGGTGTATTTCCCGAGCGGATGCGGTATGGCCCACATTTCTTCGACCCCACATCGGTAGAGGCGGCGGACAGTCCCGGCCGGGGCGTCGTGTACGCCGGGCGCCTTTCAGCCGGGAAGGGTGTCGACGTCCTGATCGAGGCCCTCGCCAGGCTCCGCATCGGACACCTCGACATCGCTGGCGAAGGCCCGGCGCGCGACTGGCTGGTGGCGCTGGCCGCAGAGCGAGCTCCCGGTCGAGTTCGGTTTCACGGCTGGTTGACCAAGGCAGACCTGCATGCGCTGATCCGCTCGACAACCGTCCTCGCCGTGCCGTCGCGCTGGTACGAGAACCAGCCGATGATCGTGCTGGAGAGCTTTGGTTGCGGCGTCCCCGTAGTTGGCACCGAGCTGGGCGGCCTCCCCGAACTCATCGATCCCGGTGTCGACGGTGCGCTAGTGCCCGAAAACGATCCAGCAGCGCTGGCGGCGGCGCTGTATCCGTTCCTGAACGACCCGACGAGCGCGTTCGACATGGGCAAGGCGGCCAGAACCAAGGTTGAGGAGCAGTTCTCGCCTGAGCGCCACCTACACCGACTGGAGGAGATCTACGCTGAGGCGGCCGAGTGTGTCCGCTGACCGGTCGGACGGAGTGCGCGTGGCCATGATCGGCCAACGCGGTGTGCCCGCGACTTATGGTGGCGTCGAACACCATGTCGAGCAGTTGGGGTGGCGGCTGGCTACTCGAGGGCACGACGTAACGGTGTTCTGCCGCACCAACTACGTACGAGGTAGCCAATCAGAGTACAGGGGCATGCGATTACGTCGTTTCCCAACGGTAAACAGCAAATGCTTCGATGCGATAGCACACAGCGCGCTCTGCACGCTCGCGACCTTCCCCGACCGCTACGACATTGTCCACTATCATGCCCTCGGGCCTGGTGCGCTGGCGCCGATTCCCAAGTACCTATCACGGGCACGCGTTGTTCACACTATTCATGGTCTCGATCACCAACGAGCAAAATGGGGGCGAGGAGCAAAAGGATTTCTCAGGTGCGCAGCCTGGATCAGCGGTCATGTTCCCGATGCGACAGTCGTCGTGTCCCATGCCCTTGCTGAGCATTATCGAGAGCGCTACGGTCGCTGGGCATTATACATTCCAAACGGCGTCAACGAACCCAGTTACCAGGCTCCCGACAAGATCACTGTGCGGTGGGGATTGACCAAGGGGAGTTATCTGTTGTTCGTGGGACGCCTCGTCCCTGAGAAAGCACCCGACTTATTGATCCGCGCCTTTCGCCGTATACAGGGCAACCTTCGCCTCGTCGTGGTGGGTGGATCCTGCTTCACCGACAAGTACACAACCTCGGTCCACGACCAGGCGGCGGCTGACTCTCGGGTGCTGTTGCTCGGCTACGTATACGGCCAACTCCTCGCCGAGCTCTATAGCAACACCGCTGCCTTTGTGCTGCCTTCAACGTTGGAAGGACTTCCATTAACGCTGCTCGAGGCAGCTTCGCATGGCATTTCCATAGTCGCGAGCGACCTCCCACCCCACGTCGAGGTGCTAGGCGACGACGGCCCAGGACACCGCCTGTTCCCCGCAGGAGACGAAGACGGGTTGATCAGCGTCCTCGAGCATATCCTTAAAGACCGTGCTGTGGAACAAACAGGTGCGACCGCCCTACGCCAGGAGGTATTACACCGCTACAGGTGGGACGACACGGCTGCAGCCACCGAGCGACTCTACCTGGACCTCCTGCAGGGGCCGCCCGATCGTCTGCGCGCAAGACATCACACCGGATCGAGCGCTGCTGCTTGGAGCAGAAGCTTTACTTCAGGTCACGTGTGAGGAGGTGCGATGGTCGCCACAGCCAAACGCCTCGGTCGCCGCGCTGCCGCATTCTTCGCCATCACACTGTCGCTCGGCTCCGGCGTGATCGCCACGAAAACTGGATCGCCGCCTGACGCACCTCGGGTCTCCACGCGGGTGGGAGCACTGAAGCCCCTCATCCGGGGACTCATCGATCGACACGACATCTCACCCAGCTCACACTTCGGAGCCATCCAGGCATTCGTGGTCCAAGTTCGCTGGGCTAATCTACAGCCGGAGCGTGGAGGACCGATCGTCGAAGGTAACGCCATCGACCGGGCGCTGAGCCAGGTGCGAACCCTGAACAGAGAGAATCCCGACCTCGTCCTAAAGATCAGGCTAAGAGTCTACGCAGGCATCCATGCGCCCGAGTGGATGAAGAACCTCGGTGGCCAGCCGCTCGTGGCCACGAATCCTGCGAACGATCTGGGCAGCACTATCGGCCACTTCTGGACCGATGGCTTCGGGCGAGCCTACCTAGAGTTTCAGACCAAACTGGCAGCACGCTACGACCAGGCGCTCGAAATCCGGGAAGTCGTCATTGCCAGGTGCACGACGGTGTTCGGCGAACCGTTTCTCAGACAGATCGGTGACCGCGCCACGGTAGAGGCGTTACTCGATGCCGGCTTCACGCCCGAGACCGATCACCGCTGTCACCGTGAGGAGATCGACGCTCACAAGGTATGGACTCGGACTCGAAGCATCTCGCCCTCAACCCCTACAAAGTCGTATCACGACGTGTGTTGGACCGTCGCAAGTTCGGCGGCCCAGCAAGTGGACGAGGACTTCACCGAAGACATGATGCGCTATTGCCGATCTGCGCTCGGCGGCCGATGTGTCCTCAAGAACAATTTCATCGGCTGGCTGATGCAGCCAGCGTACGAGGGATTGTACGCAAGCGCCAATCAACTTAGCCCTCCCCTTGCCTTCCAGACGACCACAAAGGCAAGGGGTCGGCGACCTGAGGCGGACGCTCAAGTGGGCAGTGAAGCAGCGGGCCAATTCAGTCGAGCTTTTTCGCGGTTACGACGACTATGCTAAAGAGGTGTTGATGGCATTCGATCGCAAGCTCAAGGCAAACCTGATTATTATCGAAGGTGGCTGAAGATGAAGGTATTGCCTTGAAGAACAAGAAGACTACCGTACTCTTCATTGCGGGATCTGGTCGCAGTGGCTCGACGCTGCTCAACAAAATTCTCGGTCAGGTCGACGACTTCTTTTCTGTGGGCGAACTGCGTTACATCTGGGAACGTAGCCTGACAGAGGATCGCCTGTGCGGATGTGGCGTCCGCTTCAGCCAGTGTTCATTGTGGCAAGCAATCCTCGAGCGGGCATTCGGGCGGGAAGGCGTGGACACAGCGAAGCTGCTCGCGACCCAGCAACAGTGCACACGCGTCCGTCATGTCCCGTCCGTGTTGTTCGGTGCGCACGGCAGGAGCGGTATCGAGTGGGTCGAGTACCGTCAGCAGCTTACTCGGCTGTACGCCGCCATCAGCGGTGTCACAGGCTGCCGAGTCGTCGTCGACTCCTCGAAGATCTCAACCTTCGGTTACATGCTGGACACGATCGAATCGATCGACCTGTACATCGTGCACCTGATCAGAGACCCGCGCGCCGCCGCCTATTCGTGGCTGCGCAGCAAGCCGCAACCCGACGGTGGACCGTTGGATTCAATGCAGCAGCAATCGGCGGTGAAGAGTTCTGTGTTGTGGGACATATGGAACGTCACAGTGGTGGCGCTGTGGCGGCATCGCTCCGGCCGATACCTGCGCCTGCGCTACGAGGACTTTGTCGCCCGGCCTCACGAAGCCGTGGAACAGATCCTGGCGATGGTGGGCCATGCGGGCGCGGACACCCCCTTCGTCAACGACGAGACCGTCGTCATTGGCCCCAACCACAGCGTCGCAGGCAATCCGAACCGGTTAGAAACCGGCAACGTGACGCTCAGCGCCGATACCGAGTGGCTCACGCGCATGAGGCGGTGGGACCGGGCTGTGGCCACCGGGGTCACGCTGCCACTGTTGCGCTGTTTCGGGTACCAGATCTGGCCTGGACAGAACCCATGGCTTCCCTTGGCTCTCGCTCGGCGAAACCGATGACCGAGACCCGCCCGCGCCCCATCTTCATCGTCGGTTGTCAGCGGTCGGGAGCGACGCTGTTGCGCCGGTCCGGAGACCTATTTTTGGATGACTTCCTTCACCTCACCGGTCAGAGCTGGGAACGCTTGAACTTTTACGGCTTCCCAAGGAATATTGGCACTGCAAGATCACCGAATTCTTCGACTCGCCCCAGACCGACTATGCCCATGCTCGCGGCAAGTTCCGCTGGGCGGACAAGACACCGCGAGACGCGCTGCAGCTGGACCTCATCGACGAGTTTTTTTCGACTTACCAGATCGTCCGTGTCATCCGGGACGGGACGCGACGTCATCGCCTCACACCTCGATCAGTGGGGCTCTCTCTCGGCGGTGAAGGCGGTGGAGAAGTGGCCGATTACATCCGTGCCGCGCGGACCGTCGGCCACCGGCTACCACCCGACCGTTACCACGAGATCCGCTACCAACAGCTTGTGACGAGCACCGAGTCGACGATGCAGGAACTCCTCGTCTTCCTGGACGAGCCCTGGGACGATGCTGTTCTCGAGTACTACGGGTTCCCCGACGACGTCGCGCCACGGTACGCCGCCTTGACAAGGATGCGCCGCAAGGATGCGAGCGAGAAGGCTTGCGTGTACAAGACACAGGTCTGTGCCTATAGACCGGAGATCGACCCACTGATCCGACTGCTGATTAGGCTTCGGGGAGGGAGCACGCTACGCGAGTTGAGATACCGGTGAAGGGAGGGAATCACCTTCGGACCGACCCCGCCGAGGCACAACGGGCTGCTCCTGGACCGCTGTTCATCGTCGGAGCCCCACGCTCGGGCACCAGTCTCGTCTACAAAGCGATCAGCCTCCATCCGGCGGCGGCGTACATCTCCAACTGGGTTCGTCGCTACCCTGAAGTACCGCAGCTCGCGGCACTCAACCGTGTATCACGGCTATTCCCCAGGTTGCAGCGTGCCCTGTGGTTCGGAAAAGACTCGAATGCGTACGTCTACGGGTCGCACCGCTCATGGATCGCCCGTGCATTGCCGATGCCCGTCGAGGGTGAGCCGCTCTATGCCTCGTGCGGGCTCTCGGAGGATCCCCGACGCCCAACGGCCGTACCGGAGCCCGCTCAGCAGGCGGCCCTCCGCGCTTCGTTTGCGGCAATCCGGCGTTATGGGAACGGCCAGCGCGTTGTGAGCAAACGCATCGCGAACAATCATCGGATTCCATTACTGCACGGGGCCTTCCCGGAGTCGCGGTTCGTCGAGGTTGTCCGGGACGGGCGGGCCGTGGCCTATTCGCTGTCGCGAGTCGACTGGTGGCCCGACAGCGTGGTGTGGTGGTACGGAGAGACCCCTCGCCAGTGGGAGGAGAATGGGGGGGACCCCTGGGAGTTGTGTGCTCGCAGCTGGGTCGAGGAAGTTCGAGCAATCGAACGTGGACTGTCGACCGTCCCACCCTCGTCAGTGCTCACGGTTAGCTACGAGCGTCTTGTTCGCGAGTTCGGCTGCGTGCTGAGAGAACTCGCCTTGTTCGCCAGCCTCCCGGAAGATGCTCGCTGGTCGAACGTCGTCGGGCAGCTTCAGACCTTCGGAGCCAGCGAAGTGTGGCGCGCTCGACTGGCCCCCAAGGACATCGCGACGATCGAGCGTGTCCAGGAGCCCACTCTTCGGCGGCGTGGATATGTCGTCTGATCATCGGCGCCCGCTCTACTGCTTCGTGCTGGGCACCGGGCGGTGCGGCTCGACGCTCGTACACGAAGTCCTCGCTCGCCATCCGGACGTCGGCTTCGTGTCCAACCTCGAGGACCACCTGCCATGGTTACGGATCATGGGTCGGTGCAACAACGCCCTCTACCGACGAATCCCTCCAGGTCTGAGCCGTAAGGGCCGGCTGCGCTACGCGCCATCCGAGGGTTACCGCGCCCTCGAGCATCAGGTTTCGCCGGCATTGTCAACGCCGTTGCGCGACTTAACGGCTGACGATGCCACTCCATGGCTCGTCCAACGGGTTCGTACGTTCTTCGAGTCCCGGGCTCACGTACAAGCCACGCCGGTGTTCCTGCACAAGTTCACCGGCTGGCCGAGAGCGCGCTTTCTTCAACAGGCCCTCCCGGGCGCGAGATTCGTGCACGTGGTCCGCGACGGTCGGGCAGTCGCCAACTCGTGGCTCCAGATGCCTTGGTGGCGAGGTTATCAAGGCCCGGCACAGTGGCAGTTCGGGCCACTCCCCGCATCCTACGAGGCGGAGTGGGAATCTTCTGACTACTCTTTCGTAATCTTGGCTGGATTGGCATGGAAACTGCTAATGGATGCGTTCGTCGCTGCCGAACAGGACGTCGGCGCTGAATCGTGGATGAACATTCGCTACGAAGACATCGTGGTCGATCCCCGCCAGCGGTTTGGCGAGCTGCTGCAATTTCTGGAGATGGAGTGGACACCAACGTTCGAAAGTGCGTTCGTGCGTTACCATTTCGATCCGGTACGTACCCAGGCCTTCCGCACAGACCTCGACGCCTCGTCCCTTCGTCTCTTGGAAGTCTCCCTCGCTAGTCACCTCGAGAGCTACGGATACTAAACGAGGTGACTGTGACTCTTCCAGACGAGCCAGCCCTTCGTCATCTCGGCAGGAAGGCTCTGCGCCACTGTGTCAAGCATCTGCCGGAAGTGCGCCACGAAGAGATCATCAATCCTGACGATTACATCATCAGTTCGTACAGCCCCAGGTGCGGTCGGCTCCGGCTAGCTGCTGCCGACGCCACTGCCACCGTGCGGATCACCGCGAGGCGTCTTATTTCGTGGTATTTGCTTCTTACTCGCTCCCGACTCCTAGTCGATAAGTACCCGGAGCTGATCTTTTGGATTCCGTTCGTGCAGGCGCTGTTTCCCGACGCCAGGTTCGTGATGGTGATGCGATCGCCAACCAAGGTGATCGTTTCAATCGCGGGCAGGTCTGATCGTCGCGGAGTTGGCGAGGCCAACTGGTGGGGGGTGGACGACCGCAAGCGGCGTGTGCTGTGGAACGAGGCGGTGGCGGAGGACCCGGGCCTGGCCTGGATCACTGAGGTTATAAACCATAAAGCCGCGACTGACGCTGAACGGGCCGCTGTCGAGTGGCTCGCCACCGTGACTGAGGCACTCCGGCTTCGGCGCATCAACGTCCCCTTCACCGTCTTGGCTTACGAGGATCTCATGGCCGACCCAGTCAATTCGATGGAGCGGCTGCTCGCCACTTGCGAGTTGCCCTCCAGCGGTCGAGTTGTCAAGTTCGCCCGCCGCCAGGTGCGCGCTGACCCCGCCACCCCATCCCTATGGGTCTGCCCGGACCCCCCTCGTCGCTCGCATGGCGGTATTGGCCGAGGAACTCCGGACGGCATGAGGGTGCTCGTCATCCACAAGGCCTGGCGAGCGGTCGGGGGGGTCGAAGAGCACATGTTCCAGGTCGTACGCTTTTTGAGCAGCGTGGCCACGACGTGGTCCGTTCTCGACGGCGCACGAGGACAATCTTCCCACCTACGACCGCTACTTCCCCGACAATGTCGACTTCCGAAAGGGGTCGGTGGCGAGCCGGACCTAGGCCACGGGACGAGTTCTGCTCGGGCTGGCTACCGTGCGCCAGCTAGAAGCGCTGCTCGGTACCGAGCCGGTCGACGTCGCCTACGTCCTGCACGTGTACTACCAGCTTGGCACGACCGTGCTGCCTCTGCTGCGCCGGAGGGGCGTGCCGATTCTGCTGTCCCTTCACGACTACAAGCTCAGCTGCCCGAGCTACCGGCTCTTCGACGACCGCACCCGCCAGATTTGCACCACGTGCTTCGACCGCCCGCACGCGTACCTGTGGGTCCCGGCGGTCCGCCGATGCTGGGACGGCTTGGCGTTAGGCGGAATGGTGCTGACAGCCGAGGCCATCACCACCCGGCTGGTCCGTGCATACCGTTGCGCGGACGTGGTGCTCGTCACCAACCAACTGCTACGACGTGGTGCGATCCGTGCTGGCGCCCCCCCAGCCGAATCCGCATCTTGCCTCATCCAGTGGTGTTACCCAACACGCTGCCCGCACGCGAGCCGGGTCAGTGTGCCCTCTACGTGGGACGGCTCGTCCCCGAGAAGGGCGTCCACCTCCTCATCCGGGCGGCGGCCCAGAACAGGGTGCCGGTCCGGATCGTAGGTGACGGCCGGTCCACGGGTGAACTGCAGGACCTTCGGGATCAGCTCGATGCCCCGGTGACGTTCGTCGGTGCGCTCGACCGAGCCGGCGTTGAGCAAGAGAGGCAGCAGGCGGCGATGTTGGTGGTTCCCTCGGTCTGGCACGAGACTTGGGGGCTGGTCATCAACGAAGCGATCGCCAACCGGCTGCCGGTAGTCGTCAGCGCGGTCGGTGTCCTCCCCGACATCCTCGGGCAAGGCCGCGGCGTGCTCGTCCCACCCGGCGACGCCGAAGCGCTGGCCGAAGGGATGACGCGGCTGCTCGTCGATCCTTGCCAGAGCGAGAAGGTAGCTAACCGGGCCTGGAGGTTTGCCGCGACCGAGCTGACACACGCGCAATGGGTGAGTCGGCTAGAAGCCGCCTTCGCGAGGTAGGCGTGACGTTGTGATCCAGGGGACCGAAAGCCGCGATGATACCGCCGTCAGGCTGCCGAGCCTGCGCCGCAAACTCGCCGCAGACTCGGGCTGGGCGCTTGGCGGGCGGACGCTTACCGTCGCCATTGCGTTCGGTACCAGCGTGCTGCTCGCCCGGCTTCTGCGACCCAGTGACTTCGGTCTTTACGTGCTTGTAATGAGCGTGTCCGGGGCCCTCAGCGCGGTCGCCCACTTCGGCCTGCCGCCCACTGGCACTCGGCTGATCGCCGAGGCACTGGCCACCGGCCTCCAGGGGCGGGCTCGGGCGGTGGCTCGGTGGGTCCTTGTGCTGTCAGGAGGCCTCGCCGCCGGCATCGCCCTCGTCGGTATCTCGCCGCCTGGAAGGGCGCTGCTGCTAGCGCTATTTGACGTCCCAGGGCTTGACGCAACGATCGGCCTCACGATGCTCGTGACGCTGCTCGCCACCGTCCAATACGCCCTCGCCGAGGCGTTCCGGGGCCTGGGCCGGATCCTTGCCGCGACCGTGCACGGCGGCCTATTGGCTACCGTCCTGGCGTTTGCCTTCTTCGTCGCGTTGGCAGCGGACTCGGGTCGGGCCTCACTGAACATCGTGCTGTGGTGGACGGCTGCGTCGCTCGCCTTCGGCTGTCTTGTGGCTGGCGGGACACTACACCTCAGGTTGCGGGCGCTTCGGGGGCCCGGCACCACGGGAACGGCCGAGCTGGTCCGGCTCTCCTTGCCACTGTTCGTGTACGGGGTAATGACTCAGGTCGTGACCCGGGTCGACGTGTGGGCGGTGGGGGCCACCCGGCCTGCCGATCTGGCCGTCTATGGCGCCGCCAACCGACTCGTGCTCCTGGTCAGCACGCCGCTGCACATCGTCAACGCGGTGGTGCCCACAGTCATCGCGCAGCTGCATGCTCGCGGTGAGCCCCGCCGGCTCGAGCGAATCGTGCGCGTGACGGCCACCGCCAGCAGCCTGCCAGCCTTCGCGGTGCTCGCCGTGTTCCTGATTCTCGGCCGCCCGGTCATGGATATTGTGTACGGGGACTTCTACGGCGCGGGTGCGGTGTCGCTCGCGGTGCTGAGCGTCGGCGCCGCGTTCGCGGTGGCTACCGGCTCGTGCGGGATGGTGCTGAATATGACCGGCCACCAGCGAGTGGCCATGGTGGTGTCGCTAGTTGCCGTTGTCGCCACGATCGTGGGCGTGTTCGTGGGGGGCGCGATCGCGGGCGGGTTGGGCGTGGCCTGTGGCGCCGCCGGAGGCGCCATCCTGCAGAACCTGTTCCAGGTGGTCGCCTGTCGGCGAGTGCTCGGAGTGCGCACTGAGATCAGTTTGGCGATGACCTGGGACGAGGCCCGACGGGTTCTACTCCACCACCAGTCAGTTCGGGAAGAGAAGGTTTGATGCCAAGGAACAGACCGTTCGCAGCCAGCGTGTCGCGGCGGTAGGAGGCGTCTGCCAGAAGCTCGTGTGCGCCGCGCGGGCCGTCGCGGACCGCGTCCGCCATCCCGCGTCAGTCGGACTCAGCGGGCTCCGTCTGCAGCAGCAGAAGCGGCTCATGTTCAGCTTGGCGGTCGGCCTCATCCTTGTCGCTGGGGTCCTCGCCGGGTTCGGCGAGGTCGTGCTCGGCACCATCATGCTCGGCGCGGTTGTCGCGATCGGACTTGGGGCGCCTTCATGCGCCAGCCGGTCATCGTGCTGCTGAGCTTCTGGATATTCGCCCTCGTTTCGACCTACCCTGGTCGTGCTGGCCGGAAGGTCCGGTGAGCTGACAGCCATCCTCGACGTCGCCGATCACCTCGCCATCGCGGTGCTGCTCGCGTGCACCATGGTGGCGTGGAGGACCCGCGCTCCGTCGATCCGACCAGGGATCTGTGGCCGACCCTCGGCTTCGCTTGGCCGGCGTCCTGTCCGCCATTCTGAATCGTGTCGGCTTGCTTCCTTTGGCCCTCGGCGGCTGGAGTGGTGTGACGTTCTGGTATTACTCTTCGTTACCACTTAAATTCGGTGGTCGGTCCGTGACGTCGAGCGTTTGGAGCGGGTCCTGCGCTGGTCGGTGTATGTCATCGTCGTCGGCGTCGTCGTCAGTGCGGCTTTTACCCGAGACCTTTGGCCAGGCGCTGTCAGCTGGGGGTCATAAGCAGGTTGTGCGCGCCGGCTTCTTGAACCTTCACTCATTCTTTACTACTAAAAAGCAAGCTGGCGTCTTTCGCTGGGCTTGGCTTCGCGGTGCACCTTGCCCGTTTTATCCGCAGCGGCGAGCCGCGCGATCGACGCCTGCTTCTGCTTTGCGTAGGTTGTGGGGTCGCTCAAGCTCCGGATTCTCCTTGCGTTCAGCGCAGCTCTCGGCAGTGTTGTGCTGGCCGCACCCCGTACTGCCTTACGGAGACTGCGCGGCGTCGCGCTGGCTGGAGTGGTCGTCCTCGTGCTCGGTTTCGTCTTAGGGCCAAGGGACAAAGCGCTCGCGCTGGTGAGTACGGAGGCGAGGCGATTCCTCGCCAGTGACGAGGCCGTACGGTACAAGCTCTAAAGGCAAGCTTGGAATGACTCGCGCAAACTTCCCTCTTGGGGGGAGGGATTCGGCCGCTTCGGCAGCGAGGCCTCCACTCGCTACTACAGCCCCGTGTACGGGAAGTACGGGTTGAGCGATGTCGGGGGCTAAGGAGGATAGCCGGTCGCGCCTCATGACACGACCTGGGCCACGGTCCTAACAAGGCCGTCAACGATGGACAACCGGTGGAAAAAGCCCTCAACGCCTTCGACATCACCTTCGACCACCGCCTCATAGCAGCCAGACAATAACCCCCCAAACCGCCCGTTACACCATTAACTTGACAGACCTCGCGTCCAGCCTTAGCATCAAAGGGCGGACGACGTCGATCCTGCGGTTGATCTTATCAAAACGCAGCAGCAGGACCTCATGGGCAGCGGGGAAGCGTTTGACGTCGCGGCGAAAGCGGTGGCCGATCCCAGTGAACAGCGCCGGTGAAGGGATCGGCGCGCACAAATGTCCAGTGGGGAGTACATCACCTGCCCGGACACCTGCAGATTCGAGACCTAGGTATTCAGGTAGATACGGTCCAAACAGTCAATTCTAATGCCACACGCCCGTCGAGCAACTCCTCCACGCTGACCGACCTCGTCAACACGCACCTCCATCCACCGGGAAGGCCGATCATCGGTCAAACCCGCCAAACCATCGACCCAGCGCCATTAACTCGAGATCCGAGGGCGAAGCACTTGTTAGAAGATGATTACCTGATCCGAGTCCGAGTCCCAACGCGCACGCGAATGGAGGGCCACGAGGACCGGCCGGGTGTTAGGCCTCCACGAGGTGACGGGTGGTCTAAATTACGAATATGGGTTACATTATCAAATGTGTCACCTCTCGCTAAGGTATCCGTTCCCGCCGAGCTGGTCCGGGCCACGGTCCGCGTCGTTGAGGAGTGCGGACAGGATATTGCGGACGTACCGCTGCCGGCGTTCGCCGCGGCGGCCGGGGTCTCGCGCAGCACCGCAAAGAGGAACGCTACCGCCACTGCAGGATTGACCACAACCTCCCAATACGAAAATACACGATCACTCATCGATTTCGAAGACGGGCTGTCGGACACGCCATCCGTCGTGTTACTCGCCAAGCAAGCCCTCGACATCGTGCTGAGCCTGATCGCCCTGACTCCACTCCTCGTCGCAACCTTTCTGATAGTGCGGTTGTCGTCTCCTGGCCCGGCGTTGTTTATGCAGGAGCGCATCGGTCGAGGGGGCAATCGTTCAAGACGTTCAAATCAGTCGATGTATGCTGATGCCGAACAGTATCGGGAGTACTACCAGGCGTTGAACGAGTGCGACGGTCCAGTATTCAGCTCCGCACGACCCGGGCGTGACCCCGGCATACGTGTACCTGGCAAGTCAGCGATGGATCGGACATCCCCCTCGCGCTGGATCGATAAATCTTGCCTATGTCCGGTCGTGGAGTCTCCAGCTCGATGTCGCCCTTCTTTTTTAGACGTTTGCTGCCGTACTCAAAGGCAGCGGCGCCTACTGATCAGGCGTCCTTGTGACCATGGGCATTCAAGCATATGGAGTCAGATATAAGCACTATTGCCATTTGCGAAAGAGGCAATATAATGAATCGGTGCCGCATGCGGGAGCGGGCCATCCCCCATGTCTAGGCTGTCCTTGGTAACCATACGGGCACATGCCAAAGCCGCATCTGCGATTCTTGTCGCCCTGACGATTACCGTTGCTGTCACTTTCTCGGTTCTGAGTGCCCTTTCTTTGGGCGGGGCATCCAAGGCCGCCATCGTGCTGCTCCTGGCCATGGGGCTGATGCTGGGCGTGCTTGCGCTTACTCGCTTCGGCGTTTTCGTGATCCTGACGCTGATCTTGAGGTCTAGCCTGGATCTGTTCAAACTCAGCGGTCCTCGGGCGGGCATCGCTGAAGCGAGCGTGGCTTCGCGAGCACTCGATCCCTCCAGCGTCCTGGCCACATTGTTTGTGCTGGTGGCCAGCCTGTGGCTGGTGAGCCAGTACCGGCGAACGAGGAGGCTGCCCGGCTCCTCCTTGCGCAGGGCGCTTCTCGTCTTCCTCTCGGCCTGTTCCTTGAGCATCGTCGGGTCTGGTGCCCCTGGGGCCAGCACGGTGGAGGCCATGCGCATCGCCTCGGTCGTGCTGATGTTCGTCGTACTCGAACAGATCGCCGGAGATACCGCGCGAATGCGACAAGTCCTACTCGCCGTGTATCTCTCGGCCGTCCCTCCCTTGACATTCACCGCGTACGGGCTCCTGACGGGTAACCCTCGGTTGGAACTAAAAAGCGGTTTCAGGAGAATTCTCGGCACCTTTCACCAATCCAACAGCTTCGGGCGATATCTCATGCTGTTGATTGTCATGGGTGTCGCCCTTTATCCCTATATCGAGAGACGATGGCGGCGCCCGCTGGCAATGATCCTCGCAGGATGCTCGGTGTGTTTGCTGTTGACATACGCGCTCAGCGCCTTCATCGGAGCTGTGTTGGGCCTCCTCGTCGTCGGCTTTCTCCAGAGCAAGCGCATGATCATTGGGCTTCTCGTGGCTGTAGGAGTGGCGTTCCTGTTTTCACCAAGCTTGTCGGTACGCTTCAGCAAAGTCGTCGACTCGATGGGCAACGATCCTAATGCAAGAAGTTCGCTTGACTGGCGGCTAGACTATTGGGCTGACGTACTCCCACTCGCCAATACGAACGTTATAACGGGCATTGGGTTGGCTCAGACCCAGTACAACACCAACCAAGCGAAGCAACCTCATAACGACTTCGTTCGGGCATACGTAGAGGCTGGCGTGATTGGGTTCATCGCTTACCTCTACCTCATCCTCACGTTAGTGGCCATGGGTTCCAAGGCTATTGCAGTCGTGTCCAAGGCTACCCTTGATCGCGGGGTGGTCGTGGGCTTTTGTGGCTGTTTGACCTCATTCGTTGCGGTTAGCATCGTGGCTAATGTTTTTTCCAATGTGGCCGTGCTCTGGTATTTCTTTGCTTTTGCAGCGCTGACCTCGGCGGCGGTTCGACGACAGAACAACCCGCCGCAGCATCTTTGAGACGAGGTTGGGATTGTCAACGCATGACCCCACACCGCCAACCTCCACATCGGGCCCCCAGCCTTCTCCATAATACTTCTCTGGATTCTTCCCTTCTCCTATAACCCTCAACCCACTGCTGCACTCCCACATGCTGCGACGCGCCCGACAGTAGTTTCTCGACATCACGCCTGATTAATCAAGGTTGCCATTCATCAACACCTATATACCGTCGGCACCATAAGTCACAACCGCTCAATCGGTAATGTTCTCATACTAACATCTTGAGGCACATAGAACGATTTAGCCAAGGACTAGTGGTCAGTGGCTGAAGTGATCAGAACGCCGCCGCTCGGCCACCCACACCTGCTCATCACGGCCATAACAAGTCACGCTGCCTTTACGCCAGTCCGCGTCGGCGGCAGATCGACGGGCGTGCCCAGCCGCCTGCCTTTGAGCCGGAGCTTGGATCCACCGACCGGGACACGATTGACAGCGTGTCCACGCAGGTCAACGCCATCTTTCCTGCGCAAGCGAAGGAAAGATGGCGCTCATCCGGCGGGTGTAGTGCGCGGGCTGCGGTTTTCCTTCATGCTCGAAGGAAAACTGCCCGTGAACGCGCGTGACCGGTGGATTCAGGCGGAGCCGCCCCCGCCGCCCAGTCCTAGGCGGGGCCAGGTCATACAGCACCGCGCTCTTGCGCAGCCTGAAAGTCACCGTGACCCGGGCGGGCAGACTAGCCAGCTGTCCGGCGGCGTAGGCCGCGTCAGCCACGACGTGGATGCGCCGAAGCGATGCGTACTTACAGGCGGGTGCGCCTAACGCTCACCCACCTGGAGGGCGTCGCCGAGGTACGCGCGCCAGTCCGGGTCGATGGTGCCGACCGCGACGATCATCCAGAACGCCGCGCGTGGCGCGAAGGGGGTGCGGAGCAACGTCATGCGCGCCTCAGCGGGCGTCCGGTCCTTCTTCCGGCTGTTGCAACGGCGGCAGGCGGCGACGACGTTCTCCCACTCGTGGGCGCCCCCACGGCTCCGCGGCACGACGTGGTCGACGTTCTCGGCGCCGACGCCGCAGTACTGGCAGGCGTACTGGTCACGGATGAACACGCCGCGGCGCGAGAGCGCCGCTCGGCGCCGGTAGGGCACATGCACGTACCGGCGGAGGCGCACGACCGACGGGGCGGCAAGCTCGAGCTGCTCCGAGCGGAACAGATGCCCATTCGCGTGCACGACATCGGCCTTGTTGGCGAGCACGAGCACGACCGCGCGGCGAGCGGGCACGACACAGAGCGGCTCCATGGTCGCGTTGAGGACCAGCGCCTTACCAGGTCCGCCCTTGTGGTGATGGCCCCGCATCGTGCCTGGCGCCCCTACTCCCCCGGCGTCATCGTCCTCCGCGCGGGCCACCTCCCCCTGGACCGCAGGCTGGCTTGGCCCGCTCACCGCGCCCTCGGCGACCGGGCGAACGCCATGCCGGCCCGATCCCCGTGAGCGGGGCTCGGGCGCCGCCTTGGGTAGTGGACCAGCATCCACGCCGTCCTCCCGTGCCAGACCGATCCCGCATTGATCTCAGCCAGCAGGGGAAGGGGGCCTCACGGACCAGGGTCCGGGAAGCCCAAAATTCAGAGCCGGTCCGGCGGGGCCACTGTACCAGGAGCGGGCAGCCCGCAGCCCAAACCCCCACCGCATGCTCAGCGAACCACGGGGAAGCCCGCGAGGGCGTTCAAGGTGCTGCCCCAGACCAGGGTCAGGGTGGCAAGGGCGTCGTCACGATCGTGCGGCTCACCAAGCACGGCCCAGCAGTACGCGAAGTGCTCGACCATGGCGGCGAGCGCGGAGGCGACCGTGCGGGCTGGGGGTATGCCCGGGCGGCCCGACGCGGCGGCCGCAGCGGCGATGTGCTCGGTGATGCGGCCCACGAACCGGCCGCGCAGCTCGTCGTAGAGGTGGCCGAAGGCCGCCTCGTCGCGCGCGGCCTGCAGCCACGTCCGCATCAGCACCGCGTCGCGCTGGTAGAGGTCGAGGAACCCCCCGATCACCCGCTCGAGGGCGCCACGCACGTCGTCCGCCTCCCACGGCTCCTCAGCGAGGGCGACGAAATCGGCCTGGCTGGACCGCACAAGGTGGTCGAGGATCGCCGCCTTGCTCTCGTAGTACGTGTAGAAGGTGCCGTGGCTGACACCCGCGCGCTCGACGATGTCTTTGACGCGCGTCGCCTGCCATCCCAAGTCGGCGAACGCGAGCCGAGCGGCCTCACGCAGCCGCCCCGCCGTGCGGGCAGCGCGTGGGGCACCAGAGTCGGAGTCACCACCCACCCCAAGATCGGCCATGAGAGGCCTATCGTAACCGGCCACCGGAAACGGATGCCGGCCTGAGCGTAGACGAGATCCCTCCAGCCATATAGCCGTATCCCTGTAGAGTGGACTTTCGCACTTTCTCGTGTTGTGCGGGTGAGTGAGCCGATGGGCGGGCGGGCCATTCGGCTTTGACCAAGCCGTGTTGGTTACAAGGCTGACAGCCTCAACCTGCAAGCCTGTCCGCGTTAACACGGACAGATAAGGGGTCGGTATTATGCCAATAACCGTGACCGCCCGACACGCCGAGGAGCCCGAGCTGCTGCGCGGCTCGCTGGTGACGCTGCGCCGCCGCTGCGGCA
>Ga0081538_10000518_pt1 | contig 43151 bp, 45 predicted proteins | sample TabmetS5T2R1_FD_71022 | JGI IMG/M metagenome (GOLD analysis project Ga0081538, IMG submission 71022) | Tabebuia heterophylla rhizosphere microbial communities from the University of Puerto Rico - S5T2R1 | ecosystem: Host-associated > Plants > Roots > Rhizosphere ... | reverse complement strand
GCGCCCTCGGCCTGGTGACGACGGCGCTCGTCGCGGACGCCGCCCTGGCGCTCGTGATCCTCGTGGTCATCGTCGCGGGCGCGATCTCGATGGCCTGGAACGGGCTCTCGCTGACCGCGGCCGCCGAGCTCGCCGGCCGGGCCCGGAGCGGAGCGGCGATTGGGTTCCAGCAGACGACGCTCGGCATGATCGGCGTCGTCGTCCCGGTCGTATTCGCGATCCTGGTCGACAAGACGTCCTACCAGGCCGGGTTTGCGCTGGCCGCGGCGGGTCCGCTAGCAGGCTGGTGGATGCTGGGTCGCGTTCAGGAGTGACGAGCGAGCGGCCGCCGGAGGCGGGCTTTGCCCGCCGCAGGCATGGGTCGGCTATCTCGGCGAGCCAAGAAGAAGGGGGTCCACGGGGGAAACATGGTTTCCCCCGTGTTCCTAAATCCAATCGAATTCCTGCTGCAGGATCGGGATGGCGAAGTAGATCGCAAAGGCGAGGGCGGCGGCCCACATCAACGGGTGCACCCGTCTCCACTCCCCCTGGAAGACGCGGATCAGGACGTAGACGATGAACCCCGCCGCGATGCCGTCCGTGATCGAGAACGAGAACGGCATGAACATGATCACGATCGCGGCCGAAAGACCGAGCGCGAGGTCGTGGAAGTCGATGCCCGCGAGCCTTCGACGCTTCGGCCGGCGGTGCTCACGCTCCGTCACGTCGGCTTCCTCTTCCACCTCGGTAAGGACGCTGATCATCAGCCAGGCGACGATCAGCAGCGCCGGCGCGGTTGCCTGCGGCGGCACCATGCCGATCAGCGGCGCGAGGAACATGAACGGGAAGAAGAGGAGGCCGGTGATCACGCTCACCCACCCGGTGCGCCCGCCGACGCCGACGCCCGCCGACGACTCGATGTACGTCGTCGCCGACGAGGCCGACGCTGCGCCTCCGGCGGCGGCGGCCAGGGAGTCCACGAGCAGCGGCTTCTGGATCTCGGGTAGCTCGCCACGCTCGTTCACGTAGCCGGCCTGGTTTCCGACGCCGACCAGCGTCCCCATCGTGTCGAAGAAGTCCGCGAGGAAGAGCGAGAACGCGAAGGCGAGCGCGGCGATGAACGGCAGCGTCGAGAACGCGTCGAAGTTGAACTCGCCGACGAGGCTGAAGTCAGGGCTCTGGAAGATGTCGTCCGGCCAGCGCGCGTAGCCCTGGGCTTCCGGATAGACGTCGGCGGCATAGTTGACGATCGTCGCGAAGACGGTCGTCAGGATGATCCCGACGAGAAGGTCGCCCGGGAACCCGATCGCGCGCAGCGCAACCGTGACCACGATCCCGACCACGGTGATGATCACCGGCCAGGTCGTGAAGGTTGCGAGGTCGACGGGCGTCCCGGTCCCACGAACGACCAGCCCGGAGTTGGTCAGCCCGATGAAGGCGATGAAGAGCCCGATCCCGATTGCGATCGCCTTCTTCAGCTCGAGCGGGATCGCGTTCATGATCGCCTCACGGAGCCCGGCGAGCACGAGGATCGTGATCGCGAGCCCCTCGACAACGACGAGGCCCATCGCCTCCGGGAAGCTCAGCCCCTCGTTCGCGACGAGCGTGAACGCCACGACCGCGTTCAGGCCCAGGCCCGGCGCGATCGCGTAGGCCCTGTTCGTGTAGAGGCCCATGATGATCGTCATCACGCCGGCGACGAGGCACGTCGACGTGAGGACGGCGTCGAAGGGGAGCCCTTGCCCCTCGAGGTCTGGGACGCCCGCGAACCCGAGGATCGCGGGGTTCACGAAGATGATGTAGGACATGACGATGAACGTCGTCATGCCGGCGACCGTGTCGCGCGCGAGGGTCGTGCCGTTGTCCGGGAACCGAAAACGGCGACCAAGCACCGAGCGCTCGAGCGTCACGGCGAACTCGCTCATGCAGCTCCTCCTTGTCGCAGTGCCGTGACGGCGACTCTAAGCCGCCGGCTCGACGAGGTTTTCCACATCGGGAACGGCGTCGGCGCGAACCGGGTCGGCGGCACGCCGGAGGAGGACACTGCTTGCGAGCTTGCCGTGTCGTGGCTGGAGGAAGCGGGGCTCGAGGTCGAGGTTGACGGGCGGGGCAACGTCGTCGGGCGCCTGCGGGGTCGGCGGCCCGAGCTGCCGGAGGTCTGGACCGGCTCCCACCTCGACTCGGTGCCCGAGGGCGGGCGCTACGACGGCGCGCTCGGGGTGATTGCGGGGCTCGAGGCGGTCGTGGGGATCGGGCAGGCGGAGCGGACGCTCGCCGTCGCCGTCTTCCGCGACGAGGAGACTGGCTGCCACGGCAGCCGCTGGCGGGTGCGCCACGGCACGCTGCCGGGCGCGTTCGTCGAGGTCCACGTCGAGCAGGGGCCGAAGCTCGAGAGTGCCGGTGCGCCCGTCGGCGTCGTCACGAGCATCGCCGGCATCGTCCGCTGTACCCGCGAGTTCGAGGGCCGTTCGGACCACGCTGGGACGACGCCGATGGACGTTCGCCGCGACGCCCTCGTCGACGCCGCCGAGTACGTGCGCCACGTCCGCGAGGTCGCCGCAGCGATCGAGGACGCGGTCGCCACGGTCGGTGAGCTCGAGGTCGTCTCCGGTGCCGCCAATGTCGTGCCCGGTCGGATCCGGCTCATGGTCGACGCCCGCGCCCCCGACCAGGAGCGTCTCGACCGGCTGATCGCCGAGCTCGGGCTGGAGGACGCGCACTACGTGATCCCCCCGGTTGCGCTGTCCCCGGCTGTGCTGCGGGAGGAGCTCGAGCGGCTCGGGCTACCGGTGGTCGAGCTACCGTCAGGTGCGGGCCACGACGCCGGAGTGCTGGCGGCGGCGGGCGTGGAGTCCTCGATGCTCTTCGTTCGCAGCCTCAACGGCGGTGCGAGCCACTCCCCCGAGGAGCTCACGAGCGACGAGGACATCGAGCTGGCGCTCCAGGTGCTGACTGCAACCCTGCGGCGGCTCGCTGAGGCTTAGTAACACAGTGTTACAAGGAGGGGTACGCCGCTTGGTTGCACGCCCTTCCGAGCTAGTAACACTGTGTTACTTGGGGCTCAGCGCTCGCGGAACGAGATCGGCTGGGCGCCTTCCCAGAGCGTCAGGCGGCCGAGCTCCCTGAGGTTCTCCTGGCCGTCGACCAGGGTCGCGAAGTGGTTCGCCCACAGCTGGCCGGCCTTGCTGGCGAAGTTGCAGTAGCCGTAGGGGAAGAGCAGCTCGGTCTCGCTCTGGCCGCCCGGATAGAGCGCAAGCTCGCCGGGATGCGGGTAGCTCGTCGCGTTCTCGGGCCCGATCCCGAGGTCGCGGTCGCCCCACGGGATCCAGTTGGACTCGCCGCTCCAGCGGCAGTGGATGATCCGGTCCTCGAAGGGGAGGATCGCGCGAAACGCGGCCACGGTCTGCGGCGCCAGCTCCTCCTCGAACCGCGCGACGAACGCGAACGGGCCGGCCTCGATCTCGAGCACGCCCGGAACCTACTCCAACCCGTCGAGCCAGGCGCCGAGCTCCTCGCGCTCCTGCTCCGTCATCCCGGTGACGTTCCCGAGCGGCATCGCCTGCGTCAGGACGGCCTGCTCGCGAATCTCATCGGCGCGGTCGACGATCTCGTCTCGCGTCTCGAGCACGACGCCGCCCGGCGGCGACTCGTAGCCCTCCTGCGTCGGGCTCTGGGAGTGGCACGGCGCGCACCGCTGCTCGACGATCGCCGCCGCCTCCGCGTCGCTGACCGGCGCGGCGGGCGTCCCGCCGCCGCCCTCGTCTGGCCGGATCGCGATCGCCAGCCCGACGGCGGCGAGCACCGCCGTGACCGGGATCCACCAGGCAGACCGCCCGGCGTGCCGCAGGTTGAAGAAGTGCCTGATCCAGGCCCCGATCAGGACGAGCACGACGAGCACCAGCCACGCGTCGTCGTCCTCGTACGTGAACGCGAAATGAACGGAGATCATCGTGAAGACCACCGGGAGCGTCAGGTAGTTGTTGTGCACCGAACGCCGCTTGGCCTCGAGCGCCGGCGCCGGATCCGGCTCGCGGCCGGCCTCCTTTGCCCGGATCAGCTCCCAGTGCGCCGGGATGATGTTGAAGAGGACGTTGGCGGCCATGATCGTCCCGAGCATCGCGCCGACCTGGAGGTAGGCGGCACGTCCAGAGAAGACTTGGCTCGCGCCGTAGGCCGACGCGATCACCATCGCCAGCAGGATCAGGCCGAGGACGACGTCGCTTTTGAAGACCAGGCAAGAGACGTCGTAGACGACCCAGGCCGCCGCCAGCCCGATCAGGCTGACCGCGATCGCCGCCGCCACGGGAATGTCGGCGACGGACTTGTCGATCAGGTACGTGTCGGCGTTCCAGTAGTAGAGGACGACGAGCAGGCCGAACCCGGAGAGCCAGGTCGTGTACGCCTCCCACTTGAACCAGTGCAGGGGCTCCGGCAACTCGTCCGGCGCGACCCGGTACTTCGAGATCCGGTAGAAGCCGCCGCCGTGGATCTCCCACGACTCGCCGGCGACGTCGCGCTCCGCCACGCGCGGCCGCCCGAGATGGTTGTCGAGGGCGACGAAGTAGAAGGACGTGCCGATCCAGACGATGCCGGCGATGACATGGAGCCAGCGGAGGCCGAGCGCGAGCCAGTCCTCCCAGTAGGCGTCGATCAGCGAGAGCGCCAACGATCCTGCGCAATCGCGACCAGGTCGCGCAAACCGGTCTCGAGCTCCTCCTCGCGGGTGTTTCCGATGCGATCGCGAAGGACCTCGAGCACCTCGTCCCGGGACCGCCCGGCGACGAAGATGACGAAGCGGAAGCCGAACTTCTCCTCGTAGACCTGGTTCAGGTAGGCAAGCTCCGTCAGGACCGCCGGATCGCCCCCGTGCTGCTCGGGCGAGGGCTCGCCGATTCGCGAGTGCCCCGCCAGCGCTTCGACCTTGTCCGCGTCGTCCAGGCCGAGCGCGATCTCCTCGGCGCGTGAGAGCGGATCGTCGGTCTCGGCCAGGATCTGGACGAGCATGCTCGGCCCGCTGAAGAGCTCCTCGAGCTCGGCGGTGCTCAGCTGCCGCGGTAGCTCGCGCATCCGAACGGTGAGACGAGGAGCGGGACGTGGTAGTGGCCGTCTTCCAGCGCGAGCTCCAACTCAACGCGCCGGAAGAACGGCGAGGGCGGATGGAAGACGAGCCTGTACGCGCCCGGATCGAGCTCGGTGCCGAGATCGGGAATCCGGCCGTCGTCGTCCGTCTCACCCGACCCGACGAGATCGCCAGCGCGCATGAGCTCGACGCGCACCCCGGCGGCTGGTCTCCCGGCCCCAGTGTCGAGCACGTGAGTGGAGAGCGAGACGCTCACGCGGCGAATCTTTGCGCCTGCGCCCGATGTTGGCGGGCGATGTCTGCCTCGTCGGCCCGGACGAGGGTCCCGTCGCGGACGATTTCCTCGCCGGCCACGAACAGCCGATCGACCCGGTGGGGAGCGGCGAGCACGAGGCCTGCCACCGGGTCTTCGGCACCGGCGAGCTCGAGACCGTCGAGGCGCCAGACGGCGATGTCGGCCCGCTTCCCGGGCTCGAGCGACCCGATGTCGTCGCGCCGGAGGACCGACGCGCCGCCGCGCGTTCCCAGCCGGAGCGCCTCGCGCGCCGTCATCGCCTCAGGCCCGTGCCGTCCGCGGGCGACGAGCAGGGCCTGCTTGACCTCGAGGAAGAGGTCGCTGCGCTCGTTCGAGGCCGAGCCGTCGACCCCGAGGCCGACGCGGGCTCCGGCCTGAAGCAGCTCCCGCACCGGCGCGACGCCGGCGCCGAGCCGCAGGTTCGACGACGGGCAGTGGGCGACCCCGGTCCCGGTGTCGGCGAACCGCTGCACCTCGTCCAGCGTGAGGTGGACGCAGTGCGCACACCAGACGTCGCCGGCGAGCCAGCCCAGCTCCTCGAGGTACTCGACGGGCGAGCAGCCGTACAGCTCGCGGCAGTAGGCGTCCTCCTCGACCGTCTCCGCGAGGTGGGTGTGCAGCGTCAGCCCTCGCCGCCGCGCGAGCTTGGCCGACTCGCGCATCAGCTCCTTCGTGACGGAGAACGGCGAGCAGGGCGAGACGGCAACCTCGACGCCTCGGTCGGCGAGCCGCTCGGTCTCGTCGAGGATCGCGTCCGTCTCCTCGACGAGGGAGTCCGGCGGCAGCCCGCCCTTCGATTCCCCCAGGTCCATCGATCCGCGGCCGACCACGAGGTGGACGCCGAGCTCCGTCGCCGCCTGCAACAAAGCGTCGATGACGCCGGGCTGCCCCTCGGGGAAGACGTAGTGGTGGTCGAAGGCGGTCGTGCACCCGGAGAGCGCGAGCCCGGCAAGCCCGGTCCGGGCGGCGGCGTACTCGGCCTCGCCGTCGAGCCGGGCCCAGATCGGGTAGAGGGTCTTCAGCCAGGTGAAGAGGTCCGCCTGCTGCGCCTGAGCCCGCGTCAGCGTCTGGTAGAGGTGGTGGTGCGTGTTGACGAGCCCCGGCGTGACGAGGGCGCCGCCGAGGCCGACCCGCTCGTCCGCCGCCGGCGGCTCCCCGCCGCCGACGGCCTCGACCGTGCCGTCGCGAACCAAGACCCAGCCGTCCTCGTGCTCGGTTCCCTCGTCGTCCATCGTCGCGACGTAGGCGCCGTGGAGGAGCGTCGTCATGCCCGGAGTGGGACGAGCTCGAAGCGGTCGACGTCGACGAGGCCGCGGTCGGTGATCTTCAGCTGCGGGATCACGGAGAGTGCGAGGAAGGCCATCGTCTGGAACGGCGACGGCAGCTCGCAGCCAAGCGCGTGAGCCGCCTCGACGCAGGCGCGGCTGTCGGCGATCACCTCATCCAGGCTCGCATCGGAGACGAGGCCCGCCACGGGGAGCTTGAGCTCGGCCCGGACGATCCCGCGGTCGATCACGACCACGCCGCCGCCGGTCTCGGAGAGCCGCCGCACGGCCCGGAGCATGTCGTCGTCCTTGACCCCGACGACGATGGCGTTGTGGGCGTCGTGGGCGACCGTGGAGGCGATCGCCCCGCTCCTGAGCCGGAAGCCGCGAACGAGGCCGAGGCCGATTCGGCCCGTTCCGAGGTGTCGCTCGACGACCGCGATCTTCAGGAGGTCGCGGTCCGGATCCGACTGCACCCGGCCGTCGAGGACACTCGGCTCGTCGGCCAGCGACTCGGTGACGATCTGGTCGGGGACGATCCCGATCACCCGGGCCCGGCCGTCTCCCTCCCACGGGATCGCGAAGTCGTTCGTCGACAACGGCCGCACCCTGACCGTGTGCTTGACCCATTCCGGCACCTCCGGCCTCGCGATCTCTTCGATCTCGCGCCCCGCCTTGAGCACCGTCTCAGGGACGAACGACTCGAGGTCGGGCAGGACGAGCACGTCGGCCTGGTACCCGGGCGCGAGCGCGCCCAGGTCGCGCAGGCCGTGCCAGGTCGCCGCGTTGAGCGAGGCCATGACGAGCGCGTCCTCGGGCGCGATGCCCGCGGCGACGGCGTCGCGCACCATCGAGTTGACGTGCCCGTCCTCGGCGATGTGCTCAGGCTCGCGGTCGTCGGTGCAGAACGCCAGGCGGTGTGGCCCGAACTCGTGGACGAGCGGCAGGAGCTCGTGGAGGTTCCGAGCGCCGGAGGCCTCGCGGATCAGCACCCACATCCCGACACGCAGGCGCTGCCGGCCCTCCTCGATCGTGCTCATCTCGTGGTCGGAGCGGATCCCCGCCGCCGCGTAGGCGTTCAGCCCCTTGTCGAGGAGTGACGGCGCGTGCCCGTCGACGTGCGTCGCCCCCGGGAGCCCGAGCTTCTCGAGCTCGGACTCGCTGCCCGCGACGACGCCTGGGAAGTTCATCATCTCCGCGAGCCCGAGCACCCGGCGGCGCCGGAGCAGCCCCTCGAGGTCGCCTGGCAGGAGCGGCCGGCGTGGCGACTCGAACGCGGAGGCCGGGACGCAGGACGAGGCCATGAAGAACACGTCCAGCGGCAGGTCGGTGCAGAGATCGGCGAGCCAGTGGACGCCGTCCGTCCCCAGGACGTTCGCGATCTCGTGCGGGTCGGCGACGACCGCCGTCGTGCCGAGAGGGAGGACGAGCTTCGCGAACTCGTCGACGAGGAGCTTCGAGGACTCCAGGTGCATGTGCGCGTCGATGAACCCGGGGACGGCGTAGCGGCCCGAGGCGTCGAGGGTCTCGGCCCCCTCGTAGTCGCCGAGGCCGGCGACGTAGCCGTCCGCGATCGCCAGGTCTCCCTCGAGCCACTCGCGCGTGAAGGCCGAGAAGACGCGCCCGCCCCGGATGACGAGGTCGGCGGGCTCGTCTCCGCGGGCGACGGCAAGTCGGCGCGCGAGGTCGGGCATTGCAGGGAGAACGTACTAGCCTTGGGCGAGTGGACGTGCTGACTCCGCGTTCGCTCGACGAGGCGCTCGCCCTCAAGGCGGAGCATCCGGATGCGGTGCCAATCGAGGGCGGAACCGACGTGATGGTCGAGCTCAACTTCGACCGTGCCCGGCCGCCGGCGATCCTGAACCTGAACGAGGTTCCCGAGCTCAAGGGCTGGTCGCGCGAGAACGGTGCATTGCGGCTCGGCGCGTCGTTGACCTACACGGAGGCGATGGAGACGCCGCTCGCGAGCGAGCTTCCAGCGCTGGCCGAGGCCTCCCGAACGGTCGGCTCGCCGCAGATCCGAAACCGGGGCACGATCGGCGGGAACCTCGGGACGGCGTCTCCGGCGGGCGACGCGCTCCCGCCGCTGCTCGTCGAAGGAGCGGAAGTGGAGCTTGCGAGCGGGCGCGGCGTCCGGACGCTCGAGCTCGCGGATTTCCTCGTCGGGCCCAAGCAGAACGCGCTCGAGCCCGACGAGCTGATCGTGGCCGTCCGCGTCACCCCGAGCCGCGTCCCGCAGACGTTCATGAAGGTCGGGCCGCGCAACGCCATGGTGATCGCCGTCTGCTCGCTCGCCCTGAGCGCGGATAAGGAGCGAGGCGAGCTCCGCGCCTCCTTCGGCTCGGCCGGCCCCGTGCCGGGGCTGGTCGTCGCTCCGCTGGACGAACGCAACTCTTTCGCCGACCGCGTTGCGGACGCCGCCAGTCCGATCGACGACGTTCGCGGGACGGCCGCCTACCGCCGGCACGCTCTCCGCGTGCTGACGAGACGCGCGCTCGACCGGTGCCTCACGTGAAGATCGCCCTCAACGTCAACGGCGAGCCGCACGAGACCGAGGTCTGGCCGGGCGAGAGCCTGCTCTACGCGCTTCGTGAGCGGCTCGGCCTCCCCGGGTCGAAGAACGCCTGCGAGCAGGGCGAGTGCGGCTCCTGCTCCGTCCTGCTCGACGGCACCCTCGTGTGCGCCTGTCTCGTGCTGGCAGCGCAGGCCGACGGGCACGAGGTCGTGACGGTCGAGGGGATCGCGGATGGAGACGGGCTGCACCGCGTCCAGGAGGCCTTCGCGGACACGGGCGCCGTGCAGTGCGGCTTCTGCACGCCCGGCCTGATCGTCGCCACGCTCGACCTGCTGCGCCGAAGCAGCGAGCCAACCGACGACGAGATCCGCGAGGCACTCTCCGGGAACATCTGCCGCTGTACCGGCTACGCGAAGATCTTCGACGCGGTGCGACTCGCGGCCGGCCAAGCATGAGCACGAGACTCGAGCTGGGCCGGGTCGGCGAGTCCGTCAAGCGGATCGACGCGGTCCCGAAGGTCACCGGCGAGTTCGCGTACTCGAGCGACCTCTACGCCGCCGGGATGCTCTGGGGCCACACGCTGCGGAGCCCGCACGCGCATGCCGCCATCCGCTCGATCGACATCTCGGAGGCGCTGACGATGCCCGGCGTCCACGCCGTGCTGACGCACGAGGACGTCCCCGGGGACAAGCGCTACGGGCTCGAGTTCCCCGATCAGCCCGTCCTGGCGTTCGACCGAGTGCGGTACTACGGGGAGCCGGTGGCGCTCGTCGCTGCCGAGCATCCGGAGCAGGCGCGCCGCGCGGCCGAGAGGATCGTCGTCGAGTACGAGCCGCTCGAGCCGGTCGTGGACATGGAGCTGGCGCCGGACGAGGAGCCGATCCACCCGCAGCACTGGACCGTCGGGCACGGCTTCCGCGACGACCCGCGCCCGAACGTCGTCCGCGACCTGCGGATCGTGCGGGGGAACCCCGACGCGACCGGAGACGTCTCCGTCGAGGGGTACTACGAGCTCGGGATCCAGGATCAGGCGTTCCTGGGCCCGGAGTCCGGTCTCGCGGTCCCCGACGGGGAGGGCGGGATCGACATCTACGTCGCGACGCAGTGGCTGCACGTCGACCGCGACCAGGTCGCGCCGTGCCTCGGGATCCCGAGGCGCCAGGTGCGGATCCACCTGGCGGGCGTCGGCGGGGCATTCGGCGGCCGTGAGGACCTCTCCATGCAGATCCACGGCGCGATGCTCGCGCTGCACACGAAGCGGCCGGTCAAGATCGTCTACTCCCGCGAGGAGTCGTTCTACGGGCACGTCCACCGCCATCCGGCGCGGATCCGGATGGAGCACCGCGCGAACCGCGACGGCAAGCTCGTCTGCGTTCGGGCGCTGATCCTGATCGACGGCGGCGCCTACGCATCGAGCTCGACGGCCGTGATCTCGAACGCGTGCTCGTTCGCAGTCGGCCCCTACGCGGTCGAGAACGCGCTGATCGAAGGGACCTGCGTCTACACCAACAACCCGCCCTGCGGTGCGATGCGCGGCTTCGGCGCCGTCCAGAGCTGCTTCGCCGCCGAGGCCCAGATGGACAAGCTGGCCGCCGAGCTCGCCCTCGGGCCGGTCGAGCTCCGGCTGCGGAACGCCCTCGCGCCTGGTGACGAGCTTCCGACGGGGCAGAAGATCACGGGCGCGCTCCCCGTCGCCGAGGTGATCCGGCGCGCGGCGGCGATCCCGGTCCCCGAGCCCGAGGAGCTGCCCCGCGACCCGATCCGGCTGCCAGGCGGCGCCGGCAACACGACCCGCGGCGACGGGGTCAAGCGCGGCGTCGGCTTCGCCGTCGGGTTCAAGAACATCGGCTACTCGGAAGGCTTCGACGACTACACCGCGGCGCGGGTCCGCCTCTTTGCGGACGCCGAGGGCGAGCTCACCGCCGAGGTGCACTGCGCGGCCGCGGAGGTCGGTCAGGGCGTCTCGAACGTGATCGTCCAGACTGCCAGCACCGAGCTCGAGACCGAGAACGTCGTGCTGGCGCCGCACACGACCGAGACGGTCGACTCGGCCGGCTCATCCTCTGCTTCGCGCATGACCTGGATGGCGTCGGGCGCGGTGCAGGCGGCGTGCCGGGCCGTGAAAGACGAGCTCGAGCGACGGGGCGGACGGCTCGCTGCCGGCGACGAGATCGACCTCGAGCGCGTCTACCGCCATCCGCGCACCGGGCCGCTGGATCCCGAGACCGGCCAGATCACGCGCGAACGTGCCCACGTGGCCTTCGCAGTCGCCGCGATGCGCGTCGTCGTCGATGTCGACGTCGAGCTCGGCCTGAGCCGGGTCGTTTGGATCGGGACGGCGCAGGACGTCGGCAAGGCCGTGAACCCGCAGGCGGTCTACGGCCAGATCGAGGGCGGGACCGCGCAGGGCATCGGGCTCGCGCTGATGGAGGAGATCCAGACTCGCGACGGGCTGATCACGAACGCGAGCTTCACCGACTACCTGATCCCGACGACGCTCGACATGCCGCCGGTCGTCGCCGAGCTCGTCGAGGAGCCTGAGCCGAGCGCGCCCTACGGCGTCAAGGGTGTCGGCGAGCCGCCGACGGTCGTGTCGACCGCGGCAGTGGTCTCGGCGCTGCGGGACGCAACGGGGCGGGAGCTGAACCGCGTCCCGGTCCGCCCGGACGACATCTGCCTCTAGGTCCGCGCAGCACACCGCCGCTCCGGGCGCTCCGAACGGCCAAATAGCCGCAGGGCGGACGATCGCGCTCACGTCCGTGAGAGCGCGAGGACGGCGCCGACGGCAAGGAGCAGGAGGCCGAGCAGCCGCCAGCGGTCGATCGGGATCACGTCCTGGCCGAAGAGCCCGTACCGGTCGATCACCGCCGCGCTCACGAGGTTGCCGGCGATTACTGCTCCGACCGTGGCTGCGACCCCGATCCGCGGAGGGCCGATCGTGACCGCGAAGACGATGAAGATGCTCATCAGCCCGCCGATCCACAGCCAGGCCGGCTCGTGGAGCGTCGCGCGGACGCCGGCGAAGCTCCGCTCCCAGACGAGGAGCGCTGCGAGCCCGCAGAGGAGCGCGACGACGACGGAGAACACGACGGCCGGCACGATCCCGACGCGCTCGCCGAGCTCGCCCATCACGGCGGCCTGGACCGACCCGGCCAGGCCCGCGGTCGCCGCCAGCGCCACCGCCACTGCCGTTCCGCTCGACACGAGGGCGAAGCTATACGCTCGACGCATCGCCGGAGAAAGGAGCCGCATGGTCCGAGCCTTCGTCCTCTACGAACAAGAGCCCGACGCAGCGCGCTACGAACAACACGCGGAGCTCTGCCGGAAGGTTCCGGGCGGGACCTTCCGTCACGGGAAGGTCTTCGGCGCGCCGACGGGCGAGCCCAAGTTCCCGTACTACGCGGAGTGGGAGTTCCCGGACCGGGAGGCCTTCAAGTCGGCCGCCCGGACCGACGAGTTCATGGCGACGGGGAAGGACGCGATGGAGATGGGCGTCCCCTTCCACGTGCACTTCGCCGAGGTCGAGTGAGCACCGAGACGGCGCTCTCACGCCCCGCCGCACTTGGAGCGATCGGCAACACTCCGATCGCCCGGCTCGAGGCGCTCGTCGAGCCCGGGATGGCCGAGGTCTGGGTCAAGCTCGAGAGTGCAAACCCGACGGGCTCGTACAAGGATCGCATGGCTCTGGCGATGATCGAGGGCGGCGAGCGATCCGGCCGCCTTCGGCCTGGTCAGACAGTCGTCGAGTACACGGGTGGCAGCACGGGATCGTCACTGGCATTCGTGTGCGCGCTGAAGGGGTATCCGCTCCGTGTCGTCAGCTCCGACGCGTACGCCGAAGAGAAGCTTGCGACGATGCGGGCCTTCGGCGCCGAGCTCGAAGTGCTGCCGAGCCCGGAGGGGATCACGCCCCAGCTCATCCCGCGGATGATGGAGCGCGCAGCGGAGATCGTCGACGAGGTCGACGGCTATGCGACGGATCAGTTCAGCAATGCGGACATGGTCGAGGGGTACCGGCAGCTCGGCCGAGAGCTGCTGGAACAGCTCGACGGCCGCATCGACGCCTTTTGCGGCTACATCGGCACCGCCGGCTGCTTCACGGGTGTGACCAGGGAGCTTCGCGCGGTGCTCCCCGGGCTGCACCGCGTGGCGGTGGAGCCGACCGAATCGCCGGTGATCTCCGAAGGCCGTTCGGGCACCCATCGCATCGAAGGGGGCGGTGCCGGGTTCTGGCCGCCCCTACTCGAGCGCGATGACTTCGACGAGGTGCGGACGGTCTCGACCGGCGACGCGTTCGCGATGGCGCGCCGTGCAGCCCGCGAGGACGGGATCTTCTCCGGGCCGTCGACGGGAGCGAACCTGACGATCGCGCTCGAGCTCGCCCGCGAGCTGGGCGAAGGGAAGCGGGTCGCGACCGTTCAGGTCGACTCCGGGCTGAAGTACCTGGCCGGTGACGTCTATGACTGAGACTCATCCCCAACCGCGCGACCCGTCGGAGCTCGGCTTCGAGAAGATCGTCTACGAGAAGGCTCCGCCGCGCGCGACGATCACGATGAACCGGCCCGAGATTCTGAACGCCTTCGACTTCCAGATGCTCCGGGAGCTCGCCCGTGCCTGTGAGGACGCGTCGTGGGACGACGAGATCCGCGTCGTCGTCCTGACCGGCGCCGGCCGGGCGTTCTGCGTCGGCGCCGACCTCGCCTCGTGGGCCGAGGACTACGTGGGCAAGCCGACCGAGTACTGGAAGTGGTTCGGGGCGTTCAAGGATGCGCACGACCGGCTGCGCGAGATCGGGAAGCCCACGCTCGCCCGGATCAACGGGATCGCCGTGGGCGGCGGCAACGAGCTCCAGATGGCGTGCGACCTCGCCGTCATGGTCGACGACGCCTTCATCCGGCACGTCGGGCCCGAACACGGCTCGGTTCCGGCCGGCGGCGCCACGCAGTGGCTCACGATCATGGTCGGCGACCGGCGCGCGCGCGAGATCGTGCTGATGTGCGAGGAGCTGCCGGCGAAGAAGGCCGAGGAGTGGGGGCTCGTGAACTGGGCCGTGCCGGCCGCAGAGCTGGACGCGAAGACCGACGAGGTCGTCGACAACCTCGCGCGGAAGCTCCCGCAGACCACCCGCTACGCGAAGCAGCACCTCAACTTCTGGCGTGACCTGGCCTGGCACGAGACGATCAACCACGCGCGCGACTGGCTCGCACTCTCGATGGCGACCGACGAGCCGAAGGCCGCGATCGAGAAGTTCCTCCACCGGCGATGAGCGACGAGCTCGTCGTCGTCGAGCGCGAGGACCGGATCGCGACCGTTCTCCTCAACCGTCCGCAGCAGCTGAACGCACTATCGGACGAGCTGATGAGTGCGCTCGTCGACGCCCTCGACGACCTCGACCGCGACGACGGGCTTCGCTGCATCGTCCTCGGCGGCTCCGAGCGCGCGTTCGCGGCCGGCGCCGACATCGGCCAGCTCGCCCGGACCTCTTCGATCGAGATGTACGCCCAGCGGCGAGTCGACCACTGGGATCGGATCCGGGCGCTGCGGACGCCGCTCGTCGCCGCGGTCTCGGGCTTCTGCCTCGGCGGCGGCTGCGAGCTGGCGATGGCCTGTGACCTGATCGTCGCCTCGGAGACGGCGAAGTTCGGTCAGCCTGAGACCGGTCTCGGGATCATGCCGGGCGCGGGCGGCACCCAGCGGCTGACGCGGGCGGTTGGAAAGGCGCTGGCGATGGACGTGATCCTGAGCGGTCGGTTTCTCTCGGCGGACGAGGCGCTGCGGGCGGGCCTCGTCGCGCGCGTCGTCGCGAAGGAGGCCTGGCTCGTCGAGGCGAAGCGCGTCGCGCGCGACATCGCGTCCAAGGGGCCGATCGCCAACCGGCTCGCGAAGGAAGCGATCGACCGGGCCGACGAGGGCCCGCTGACGCTCGGGGTCGAGTACGAGCGGCGGCTGCTCTACCTCGCGTTCGCGTCCGAGGACGCGAAGGAGGGCCTGACGGCGTTTCTCGAGAAGCGCTCACCGGATTTCAAAGGGAGGTAACGATGCCGGACATCGACGGGATCCTCGAGGGAGCACGTGACGCGATCACGGTCAAGCGGGTCTTCGGTGACCCAGTCGAGGCCGGCGGGGTGACGATCGTCCCCGCAGCCGTAGTCCGCGGCGGCGGCGGAGGCGGCGGTGACGACGAGAACAACGGCGGCGCCGGCTTCGGCGTTCACGCTCGCCCGGCGGGCGCCTGGGTGATCCGCGGCGGCGAGGCGACCTGGAGGCCGGCGATCGACTTCAACCGGATCGCGGCCTACGCGTTCCTGGTCGGTCTCGCCCTCGCATGGCGCCGCAGCCGCAGCTAGACGTCGAGCTCGACCGGGGTCAGCTCGAGCTCGAAGGTCGACCCGCTGCGGTAGACGGTCGCCCTGACCGTCTGGCCGATCAGGTCGCCGATCATCAGCCGCTGGAGGTCGTCGACGCCGTCGACCGCCTTCCCGTCGACCGCGAGGATCAGATCCTCGGGCCGAAGCCCGGCCGCATCCGCGGGGCTCCCTTCGACGATCTCGACGACCTCGATCGCCGACGTGCGCCCGAGCTCCTGCGAGAGCCTCGGCGGGAGCGGGCGTGAGCCGCCGGCGATTCCGATGTACGCCCGGCGGAAGAGGCCCTCGCTCATCAGCGCGCCGATGATCCGGCGCGTCGCGTAGTCGATCGGCACGGCAAGGCCGAGGCCGACCCCGGCGACCGCCGTGTTGATGCCGACGACGCGGCCCTGACCGTCCGCGAGCGCGCCGCCGGAGTTCCCCGGGTTGAGGGCTGCGTCCGTCTGGATCACGTTCTCGACGAGGCGGAACTGACGTCGCGTGCGAACCGGGAGCGAGCGCCCGAGTGCCGAGACGACACCCGCGGTCACCGATCCGGCGAAGCCGTTGGGGTTCCCGATCGCGACGACCAGCTGCCCGACGCGCAGGTTCTCCGCGTCGCCGAGCTCGGCGGAAGTGACGTCACGTGTGTCGAGCCTCAGCACGGCGAGGTCGGAGAGCGGATCCGAGCCGACGATCTCGAACTGCAGCTCGCGGCCGTCGACGAAGGACGCCTCGCCCGAGCCCTCGGTGCGTTCGATCACATGGGCCGAGGTGAGCATGAACCCGTCGGGCGTGATGACGACCCCGCTGCCTGCGCCGTCGAGTCGGCGACCGCCGCGAACGCGGCGAGAGACGCGCAGGTTGGCGACCGAGGGCGACAGCCGCTCGGCGACGGTGGTGACGACGCGCGAGTAGGCATCGAGCGCCTCCGCGTCGCCGGGGAGGTCGCCGTCGGACTGCGCAGGCTGCGCCGCGTTCCGGTGCGCTCCGAGAAGGATCAGATCGGCCACGCGCCCACCGTAGCGAGCGCATCGCGGGCTGCGTCGGGCGGGTTAGCGCGCGGTCCGGTTGGTCGTCTCGTCCATCCGGACGACCTGCAGGAGGAGCAGCGTCCCGAGCGCGGCGGTCGACAGCGTCAGGAGTCCGATGACGATCAACACGAATGGATCGGAGAGCGGATCGTCGGCCGCGGCGCCGAGGCGTCCCGGCAGCTTCCCGAGATTCGTGACGACCGCATCGGTTGCGTCTCCGATGCGCGCTTTCGTCCGGTCGAGTGCGCCGCTGCCCCCGCCGGACTGTTTGTCACCCCCGGCGGCGGTCGCGTCATCCCGCGCGCTGACGGCCGCGGTGTCCGTTGCCCGGCAGACGCTTGCGCGCCGCGCCTTCGCGAGCTCGGCGGCGCTCATCCGCTTGCCGTTCGCGATCACCACCGTCACAGCGGCGACGTCTGCCCGGGCGCCGCGGGTGCGGATGCGCAGCCGGTACGTCCCGTCCGCCAGGGGCCGGCCCCGAAAACGACCGCGGAACCGGACGCGATTCACCCCAGTCCGGCCGTTGACCACGAAGCTGCCGATCGTCTGGCACGAGGGGTAGACCCGGATGATCGTGAAGCGAAGCGCGGTCGGACTGGAAAGCTCGAAGACGAGCGTCGTTGCGGCGCTTCGCCGAGCGGGCCGGGAAGTCCGGGACGCCCGCCCGGTGCGACCGGAGGCGCTGGGCCGCGAATCGCCGCGGACTGGGCTGGTCACGGACGGGTTGCTCGTCGTCCCCTCACCACCCGCTTCGCCGGCTGAGGGCGCAGATCCTGCTCCGACCGGGGCCGGTGAAGCGCCGCCCGTCGGCGCCGTCGGCGAAGCGGGACTACTGGGCTGGGGCGCGGGCGGGGCCGGGGGCGGCGAGGGCGGCGGCGGAGGCGTGACCGTCGGCAGCGGCGGAGGCGGCGGCAGCTGCGGCAGCGGCGGCGGGAGCGGCGGGGGCGGAGGAAGCGAGGGCGGCGGCGGCAGCGGCAGCGGGGGCGGCGGGGGCAGCGTCGGAAGCGGGGGAAGGGGCGGGGGCGGCGGCAGCGCCAGCGATGCCGAGCTTCCAGACGTGTTGGCCGAGGCGACCCCCGCAGTCCCCGGAACCACCATGAACGTCATCCCGATAAAAACGGAAGCGAGCAGTGGCCGCATCACTGATCTCCTAACGCCCCTTGCGGCCCGTCGGATACGGGCTCCCTCGTGCAATGAGCGAAGATTAGGTCGTGACAGAAGTGAAGACAAGCCTCGACGGCCCGGTGCTGACGATCACGCTCAACAGGCCGGACGTCCTCAACGCGTTCAACGCGGCACTGCACGCTGCGCTCGCCGCCGCGCTGAAGGAGGCCCGTGACCCGGAGATCCGCGCGGTCGTGATCACCGGCGCCGGACGCGGCTTCTGCGTGGGCCAGGACTTGACCGAGTTCCGCGAGGCGTCCGGCGACATCGCCGACCGGCTGCGGAGCACCTACCACCCCAACGTGCATGCGGTCCGCGCGCTCGAGAAACCGGTGATCGCCGCCGTCAACGGCCCCGCGGCGGGTGCCGGCCTCTCGTTCGCCTGCGTGTGCGACGTCCGGGTTGCCGCCGAGTCGGCCACCTTCATTCCCGCGTTCGTCAACATCGGCCTGATCCCGGACTCGGGCGGCACGTTCTTCATCTCCCGGCTCCTCGGCCCGGCGCGCGCGTTCGAGTGGATGTCGTCAGGACGCCGGCTGAGCGCCGCCGAGGCCCACGATTGGGGCCTCGTCTCGGAGGTCGTCCCGGACGACGGCCTCGCGACGCGGGCAGCCGAGCTCGCGGCCACGCTTGCCGCGATGCCGACGCGCGCGATCGGGATGACGAAGCGCCTCTTCGACGCGGCCCCGACCAACAACCTCGAGGAGCAGCTGGCGCTCGAGGCGCAGCTCCAGTCGGTCGCGACACAGACGGAGGACTTCAGAGAGGGCGTCGCCGCGTTCCTCGAGAAGCGCGACCCTGAGTTCCGGGGCCGCTAGCCGGCGACGCCGGGAAGCCAGGCTCGGACCGCAGCGGCGACGGCCTCGAGGTCTTTGCTCACCCCGTGCGTGCCGGGGACCTTCACCACCGTCCGGGTCGCCGAGCCGCGCGGCATGCCGAACGGATCTCGATCCCCTTGCACGACCAGCGTCGGGACGCGTACTGCATCGAGCTCGCCGAGACGGCTCGGAGGAGCAGGCTTTCCCGACCGGCGCGGAGGCCGGAGTGGGAAGGCGACGCAGAGGACGCCGACCGCGCCAAGCCCGTCCGCGGTGCGGCAGGCGACGCGCGCGCCGAGGGAGCGACCCCCGACGACGAGCCGCAGCCCCTGCAGGGGGCCGGCGAGCAGGTGTCCGACGACTGCGATCCAGGCTGCGTCGAGGTGGTGCGCCGGGGCCGGGCTGCGCCGCCCGGCGACGAGATAGGGCTGCTCGACGAGCACGACGCTCACCCCCTCAGCCAGCGCGGCGTCCTTCACGGCGACGAGATCGCGCGAGCCGACGCCGCCTCCGGCGCCGTGACCGAGGACGAGTGCCGTTTTCGGCTTCACGGCGGGATGCAGGTGCGCCCTCGCCGGGCCGTGAGGAGTGTCGATCTCGACCATCGGCACCGAGCTGCCTACGCGGGCCGTGCGCAGGCGGTGAAGCCGATGCGCGCGGCGATCCGCGCCGCCTCGTTCGCGGGGACGAGCGACTGCTGGAACGCGGCCTGCGCGCGCGCCTCACGCCCCGCGTAGGCCTCCTCACCGGCCCTGGCCGCCAGGTCGAGCTGCTCGTCGAGGAGCCCCAGCATCTGGTTGAAGTCGGCTTTCGAATCCTCGGGCGGCGTCATCGCCCGAAGCTCCCGGTTCTGTGCGCGGGCGATCGGGACCGCGCGCCGCATGTAGACGGCGAAGTCGCGCAGGAACGTCTGCGGTGGGGGGATGCCGCCGATGCGACTCGCGTACTGCTGGCACACCGCGTCCGCTTCCTGGACGAAGCGATCCTTCTCGCCGGAGCCGCCGTCGCCGCCGATCTCACAGCCGGCGACGAGGAGTGCAGCGGCTAGGAGCGTTATGGCTTGCCGGCCCATAAGTACGCGTGCGCCATCCGCCAGACGCCACGGCCCTGTTCGACGAGCGGACGCAACTCGGCGACAAGCGCAGCGCGTTCCTCGGGAGTGAGCGCCTGGTTCAGCGCCTCGTCGAACGTTGGGACCTTCGGGTTCGGGGACGAGTGCAGGAAGGTCTCCCAGCGCCCAGCGTCGTGAGGCCGGATCTCGGCCTCGAGCGTCAGCCGGATCGGGAAGAAGCCCGCCGCCTCGGCTTGCCGGACGAGATCGCGCTCGTCGAAGTCGAGCATCGGGTCGGACTCGGGCTGAATCGCCCCGTATACCTCGATCACCTTCGCCAGCAGTGCGCGCCGCCCGTCGAGCTCGAACCCCCACGTCTCGCGCCGTTGCTCCATTCCGAACCGGTTGATCGGCTCGAAGAGCGACAGGCGTCCGCCACGCCGAAGGACGCGATGGAATTGACGAAACGCATGCTCCTTCTCTTCGACGTAGATCAGCACCGATCGGGTGGTGACGACGTCGACCGACCCCGCCTCGATCCCGGCCAGATCCTCGGCGGCGGCCTCGACGAAGCGGCAGCGGTCGAGCAGGCCCTCAGCAGCAGCCAGCTCGCGGCAGTCGTCGAGCAACGGCCTCGAGATGTCTGCGAAGACGACGGCCCCCGCGCCTCGTTCGAGCGCCCCGAATCCGATTAATCCGTTGCCGCAACCGACGTCGAGGAGCGTCTCGCCTGATCGGAGCTCGGCGTTGTCGAGGACCCGGTCGCGGACGACGGTGAGCCGCTCGAGCATGCGCGTCTCGGACTCGGAGTCGCCGCCCGTCCGGCGGGTGCGTATCCAGTCGGCCCAGCGATCCGTCGAGGCCACGGCCGACGACTCTAGCGACGGCTCGTCCGCGGCTTGAGCTCCACCTCGAGCTCGCAGTCGAGCGCACCCGCGATGCGCAGGAGTGTGTCGATCCGCGGCGGCCGGCCTCCCGATTCCAGGCGGGCGATCGCGGACTGCGTCGTGCCGGTCAGTCCGGCGAGCTCCGCCTGCGAGAGACCGATGGCGCGGCGCCTGTCGCTCACCTGATCGGCAATCTGCGCGAAGAACCAGCCCTGGTCGGGATCAACGTGCGCCAGGCGCTCGCGAATGCGCCCGAGCGTCTCGCCGCTCCCACGTTTGCGCGCGGCGGCCATTGAACGGTTATAGCAGAGCGGCTATAGCCTACGCGCGGAGCGAGGCGAGGATCTCGTCGTGCTCGGGGAACCGGCCGGCCTCGTGCTTGGAGAAGACGAGCTCGCCGTCGCGGACCACGTCGAACTGGCCTTTGCCACCGGGGATGTCGCGCGCGGCGATCCCGTTCGACTCCAACTCGGCCACGAGACTCGCGGCCCGCTCGTCGTAGCCGTTTCAGGTCGGGCAGTAGAAGATCTCGACCGGCACGCTTGGGAGCCTACCGGTGGCCCTAGTAGAGTCGTCGCATGATCTGGGTGATCCTGCTGCTCGTCCTGGTCGCGCTGATCGCGGTCGCCCTGGTCGTCCTGTACAACCGCTTCGTCCGGCTGCGGAACCGCGTCGACAATGCCTGGGCGCAGATCGAGGTCCAGCTGAAGCGGCGGTGGGACCTGATCCCGAACCTCGTCGAGACCGTCAAGGGCTACGCCGCCCACGAACGTGAGACGTTCCAGAACGTCACGGAGGCTCGCGCCGCTGCGCAGCGCGCGCAGACGCCGGCCGAGTCGGCGCAGGCCGAAGGGCTGCTGAGCCAGGCGCTCGGCCGCCTGATCGCCGTGGCTGAGGCCTACCCGGAGCTCCAGGCCGACGAGAACTTCCGGCAGCTGCAGACCGAGCTCTCCGAGACGGAGAACCGCATCGCCGTCTCCCGCCAGGTCTACAACGACACGGTTCTGACCTACAACAACGCGATCCAGACGGTCCCGGGCGCCTTCGTCGCGGGCCCGTTCGGCTTCGCGACGCGTGAGTTCTTCGACGTCGAGGACGCACAGCAGGAACCGCCGCAAGTCAGCTTCACACCCGGCGCGCCCGCCGGCTGACGCCGTGCGCCGGTTGGCGGCGATCGTGGCCGGCCTGGCGGCGGCGTTCACGCTCGCCGGAACCGCGCACGCCCAGTCCTACACGCTCGTCGGGAGCGACGTCCGCGTCGAGGTGGGCACCTCGGGCGGACCTCCCGGGGTCGTCCGTGTGGAGGAGGACATCACCGTGGCGTTCAGCGGCGCCTTCACATACGGGTTCCGGGACATCCCGCTTCGGGACGGCGAGGCGATCGACGGGATCGCGGTCGTCGAGAACGGTCGCGCATACCGCCCCGGGGCGCCGACCGCGCTCGAGCCCGGGGGCCCGCCCGGCACCTTCGGCGTCGAGCGGCGCGGCGACGAGGTGCGCATCGTGTGGCGGTTCCAGGCCGCCGATGAGCCGCGGACGTTCTCGATCCGCTACGCGATCAGCGGGCTCGCCGTCGCCTACGACGACGTCGTCGACGTCAACCTCAAGGTCTGGGGAGACGAGTGGGAGCAATCGCTCGGACAGCTGACCGCGGCCATGAGCGGCCCGGCTGACGTCGTACGGGCGTGGGGCCACCCCGTGTGGGTTCGCGGCGACGTCATGCTCGCCGGCAACCTCGCGCGACTGCGCGCCGTCGACGTTCCCGCAGGCCAGTTCGTGGAGCTGCGCACGCTGTACCCGCGAAGCGCGTTCCCCTCGACGGCGGGCATGCGCGTCGAGGACGGAAACGGGCTCGCGAAGATCGTTGCCGAGGAGCAGGAGGCGGCGGACGCGTACGAGCGCGACCACGACCGCGTTCAGGATGCGCTCGACCACCCGCTCCGCACGGGGCTCGGCCTGCTTGCTCTCGGGACGATTCCCGCGTTCCTGGTCGCGGGGCTCGTCTTCTGGCGGTTCGGGCGCGAGAAGCGCACCGGCTACGACCGGGAGTACGAGCAGGAGCCGCCCACGGAGACCGAGCCGGCCCTGGTGCCCCTGCTGCTCCGGCAGGGCGGCGAGGCAGGCTCATTCGAGTTCACGGCCACGCTGTTCGACCTGATCCGCCGCGGCGTCTACCGCTCCACGGCGACGACGACGAAGCGCTCGATCTGGGGCGGGCTCCGTAGCGAGCTCGTCAACGACCTCGAGCTGAGCGCCGGCGACAAGACGCTGCCGCTCACCTCGTGGGAGAAGGATGTCGCCGACGTCGTCGACTCGGTGCTCGACGGGAGCCCCGAGAGGCTCACCGCCTTCCGCGAGGAGATCGAGGACGAGCGCGAGGCGATGTCGGAGCGCTTCACGTCGTTCAAGTCCAATGTCGAGGCCGAGGTCGACCGCCGGCGTTGGTTCGTCTCCCTCGGCGCAGTGCCGCTTTGGATTGGGCTCATCGTCTTCGCGGGGCTGGGCGCGCTGCTCGCGTACCTCGCGATCGACGGCTGGCGTTCGGTCTACCCGCGGTGGGGCGACGTCGTGCTGCTCGCCCTGGCCGTCTGCTCGTTCCTCAATGCTGCGCTGCTCGTCGGCGCCCTGACCCAGCGGAAGCTCTGGCGCCGCCGCTCTGCCGAGGCGGCCCTCGAAGCGGAGCGCTGGGAGGCGTTTCGCCGGTATCTGAGCGACTTCCCGCGGCTCCACGAGGCGCCGCCGGCCTCGCTTGCGCTCTGGGAGCGCTTCCTCGTCTACGGGATCGCGTTCGGCATCGCCGACCGTGTGCTCCAGGCGGCGCACACGCACATGCCCGAAGCGCTGGCCCAGGCCAGCACGATCTACTGGATCTCGCCCAACGGCGACCTCGGCTCGGGCGCGTCGTCGATGTCGATCGGCGACCTCTCGTCGGGCTTCGGCTCGGCCCTGGCGCCGCCGTCCTCGGGGTCGGGCGGCTTCGGCGGCGGCTTCTCGGGCGGCGGAGGAGGAGGCGGCGGAGGCGGCGGAGGAGGTTTCGGCTAGTCAGCCAGCTGGAACGCGCGCTCGAGGTCGTACCTGGCGACAACGCGGCCGAGGTCAACGCCCGCCGCGCCCGAGAAGCGGTAATGCAGGCCGGCCCAGATGCGCGCGTCCACGATCTCGTCGCGGAGGTCGCTCGCTCGCCTGAAGTGCCGCACCGCGTTCAGGTTGCCTGCGGGCCCTGCGGGGTCGAAGCCTGCGATCGACAGGTCGATCCGGCTTGTGCCGAGAAAGTGACTGAACACGTCGGCCATTGCCGACGTAATCGAGCCGTGGGCGGCCGGATACTCCGGATGGTTCGGTGTGGTCAGGAGCGGTCGCCACCCGGACTGCTCGGCGGTGGCCGGATTGCCGTCTTCGTAGCCCGGCACGGGCCCGAAGCCGTCCGACGTGACGGCACTCGGGTCGATGGCGGTCACGGGTCGCCAGAACAGGTAGTGGTACTTCGCAGCCATGACGGCGATCTGCGCATCGGCGCCGATCACGTTGACCATGGCCGCAAGCCGCGCCGTGTCCACGAGGCCCAGCCGGCGCGAGTCCGCGATCTCGCGCGCGAGGCGGTTGTACTGCCGGATCACGTTCGCCGACCAGAACCTTGCGACCGCCGTCTGGTCGTCCGTTCGCGCGCTACCAGTCGCGGCTCCGTATGCCTTGATCGTTTTGAACTCGCGCGCCCACTTGCGACTTTGAAGCGACGGCGGCGCAGGCGGCCGAAACTGGTCTGCCCGCTCGAGGATGAATGGGCGGACGCTCGCAACCCACGGTGTCTGGGGGGCCGCAAACGGCGGCGTCAGCCTCCAGACGCCGGGGCCTTCTGGGAGCGTGGGGAAGGGCGAGGTAACGCCGATCGGCGTCAGTCGCCCGTCGCCGGTGCGCAGCCCGATGACGTGCGTGGCGGCGAGGAGTCCGACTGCTTGCCCAACGCTCTTCGCCGGGCCGTCGGGGATCTGGCCCAGCCCTTCGGCGTAGAGGGAGCCGAGAGCGCCCGCCTGAGCAGGGAAGTAGTGGACGAGGCTCCGATAGGCGGCCTCCACGGCCGCCGCCTCGGGCGAGGCATCCGTCCGCAGCTCGACCGCCACGCCGTACGGCTCGTACCTGCCCTCGATCGCGACGACTGCGTCGTACACGGCAGCCGAGACGTAGGCCATGTAGACGAGACCTTCGTTCTGGAAGGCGCCCGATCCGACCACCGTGTCCTCGGCGATCCTGTTCCACTGTGCAACCGCGTTCCCGGGGGGCAGCGCGGCAACCGCCGTCCGCGGGTCGCCGACCGACGCGCCGACGGCCAATGCCGCGACGACGATCAGCACGCACCGCAAGGCTCTCATCGCTTCTCCTCTTCCACGCGTCAGATCCTCGCCGGGTCGCCCGTTGGAATCCATACGGGATACGGCGTATCTTTGAGCGAAGGTGCCTGCACTCGCGGCGAGGGACTGGGAGCGGCTGTTCCACTTCGTCGGCGAGGCCGAAAGCCTCGCCGGGACCGAGCCCTTCCCTCCTGAGGCGCTCGTCGAGCTCTCTCGGCTCGTGGAGGTCGACAACCTCAACTACGCCGAGCTCGACCGGGTTCGGCGAGAGACGTTGGTCTACGTACGTCGGCCTGACGACCAGGAAGATGCAGACGACGACGACTGGGCTTGGGACATCCTTGAGCAGCATCCGGTCTGCCGACGCCATCGGGTCGGCGACTTCCGCACGTGGAAGGTCTCTGACTTCCTCACGCATCGGCAGCTGCACGACTCGCAGCTGTACGAGGACTGGTTCAAGCCGTTCGGTTACGAGTACGAGCTCGACGTTGCGATCCCGTCGCCCTACTGGCACACGCGAACGTTCGTCTTCGATCGCGGTCCCGGCCGCGATTTCACCGAGCGCGACCGGGTCGTTCTCGATCTCCTGAAGCCGCACCTGAGGCGCATATGGAGTCAGGCGAGAACACGACGACTGCTCGGCGCCGCGCTGGCCGCCCTCGAGCGGGCGTCCGGAGACGAGCGCCGTGGTGTGCTCCTGCTCGGGCAAGGCCGGAGCCTCGAGTTCGCCTCCGCGCCGGCGCGCAGACTTCTGCGCGAGTTCTTCCCGGGTGCCGGTGACGGCAGGCTTCCTTCGGCGATCGACGCTTGGCTGCGCTCGGGAGCCGACAGGCCGCTTGTCCAGACCAGGGGAAAGCGGCGCCTCGGCGTCACCAGGGATCGCGAGGCGCTCTTGCTGGAGGAGAGCTGTGAGGAGGGTGGTTTGACTCCGCGAGAGCGCGACGTGCTCTCGTGGGTGGCGCGCGGCAAGACGAACCAAGAGATCGCGGCGTTCCTCTGGATCTCGCCGGCGACGGTAGGAAAGCACCTCGAAAACATCTACGCCAAGCTGGGCGTCCACACACGCACGGCCGCGGTCGCACGGTTCAGCGGCCTCGCCGAGACCTAGATCGTCTTCGGCGCCGGGCCCCCGCTATCGGGGGTCGGTTACCTCGGCGACCTTGCGGGGAATGCCCTCGTTCTTTCTGACGACGTCATAGCCCTCGCGCTTCGAGATGACCTGCTCGACGTCCGGGATCTCGTGGCCGGGAACGACCGCGAACTGGGCCGGATCGGCCCGGAGCTCCTCGTACGCAGCCGGCCCCATCGAGATCTTGTCCCCGCATTTGCCGTCGCCGCACTCGCACACCAGAACGAGCTCGTTCGTGATCGAAGCGAACGACTCGTTCAGCTCACGGATCCGCTCGTTCGCCTCGCGGAAAACCGCTTCGTTCAGCGCAATGCGCCGTTCACGCTCGTCCAACATCGGTTACTCCAGACTACTGCTCGCCGGCAGTCGCCTGTTCGAGCCCCTCGTCTCGATTCCGTTCGTCCAGCGCGTCGACGAGATCTCCCGTGAGACCGGTTTCCTCGACGATCACGTAGCCCTCGCGCTGGGCAACGACAACCGCCGTCCCCTGCGCCGCAGCTTCGTGACCGGGGATGTTGAAGAAGCGGCGAGAGTTCGCGCGGATCTCTTCGTACTGGTCGAGGTCGAGCCGGACGATCTCCATGCATGTCGGATCCGCGCACTCGCAGATGAACGGAATCGGCATGTTCACGTCATAGACGCCCGCCGCCGCGCCGATCCGCTCGTTCGCGTTGCGGAACGTCGCGTCGTTCTGGGCGATCCGCTCCTCGACCAACCGATCCATTGCTTCGGCCTTACCCTTACGCCGCGGCTTGTAATCGGCCGCCGCGGCGCCGGATTCATTCCGGCGCCGCCAACCGAACGCGTCTCGGTAGGGGCCGTCGGAAGCTCCAACGCAATTGCCGGCTCCGCCAGACAAACGAGTTGCGCAGCCGCCCGCAAGGAGGGGGTCTGTGGGGAACCAGGGGTTCCCCACACTCAGATGGTTTTGAACTGCTCGAACGGCTGGCTGCAGCTGCGGCAGTAGCGGAGCGACCGGCACGGGGTCGGGCCGAAGATGTTCTCGAGCGCGGTGTCGGTCGAGCCGCAGTAGGGGCAGCGGAACGATCCCCGCTGGAGCTGGACGAGCTGCGGTGCGCCGGCCTCCCTCGGCGTCGGCGGCGCGAAGCCCGCCTCGCGGAGCTTCTCTCGTCCCTCGGGCGTGATCCGATCCGTCGACCACGAGTCGTCCGAGATCACCTGGATCTCCGGCTCGGCTCCGAGCTCGCGCACCTTCGCCGCCATCTGGTCGTGCATGACCTCGAGCGCCGGACAGCCGAGGAACGTCGGCGTGAACTCGACGCGGACCCGCCCGTTCTCGACCTCGACGTCGCGGACGACACCGAGCTCGACAAGCGAGATGACCGGAATCTCGGGATCGGGGATCTCCGCGAGTGCTCCCCACACCTGAGCTTCGGTCACCACGTCGCACCTGCCACCGAGCGGCGCACCATCGTCATCTCCTCCCACAGCTCGGCGAACTCCGGCGCGTACCCGTCGCGCTCGTCGACGAGCGGGCGCAGCTCTTCGAGCGCCTCGGTGTAGCGCGGTTCGTGGGCCAGGCGCTCGTGCCACATCTGCGCGTGCATCCGGTGGTAGGCCTCCTCGCGGTCGATCTTCGCTGCGAGGCCGGCGACCGCTGGATCCTCGGAGGCCTTCAGCGCGTCCAGCCGGCGGGCGTCCGCCTCCTCGTACAGGTGGTGGCGCGCGATCGTCCGCGCCCAGTCCGGCACCAGCCTCAACTCGACGAGCCGCGAGCAGCGGTACTCGTCCGGCGCGCGGTCGAAAGCCAGCTCGTCCGCCGTCGTCCCCAGCTCCTCCGCGACGAGCTGGTACAGCGCCCGGGCGTGGCCGATCTCGTTCTGGGCGATCGACGAGAACGCGACGTCCTCCTCGAGGAACGGCGCGATCCCGGTCCACTCCGAGTTCCGCCAGCCGAGCACGAGCTCGTCGTCAGCGATCGGCAGTAGCAGTCGTTCCCGCTCGCTCACGAGCCTCCTTCAGCTTCTCCTTCAGCGGGTACCCGTCGACGCGGTGGTAATTGCGCTCGAGCTCGTCGACGAAGTCGTCGATCTCGGCGATCTCCTCGCGCGGCACCACCCACAGTGCGACCGACTCGCCGCGCCGGCCGTACTGCTCCCGCGCGTACCACTCGGCGAAAGTCTCGTCGGGCGCCTCGATCGACCCCGCATGCTGGAAGGGCTGGCCCTTCCGCTCGAGACGAAAGACCTCGTAGATCACGCTGCCGGCGCCAGCACCGCCTGCCGCACCCAGGCCGTCTCCTCGCGCGTCGTCCGCCGCAGGCCGAGCCGGTCCTGCGTCTTCGGGCCGTGGCCGGTGACGACGTGCTTGAGCTCGTCCCAGTCGGGCTCGGTGAACTCCCAGACGCCGTCGTCCCGCTTGCGGAGCTTCGGGTCGGGGACGGTCAGGCCGAGCTCCCAGATCTGCGGGACGTAGCCGTCGAGGAACTGCTGGCGCGCCTCCACGTTCCCCTGGCTCTTGATCCGCCAGACGTACATCGGGTCGTCTTCCTTCGGGATCGGGTTCCCGTGAAACTGCATCAGCGGGCCCCACCAGCGCGTCACCGCCTCCTGGACGAGCTCACGCTGCTCGTCGGTGCCGTTCATCATCGTCAGGACGACGTCGCGGCCGTGGAGGATGTGGAACGACTCCTCCCAGCAAATCTTCTTCATGATCCGCGCGTACGGCGCGTACGAGCACTTGAGGAGCGCCTTCTGGCTGATGATTGCGGCCGCGTCGACGAGCCAGGCGATCACGCCGACGTCGCCCCAGGTCTTCGTCGGGTAGTGGAAGACGTTGTGGAACTTGCTCTTGCCCGAGATCAGGTCCTCGAGGCACTGCTCACGCGGCTTCCCGAGGTCCTCGACGACGCGGTAGATCAGCTGCGCGTGGCCGACCTCGTCCTGCACCTTCGCCGTCAGCGCCAGCTTCCGCTGGAGCGTCGGCGCGCGGAGGATCCACTCGCGCTCGGGGAGGACGCCCATCAGCTCCGAGTTCCCGTGCATCTCGATGAACTTGACGAGCTTCGCGCGGTACTCGTCCGGCATCGGGTCGTGGGTCTCGACCTGCCCGCCGCCCTGCACGTACTCGAGGAACTGTTCGTCGGTCATCGTGGCACTCCTTACGAACGGTCGTTAGGCTCCATCGTACTATCTCCGCTAGGAAGACTGAGCTAACCCGCGAGGCTGCGCGGCTCTTCGCCGAGCGTGGCTACCACGGCACGTCGATCGGCGACCTGGCGAAGGCGCTCGGGGTTCAGAAGGGCTCGCTCTACGCGCACATCGAGTCCAAGCAGGACCTGCTCTACGAGGCGATGCGGGAGGGCGCCGCGGCGTTCCACGCGGCGCTCGACGAGATCCCCGACGACCTGTCGGTGCTTGCTCGGATCCGGCTGGCTCTGCGGGCGCATCTGCGCGTTGTCGCGGAGCAGCTGGACATCGCGACCGTCTTCGTCCGTGAGTGGCGGTACCTCGAGGGCGAGCGCGCGGACGAGTTCCTCGCCGAGCGGCGGCGCTACGAGGAGCGCTTCCGCGCGCTCTTCCGCGAGGGGCGCGAGCTCGGAGAGCTCCGCACCGACCTCGACGACCACGCCGCCGCCCTGCTCGTCCTCTCGGCCGCGAACTGGGCGTACACGTGGCTGCCGCCGGGCGCCGACACGGACGACCTGGCCGACCGCTTCCTCGGCATCCTCGTCGACGGCGTCCGGGGCTACTCGACGCCGGCGTAGAAAGCGATTCGTCTATCTAGCAACCGTCATTGACTTCTCTCGTTCCGCCCAATAGAACGCGCTCGCGCGAACGCTCGTGCATGGGGAGAGAACGAGAGAGGAGATTTCATGAGGACACGCGCCCTGCTTGCGGGCGGGCTTCTACTAACGCTGCTCGCGGCGGCCCTAACGGGTTCCGCGTCCGCGAGAACTGACGGGGTCGCCGTCGTCGACGGCGCCGCGCGGATCGACCTTGCGACCTACAACGCCAAGCGCTGGATCGTCCAGCTCAGCGGCAAGCCGCTCGCGCGCTACCCGCGCGCCAAGCGCGGCATCAGCTTTGCGGGCGTCGCCCGCCCGGCGAAGATCGACCTGAAGGCCGCGGTCAATCGCCGGTATCTCAACCGACTCGCCCGCGCCCAGCGCGGCTTCGCGGCGCGGCTCAAGAGCGCCGTGCGCGGCGCCCGCGTCGAGCGCACCTTCCGGGTGACGCTGAACGGCATGGCGGTGCGCATGAGCAAGGCGCAGGCGGCCAAGGTGCGCCGGATGAAGGGCGTTCGTGCGGTTACGCCCGACATCCCATACCGGCCGATGATGTACGCGACCCCGGCGCAGATCGGCGCGACCGAGTTCTGGAATCAGGTCGGCGGTCAAGCGAACGCCGGACGCGGGATCAAGGTCGCGATCATCGACAGCGGCGTCTACGTGACGAAGGACGCGGCCGGGAACTATGCCGGCAACCCGTGCTTCGACGACACGGGCTACACGATGCCCCGCGGCTACCCGAAGGGCGACACCCGCTTCACGAACGCCAAGGTCATCGCGGCGCGCGCCTACTTCCGTCCGACCGATCCTCCGACGGCGGGCAACGACACGCCGATCCAGGGCCCGGGCGGAAGCCCGCACGGCACCCACACCGGCGGAACGGTTGCCTGTAACGCAAACACCACAGCGGTCGGGTCGGTGAAGATCAGCGGCATCGCCCCCGCCGCGTGGCTGATGAACTACCGGATCTTCTACCCGTCGAACTCGCCCGACGACTTCGAGGACGGTAACGGCTTCGTCGTCGAGATCGTCCAGGCGATCGAGGACGCGGTCCGCGACGGCGCCGACGTGCTGAGCAACTCGTGGGGCTCGAGTCACCAGAACACGCTCGACTGGCCCGACCCGATGGTGCAGGCGGCCGAGGCGGCCGTCGACGCGGGCGTCGTCGGCGTCTGGGCGCAGGGCAACAGCGGGCCCGCCACGGCCACCGGCAACCTGCCGTCGGCCTCCGACAAGGTGATCTCGGTCGGTGCGGTCACGAAGTACGAGACCCTGATCGAGTCGACCGCCAACGTCACGGCTCCGACACCTGTGCCGGCCACGCTCCAGAACCTGGACACGGGTCCGGCGCAGTTCGGCCCGTCGATGGTCAACCGTCATGTCGGTCCGGCGCCGTATGTCCCGGCCGAGGCGGTCGTGCCGGGAAACGCGCTGGGTTGCAACCCATATCCGGCCGGCTCGCTGAACGGGCGGATCGCGCTGATCGAGCGCGGCACCTGCGAGTTCGGCTTCAAGGTGCTGACCGCGCAGAACGCCGGCGCGATCGGTGCGTTCATCTACAACAGCCCGGCCGGCGGCGACGCGCTGCAGGCCATGGGCGGGGGCGCCGTCGGCGGTCAGGTCACGATTCCGTCCGTCTTCCTGCGGCGGACCAACGGCCTGGAGATGGTCGCCTACCACACTGCCAATCCGACCACCGCCGCGGCCGAGTTCTTCTACAACCCGCACTCAGGTGCGAACCCTGGTGACGTCATCGCCGGCTTCAGTTCGCGCGGGCCGACGCAGGACAAGGACATCAAGCCCGACGTCGTCGCTCCAGGTGTTGACGTGCTCTCGGGCGGCTACGCGGTCGGCCCGTTCCCCACGCCGTTTATCGGCTTCGGGTCGCAGTCTGGGACGAGCATGGCGACGCCCCACGTCGCGGGCGCGGCTGCGCTCCTGCTGCAGAAGCATCCCTGGTGGACGCCGGCGATGGTCAAGTCCGCGCTGATGACGACGGCGACCGAGGACGTCTTCACGACGACCGCCCGCACCACCAGGGCAGGCGTGCTGGCCCGCGGGGCGGGTCGGATCGACCTCACGAAGGCCGGTGACCCCGGCCTGTCGCTCGACGAGCCGAGCCTGAGCGGTCGTCACCAGGCCCCCGGTCAGAGCAAGACGTTCCGGATCCGTGCTCGCAACATCGGCAGTGCGGCGGACACCTGGGACGTCTCGACGCTCGAGACCGGCGATGCCGCGACGACGGCGAATTTCGACATCACGGTCGGGGCTCCGACGCTGACCCTGAACCGGTTCCGCCGTGGGAGGTTGTCGGTGACGATCACGACGTCCCCGACGGCGGCGCCCGGCAGCTACGAAGGCTCGGTCGTGCTCGTCAGCCGGGCGACCGGCATGCGGCTCCACGTCCCAGTGTGGCTGCGGGTGCTTCCGCCAGTCGACAAGGACGTGCTGCTGATCGACGACGACGGTTCGCCGGGGACGGCGGCCAACCCGTTCGTCGACTACCGGAGCACGTACACGGCGTTGCTCGACTCGCTCGGGCTGACCTACGACGTGTACGGCTTCACGACGGCGTTCCCGAGCGTGGTCACCCTGCACCGCTATCGCAGCATCGTCGTCTTCACGGGCGACAACAACTCGTTCAACACGTCCGGGTTCTTCCCGGCCGACCACGACGCGTTGGCCGAGTACCTCGACAGCGGCGGCCGGCTGTGGGCGATCGGCCGAAACTGGGCGCTCACCGAGGACAGCGGCTCCTTCAGCTCGCGGCTCGACCGCGGCCGGATCACGAGCGGCTACCTCGGCCTCGCGTTCGAGACCGACAGCGTCTACGGCACAAGCGTTTCACCGCAGCCGACCGCAAACGGGCTCGGGCCCTTCGCCGGGATGGCGCTCGGGCTCAACCAGAGCTCGATCGACGCGTACACGCCGTCGCCGAACACCGACACGTACAACGCACCGGCGACGACGAAGCCGTTCTTCCGGCAGATCGGCGGCACGGCCCCGGCCGGGAGCGCGATCTCGCACGGGCGGTCGTCCGAACCGAGCCTCGAGGAGGAGCGGCAGGAGTACCTGTATCGCGCCATCTCGATGGGCTTTGGCCTCGAGGGGCTGGCGAGCGGCGTCACGACGACGCAGCTGGGCGATCGGTCGATGGACTGGCTGCTCGACTCGCTGACCGTCGACCTCAGCTCGACCACGCAGAAGAACAAGAAGCGGGCGACGCTGACGGCGTCGGCGGATTCGAGCGTCGGGGCGTCCGTCACCCAGTACCGGTGGGACTTCGGTGACGGCTCGGGCTTCGTCACCACCACCGGCCCGACGGTGACGCACACGTTCCGAAGCCGGCGGAACTACGACGTCCGAGTGGAGGTGACCGACGGCCTCGGTCACCGCGCGATCGGAAGCGGCGTCGTTCGGCTCGACGATTAGCCGCTAACGGAATCCACGACCGGGAGGGGCGCTTCGGCGCCCCTCCGTCATTCCTGGTTGTCGTTCCGGGTCCCGGACGGCCGCAACAGACACGGGGCCGGCACGCCGGCCCCGGGTCGTTCCGGGACTTGACATTCCTCGATAGCCGTTTGAAGATCCCCGCTGCGTTTCTCCGGGGGAGGAACGCTGTTGCTGTTTTCTGGAGGGGAGGGCAATGCGACTCAAGTTCCTCATCGGGGCTGCCATGGTGGTTGCCCTAGCGCTCCCCGGGTCGACCCTGGGCGTCGCACAGATTCAAGGCGAAGAGCCTCAGATTCTCGACGGCCAGCGACTTGGGGACTACGACTCGCGTACGGCGGTTGTGCCGCCGTCCGCGGCACAAGAGGCAGCTGCCGCGCGTCTCGACGCGACAGTGCGCTGGAACGAGTTCGGGACGCCGCAGTCGATTCTGCGGCCGGGTGAGTTCCTGGAATCGGGGATCAGCGCCGGCTCCGCGGACGCGGCCGCCCGGAACTGGTTGACCGCGAATCGAGCCGTCTTCGGCCTCGACTCGCTTGCCTCGCTGAAACTGGACCATGCAGCGCGGCTGCCGTTCACCGATGCGTATGCAGTCATCTACCGACAGGAGTTCGGCGGGCTCGCCAGCTCTGACAACGTCCTCTCGGTCGGCGTCAAGGGCTCGCCGGCTCAGGGCTGGAAGGTCGGCTACGTCTCGTCGACGCTCACCCGTGCGACGGACGTCGTCGGCGAGCGGTCGCTGTCGGCCGAACAGGCGTGGCTCAAGGCGGCCACGAACCTCGGCGAGGGACCCGCCTCGATCGTAGCCATCGATCGCACCGGGCTCCAAGGCGATTGGAGGCTTCTCGATGTCGCCGGCCTGCGTGAAGACCAGAAGGTACGTCCCGTCGGCTTCGCGACGCCGAGGTCCGGCGTTGTGCCTGCCTACGAGGCGCTCTTCCTCGGCAACGACGGCGATCCCATGTACAAGCACGTCATCGACGGGAGGACGGGTCGTGTGCTGCTGAGGCAGAACCTCGTCCACAACCTCGCGGGCGAACAAAACGCGCTCGTCCCGCAGGCGCCGTACTCAGGCGAAGTGCCTGCCACAGACGGGGCGTGCGGGCCGCGGCACGGGCCTTACACGGTCACGACGCCGATCACGGGGATCTCGTCGACGGCGACGGCGACGCTCCAGAGCAACGACATCGTCTTGAACCTCTACCGCGGAACGCAACACCTGCGGTCGGCCGACACGGGCACCTCGCCCGAGACGCTGTCGTTTGCGCCGACCGGCGGTTTGCCGCCCGGCGACTACTTCTTCGAAGTCTGCGACTTCGTCGACGGCGGCGTCTGGGCCGCTCCGCGGACCTACACCGGCACCGTCGACTTCGACGACGCGGCGCCGTTGCCGTATCCGCCTCGGTGGAAGGTCTTCCCGGCCACGCCGCTGCACTACACGCTGCCGGCGGATCCGTGGAACGTTCCGGAGACGGACATCCGCAAGACGTGGTGCTGGGATGCGGCGCTGAACGGCGCGCCGGTCGCGGGGTGTGAGTTCGAGGTCAAGAACCTCGCCTCCCGCGGTCCCTGGGACCACGACATGAGGACGAATGTCCCGACGTTCACCACGATCGGGAACAACGCGAACAGCCACGAGCGGTGGCTTGCGCAGGCCCCGGTGGGGACGCTGTTCCGCCCCACGAACCCGCAACGGAACTACACGTTCCCGTGGACGAACGAATGGGAGGTCCGCGACTGTCCGGATCTGGGAACGCGGACGGCTCCGTTGATCACGCCGGGGGTCAGTCTCGACATCTCGGCGGCCACGACGAACCTCTTCGTGCAGCACAACCGGATGCACGACTGGGCTTACCACCTCGGTCTCACCGAGGAGAACTGGAACTCGCAGTCGTTCAACTTCGGCCTCACAAACCCCCAGGGCGAGAACGATCCGGTCGACGGTCGTGCCCAGTCCGGAGCGATCGCGCCCGGCTCGCGCAACAACGCGAACATGGCGACGCCGCCCGACGGCACCTCGCCGGTCACGAACATGTTCCTCTGGCAGCCGCAGTCGGCGGCGTTCTACGCGCCGTGCGCGGACGGTGACTACGACATGCAGGTCATCGGCCACGAGTTCGGCCACATGATCGAGAACCGGCTGATCGGGAAGGGCGCCGGTCGCCAGCAGCATCACGCCGGCGCGATGGGCGAAGGCCACGCCGACCTGTTCGGGATGGAGTACGTGAACGAGTTCAACTTCGTCCCAGTGACCGACGAGAACCGCTACTCCGTCGGCGCGTACGTGACCGGCAACAAGCAGCGGGCGATCCGCAACTACGGGATGAACTTCCCGTATACGGGCGACGTACCCGAGCCCAGCGACAACGGCGGTGTGAACCCGCTCAACTTCAGCGCGATGGGCTACGACCTCACCGGCCCGCAGGTGCATGCGGACGGCGAGATCTGGAGCGCGACGAACTTCGAGATCCGGCAGGCGCTCAACGCGAAGTACGACAGCGCTTTCCCGTCGTCGAACGCCACACTCCAGGCCCGGTGCGCAAACGGCGAGATCCCGCCGGACCTCTGCCCGGGGAACCGGAGGTGGATGCAGCTCGTGTTCGACGCGATGCTGCTGATGCCGATCGCACCGACGATGCTCGACGCCCGCGACGGACAGCTCGCTGCGGATCTCCTGCGGTTCGGCGGGGCGAATCAGAACGAGCTCTGGCACGCGTTCGCCCACCGCGGGTTCGGGGCGGGCGCCTCGAGCTCGAACACGACCGCGGACACCGACACCGACCCGACGCCGGACTTCCGGTCGCCGATCCATCCGTTCGCCACGGTCAAGTTCGAGGTGGAGAGCCGCGAAGGGCGCAACCCGGTCGCGGCCCGGATCTACGTCGGGCACTACCAGGCCGGCGTTTCGCCGATCGCGGACACCAACCCGGCCACGTCGGGGCAGAACCTCGACGACACGGCTGCGTTCGTCGCGGGTGAGTACGAGTTCGTCGCGAACGCACCCGGATACGGGCACGTTCGGTTCTCGGCCGACATCAGGGCGAACACGTCGCCGACATTCCGGATCCGGATGCCGACGAACCACGCCTCGAGGACCCACGGCGCCGCCGTATCGGGCGACGTCAACCTCCAGCACGCGTGCTTCGGTCCGCCGGTCATTCCGGCGCCCGAGTGCACGTCTGAGACTCCTGCCGATCTCCAGGCGAGCCTCAACGGCCTGATCGACGACACGGAGTCGACGATGTGGGAGAACTTCGAGACCGTTCAGGCCGCACCCGGCGCGAACGGTCCCGTCGTCGTCGACGGCACGAAGGTGACGGTCGATCTCGCCGGGGCAGACCCGGTGAGGGTCGATCGCGTGCAGGTGAGCGCGATGCTCAAGCCGTTCATCCGGCCGCTGCCCGTGGCTGGAGCAAACGTGCTCTTCAACCCCAACCGCTTCACGGCGCTGCGCTCGTTCCAGATCGCGGCGTGCAACAGCCGGTCGGGGGCTGACTGCTCGACCGACGCCGGCTTCTTCACGGTGTACACGTCTCCGACGGACTTCTTCCCGTCGGCGCCACCGCGGCCGGTTGCTCCGGAGATGATCATCCGCAGCGTCGACATCCCGGAGACGAGGGCCACGCACATCCGGCTCATCGTCAAGAACTCGCAGTGCACGGGTGAGCCGGCGTTCCAGGGCGACCAGGACGCCGCAGCGGCGAATCCGGACTGCGATGCCGTGGCTCAGCGGGGCGACCGAGCGACGTTCGTCTCGGGCTCGTCCAAGGCCGGCGTGCGAGCGGCCGAGCTGCAGGTCTTCAGCGCCGATCCGGCCGTCAGTGGCCCGGGGGCGGAGCCGCAGCCGGGGGCGCAGCCGCAGCCACAGCCGGGCCCGAAGCCGAAGCCGGGCGCGAAGCGCTGCGTCGTGCCGAAGGTCAAGGGCATGGCACTGAAGCGAGCCAAAGCGATGATCACGAAGCGGAACTGCCGTGTCGGCAAGGTCAAGAAGAACAAGTCCAACGCCCGGAAGAACACGGTGGTTCGTCAGCGTCCGTCGGCTCGGACCAAGCTCCGCGCCGGCGCGCGCGTCAACCTCGTCGTGAGTTCGGGGAAGAAGGCACACCGCTCACGGCGCTAACAGACAACGATCGACGACAGAGAGGGGCGGCCGACGGCCGCCCCTCTCGTTTGCCTGAGTCAGGCGTTTCGCGGATCGTCGCCGCCGCGATACGTGATTGCCTCGAGTAGCCGGCCGTCCGGGTCCTGGAAGAAGACGCCGACGGCGACCTCATGGTCGCGCTCCTTCCAGTCGATGCCGGCGTCGTCGAGCCGGCGCTTGAGCTCCGCCTGTTCCTCCGCGGACACGCGGACGCCGGTGTGGTCCCCGGGCCCGTTCCACTCATGGAAGGCAAAGCCCGTGTTGCCCAGGTAGGCCATCACCGGGTGTCCTTCGCGCTTGACGATGCGCGCGCCGAGGATCCGTTCGTAGAACGCGGCGGTGTCGTCCGGATCGCGCGTCTCCACGGCGACGTGGTCGATGCGTGGCATGCGATCGTGCAGATTACGCGCGGCGCGTTCGGAGACGTTCATCGCAGCAGGCGGCAGCTCAGAGCGACATCGATCCGACGCCGGAGCGGGGCTTTGCCCCGCGGGAGGCTCACAGACGCAAGAAACGATGGATGGAGCAGAAGCTACGCCGGCTCCGTCGACTTCTGAACGAAGACCGCGCGCGCAAGGAGGGGGCTCGTGGGGGAACCAGGGGTTCCCCCACGCCGACGTGGCATGGTCCGGGACGATGGCGCGACCGCTCCTGATCGTCAACCCCCAGGCGACTGCGGTCACGCCGCAGAGCGCCGATGCCGTGGCGGCGGCGCTCGGTGACGTGGAGGTCGCGTGGACCGACCGTCCCGGGCACGCGACCGAGCTGGCGTCCGGCGAGACCGAGGCGGTCTTCGTCTTCGCCGGCGACGGCGGGTTCAACGAGGTGCTGAACGGCGTCGGAGCCGAGGTGCCGGTCGGCTTCATCCCGGGCGGCGGCTCCAGCGTCCTGCCGCGGGCGCTCGGGCTCCCGCGGGAGCCGGTCGAGGCGGCGCGGCAGCTGGCGGACGCCCGGCAAGTCGGCCGGACCCGCCGGATCTCCGTCGGCCGGGTCAACGGGCGGCGGTTCGGGTTTGCTGCGGCGGTCGGATTCCCGGCTGAGATCGTCCGCCGTGTCGACGAGCTCGGGAGGCGGGACGGCCGGCGGCCGCCGGACCGCACGTTCGCGCTCACCCTCGTCCGCACGCTCGTCGAACGGCGGGGGCGACTCGAGCCCGGCGTCGAGGTCGACGGCGAGCCGGCCGCGTTTGCTCTCGTCGCCAACGGCGACCCGTACACGTACCTCGCGCGCCTGCCGCTCAGGATCGCGCCGGAGGCGCGCTTCGAGGCCGGCCTCGACCTCGTCGCGCCGCGCGTTGTCCGGCCCCTCGCGATCCCCGGTCTGACCACGGCGGCGCTGCTCGGCCGGCGTGCCCGCGACGTCGTCTACCGACACGATCTCGATCGCGTCGAGATCCGCAGTGCGGACCCGCAGCCGCTCCAGGTCGACGGGGAGGACATCGGCGACGTCACCTCGGCAGTCTTCGAGTGCGAGCGCCGCGCACTGACGGTTCTCGTCTGACGGTCGTCTAAAGGGACGACGTGCCGAGTGGCTCGACAGACCCCCGCGGACGCATCGTCTTGGCGCTGCTTGCGCCCGTCGGGCTCATCGTCCTTGTCGGCGTCGTCGTCGCCGCGAGCTCGGGCCACGCGGTCGGGCGAGGCTCGCTGGAGAGCGAGCAGGCGACGGGCGCCTTCGCCACATTGCTCTTCGCGCTGGGCGCGATTTGGGTCGCCGGCCTGATCGTCGCCTCGCCGCTGATGTCGGGCCTCACCGCGCGGGCCGAGGTCGCGCAGCGCCGGCGCTGGTCGGAAGCCTTGATCGTGCTGCTCCTTGTCCTTTCCATCGCCTTCGTCCTCAGCGGCGCGGGCCGGCTCGGCGACCGCACCCAGCCGGCCAATCAGCCGACGCAGACGGTCAGTGGGCAGGATCCTCGCGGGCGAGGCTCCGGCAGTCCCCTGGACACGCCGCCGATCGACTGGGTGATCGTTTTCGTGGTCTTCGGCGTCGCGCTGGTTGCGTTCAGCACGGTCGCCGGGATGATGATCCGGGGCAACAAGCACGTGCGCCGGGAGCTGGAGGCGCGCAAGGCGCTGGCAGAGATCCTCGACGACACGCTCGACGATCTGCGCGCCGAGAAAGACCCGCGCAAGGCGGTGATCGCCGCCTACTCGCGCATGGAGCGCTCGCTGGCCTCGTTCGGCCTCCCGAGACGGCCCTTCGAGGCGCCCGGCGAGTACCTGACGCGCGTGCTCGAGGAGCTTCGTTCGGGCTCTCCTGCGGCTCGCCGTCTGACCGAGCTCTTCGAACGGGCGAAGTTCAGCCACCACTCGATCGACGCCGCGATGAAGGACGAGGCGATCGACGCCGTCGTCACCCTGCGAGACGAGCTCCGAGCCGAGACGCTCGCGGAGCTGGCGCCGGCGGGCCACCAGTGAGGCTCTGGGGCGGCATCGTGGGCACCGCGCTCTTCGCCACGCTCCTGCTCGTCGCGACGCTGGCAGCCCTTCCGGACCAGGCCGAGGTCGCGGCCGATGTCTACCTGATCTTCCTCGGCGGCCTCGCGCTGCTCGGGCTCGTCGTCGTCACGGGCCGCAGTGGCGACGATCCAGCGACATCGCCGTTCGCCGCCGCCCGCCGCCCGCGGCGGCGTCCGCCGCCGACGGTGCTTCCCGAGCTCGACCGCCTCGGCCGCGAGCTCTCGCTCGGGACGCAGAGCGCCTTCGACTTCCACGTCCGGCTCAGGCCGGTGCTGCAGGAGATCGCCGAGGCACGCCTCGCCGCCCGTGGCCGGCGGCTCGAGGACGCGGAAGGGCTCCTCGGGCCTGAGGCGTGGGAGCTCGTGCGGCCGGACAAGCCGCCGCCCACCAATCGCCACGCGCCGGGCGCCGACGCGGCCGCCGTCCGTCGGTTCGTCGACGCGCTTGAGAAGATCTAGCCATGGCCGCAATGGACTCCGCTGACTTCGCCGAGCGCTGCGAGCGAATCATCGGAGAGGTCGAGCGCGCCGTGGTCGGCAAGCGGGAGGCGCTGGAGCTCACGCTGCTCGGGCTGCTGGCGGACGGCCATGTCCTGATCGAAGACTTCCCCGGCCTGGCGAAGACGCTGATGGCCCGATCGTTCGCACGCGTCACGAGCATGGAGTTCGCGCGTGTGCAGTTCACCCCGGACCTGATGCCTTCGGACGTGACCGGGTCGTCGATCTTCAACCAGCGCGAGTCCGAGTTCGAGTTCCGCGCCGGGCCGATCTTCACGAACCTGCTGCTTGCCGACGAGATCAACCGCGCGCCGCCGAAGACGCAGGCGGCGCTGCTCGAGGCGATGCAGGAGCGCCAGGTGACGATCGAGGGGCTCACGCGGCCGCTCGAGCCGCCCTTCCTCGTCGTCGCGACGCAGAACCCGATCGAGTACGAGGGCACCTACCCGCTGCCGGAGGCACAGCTCGACCGCTTCCTGCTGAGGATCGGCGTCGGGTATCCGGATCGGGCCGACGAGTGGGAGATCGTCGAGCGGCGGATCGAGCGCCAGGTCGAGGAGGTCGACCTCGACGTCGTCGTCGACCGTGAGGGCCTGCTCGAGCTCCAGGCGGCGCTCGAGCACGTCCACGTCGCCGAGACCGTCGGCTACTACATGGTCGATCTCGTCGCGGCGACCCGCGCTGCTCCCGCCGTCCAGGTCGGCGCGAGCCCACGTGGAACGTTGGCGCTGCTCAAGCTCTCGCGTGGCCGGGCGCTGCTCGAGGGGCGCGACTTCGTGACGCCGGACGACGTGAAGGCGGTTGCCGTGCCCGCCCTCGCGCACCGGCTGATGCTGCGTCCCGAGCTGTGGGTTCAGCGTGTCAGCCCGGACCGGATCGTGCAGGACGTCCTCGAGCGAGTGCCGACGCCGGCGGCTGAGGACCTCCAGCCCATCCGCGATTGACCCGCTCGGCCTCGCCGAAGCTCGGTGCCTACGCCGGCCTGGCCGCGCTCGGGATGCTCGCAGCGTTGGCGCTCGGGCGGGCCGAGTTGGCCGTGCTCGCAGCGCCGTTCGCGGTCGCCGTCGCCGTCGGCGTCCCCTGGGCGGCTGACCCTGGGATGCGGGCGTGGATCAGGCTCGAGCGAGACCGGATCGTCGAAGGCGGCGAAGTCGGGGTCGAGGTCGAGCTCGAGTCGGTGCTCGCCGTGCAGCGGCTCGAAGTGCTGCTCGTCACCCCGGACGGACTGGAGGTTGTCGGCCCCAATCCGGTCGCTCTCCGCCTCTCGCAGCGTGCCTCACGCCCGACCGAGTTCACGGTTCGGGCGCCGCGGTGGGGCGCCTACCGCCTCGGTGAGGTGGCGCTGCGATCGAGCGACCGCCTCGGGTTCTTCACCTTCGAGACGCAGATCGACCAGGCTGCTCCGCTGAAGGTCTACCCCCACCCGGAGGAGCTGCGGACGATGTTGCGCCCGCTCGACACGCAGCCGTTCGCCGGGAACCAGGTCGCGCGCTCGAAGGGCGAGGGCATCGAGTTCGCCGACCTCCGCCCGTTCGCCGTCGGCGACCGGCTCCGCCGGATCAACTGGCGCGCGAGCGCCCGCCGCGGGACGCTCTGGGTCAACGAGCTGCATCCCGAGCGCAACACCGACGTCGTCATCTTCCTCGACAGCTTCGCCGAGGCCAGGCGCGGCGCCCGCGGGACATTGGACATGGCCGTCCGGGCCGCGGCGTCGCTGGCGGACCGCTACCTGAAGCACAAGGACCGGGTCGGCCTCGTTAGCTTCGGCGGGGTCCTCAACTGGCTGACTCCGGCGACCGGCCTCGTTCAGCTCTACCGGATCGTCGACTCGCTCCTCGACACCGAGATCATGCTCAGCTACGCCTGGAAGGACATCGAGATCGTCCCCCGGCGGACGCTGCCGCCGCAGGCGCTCGTCGTCGGCCTGACGCCGCTGCTCGACGAGCGCGCCGTCGGGGCAATGCTCGACCTGAGGAGGCGCGGGTTCGACCTGGCGGTGATCGAGGTCTCGCCGGAGCCGTTCACGCCGCCGCCGGAGGACGAGCTCGGCCGCTTCGCCCACCGTCTCTGGCGGCTGCGCCGCGACGCGCTACGCGACCGTTTCCGGTCGCTCGGCGTGCCGATCGCGGAGTGGCGCGAGGGGACCGGCGTGCAGGCACCGATCGAGGAGGTGAGGGCATTCAGGCGCTACGCGCGCGCCCGGCGCTGACCTGGGGCGCCGCCTCGGTCGCGCTTGCGGCTGCGCTTGCGGCGGTCGCCGCGCGGTCCGAGCCCGCGCTGCTGGCGGTCGGCGCCGCCGCGGTCTTCCTGCTCGCCGTCGGCCTGGCGTTGGGACGCAGCGCCGCCGTGCCCCTGGCGATCGTGGCTCTCGGCGTCGCGTACGCCGCGACGCTCGAGGGGGACGACCTGGACGGTCGCGTCCCGCTCTACGCCGCCGGCCTGCTCGTCGCCGCCGAGCTCGGCTACTGGGCGCTCCAACTGCGAGACGGCGCGCGCGACGAGGCGGGGATGGTCGTGCGCCGCCTCATCGGGCTCCTGATCGCCGCCGCGGCGGCGGTCGTTGCCGGCTCGCTGCTGATCGCAGTCGCCCATGTCCCGCTGCGCGGCGGCCTGGCGGTGGAGGCGATCGGCCTGGCGGCAGCGATCGGCGCGCTCGCGATCCTGCTGCTCGCCGCCCGGCGAGCCTGACCGTCCCGCCGGGGCCATCTCTGGTGCCAGGCACTGGACATGGCTGACGGAGACGCGTCTCGTGATAGCCATCGGCATTGACCGGCGTTGGAGGTGTCCGCCGGGGCGATGTCCGGGGCCAGGCACCGGATCGGTCCGCTGTGGGTGAAGGCGCTCTAGAGCACGATGCAGTCGACGCCGGAGCGCGGCTTTGCCGCGCGGGAGGCTCACGTACACAGAGCAGGTGGACCCTTCGATACGCTCGCGTCGATGGCG